>SDBT01011419.1_pt1 | contig 14293 bp, 10 predicted proteins | sample 2277101 | NCBI WGS metagenome assembly SDBT01 (sample SAMN10404973, study PRJNA504765) | marine sediment metagenome | isolation source: marine sediment core GS10_PC15, 103 cmbsf | place: Arctic Ocean: Southern Knipovich Ridge | collected 2010 | reverse complement strand
AATGTAAAGCGGTTCGCCCTTCAGGATCACGAACATCAAGCAATTCTTCATAACGAACACATTCTTGAACAGTTTCATAGTCTCCAAACATTGCTGCACCAAGTAATGCATATCTCATAGAATTAAGTGAACGTCTTGGTAAGGGAGACAGATGAAGATGGGCCATATCTTCTTCAGTATCGTGTGTTGCTGGAGAAGTTGATGCATCTCTCTGATGACGATGAGGCCTTTCACAACTACTTGGTAACATTAAATCTATTGGGTCTACTTCCGGTTGGGGAGTAGGAGGAGTGCTAGGAGGCACACAAGGAGGTAAAATATTTTCTGGCAAAGGATCCGTCTGTGTTTCTTGAGTAGCTGTTTGTCGAGTTTGAGATGGATCATGTGGGGGGAAAACTGTATTAGAAGGACTAAAGACTGCTGTCCTAACAAGGTCTGTATGTCCTTGAAAAGTAACCAAACAATGCCCATCTAAATCCCACAGCTTTGCAGTACGGTCTGCTGAAGAAGTAACAATGCGATCTCCTCTAGGATTAAAAGCTGCTGAAGTAACAAATCTCGAATGCAACTGAAGAGTGACTAAACAATTACCCTTTAAATCCCAAAGTTTTGCTGTGGTGTCATATGAAACGGTAAGAATGCAATCGCCGGCAGGATTAAAAGCGGCTGAGTAAACAGGGCCTGTATGTCCTTGAAAAGTAGTCAAGCAGTGACCATTTAAATCCCAAAGCTTTACTGTGCTGCTACTGATAGTAAGAATGCGATCGCCGGCAGGATTAAAAACTGCTGAATGAACAATGTAACCTGACTGGCCTTGAAAAGTAGTCAAGCAGTGACCATTTAAATCCAAAAGCTTTGCTGTGATGTCCTCAAAAGTAGTAAGAATACGATTTCCGGCGGGATTAAAAACTGCTAAACGAACATTGTAAGGATGTCGAAGAGTTGCCAAGCAGTTACCATTTAGATCCCATAGCTTTACTGTTTTGTCTCCTGAAGCAGTAACAATGCGATTGCCAACAGGATTAAAAGCTGCTGAATAAACAAAGTCTGTATGCCCTTGAAAAGTAGTCAAGCAGTTACCATGTAGATCCCAAAGCTTTGCGGTGCTATCATTAGAAGCAGTAAGAACAAGCTCAACTCCTTTTACACTCATCGGTGTGCTTACAATTCCACATGTTAACACACATGCTAATGCGATTGTTTTTATTTTGTTCATTTTTAGATTCCTTTGAAGTTTTTTACTTTTAACATAGCCAGAATATTCCATGGTTTTTAAACTGCGAAATGTAAAATTAATCATAACAAATACGGAGGCATCTGCGAAGCAATCCACTTACACTCTTTGACATCCTTGGATTTATGTATTGAAAAGAGCTCATACGAAACATAGAGTATCGAAAAAAAATCTTGAAAGTGTTGTTATCAAAGAGGGTAAGAAAATTGATTGTACAATTGTTCAAAAACAAAAGTAGTCGAAAGTGTAGAATGACTTTTAATCTGTGTTATGTTTCCATAGAAAAATGATTCGACCACGCTTTGAGCCGATTATTTCTACTAGCTTTTTAAGACTTGTTTTTTTGATGTTTTCAATAGATCCGAGTTTGCGCAGGAGAGTAAATTTTGTGATGTTTCCAATTCCAGGGATGTTGTCGAGTTCGGACTCTTTATAAATTTTCTTGAAGCGATTCCTGCTGTTTCTGATAACAAAGTTATGAGTTGCATCCCGTATCTTCATGATAAGTTTGGAAGCCGCAAGCCTTCGGTTGAGTTTGAAGTTTTTACCGTTGGGGAAAAAGATGGTTTCTTCTTTTTTCCCAAGGCCTATGACTTTGCAATTAAGCTGTAGCTCTTTGAGAGCACGGGTGGCAAAATCGACTTGAATGGTTCCTCCGTCTATGATGATTAAATCTGGGAGAGGGTGTTTTTCATATCGCCTTTTGATAACTTCATGGATGCTTCTAAAATCGTCCTGACCAAAGTTGCCACGAATGTTGTATGTTCTCCATTCGGACTTATTTGGCTCTTTATTTTTAAATTGCACACATGCGCCGACGATGGCGGTTTCTCCAAAATTCGAGATATCGAAACAATCAATGATATGTGGCATATGGTTGAGTTGTAACATCTCCTTCATTTCGATAAGGACAAAGTCTTCCAAGTTAAAACTTGCATAGGCATTTTTTCGGGCAAGATTTAACAGGTCCAGTTTTATGCCATGTTTTGGTTGTCTGATTTTAATTTTTCTTCCCCAAATGTTGCTTAAATATTTTTCAATTTCCTTGTCGTATGATGTTGCTACAATAATTTCATTGGGTACAGGGCGGTTAGAGTAGTAGGCCTTTAGAAATTCGTTTAAGATTTCATCCGATGCCAGGAAGGTGAAGTCTTCTTTTTTTAAGACTATGCCTTTTTTATTTTTTATGAGCGAGATGTGTGCTTTATCGCCTTTGGTTGCTATTCCGATGGCGTCGTAATCGTTGCTGCTTTGAAGGTCAACGGCTTGTCTTTGTTTTAATATTTTGAGCAGTTCTATTTTCTTTTTGCATTCCTGTGCTTTTTCAAATTCAAGTTTTTTGGCGAATTCTGTCATCTGTTTTTCGTATTGTTTTGCGAGCTCTTCATTTCCGAAGCGAATTAGCTTTATGGCTTCATCGACTAGCTTTTTGTATTCTTCTTTCGATATTTTGTTTTCACAGGGGGCGGCGCAAAGATTTAAGTCGAAATAGATGCAAGATCTTTTTGGCATTCTCATTTTGCAGTTTCTAAGCTTGAAAAGATCTCGAATGATTTTAGTGATGTCTGAAACGTTGGAGGTGTATGGTCCAAAGAACCGGTCTTTTTTGTTGGTCTTTCGAGTGATTAAAATCCTTGGGAAATTTTCTTTTGTTATTTGGATGTAAAAATATCTTGCGGACTCTTTGAGCTCAATGTTGTACTTTGGCTGGTGTTTTTTAATGAGTCGATTTTCCAACAGAAGGGCTTCTAGCTCGTTATTCGTTACAATGTAGTCTGTCGAGCTAATGTTTCTTGTTAAGAGTTCTGTTTTATGGTCAGGGTGCTTTTTTTTGAAATAACTGGAGACTCTTTTCCGTAAATTTTTTGCTTTACCAACATAAATGACGTCTCCATTAATATTTTTGTGGAGGTAAACTCCTGGAGACGGGGGAAAGTTTTTAGTTGTATCCATCAGAACTACCTTTGTTTGTTTTGTTCGACGGCTTTTTGCAGATGATCAATTTTGTTTCGAAATTCGATTGCTTTTTCGAAGTCGAGGTTATCTGCGGCTATTTGCATTTTTGCTTCAAGTTCGTAGATCATTTTGGGGATGTCGTTCTTTGCTAAATGTTTGGTTGTTTTGATTTGTGTTTGAGGTTCGGCAATAGTTTTAATTATGGTTTTAGGGGTTATGCCATGTTTTTGGTTATATTTTTCTTGTTTTATTCGGCGGTTTTTTGTGATCTTGGTAGCATTCTTGATTGATGTTGTAATTTTGTCGGCATACAAAATTACTTTTCCTTTATCGTTTCTAGAAGCACGGCCTATTGTTTGGATTAAACTTCTTTCGTCGCGTAGGAATCCTGCTTTGTCTGCATCGAGCACCGCGACAAGAGACACTTCTGGAATGTCGAGACCTTCTCGTAGTAAATTGATTCCTACAAGTACGTCAAACTTTCCTAGGCGCAGTTGCCGTATGATTTCGTTTCGTTGGATTGAGTCTATTTCTGAGTGAAGGTAGCGCACCTTAATTCCGGCTTCACTTAGGTAGTTAGTGAGATCTTCCGCCATTCGTTTTGTTAGTGTTGTAACTAAAATGCGGCCTTTTTTCATAACCGTTTTTTGTATTTCTCCAATAAGATCATCGACCTCTTTTTCGGCCGGCCTTATTTCTACAAGTGGGTCTAAAAGTCCTGTTGGGCGGATAACTTGCTCGACAACTTGCTTTGATGTTTCGAGTTCATAATTTCCAGGGGTCGCGGATACAAAAATTACGTGATTAAAATATTTTTCGAACTCTTCAAATTTTAATGGTCTGTTTCCATATGCGCTAGGGAGTCGAAAGCCATTGTCGACTAGATTTTTTTTACGTGATTTGTCGCCATGATACATTGCATGAGCTTGTGGGATTGTTTGGTGACTTTCGTCAATGACGAGTAAGAAATCTTTTGGAAAGAAGTCCAACAAACAAAAAGGAGGGTCTTCGATTTTTCTATTTTCGAAATGTGGCGAGTAGTTTTCTATTCCGTTGCAGTATCCTATCTCCCGTATCATTTCCATGTCATAATTTGTTCTTTGTACGACTCTTTGTCGTTCAAGCTCCGGCAAAGTAGGGGAGTGTTTTTTTAATTCTTTTTCAATGGAAAATAGGGCTGTTGAAACACGTTCTTCAGGTACAACATAATGACGGGCTGGGAAAATCATCAATTTTTCCAAGGTTGCAATTTTTTCTCCAGAGATTGTGTCAAGTTCGTTAATGCGAACAATCTTGTCTCCTAAAAAATTTACGCGTACAATATTTTTTTCGTACCCCAAGATTATGTCGATTGTGCTGCCCTTTACACGAAACCGTCCAGGTTCAAGGACAAAATCGTTTCTTTCGTATTGAAGACCGACCAGTTTTCTAAAGAGATCGTTTCGTTTTATTGTTTTTCCGATATTTATTTCAAATGCCATACCACGCCAGTCGGAAGGGCTACCAATGCCGTAGAGGCATGAAATACTGCTTACGATTATTACATCGTCCCTAGACAAAAGGGAAGCAGTGGCTTTGAGCCGCATCATTTCAATTTTTTTGTTAACTTTGGAATCTTTTTCTATGTAGGTGTCAGTTTGTGGGATATAAGATTCCGGTTGATAGTAGTCGAAATATGAAATAAAGTATTCAACACAGTTATTTGGGAAAAGTTCTTTTAATTCAGAGTAAATCTGGAATGCCAGTGTTTTGTTGTGGACCAAGACTAAGGTTGGTCTGTTGATTTTGTTTATTGCGTTTGCAATGGTGAAAGTTTTACCGCTTCCGGTAATGCCAAGCAAAACCTGCCGAGAATATTTTTTATATCCTTCGGCAAGCTTTGAGATAGCTTTTGGCTGATCTCCTTTTGGTGCGAAATTATTTGTAAGATCAAACTTATTTTTCATATCATTGATTAACTGAGGTTTTGCTCTAAAAGTTTAAGATATCTTTGATATGATTCTGGAACATCTACCCCTGTTGCTTGTGTGTTGACAACATAGTCTCTAAGGAAGTAGAGAAGAAGTCTTCTAAGAGTATGGCTGAGTTCTGATAAGTTTGGTGATAGAATCCTAAACCACCTATGGTAGCAAATTTTGTTACAATCGAAAGTGTACTCTATAAAACCCAGTTGTGGTTCTAACGGTAACATTTTAGATTGGTTTGCTCCAAAAATGCTACCTACTTGCAACAAAAGCAATAAAGCTAATGTTGTTCTTTTTTTATTTATTGTTTTCATAATGATTCCTCCATTTAGCTATTTGAGTTTAATGTTTTTTTTAAAAATTTGCCGGTATAACTTTTAGAGCATTTTGCAATTTTTTCCGGTGTTCCAAAAGTAACAATTCGGCCGCCTTCATTTCCACCCTCTGGTCCCATGTCGATGATGTAGTCTGCGTTTTTAATCACGCTTAGGTTGTGTTCTATTACTAAACATGTTGCACCTTTTTTAACAAGATGGCTTAGTACTATAAGCAACTTGTTAACATCATCAAAGTGAAGGCCGGTTGTTGGTTCGTCTAAGATGTATAAAGTATCTTTTGTAGAAACTTTTGAAAGCTCTCTACTTAATTTGATACGTTGAGCTTCCCCCCCGGACAATGTTGTAGCGCCTTGGCCTAGTTCGATATATCCAAGACCAATGTTATGCAAGGTTTGTAGTTTTCTCTTAATTGATGGTATTGAATTAAAAAATTTTAAAGCCTCTTCTACATTCATCGATAAAATTTGATGAATGTTTTTTCCTTTGTAGAGAATCTCTAAAGTTTCAGAATTATACCGCCTACCTTTGCATTCGTCGCATTTTACGTATACATCAGGAAGAAAATGCATTTCCATTTTTATCGTTCCATCTCCCTTGCAGTTTTCACAACGACCACCTTTTACATTAAAAGAAAAACGCCCCTCTTGATATCCTCTGATTTTTGCTTCTTTTATGTTTGCAAATAGCTTTCGAATATAGTCAAACAATTTAATGTATGTTGCAGGATTGCTTCGAGGAGTTCTTCCTATTGGTGATTGATCAATATTTATCAAATTTTTTAGTTTGTGCTTTATACTGTCATGCTTACCGGGTAAATTTTTTGACAAGTAAAACTCTTTTGAGAGGGCTTTGGCCAAAATTTCGTTCACCAAAGTTGACTTTCCTGATCCGGATACACCTGTTATACAAGTTAATATTCCTTTTTGTATTTTTACATCGATATTTTTTAGATTGTTTTCTTTTGCTCCTTTAATTTCAATATAGCCTTTTGGTTTTCTTCTAGATTTGGAATTCTTAATTTTTGCTTTTCCGCTTAAATATTTTCCGGTCAAACTTTTATTGTTCTGTTTTATTTCTTTTGGGGTTCCGCTTGTAATTATGCTGCCGCCGTGTACACCTGCTCCGGGTCCGATATCTATCATGTGATCTGCAGAAAGCATTGTTTCCTCGTCATGCTCAACAACAATGACCGTATTGCCTAGATCACGAAGACGTTTTAGCGTATTTATTAGTTTTATGGTATCTCGTTGATGGAGACCTATTGAAGGTTCATCAAGTACATACATTACGCCCATTAAATTAGAACCGATTTGTGTTGCAAGGCGGATTCTTTGTGCTTCTCCACTAGAGAGAGTTACCATTTTCCGGTCCAAGCTCAAATATCCAAGTCCGACGCTTTCAAGGAATTCAAATCTTGTTTTAATTTCTTTTAACACTTGGTCGGCTATAATTTTTTCCGTTTGGTTCAATTTTAAATCATTAAAAAATTTTATTGCACTGGAGATGTTAAGCTCTGTTACTTCTGCGATGTTTTTTTTATTAACGACGACGGCGAGGACTTCTTTTTTTAATCTTTTACCTTCGCATTTTTCACAAATGTGGCTGTGCATGAATCTCTCAAGATTGTTCTTTCTAGACTTGCTTTCTGTTTGTTCGTATAGGCGTTCAAGAAGAGGAACAATCCCTTCATAGTTTAAAATATAATTTAAGTTTCTTTTGCCGGTTCTTCCCGGATATAAAAAGTCATTTTCAATACCTTCGGTTGGGCCGTACAAAATTAGTTTTTGGTATTTTTTATTAATTTTTTTGAATGGCTCGAAAATACTAAAATTACAAATTTTACCAATGATCCCAATTTCTTGAATTCTGTAACTATCGAATGCGGTTCTAAATGCTTTGATGGCGCCGTCAGAAATAGCTAAGTTTTTATCAGGGATAATGAGGTTTTCATCAAAACTGTATTTTTCTCCAAGACCGGAGCAATCATTGCAAGCGCCGAATGGTGAGTTAAAAGAAAAATGTCTAGGGTCGAATTCTTCCAGAAAAATGTCACATTTTGTACAAGAAGAATGCCGTGTATAAAGTTTTTCAAATAATTTAGGTTTTAATAATAATGATTTAGAGTTTTTTATCTCTTTTACAAGGACATAGCCCTTTGAGAGGTTTAGGGCCGTTTCTATGGAGTTGAAAACATGATGGCGATCGTCAACTACAAAACGATCAACAAGTACTGAAATGTTATGCTTTTTATTTTTATCGAGTTTTATTTTTTCATCTGTGAAGTGTTCAATTCCATTAACTAAAACTACAGAAAATCCGTCTTTGTTTAGTTGTTCAAAAAGTTTTTGGTAAGTTCCTTTTTTTTGACGAACGATTGGAGAAGAAATTACGATCTCTTTTCCTTTGAGTTGCATGATGTTTTCTGCAATCATTTCGACTGTTTGCGGTGCGATGGGAGATTGGCATTGAGGACAATGTGACTTGCCTATGCGCGCGTATAGTAGTCTCAGATAATCGTAAATTTCTGTTGTTGTGCCGACAGTACTTCGTGGATTTTTAGAAATTGATTTTTGCTCTATTGAAATAGCGGGGCTTAAGCCTTCAATAAAGTCAACATCGGGCTTATTCATAACACCTAAGAATTGACGTGCATAACTTGAAAGACTTTCAACATATCGTCTTTGTCCCTCAGCATAGAGAGTGTCAAATGCTAAAGTGCTCTTGCCCGAACCAGAAACGCCTGTAACAACGACTAACTTGTTTCGTGGAATTTCTAGGTTAATGTTTTTTAAATTGTGCTCTCTGGCACCTTTGATTACTATTTTATCCAATCCCATACCCCATTTATTCATTGTGGGAGCCCCAGCCTGTTTTGTATTGCTTATTATACCAGGTTTTTGTCTGATTGTAATTAGACTTTTTGGGTTTTGAGATTTTATAAAAAAAGGGGCTATTTTGCAAAAAACACCATTTTTATACAAAAAAGCCATTTTTAAATTAGCCTGAAATTGTCAAAATTAACTGGAATTGTGCGGTAAATTATCTTTTGTAGACACAAATTGGCATATAAAGTTGGTTTGGCAATGATTTATAAGTGTCGCTAAGGTAAAAAAAAGTAAAAATAGACCAGGGAAAGCGGAGGTTATAAGCATTAGGTGTTTCTTAGGGTGTGAGTGAATATAGCGGAGCATATTGTTACTTTTGGATATTGCTTTTGTATATTTTAGCGCCAATGATGAACAATGCAGATCCTACGATCGTTCCTAAAAACCGAAATAAAAAGTCACTTATGTGGAAAATATGGCTTTCTCCAATTCCGTGTATTACTTCGAGAACTTCTCCAACAGCCGTAGATAGTAGGATTACACAAATTGCTAGTGCAACAACGCTGACTTTTAAAAAATTCCGTAGCAAAATGCATATAAAAAATGATAGAGAGGCATAAGATGACACATGACCAAATCTGTTTGCAAAGTAGATGCTAAGAAACCATACAGATTTAAAATTGAAAAAGTAAGTAACAAAATTTGTAGTTGATATTGCCAATGCTAAAATTAATACCACAAACAACCACTTTGTTGCCTTGCTCTTCATCATTATGTCTCCTTTTAGTAATTTTGTAAGTGTTGATGTTTTAAGGGGGCTTATTTTTATTCGAACTTACCGGTTTTTTTATTTTAAAGGTATCGTTTTTTCTTATTTGGACCTTATAACAGTAAACAATTATAATAACCGAATTTGTATTTGTGAGTAAATTAAAAAGATAATTAGTACAATGATTAAAGTTCTTTAGAATCCATAAATTTTGAGGGAGGTACGGCTTTTAAAGTAATTTTATGCGAGTCTTGTTCTTGAATTATGTTTTCTAATTTGGGTTTAACTAAAGCGTAGAAGTCTTCCCATTTAATTTTTATGCTACAAGTATGCAATCCAGGGCTAAAAGATATTATTTTATTATTAACAAGAGAAATGTCAGCATAAGTAGGAAGATTAACAATATTGCCAAACGGGAAACAAGCGCCTATTTCGCATTTCATTTGATCTTTAACTTCTTGTGGGGTGGCAAGTCGGATTTTTTTGACTTTCAGAACAGACTTTAATTTTTTAAAGTCAAATTTTTGACTACCTCGTATAACGATAAGAAAATATTTTTCATCCGATTTTAACAATAAAGACTTTGCTCCTATTTCAGCCGATATTCCTGTGGCTTTAACCGAGTCGTTCATGGTATAAATGGGGATGTGTTTAATTTCTGTGAAGCTTATTTTTTTTGCTTTTAATAAATCGGTGATTTTTTTATACGGGTCAATTTGATTCATTTTTTACTAGGATCTGCATATATAGTTTTTTATTAAGATCTATAATAGAACCGGCTGTAGGTTTTTGGTCTACAATAATCCAATTTCTTCTTAGATCTGTATTGTTTATACCGATAGTTTCTAAAGAAACGTTATATTTTTTTAATTCTTCTTCTACTTCAAATAATTGTTGTCCCCTTAGGTTTGGCACAGTGAACAGGCTGCAGCTACCGGTGGAGAGATAAATTGTGAAATTTTCTTCTGTTATTGGCTTTTGTGGGGATGGAAACTGAGATATACAAAGTTCTTTCGGATAGTTGCTTTGAAGCCAGATTATGGTTGGCTGAATATTTAATTCTTGCCCATTTAATAAGATATCCTTGTATTTCATTTCAAGAAAGTTGGGTGTTAGCTTAGGTTTAGGTTTTTTGGAGATTGTTACAAAGACAGTTTGGTTTAGACGAATGGCTTCTCCAGTAGATGGAAACTGCTCTAGAATTGTTCCTTCTGGTATATCCGTATCTTCTTTTTCTCGTGCAAGTCTTATATTTAATCCACAGCCAAATAGGGTAACAAGGCCACCTTGTAGGGTTTTGCCCGTAAGATTGGGTGTGATTAGCTCTTTTTTGTGAAGAGTTGCGCGAATAGCATAGTATCCAAGAAAAAAGCAGCAAAAGGGGGCGACAAAAAAAAGAGACTTATAGAAAAACATATTCTTTGGACCCTGGTAAATATGCTTAATTTCGATAGATAAAACAAATTTCTAAAAAATTTAAGATTAAGGGGACACATATAAGCCGGATTCTGTACTCTTTATAAAAGAGTGGTAGCCATCTTTCTAAGCGATATACCCACAGGCACAAAAGAACAGGTACTTATGGCTTGCTTATTTTATCTTGCTCCGGGTAGGGTTTGCCCAACAAACGCATTACTACGCTTATTCGTGTGCTCTTACCACACGTTTTCACCCTTGCCCGGCCCCGCAAAGGGGCAGGGCGGTATAGTTTCTGTGGCACTTTCCGTAGGCTTACGCCTCCCAGGTTGATAAATTGATGGGTATCAAAATATCTTCCAAGGTACCCGTCCTGTTTGGAGTCCGGACTTTCCTCTCTTAATCAGGCAATCCAGATTAAGAGCGGCTACCCTGTGGTCCCCAAAAGCTTTTAAGTTCAATTACGATAGTTATGATAATCATATTAATCAATATTAGCGGTATTGTCGAATTAAAAGAAATGTTTTGATTTAATAAGTATTTTTTTATGCAAAAATTTTGGATTATAAAAAGAGAAAATAGAAGGAAAAGGTGAAATATTTGCGTATGTAAGGAAAATATTGATCTAAGATAGGGTGCAAGCAACATAATCGGGATAAGATAAATAAGACCTAATCCGAAACGTTCCTGAAAGAAAAAATCTTCAATTAACAAAAGGACTAAAAATAGGCCTGTTTGAGAGGGTTTTGTTTTGGATTTAATTTGATAGGTGATAAAAAAGGCCATTAAGAAAAAGAAGGTCCATTTTTCTAACAAGGTAAATAAGAAAAAATCCCCCAAAAACAAGGTCAAAGCGAACAATAACATAATTTATTTAAATGTTTTTTTGTTTGTCTAGAGCGGTACCGGTTTTTATTTGAGATGATATTACATGATTAAAAAATAAAAAGCGACCTGGAAAATCAAATCGCTTTTTATTTTTTAATGAAGAATTATGTTTTGCTTTTTTCAAGAGTATTTAAGAGGCTTTTTTCCTTGTTACTCTTTTCTTAGCCACTCTCTTCTTAGCGACTTTTCTTTTAGCAACCTTTCCCTTAGTTACTATTTTTTTAGCAACTTTTCTTTTGGTTACTCTTTTCTTAGCCACTTTTCTCTTAGTTACTATTTTTTTAGCAACTTTTCTCGGGGTTACTTTTCTTTTAGCAACCTTTCTCTTAGTTACTCTTTTTTTAGCAACTTTTCTTTTGGTTACTTTTCTTTTGACTGCCATTGTTATTCTCCTTTTTTATAAAAAACCCCATTTACATATACGCCCCGTTAGCTATTAAGCCTATCTTGATTTACGTAATCTTTTGGGTATGCTTATATTTAAAAGATCGCTTAAATTAACCAAACGAATTATTATTAAATAAACGTATTATCATCCATTTTTATATATCACACAATTTCAGTATAAATAATTGATATACCTCTTTGTCAAATAAATTGACATGAAATTTTTATTTTTTAAGAAATTAGACCTATGATTTGCGCATCTTTTTCTTTGAGTCGCGCGATCAGGAGGTCGGATTGGGCCGATTTTGTTGTCGTTGGTTAGATGAGCTTTATTTTAGTTTATTTTCTGTTTTTTTGGCGGGATCAATAAATACTTGGTTTTGTCGCAGTTTTCCCCTAATTTTGCTTGTACAAAGGCCTTTTTTTATTGTAAGGGGTTGTTTTATGGAAGGATAAAAAATTGCCTATTTAACTTGTGTCTTCATTATGCTATATACCATAATGGCAAATTATATAAAATGGGTTTTTAAAATGTGAGAACTTTAATGTTACATCTTTTTAGTACAAACAATATTATTAAATATCTAAAAGGCAATCGTTTTTTTTCCTTTTTAATTAAATATTTGATTTACTTTTATTTAAGGTTCCTTTTTATGACTTATCGTCTCGATGTTAGATGCGATTTTAAAAATGGTAAGTCTGTTAATGAGATAGAAGGAATTTTTTGTTTTTGGCATCAAAATATTGTTTCTACTATGTTCTTCTTTTTTCAAAACAAGGTCATTGGGCATTGCATTGTAAGTTCTAGTGTTGACGGGAAAATTGCTGGATTTCTTTCTAAAAAATTAGGTTTTAAAATTATATATGGTTCAGTTTATAAAGATTCATTTAAGTTAGTTCGACAGGTTTTTGATATTCTTGAATTAAATAAAAGAATTTGTTTGGCTGGAGACGGTTCACGAGGACCTGCATTTGAGTTAAAACAGGGAATAAAATATCTTGCAATGCGATCAGGACTTCCATTAATATTTGTAGAGTCTCATGTTCGATGGGCGTTTACTTTTAATAGTTGGGACAGGTTTAAATTACCACTTCCTTTTAGTAGGATATCGATTCATTTACACGATCCGATAAGATTTTCACAAGAAGATTATCTAAAAAGAAATGTAGCATGAGATGTTTGTTAAGGTTAAATTGCTAAAAGGATTTCCAAAGCCTCTTTTGTATGAAATTCCATCTGAATGGAGGGATCGGAGTCTTAGAGGTGTAGTCATTCAGGTTCCAATAAAAAATAACATTTTTCCGGCGATTGTTTTGGAGACCTACGATAAAGTTCCACAAAACGTGAACTTTAACATTCGGAAGATTTCCAGTATTGAACCGTTTCCTAACGATCCTTATTACAATGATTACATAAAAAAAATAGCAGAATTGTTTTTTTTGCAGCCACATTATTTTTATCAAAGAATTAAAAGTTTTTTGATAAAGAAAGAGAAGAAAGAATCTACGCAAAGTTTGTCTTTCGTAAATTTGTCCTTTGATACTTTGGATCAAGTCAGATTAACGGAGGATCAATCTAAGGTTGTTAATCATGTTGAAAAGTTTATACGCCAACCGGAGTATCATCCAACCTTATTGCATGGAGTGACCGGGTCAGGAAAAACCGAAGTTTATAGGGAACTTATTTTAGCAAATCTAAAAGCTAATAAATCAACCATGTTTCTTTTGCCTGAGGTTGCGTTAAGCATTCAGTTTCAGCATCTTTTTAAAACAAAGTTTCCGCTTAAAACTCCAGTTTTTGGTTTTCACAGTGCAACAGGAGAAAAAGAAAAAAAAGAATTATGGAGTTGTTTGCTTCAAGGGGTTCCATCCTTAATTATAGGTGTTCATCTTCCCCCTCTTCTTCCTATTGCAAATTTGGGTCTAATAATAATAGACGAGGAACATGAGTTAGGCTTTCAAGAAAAGAAATCTCCTAAGCTTAACAGTAAAAATTTGGCTATTTGTAGAGCGCATCACTACAAAATACCGATTCTTTTAGGTTCAGCTACGCCTTCCCTTTCCTCTTTGCATAATGTGAAGCGTAGAAATTGGAAATTTTTTCAACTTAAGAAACGCTTTCAGGGCAAATTTCCAGAGATACAAAAAGTTTTTTTTGATTTTAAAAGTAAAAGAAAGAATTTCTGGGTTACAAAGCAGTTGGAAGAAGAGATCAACTTATGTTTGGCAGCAAAAAAGCAGGTTTTAATCTTTTTAAATAGGCGGGGATACAGTTTTTTTGTTTTATGCAGTCAATGTGGTTTTGTTTTTGAATGTCCGGATTGTTCGGTGAGTCTTACTTTGCATGTTTCTCTACAGACAGAGAAAGCTTTTTTGAGGTGCCATTATTGTAATTTTAAAACAGATCTTCCAAAATTTTGTACTTCTTGCAAAGCAACAGAGGATAACTTAATAAAAAAGGGAATAGGAACACAGCAGGTAGTTTTAATTCTTAAGAAAATGTTTCCTAATGCGAA
>SDBT01011418.1_pt1 | contig 14295 bp, 9 predicted proteins | sample 2277101 | NCBI WGS metagenome assembly SDBT01 (sample SAMN10404973, study PRJNA504765) | marine sediment metagenome | isolation source: marine sediment core GS10_PC15, 103 cmbsf | place: Arctic Ocean: Southern Knipovich Ridge | collected 2010 | reverse complement strand
TGAGCGAGGAATGAAAAATAAAAAAGAATATGTTTCACTCTAATCCTTTATTTTTTAGTTTCTATAACACTTTTTGCAACGCTTTTAATCTTTGTGTTAAATTTCTCAACTTAGAAAACAATGGTTCTCCAATACGGATAGCTTCCTTTAGTAAGTCAATAATTACTTGATAACCTTTTTGAACGGCAATATCAAGAGCAGTTTGGCCTTCAGGATTTTTCAGTAATGGATTAGCGCCTAATTCAAGAAGTACTCGAACAAAGTCTGTTTTGTTGTTGTAAGCCTCCGTCATAAGTGGTGTCATATCATTTGGCATTTCAGTATCAAAATAAAAAGATACTGGTTGATTAATATTTGCACCGCTCTTTACAAGAAGATTTATCATTTGTAGATTATCATTATAAGCTGCAAAAAACAAAGGTGTAAAACCAATCTGGCCCAGTATATTAGGATCTGCTCCTTTGTTTAAAAGAAAATTTACTATTGCTAAGTTACCTTGTAATACTCCTAATAATAAAGGAGTAATCCCTAGTTTTAATTTTTGATTGACTTTGGCATCATTATTAACAAGTAATTTAACCATTTCTAAATTTTCTTTTTTGGTTGCTGCTATAAGAGGATTTCTCTCTATTGTTGTAATATTTAATGAAATATCAGAAATAAGTTTTTTTACTTCTTCTATATTATTTTTCTTAATTGCTTTATAAAAATTAAATTGTTTTTTTGCAGCTTCAAGCAATTTTAATACATTACTTTTTATTTTTTTATTTTTTATACTATTTGCAAGATCTTGTACAGTTTTCTTTTTGTTATTCATAATAGATAGATCTGGCACTTCAGCAAGAATGGCTTTAATAAAATCAATATTATTAGTTTTTAATGCAAGCATAAGAGGCGTATCTCCGTTATTATTTAATTGGTCGATATCGATATTTAAATAATAACTATTATTTAATAATGTTTGTAGCATTTTAAGATTACTCTTATCAATAGCTAATGTAATTGAGGTTTGCCCATAATTATTTCTTATATTTATGCCAGACTTCATTCGTAAAAGTTCTTCCGCCATAGGAATATTATTTTTTAATACAGCTATCATAAGAGAAGTATTGCCATCTTCATTCGGAATGTTAACACCTAATTTTTTAGTAGATAGTAATCGTTTAACTTTATTAATTTCGCCATCTTCCACAGCTTTAAATAGCGCTTTCATTTCAGGAGTTATTTCTATTCTTCTTAACAGTTTTATTATTTCAAAATTTTTACCTTTAATGGCTAAACTTAAAAGTTCGTTAAAACTCTTATACTCAAGAAAAATTAAATTATCCTCTTCTAATAAAAGTTTTTGTACTTTTTTGACATCATTATTTTTTATAGCACATCTTAATTTTTCTACAAAATTAGCACTACTTTCTGAATCAATCATACCAAATGAAACAGTAATGAAAACAAAAGCAATAGTAACTAAAAACAATAATTTTTTCATAATCTTCCTTTATTTTTTTATTTTACTTCTTTTTTTATAGATAATAATGGAATCAAGAATCAAGACTTTTATTTTTTTTAATAGACCAAAGTAGATCAAAATTTACTAAAAATTTTTATAAAATATACCGGTAGCCGGTAGTTGACGTGAGCTGCATCCTTTTTTTAAAGGTAAGTCAAGGGGAAACATTGAGCGGCGAGAAAAATGATCCAAAGGCTAAATTGATCCTTATCTAATCAGATGTTCCAAGTTTTTAGAAAAGTGTTGACTTTATTGTATTTTATATTACTATTAGTACTAGGTGTTGGCAATAAGCTAATAGTTAACCTTTTTTAATGAGAAGAAATTATGAAAAAAAATCTATTTATTTTTATTTTTTTAGCTTTCATAGGCTATAGTTTACAGGCAATGGATGGTAACGCAACTGATCCCAAACAAGATGATAGAGCACTAGAATTATGCAATTTTCCTGAATGCACACAGCGCCTAACAAAATATGCAGTAAAATGTGTCTGCGGCGTCAAATATTGCAGTAAAGCTTGTAAACGAAAAGAAGAAAAATCAAGTTTTGATACTGAATATGAAACAAAAATTACTTCACACTTATATCACTGTGATAAAATTCTATCTTTTAAAAAAATTCTATCTTTAAAAAAAAAAGTTGCCATAGACAACCCGATTTTTTCTATTATATCAAATAGATATAAAACGTATCAAGAATATCTTATTATAAACAAACTAATTTTATCACTTACCGAAAAAAAACTATCTACCACAACAACACGATCTATTAATTATAGTACTCAAAAACCAAATGTTTTCGGCATATATATTGATCCAAAATTGACGTTATTTATATATAATAAAGAAAAAAATAACTCAAATAACTTTCTGAAAAAAATCTTACATAAATGTATTGTATGCTACAAAAATGCAGACCAACGTTGCCAAAGGTGTAAAGCTGTCTCTTATTGTGGCAGAGAATGTCAAATAAAAGATTGGCCTCAACATAAAAAAAACTGTAAGCTTAAACCAGAAAAAAAATGAAAAAAACAATTCATAGTTATTCTTTAATAGACCAAAGTAGATCAAATGCTTGACGAGGCGTTATTTGTTCCATATCTATTGATGATAGTTTAGATAAATGTTCTTTATATTCTGCAACTTCACACTGCAAAATTTGAACTGTTCGTTCTAAATATTTATTATTGTGTGATTGATTTGTTACTTTTGATGTAGTAACACTTGGTTGTTGTACATTACCATTATTCAAAGAAACTATCACCTCATGAGCACGATTAACAATTGCTGACGGTAGTTGGGCAAGTTTTGCTACTTCAAGACCAAAAGAACCATCCGCAACTCCTTGCAGTATTTTATACAATAATAATATTCCCTGTTGGGTTTTTCGGCTTGCTGCATAGTAGCTACAAATACCAGGAAATTGCTGTTGTAATGCAGTAAGCTCATGATAATGCGTAGCAAATAAACAATGAGCTTGTATGTTAGTATGAATATATTCAACAACAGCTTGTGCTATAGCAAGACCATCAAATGTACTTGTACCTCTACCTATCTCATCTAAAATAAGCAAACTGTTTTTCGTAGCATTACTACAGATATGTGCTGTTTCTTCCATCTCAACCAAAAAGGTGCTTTTGCCTTCTGCAACATTATCTCTTGCACCAATACGAGTAAAAATCGCATCAAAAAGCGGAAGCTGTGCTAATTGTGATGGTACAAATGAACCACATTGTGCCATGATAGAAATAAGTGCCGTTTGGCGCAAAAAAGTTGATTTTCCTCCCATGTTAGGACCAGTAATAATCCATAAAGATTGTTCATCATTTAATACAACATCATTAGGAATAAAACGCGTTCCCAATTTTTGTTCAACAACAGGATGTCGTCCTTCTTTAATAATAAGTGTTCGATCGTCCGTAAAATGTGGTCGAACATAATTATTGTTATATGCAATAAGACCAAAACTTAGTAACGCATCGACATGAGCAATAGCATAAGTTGCTTTTCGCAAGCTAGGTATATAGCGCGCTACTTGGGCTTTGATCTGTTCAAAAATTTCTTGCTCAACTTGAGCAATAGTTTGCTCAGCTGTAATAATTTTATGCTCAATCTCTTTCAATGTTGACATTGTAAATCGTTCTTTACCAACAAGAGTTTGGTACCTTACATAGTCTGATGGAACAAGATGAATATTTGGTTTTGTAACCTCAATGTAATAACCATGTATTGAATTATATCTAATTTTTAATGATCCAATACCAGTCCGCTCCCGCTCTTTACGCTCAAGTGATGCCATGAGGATGTTGCTATCTGAAACCAATAAACGTAATTCATCAAGACGCTTATCAAAATCTGGCTTTATAACCCATGGCTTTTCAAAATTATCATTAAGTGACGCCTCAAGAAGCTGTAATAGATTTTTAAATCCTTTGCAATACTCAAAACAAACCTGCATAATCGCCGGTACATTTTTTTCTTGTAATAGAACAATTAATACCGAAAATTGCTGCAATGATTTACCAAGCTGTACGTAATCATGTTTTGAACCTCGTTTAATTGCAATACGTCCTACTACACGTTCGATATCACCTATAGAACGTAAGAGTTGATACAGTTGTTGCGTAAACGTAGCTTGCCTGATAACAAATGCAACCACATCTTGTCGCTTTATTATTGATTCTTTTTTTATCAATGGACGAACAAGCCATTTTTTTATCATACGTGAACCCATAGACGTAGCAGCTTTATCAAGTAAGGAAAAAAGCGTATTTGATCGTGTTCCATCTTGGTTATTTTTGACAAGCTCTAAATGCCGTTGCGTTGACGCATCCATTCCCAAGAAATCTTCTGCATTATACAAATTAATAGTGGTAAATTCTGACAGTGCATTTTCTTGGTTTTTTCTTATATAACGATAAAAAGATCGTAACGCGTGATGAATTACGTCATTGTTTCCTTCAGCTTCTTGAAAACCCTTGAGGTGTTGTATCCATGCATGCTCATCATTATCTTCAGTTTCATCGTAAACGGCAATGGTAGTATAAAAACCTTGTCTAGAAAAATAAGAACGAAAAGGTTTTCCTAAGTGAGTATTCGGAATCAGAATTTCATCCGGAAAAAATCGAACTAATTCTGCATCCAAAGTCTTGTAACTTTCAGACGAAATTGTTGTTGCAAATAATTGTGCCGTTAACAATTCTCCAAACAAAACACCCCAGTACCGTTGCAAGGGAAAAAATGAAAGTAGATACGACGCTGATTTTTCATCAAGCAATTGTGATTCAGCTAATGTTCCAGGCGTAAAAACCTGTGTAATACCACGAGCAACAATTTTACCTGGTTGTGGTGATTCTAATTGATCACATAGCGCTACCTTGAAACCACCTTTCACAAGCTTTGCTATATAATGATCCTTAGTATGAACTGGAACACCACACAAAGGAATCGGTTCATTAAGATGCTTACCTCGTGTTGTCAAAGTAATACCTAAAAAAGATGAAGCCTTTTGTGCATCATCAAAAAAAAGTTCATAAAAATCACCTACCTGAAATAATACTAATGCATCAGCAAATTGATCTTTGATTTCATAATATTGTTGCATTAAAGGCGTTAAATTTGATTGTTTATTCATTTGTTTTTTAAACTTTATTTATTACTTAAATTTTGCAAAAAACATAAAAAATATATGATTATATTTCGTAATTCTTATCAAACACTTGCATTACAGTTTCAAGTGTAACTAAACTATGGTGGACCAAATTATTGATTTAATCAATTTTGTTAGAATAAGGGTAACTATGCGAAAGAATATTCTCATATATCTTTCTTTACTATTTTCATCTATCTATGCACCATCCATATTTACCGAAATTAATCGTAATCACTATCTGCGCGAACATCAATTTTGGCACACCGAACAAACAAGGTTTCCCTATTTTATTAATTACTTTTATGACCTCGTAAAATGTGGTATTAAAGATATTCGAATTACACTAAATGAAATGCCTAGCACTATTTCTAATCTTATTATACCACCAAATCCACATGTTGATGATATCGCTCTCGTTCGCCATACAACATCTGATGAGTTATGTAAGCAAGAATTAGAATTTCTTGACAATCGAAAAGAACATATTAAGAAAGGAATTGAACAACTTTTTGGTGAAGATATTCAAATGGATTACACCCCTCGTATTGCATTATGCTTTAGTGGTGGTGGTTTTCGTTCCATGCTCATGACATTGGGATTTTTAGGAGCAGCCAAAGATATTGGTTTGTTAGATGCTAGTACATATATAACCGGACTTTCTGGTTCTACATGGGCTATTGCTCCTTGGATAGCTTCTGGTAAATCATTAAAACATTTTACAACCGATTTAATAAACCACATTAAATATGGTCTCAATCATATTGATGATCTAGAAGAACTTCGATTACTTCTTTTTAATCTTTTGGCAAAAATACATAACAAACAATGCATTTCTGCAATGGATATATATGGCGCAGTACTTATTAATACACTCTTGAATGATATGGGCAGCAATCGTCTTTGTGTAACTCTTACAGAATCACATAAGGATATTATTAAGGGCGCTTTACCATTACCTATTTATACTGCTACACAAACTAATCCAGATCCTTATGAATGGATGGAAGTAACTCCATTTGAAGTTGGTTCCCCATTTCTTGAAGCATATGTCCCAACATGGGCATATGGTCGAAAATTTAAGAATGATGTATCCATTGATCAAAAGCCAGAACAAACACTAGGATATTATCTTGGTATATTTGGTTCAGCTTTTGAAGTTAATTTTGAAGATATTCTTCAACGTACAACATTTAACCTCACACGCATCAAAAATTCTTTGCCAGAATTCTTAGGAGGAACTGTTGATAAAGTTGTAAATACTATCATCAATTCACCACTCAATAATTTCCGCTTATTTCCTTCTATGCTGCGAAATTTTACACATAATGCTTTTTATAGCCCTATCCGAGAAGATAAAACAATTTGCCTTATTGATGCTGGAATAGATTTCAATCTTCCTATTCCGCCTCTTCTTCGCAAAAACCGAAATGTTGATATCATTATTATTTATGATGCATCAGGAAATATCGAGAATGCCCCAGAGTTACGACATGCACAAGAATATGCAGAATGCAAAGGTATTAAATTTCCATCGATTGATTACAGTAATATTAATAAAAATACTGTAAATGTTTTTAAAGATGAAAACTCAGATGATACACCAATAATTATATACTTCCCAAGAATTAAAAATCCAGATTTCTCACAAGACTTTGACCCAACTTTCTGCGTTCAAAATGAATACTGCAATACATTTAATTTTGTGTACACAGAAAACCAAATTAATAATCTCACTGGCCTTGCTTCATTCACACTCAAGCAACACGCTGATGTGATTAAAAACATTATCAAAGAGGTAATTGAACGTAAACAAATAGTACATGCCTAACATGAATATCTAAAAATATTACGAAGTTTCACAATTAGTAAATGCAAAACGTTCTTCCATAAATGATAATTTCAAATGCTTGACTGCTTGCACAACGCCTGTTCGTGTAGTTGTTGCATCTTTATATAATAACTTTTCAGCATTCTCGATAAAATTATCAGCTAAACAATATATATGTTCTATAATTTCCACATAACGTTTTGCAAGAGGCTTATCTGAATTAGTATTTTCTTTATTAATATTTTCTTTGTCTACTTCTTGTTTAACTTTCATTGACATAAAACCAAGAATAGATTCAAATTTACGTGTACATAAAGACCATGTTGTTACAAATGCTTGTATATGATAATTAACTTGATCCTCATTAAATATAACTTGTGATGTTTCATCATTGCTGCCTTTTTTTGGAAAACATTTATTCTCAATGCAATATGCATGTCGTTCAAGCTCATTTAGTAAAGTAAAGATATTTGTATGGGTGGCAATGTACCACTGCAAATTACCTGGATGAAATACTTTATATGTAACCTTATCCACAACTGTATCAAGAGACCTGAAATATTTACCTAAAGCACCCATCACTACACTAAAAGTAACGGAAATTAATGTTTCACGTGCAACAAAATTTAACGCGTTAAGACTCCATTTCTTAAATGTACCGCCAAAACCTGTATCAGACTTTTTTTGTTTTTCCAAAACGAATTCTATAACCTTCTTAAAATTATCATTATCCGTATCTAGATTTTTTTCCTTTATTAATTTTTCAAGTTTATTTAATTTTTTGTCAATGTTTTTTAATGTTACTTTTTTATTTTCATTTTGTCTTTGCGTAGATATAACTTTGTTAATTAACCCCGACACAACAGCCGCTGATTTTGGCCAAAACAACCAACAACCTCCGGATAGCAATGCACAAATTCCAGCTGCACAACTCAGTCGCTTATGCCACATATTTCGACATAATTCACGTTCTATGTTTTGTGCATCCTGCTCTACAGTATCACTGTTCAAATGAGCTAAAGTAACACCTTCAGTTGCTGATAAAAATGTTACTCCAAAAATTATTAGAAATGCAAAAATATATTTTCGTACCACAATTATCCTCCTATATAAACCAGTATAAAGGTATATCCTCATGCAACACATAAGACATAAACCCCCACATACTAACAAATATGTATTATTAGTATAAGTTATTCTAAAAGGATTAGCAAAAGAGCTTTATTAATATTAGATAAATTATTCAGAAAGAAATTTATTTAGATGAACTACTACTATGCCTGTCAATTTTTCCCCTGTTTATTGCAATATAGCGAGTAAAAATGATTAAATTTCTTTTTCTCTTCACCGCGTAATTGTTGCTGCAATTTATTTACATACGTTGCATACAATGATTTATCCTTTTTTGTTAACGATGTAGACATACAAGATGCTAAAACTATCAACAATGCTGCAGTATTATTACCTTGTTCTGATAAATCTATAAGATTTTTGTATACATTGTTATCTCGTAATTTTTTTAACAAATTTTCACGATTAAAATGATTCAATAATTTCTTATCAGTTTCAATCATAATTTTATGAAAGCAATTTAAAATTTGAGTTACATCAGTTGTTTTCAAAAATTCATCAAGCTTTCCTTCAAGATTATAATAAGCTGCCAAAGGACATAAAACTTCAAAATATTCTTTTTCTTTCATTTTGTTCAAAAAAAGTTCAGCACCCTTTTGTAGATTGGGATTTCGTTCCTGTTTCTTTTTATATTTATCCTTAAGCAATACATCACCAAGAGAACTAATTGCTGAACTAAATTCAACTTTATCTTCTTCTTCTACACTTAATGCAATCCTGAACAAACTTTTATAAAATAACGCAATAATAAGATCTTTACTGTGTGCATATTCCATGAATTCATTGCCTTTTTTATACATTGAATTACTATTACTACACTTAAGTGCTGCCCCCAAATAATAACATAAAATTATATCTACTTTATTAGCAGAAGATTTTTTAATAGCATCTTCAACTCGTTGTGTCCATTTTTTCAAACTAGTTTCATTAATTAATTCAGCATTAAAAATCCCACCCCCCAATATAAAATTTGATTCTTTATTAAAGACTATCGATTTCACTGATATTTTTTCTAGGCAATCAAGCATTTTTTTGTCATCTTCATTCTCCAATGCTTTAAGAAAATTACACCATTCTAATTGTATAGCCTTTTTCCTATCAAGATTTTTAATCTTTATTTGATTATCATAAAAATATTCCATCCTAGAATAATATTTTTTCTTACCACGTAATTTCCCAGTAAAATATGATAATTGTCGCTTAAATTGATCTTCAAAAAACGACTTAACTAGATTTTTTTCTTCCTCACTTAGCAAATTCCTCAACCTCTTTTTATACTTAAACTCTAACTTAAATTTTTGTAAAAAAAGTTTTTCTTCTTCTTTTAACGACATCTCTTTCGAAATTGCTGGCACTTGAAAATGATGCGTCAGAGCCAATATAAGCGTTGCACCAATATCGTTTTGTTCTGATGCTTTGACAAAAGCTTTATATACAATTGGATTTTCTTGTAATAGTATTCTCAAGGCATGTACAATAAATTCTAAGTCTTCCTTTTCTGATTTACTTTTTTTTCTCAATATTTCATTAGCATATTTTAAACCTGCAGTTACATTAATTTTTTTCAAGAATTCATTAAAATTACCTTTGCTATAATAATTAATAGCCAAATAATACTTTGCTAAAATATTAAACGGCATTTTTTTTAAAATAATTAAAGCACGTTCCTGAACTTTTTTGTCTTGATCTTGAAACAAAGCATTACCAAGACAATTAATTCCTAAACTAATGTTTTCGTTGTCTTCTTTAATCATTCGTTTGCCACAAATCAGTTGAATAATAGGAACCTTTTGCTCCAACGCAAACATTGTATATTTTACTCCAAGCTTTTGACTTTTATTATTATCTTGATCAAGCAACACTGCCCCTAAAAGATAAGCTAAACTTGCATCAATTTTTTCAGAAGAAGTTTTTTTTCCAATACTCTCTTCAACAGATTTTTTCAACTGACCAAAAACATCTTTAGGAGTCAAATCTAAAATCCAATTAAGTTTTTTGAAATATACTGATTTCTCCAATATTATTTTTAAACATTTTGACATTTCTTCTTCATTTTTTTTCTTAAACGCTTCAAGAACTTTTAACCAATTACATTGCATAAGTACCTTATTAAATTCAGTCTTATCAATTCTTTTGTTATTTTCCCGTTTTTCAAGCTCGTTCAAGCATGCTGTCGCTCTTTCTGACTGACCATTTTTAAAATAACTACCAACTAAATTTGGGTACACAGTGATGTCATAACGCTTCACGTTTTCAAAACAGCGTATTGCTTCTTTCAGGTTTTCATTAACAAATTTATTTTTTCCTGTGTACCATTCCCCTAATATTTTATTTGCTGCAATAAAATATTGAAGATTTTTGTCTTTTTTTTGTAAATTAACTGGTATTCGTACAAGAAGTTTTAATGCATCAAAAGCAAATTTTGTATTTGCCTTGCCACTATTACCTGTTTCAAATATTTCATAATTTTTTTTATTTTTTTCTGATAAATATAATCCTAGAATTTTAACCAACGATGAAACATCATCTTTTTGTACTTTCTTGTTATCGTCAAGTAGTGCTTCAAGATATGTTTCAACTAATATATTAGACTTAATATTAATATAAGATTCATGTTCACCACATAATAACTGCACTAATGTGCGCATAACTTCAAGATTATTTACGTCATATCTAAAGGAACTACAAAAATCAGATATCATTTTTTTTGTTGAACCTGAATTTTTATGTATTTTACCACGTTGAAAATACAATTGAGCCAAATGTGATTCAATTTTTGGTTGTGTTTCACTATCTTTAATATTATTTAAAGCTTTCCTCAATTGCGAAATTAGTTGATTGTAGTCATCTAAACCAGAAAAAAGTGTTTCAAAATCTAAATTAACTATTCGTAGTAAAATGTTATGTGCAATTTTTTGAGCATATATATCACGCTCATTTTTATACCTTGTGTTAACTGTGTTAAGCACATCAAGTATGTCATTTTTATCAAGATTTTGAGAATACGATGCTGCCATAATCTTCACAATTAAATCGTTTTTAAAACAATCGAATGATTTACACAGATAGAAATATTGAGCTGCTTTTTTATCTTCCTTTGCATGCAAACAAGATGCCAGAAGATATAACGCATACTCATATACTTCTGCGTTTCGTTGTTTTACGCATTGTTCAAGATATGCAATACATTTCGAATCGAGCGATTTATATACCGATTCTTTTTTTGATTTTTCAAGTATTAATGCACATTTATATGCTATTTTTACTGGCTGCTTAAATTTACCATTGCCATACAATGCATTGCACATAAGTTTTTTAGCTGCCTCTAAAGCTGTTTGTGGATTTTCTAGTAACTGTTTATAAAGATCATTAGCTTGGTTAAAATAATATTGTTTTTTTTTTGTTTGTTGTACTTGATATGCATGATCATTATATAGACCAGCAAGAAGTGACTGCGCTTGTTGTCTTACTTTTCTAGCATTTTTACTTTTACCCTTACCATTCACTATAAGTTGAAGTTTTTTTAATGCGCTCGCTTGTTGCATAATAATTAAAAAGCCCATGTTCAACTTTTGTTTTTCCGCATTTTCACATGCTTCCTGTATCTTGTTTATTACAGATCGATGATTGTTTTCCCAGTTGGCAGCATAATAACATTGTGCAGGTACATTATTTTCACCCCAAGATAACATTAGATTTTTTATTTTTTGTCTTGTCTCTTTATTTTTTACTGTTTTATAAATATTAAAAAACTTATCTAATCTTTTAAATATTTTATTTTGATTATCAAATTTATATAGATACATTGCTTCTTGATATTTGTTTTCATCAGTTTCATCTATGCTAAGCAATAAACGAACTTTTTTCGATAATGGAACCCTATAATAATTTCCTAACTTTATTTGATTCAAAAATGTATCGTTCAATTGAATTAATATTTCTTTTGCACCATTCACTTTTTGTTCATATGCAACATTTAAATGCTTAAATGCTTTGTCATAATTTACTAGGTCTAATTTTAGCTCAGTTTGCGCCGATAACAATTCTTTTTCACTATCTTTATTTGGTTCCATGGCAACGATCGAAGAGAAAAACATCATCGCGATAAAAAATAATTGAATACGCATTAAAAAATCCTTTATAAATTCAAGTAATAGTTAATTATCACACAATAAAATTTATTTGAAATTTCTCCATTCATTTAAGAAAATTTATGAAAAATACAAACAGCCAATTTAATTATAAATTTACCAGATTTATTTATTTAATCAAGACAATTCTTCTAATTTATTCAATTCATATAGAATTTAACCTGGTTTTCCCTTATTTAAGTCATAAAAATATTACTATAGCTTAATGAATGAAGCTATTCATTTTTTATATTATCTGTACTGATTAACAATAATATTTATGCATGGATTGGTAAATGAAGCTATATCATAGAATGCGTATGATCATATTGACCGTTGTATAACTGAACGGTCGGTCCAGCACTGTAGTGTATTACTTGCTCTCTACTACTCTCTTCAAGGGCAAAGAAGGTGTTCCATTTGAAATCCCTTACGCACTTAACAATAGATAAAAAAAAAGCCATGCGTTTAATCATTACTAGAGACGCATGGAAAATTTTACTAATATTATTTTGATTCTTTTTAAAGTTTACTATCTTGTTGTTTATGAACTTTTTTGATTTTCCACGAATTTGACAAAAAATGTGTGGAATGACAATGCTCTACGCAAAAACTCATCACATTCAGAAGTTAGATTTTGACTGCTACTAAAAGGCTTACCTCTGTAGCCATTAGTAATACTTGTCAAATACTCACGTCTTTCAAAGCTTATTAAACATTTATTCTGTATTTTTTCTAATGCTTCACAATTAGGATGTTTTAATAACAAATAATGAATCACGTCAGAAACCTGATCATATGTGTATGGTTGTTTCACCTTATCTTTTTCCATAGCTAAAGAGCCCATGAAAATTGCAAACAACAAACCAATAAATAATCTCTTCATAGAGAGTCTCCATAATTTAAAAAAATTAATAATAAACTTATTTAACTATAGCACATATATTAAAAATTACAATAAAAAATTTAAATATATAAATATTTCAAAAAGAAATTAAATTACTATGTTTTACTTAATAGAAAGAAGCTTCTTAAGATATCTACCCGTATGACTTACAATATTTTGTGCAACAATTTCTGGTGTTCCATGTGCTATTATTTTTCCACCTTCATCGCCACCTTCAGGGCCAAGATCAATAAGATAGTCAACCGTTTTTAATACATCGAGATTATGTTCAATGACTATCACCGAGTTGCCTTTATCAACAAGAGCATTCAAAACCTTAAGGAGCTTTGCAATATCACTAGTATGCAATCCTGTTGTTGGTTCATCAAGAATATACAGCGTATCAGATCCCCGTTTTGCAAGTTCATTAACAAGCTTGATTCGTTGCGCTTCACCGCCCGATAAAGTTGTAGAGGGTTGGCCAAGCTTTATATAATCAAGACCAACATCACACATTAATTGCAAACGTTTTACAATATTTTTGTGATGAGCAAAAAACTGCACCGCTTCATACGCCGTCATATCAAGGATTTCTGAAATATTTTTTCTTTTATACGTTACTTGCAATGTTTCTTTGTTATAACGTTGTCCTTTGCAAACCTTACAAGTCATAATAACATCAGCCAAGAACTGCATTGAAATAGTAATTCTTCCATCACCACGACATTCAAAACATCTACCATCAGCAACGTTGAAGCTAAATCGCCCTACTTTATATCCGCGTGCCTGACTTTCTGGTAGACTTGCGTATAATTGACGAATTTGATCAAAAATGCCCAAATACGTTGCGGGATTCGAACGTGGTGTTCTACCGATTGGTGACTGATCAATAACAACCATTGCACGTAAAATTTCAACACCAAGCAAATCATCATCACTACTCTTTATTCGTCGTTTACTAGCAGATAAAACACGATGAACAGCAGGAACAAGTTCTTGCATAATAAGTGTACTTTTACCAGAACCACTAACACCGGAAATACCACATACTACACCTAAAGGAAAATGTACTGTCTGATCCTTTAAATTATTTTTGCGTGCATGCTTAAGAACTAATTCACCTGTTTTACAGCGACGTTTTGCAGGAAGTTCTATCTTTTT
>SDBT01011417.1_pt1 | contig 14296 bp, 27 predicted proteins | sample 2277101 | NCBI WGS metagenome assembly SDBT01 (sample SAMN10404973, study PRJNA504765) | marine sediment metagenome | isolation source: marine sediment core GS10_PC15, 103 cmbsf | place: Arctic Ocean: Southern Knipovich Ridge | collected 2010 | reverse complement strand
TTGATATCGCTGCGGATCTGGGCCTCAACCCTGTCTCCGGGGGAGACGCATTGCGCATCCAGATCCCAATTCTAACCGGTGAGCGCCGCCGTGAGCTCGCGCGCAGGGTTTGGGGTGAAGGCGAGAGCGCGAAGCAGACACTGCTCGCTCATCGACGCACCGCCCGAGGCGAGGCCAAGGCGCTTGAGATGGGCGCGGATGAAACGCGGATTGCGCTCAAAATCATCGAGAGCTTCTTGAAGCCTCATCAGAAGAGACTCCGGGAAGCGGTGAACTCAAAGCTCGAGGAGATTGAGAAGTAGATGGACCCGAGACGAGGACAATTCTTTGCAGCAGCGGCAGCCGCGCAGCCCAATGGGCCCTTCCTGGGGTTTTCTTTCCAGGGTCCGTACATCTGGTTTCGCCCCATGGGGTCAGCATCGATAGAGCGGACCAGGGCGCAGGAGCGCAGCCGTTTGAGCGAGCCATGGGAGTCTGAAGTCTTTCACTCACGGCATCCCTTCAACACCCGGTGGCAACCGTGTCGGTGGCGTGCCTACATCTCGTGCTGGGCAAGTAGTCGGGATGATGCGCTCGACATGGCCTTTCGCATTATTACCGGCACCTTTACGCGCCCTGGCTGGGCCCCTGGGTACGGCTCTCATACGAGGTTGATATGAGCCTGAGCAAAGAGGAGAAGGACGCGAGGGATGTGAGAGCGTCTGGTCACGACGACGCCTGGGGTGATGGCATGGAGGTGCTACGGGTCTTGTATCGCTCCCTCGACTCACAAGCGGTGAGTGGTGAGCAGAGGTTGGGATCGCTCCCGATATTCGGGGGCACTCTCGATATGACCTGGAGGTCGCGAGCGAAAGATCGCATGCGAGATTTCATCGCGCTCGTAGTGGAGATGCGCGCTTGCGTGAGGGGAGAACTCTCCCCTCAAATCTACACGCGCCTCAAGCGCATCGTGTCTCAGCTTGTGGGGTTCGAGAGCCACCTTGGGCTCCCCCCTGGCTACGCTCGAGGGGGATACGAGGTGCTCGTGGCTGTGGCAGCGGATGCGTGCGGGATGGGCAATGACTTACAGGGGACTCAGTACGCCCCGATCTTGGACAAACTTTTTGGCAGAGAAAGTGCCGCTGGAGGTGGTGATGGTTGAGGAGAGGAAGTTCACAGAGGAGGAGGTCGCCGCGATCTCTGGGCTCATCGAGATGCTCTATATCGATGGGAACCACGACCCTCTCACAGTGGCAAACGCAGAGCCTTACGCGCGCGCGTTTATAGATGCGATCATCTCGAAGTCTCTGCAGTTCATAGAGCCGCCTCATCCAGATAATCTCAGGGAGCAGATTGAAGAGCGTCTTCTGGGAAGCGCGTTCAGTTTATCGCTGGTTATCGCCTACTGCGACGGGTGGCGCGCGCACCTTGTAAGTGTTGGCGCCGAGCGTTTCCTCGGGGTTATCGAGCGCGAGAGGAGGGCCCGCGAGGCGTTGGTCAATGATGCCATTGCGCAGGTTGTCGCTCAGCAGCTCAGCAGCTCAGGGGTTGTCGTAGTACTACTCGACGGGGAGACCGTCTGGAAAAGCACGATTGGGCTCACCGAAACGCAAGAGGATGATGAAGACGACGACGATATTCGAGCGCGGGATATCTCTGATAAGGATCGCACCTTCAGGGTGTGGCTCAATATTGGCGTCCGTGGGGTGGAGGCTACGGAGGATACCGTTGTCATCAAAGCGGGCTGGGATGCAGATGAGGTCTGCATGGAAGTACTACAGGTCATGATCGACAACGAGGTCGAGAGTGGCTGGGCGGATCTCGAAGACTCATGAGCAGGCTACGATAATCGATTACTCAAGGAGGAGAGAGGACATGGCACAAGATGAAGGTGGATTTACGATCGCAGATACGACACAGGACGTCGCTGAGTTCAAGCTCATACCCGTTGGTGGCGACGATCTGAATTATCGCTTGGTCTGGCAGCATGGGCGCCCGCTCGCGGTCATTCACGATGATAAGATCGTAAGCGATCAGGTCTACCGCCAGGGAGCGCCACCCGAGCCATCCCAGGTGGTGCGCGTCGCCTATGTGCTCGTGGGCCGAAGCGCTGACGAGGCAAACCAGGCGCTCACCGCCGAGATCGAGAAGATGAACGAGCAACTCGGGAAGAGCCAGGGAGAACTCCGGTCCGCTGAGTCGGAGCTCTCGAAATTCGCGAGCAGAGTGGACTTGCTCGCGAGGCGGGTGAAGTCACTCGAGAGCTGTCTCGAGACTGAGGAGACAGCGCGTAAGCAGAGTAAGAAAGAGTGCAAAGCAGTGAAAGCTCAACTCGGTAATATCAAGGCTAAGCTCGGCACGGAGCGGTTCAATGAGCTCATCGAGAAAGAAGAAGATGGAAGCTGAGTAGGTGAGAACGACGTAACTCAAGGAGGAAAGAGAGAATGTCCAACAAGATAAGCGAAGAACAAGCGGTGATGGGGAGAGAGGGGAATTTCATCCTGAAAAAGAGCGCCGACGCGGTGGGCTCTCAAGAGATAGCGCTGAGCATTGTGTACCTGCGCGGTAAGGTGGCTCCGCTCACGACGCGGTGGCTTCAGTGGCGGGAGCGTGAGAGCCCAGTGGGGAGACTCGCAAAGCGCTTTATCGAGCTCCTCACAGACCACGAGATCAGCGCGCTCTGCTGGGGGCTCGAGGAGGCGCTCACGGGTAGGAGCCCGGGTGAGCCGAGCATTCGAGCTGCTGACGGTGCGGCGCTCACCATTGCGATGTACAAAGCGGAGTGCGGGATCTCGATCGTCGATCGTGCGCGCGAATTGCACGACGCGCTCACGACTGTTCTCGCGCGGTGCTTCCTCGAGGCTCAGGTGCGCTCGGGGATCGTCACCATCGAGCACGAGGGGGAGTCGCTTTGGAGCATGGCTTTCGGGAGCTTGAACGTCACCGTGAATCTGAGCCCCGAAGCATGTGCGGGGAAATGTGAGGAGATGCTCTCTGCTGCGCAGAGCGATGCGTCGGTGAGGCTCTGGCGACATCTCGCTGAGCAGTGGGGCGATAAGTTGGAGGGAGAGAACTGATGAACGCGCCGAAGAATCTCACAACTCGTCAGTTCGAAGTGCTCGCCTTCTGCATCAAGTATGTGCACAGCTGTCACCGCTTCCCGACAGGGGATGTCGTCTCTGAGTGCTTCGGGTTCAAATCGACAAACGCTCCCGTGTCTCATTTCAAATATCTTGTGACCAAGGGGTACCTCTACGCGCCCACCGATGAGAACAAGAGGTATATGATCAACTGGGCGCAGGCCAAAGCTGTTGGGCTCCCATATTTTGTATGGCACGCAGCGGATACGAACGTGAAGAGAGGCGACCTCACACGACGCCAGTTTGATATCTTGTGCTACTGCATTGATTTCTTTCGAAAGTATCAGAGCGTGCCAACAACACGAGGAGGGGCACGCGGGATCGGGGTCACGAGCAACGCGGGTGTCAAGGCTCATTTTGGCTACCTTGCGGCAAAGGGATATCTCATTCGCGCGACACACAAGGGGGCGAAGAATCGATATCGCTTTGACTGGGAGAAGGTAAAGGCGCTGGGGCTCTCCCATCCGGTTTGGCATGAGGGCCCGTTGGGACCACCAGTCGCTGAGAACTTTGAGATGTTGGCTCTCGAGGTGCTGCTCAACCGAGATGCGCGTGTCGCGGCGGTAGAGAACGATATGCGAAGAAGGTTTGGCGCTGTGTTTGGGGAAGCGCGCAAGGAGAGAGGGCTCTCGATGCGCGAGATGGCGGAGGAGATTGGCACCTCTCACTCTCAGGTGGAGCGAGTTCTTCACCATGAAGCGGGGGGGTCTTTGTCCCTACGCACCCTTGTTCGAGCTGCAGATGCTCTGGGTCTCATCGTTGAAATCGATGTGCGAAAGCGTGTCCAGGAGGAGGAGTTATGAGAAAGAAATTCGCACTCATTTTATTCGTTGCGCTTACCATCGCTGGCTGTGGCAATGAGACGCTCACGGTGGAAACACTCAACAAGGCGGGCTTCAGCGACATCGAATATACAGGCTGGTCACCCTTCTCTTGCGGAGAGGACGACCAATGGTCCAGTAGCTTTCGAGCCATCAACCCCAAGGGCAAAACCGTCGAGGGGGTGGTCTGCTGTGGGCTCGTCCTGAAGCAATGCACCATCAGATTCTGATCATGGAGGACCCAATGCCCAACATGACCTTTGCCCAAGCGTTCGTGCAGTTTGAAATCGATGTGCGCACTCCGGGCGTCCAAGAGAAGGAAGGGGAGGATGAGTCATGAGAGCAAGGCAAATCAATGAAAGAGACGTCTCCACGATATGTAGGGAGTGTCGCCTTGATTCGGTCAAAGCGGAGTTTGTCATTGAGCTGACCCTAACCCACAGCACAGCTATCTCGCTGTGTCTCGCGTGTACCTTGAAGCTTGGAGCCTCAATCACCGCGGTGATAAGCACCTACGACGAGGCTTCTGTCTCACTAGCTCGCGCGCGCATCGTAGAAGCGACCGTCGCCGCGCACGAGATCATAAAAAAGAAGGGAGGTGGATCATGGGAGGTGTAGCTACACCGTATCGCCCCATCACCTGGATTCACACCGAGGATTGCCTCCCCCAACTCGGGCGCTGGGTGTTGATTGCTCTCGCGCGAGAAGATGAAGTGCAATTGGGCCAACGTCGAGGGAGTGAGAAGGACTCCTGGTGGTACGACCGAGCGGGGATGCCGATCATGGAGCCCGACAAGGTGTGCGCCTGGGCCCCACTCCCCCGTAGACCAAAACTTGAGAAACCAAATGGAGACAAGGATATGACGCAGGATGCGCGAGTGCTCACGGAAGAGGAGCGAGTGAAGATCGTTGAGGTTGGCGAGCAGATCTATCGAGAAAGAAACTTCGACCCCAAGCATGTGGAGGAGGGGCGCGCTCTTGTGGCGCAGACTCGCCAAAATCTGATCGCTCGCTCCATTCATGCTCTCGGGGAAGGGGCGGTATGGTCTAGCGCTCATCGGTGCCTTTGGGCAATGACCGAGATGATGATCGTCATCTCCTATTGCGAGGGGAGACGCCGCAATCCCATTGGTGGAATCGGGTGGGACGAGATGGTCGATGCCCTCACCAAGTCAGTCGAGGCCAAGCTCGAGCAGCGTGCGCACGCGGGCATTCTCACGCAGCTCACACGCATCGCCGACCGCCTCGAGGCTACGAAATCGACGAAAGAGAAGCTCTCATCTCTCCAGGAGGAGATGATCTCAGAAGTGATTGAGGATTTCTCAGGCGACCACTTCGAGACGATGATCGAGCGTCTCGCGGATTTGGAGCACCGCCAGTGGATTCACTGGACAAAATATATGCTCGACACCATCGATGCGGCGCAGGAGGAGGATATCGAGCATGTGGGGTTCGCCAAGGCTCTCGAGTGCGTGGAGCGCTGGCGGCGTCAAATCGAGACGCCCTATGCTGAGCTCACCGCCCTCGAGCAGCGCTCGGATATCGGGTGGGCAGTAAAAGCCGGCGACATCATGATCGAGTGTCTCACCCGCATGAGTACGCCAGAGGGACGGGGCTTGATGGCAAAGAAGAAGAAACCCTTGAGGATGATCAAGGTCCCGGTGCTCCCAAGGATTACGTGGCCGACCCACACCCCGATTGGGGAGGAGATCGCGCCGTGGAAAGGTGACATCGAGAGGTTCTGGAAGAAAATGATGGACGAGCAGCAGCTCCCCTCCCTCACTGAGCTGAAGGAAGGGAAGCGCCCTCGCTACTTGCAGGCCTTTGCGACTCTCACCCGAGCGAAAGAAGTGCTCGTGTGGCACGGGCACGACGCCGACCCCGAGTACACCGACCGCATCATCTCCGCGGGTACACGCGTGCGCATCATCATGGCGAGTCGGTTCGGCGACCTTGGGATCACCGACGATCTCAACGCCCCCCGGGGCTACGACGGGCGCATTCAGGTCATCGACCAAAAAGGTGAGCCGTGCACCGAATTCACCGACATCGAGTGGTTCGAATACAAGGAGCCTCAAGAATGACACCGAGCTGCTCACATCCAGGGCACAAGATTGACGAGACCGGCGGTAGAGTGGGCCTCGTCGTCTTTTGTCACGGCTGCGGGATTGCATCACGTCTCACCGCCAAGGAAGTGGCCGAGCTCCCGGACCTCATAACGCCGGGTGATTGGGTGCGCCTGTTCAGGGGGGAAAGAGACTTCACCACTCTCGAAGTGCTCTTCCCACACACACACAAGCTGATACGCAACACGGAGTAACGCTTATGAGCATCTTCTTTTGGGGCTTAGTGGTCCTCTTTCTCTATTTCGTGTTCAGTTATGTCTCGGTCTACCGGAAGATCGATAAACTCATATTGCTCTTGCTCTCACGTCATTGTTGTGAGTCACCCCAGTATGGGCTCGATCTTGTGAAAGAGAGCGGCGGATTTATCGAGCGTGGGATGGTCTATGTGCACCTCCACCGACTCGAGGAGCGTGGGTTCATCAAGAGCGAAAAGGAGGAGGGTGAAAGCGACCGTCTCCCGCGGCGTAGCTACAGCCTCACTCCAAAGGGAGAAGAGAAGGTAGAAGCGATACGGCACTCAAGAATTGATGGGGCGCGACTATGACCGGGGCGATAGAGGTCGAACACTTCGGGCACTGGAGTCTCGAACGCGAGGCGGGGCTGCTACGGTGTTTCACCGCGTGCGACATCAAATACCTCGAGCTCAACTTTCATGACACGCGCTCCCTCTCGGTGTTTCTGCATGGCTACGACGGGCGTGAGATCAGCTTTGGGGCTGAACCGAGGAGCCCGAATGAGAGGATCATGATGCGGCTCTGCGCGACCGGAGCATCTCCTGCGCCACCGAACTCATTTCACATCGATCTCAAACACCCTTTTGGCTGGATTGAGATCGACACCTCGAAGGGGGTGTTCGCGCTCAATACCACCACCGACGGGCTCTTGCTCGAACCTGACACCGCGCGCGAGATCGCCTCGGCACTCCTCCAGAGCGCTTACATTGTGGAGCGCATTCGATGGGACAGAGCAAAGGAGGAGAGAGTCTCGCAAACACAACACCAAAAGGAGAATGACTCATGAATCGCTTCAAGCTGCTCAGCACCACCCTCTTCCTCTTCCTCTCGAGCTGTGGTGACACCTATGTGCTCCCGGATGGATCCCCGTTGCCCACCTTCGGAGGTACTCGCCCGAGCACGCTCATTGGCTGGGCAGATGCCCATCCTATTGGCGCTTTCTTCTCGCTCGTCGCTGTTGTCTTCGCATTGGGACTTCTCCTCGTAGGTCTCGCTGCTCTACTCGAATTCTTCGTGAAGATGCGAGGGCGCACACGCGAGGTCAAGCTCGAAACGCTCAAGGAGAAGAACCGTGCCAAGGAGCGGATGACCGAGCTCGAGACCGAGGCAATGAGGAGTTCACATGAAGCGTCCTGATTATGTCCACCACATCATGCACCCCTTGGACTGGGAGAACTGTTGGTGTGGAGAGGATGTGATGACCCCTGCATTTCACTTCGACTCGCTCGACCACGCTGCCGTAAATGCTGTGAAAAAGGGGCGCGTTCGCTTCTGCCCGGGGTGTGTTGATGCCGCGATTGCTGCTCTCTTGGCTCACACCTGGCGCCCGGAGAAAGAAGCGAAGGAGAGCGACGATGAGTGATGACCCCGTGCAGTGGTGCCTGGTGCGCCTTCACAACCACGAGAAGTCTCTGGAGAGTCTCAACGCCGAGATCGCCGCGCTTGAGCACCCGGCAATCGAAGACTTCCTCAAAAAGAAGGGCTGGGTAATGACCTACGAGAGGAAGGACCTCGCCGTCTATCGGCGCGGGAAGTTCGAAATCGCTGTGCCTCGAAACAAAGAGTTTGGCGATTACACGCGCTGTATCAAACGCGCTGTTCGAATAATCTACGAGATCCATGGAGGATCTGATGGCGCCGCTGAGTGATGAGAAGAAGAAGCAGTTCGCCCGTGAGATGAGCCGCATTGCGCACAGTGAGTTCGAGCGTCTCGCTGGCGGGCTCGATGCCCTCGAGGGGCTCAAGAGGTTCGGGGCTCCCTCGTCCTTTATACTCGATGGGCTCCACATCTCCTTTTCAGCGAACGCGATGGGGGCAATGGAGCACCTCCATCTCTCGGTGAAACCGATGGGGAATTGGGCTGCGGAGCCCGATGAGGAACTGCTGACCTATCTGCTAGAGCTCTTTGATGTCCCCGAGGCCTCGAGAGATGCCAAGCGTCACTTCATCTGGTTTCCAAAAGTAGGGACTCTTCAAACGATTCTCGCTGGTCTCCCCAAGCCGCCCCCGAAATCCAAGAGGAAAGGCACCATCGATGAGTTCGATATCCCGCACCTTCTCACGGAGAGAGGGAGGGAGAGCCGCCACGCGCACTTCCGTACCTTTGGCTCCAACATCTATGCACTCTACGACGAGGCGGTGAAGCTCTCCCGCGTAGAGGGCAGCGATGAAATGAGCCCACACCTCATCCGCGGGTGGGCGGTTACGCTCGCGTGCCCGGTAGATGTGGTTGGGGGATCGAGGTCGCGCAACTGGAAACTCACGCTCTCAAGCGATGGTTTCGATGGTCTCGACTACGGATTCTCGACATATCTGTGCGCCTTCTTCGAGGGTCGCCTCGGACTCCCGGGCGATGAGGCCCGCTCTGAGCAGGAGGGTGCAGGGATGGAATACGGGGAGTGTGCGCCTCACGAAACCCGGTTGGAGGTCAAGTGGGAGGGTCCGATTGGGCTCCCGGGCCGGAAGCACTTTGGGGAGTATGCTCCCCCTCGCGCGAAGCGCGCGCTCAAGCGCGCGATGAAGAAGAAGAAATCAAAGAAAAAACCCCGTGGTAAAGAGTAGGAGGTAGTCGCTTATGACCAAGAATAGAGTGTTGCGCCCTGATGAGACCATACGACCCGAGAGTAAAAAACCAGCGCGCCGTTTGAAGATCGCGATGTTTGCGCTCAACAAACGCCTGCGTGCGATCGAGAAAGGGGCGAGCAGTTTGAGCGTCGAATGGTCGCAGCTCCCCGTGCTAATGCCGGCGTTGCGATCTCGACTCATTCAAAAGATTGTGAAAGCCAAATGGGATGTTCTCCCGTGGGCGGCAGATGGGGGCACTCCCTCTGGGTTTGTGATGTTCCCGATCCCAGATTCTCTTGCGCAGGGGGAGAAACGCTCGAGTGAGGAGGTTGAGCCTGATCTCGCCACCGTGCTTGCCGCGGGGAATACGACCGAGGGACACTCCCTCAAACTCGCGCGGGCAATCGGATTGCTTCATGACTGGCACGCGTGGACGAGGCGACTCCTGGTCAACTCGAAACTTCGCGCGCACCACCTCGAGATCATCATTCCTTCTGCGCTCGTCTCGGCAACCGAGGGATTCACTGCGGAATACCACGAGGCCCACGACGAGGAAGTTGAGGCGCCCGAAGGAGGAGAAGAGAGTGAGGAGCCTACGGAAACGAAGAGGAAAGATACAGCGGAGGAGCTCGAGTGGATCGATAAACTCATAATACAGCGGCGCCTCCTCCGGCGGTGGCTCGAGTGGGATAGGCGCATGGCTTCGCATTCCCCTGCGATAGGAATGCTGCTGCTCCCCCCCGATGCTCTCTTGCGGGACACGAGCGATGCGCTCCCCACAGAGATGCTCGAAGCCATCAAGGAGAGGGTCGCGCTGAGAGTGCCGCGCGATCTCCCAAAGAACCGCGAGGAGCTGCTTTCATCTCTCGCAGCCGCACTGCAGCGAGTGGGCCAGTCGCATGGGTCCCGTCGCTGGGACGGCTCGACCGTGCATTTCAAGCGCTGCGGGAACACCATCCATAAGGCGGCTCTCTGGTGGGTGCTCTCGGTGCTCATCGATGGAGCTGCGGGTCCCGCGCGAGCCGACGCTGAAACTATGAAGACGGTGGAGAAAGCCGATGGACTTGAACTCGAGCTCTACAAATAACAGGGAGGAAGAAGGGAAATGACGAAGGTATATGAAGTTCCAGAGATGGAGGTGCGTGCAGCTACAAGCATCCTGGAGAGAGGGACAGTGAGAGCGCTCTCGGTTCTGCTGCATTACACCCGCACCCTCGAACACGAGGATTTTGTGTGTGAGCAAGCGGGGGAGTGGGAAGTGTTCGCTTTAGAGAAGCTCGCCCTGATGGTGGAGCAGGGGGTGGTGAGCGATGGGGATGAGTTCCGTGAGGTCGCCTCTGCAAAGCGCTATCAAAAAGCAGCCATGCTCATCCTGGGGCATCGAATTGCATCGCTCAACGATGGAAGGAGTCGCAGGCATTTTGAAAGGCAGGAGAGTTTTACCAAGGAATGTTCCGAAGCGCTCAAGTTCTACGCTGAGCTGACCAAACCGAGTGGAGTTAAAGGGAGTTCTGAAGATGGGTGAAGGATATGACATACATTCGCACAGTCGTGACCATCTCGCAGAGGATGGCGCTTTCCCGGTCCCGAAAGGCAATCGCTTTATCGTTCTCAAGATCCCGATTTCCTACAAGACGCTCGAAAGGCTCGATAAAGAGCGAGAGCTCTGGGGGGTGAATTTTGGGATGGGTGACCTCGCCGGTTTTATTGCGTGGAAGATCGGAGCGAAGACCTTCCCACCCCCGCCACCACTTCCAGAAAGAGGAGTCGAACGATGAATATCGATATCATTGCGCGAGAAGCGCTCAACACTTTTTTCACAGCGCTTGCTGAAGCGGGCATCCCGATGGATGTCAACGAGGAGACGCGTGAGGGCGCGCTTGAAACCATGATCAGCTGCTACCCGCTCTACTTGGCAGGGTTGCGAGCGGGGAACCCGGAGCTTGGGATCGAGGCTTATGATATGCCCCACGAGGAAGACATCACGATGTGGCTCATGAGCCAGTACTCGGCGTTCTTCATGGGTGTGAGTTGGGAGCGCTCGCGTCTCACGCGTGCCGCACTGCTCGGAGGTGTGTGATGGCTCGCTCTGGAGCCTGTGATTGTTGCCACGAGCCGTACGCCGTAGGGGGGGCTGGGAGTGGTCTTCTCTTGCTTGCGATGCAGGGGTGGAAGCTTGTGGAGCGCCCAGAGGGGACCATGGACAACCCCTACACCCTTTGCCCACGGAAGATTTGTCAGCAGATGGCTGATGTGCGGCGCTATCAGCTCTTTCGCTCTACGGGCATGGGCCATGAGGAGGCGGAGGCGCTCCTCGAGCGAGAGGAGGCTCACTAACGATGCCAACAGTCACGTACGACCCCAACAACGATATGCGTGCGGTGCGCAAGAAAGTCTTCGCCGGGGACATCGCCGCTGCGTGGCATTACATCCGTCTCGCAATGAGGTATCGCGATGTGGAGGCGGTCTTTGTTGCCTCCGCTCTGCTCTCGAATCCAAACCAGACACGCGAAATCGAGGGCCATCCCATTACCATTCGAGACATCAACAACGCCGAGCGTGTGCGCCAAACCCGCAACCCATTGCTACCAAATAAGAAGGCGCTCCCCTATATTGTCGAATGCGCGGAGGTGAGTTTCACCGCCTTCACGAGAGAGCCGGTGATAAGCGACTTTGCGACAGAGCGTGTAAGAGAGAGGCTTCAGACCATTGCCGACGATCTGGAGGCTGAAGAGGCGTGGGGGGACGACTGGTGATGATACGCGCGTATGCACGTGTGAGTGCTAAGCAGCAAGACCTCTCGCTCCAGTTCGATGCGTTTGAGCGCGCTGGCGCCGATGTCATCTATCAGGAGGGTGAGGGAAGCGCTCCCGCTCGCCCTGAGCTCGAGCGTTTGCTCTCTGATCTCGAGGAAGGTGACGCCGTCCTGGTCTGGGCAATCGATTGTCTGAGTAGCGATGGGTCCGAACTCCTCGGTATGATCAAAACGATCGAAGAAGCGAAAGCGACCCTTTCCGCGGTTCCCGCGGAGTCGAAGCAAGAAGTATTGCGGGAGCGCACAGTAGCTGGGATTGCTGCAGCGCGCGCTCGCGGCGGCTCGCACGGGCGCCCGCGCGCGCTCTCCGAGACCGAAGAAGCCGAAGCTCGTGAGATGCTCGAGTGGGGGGAAAGTTGTGCGGAGATCGCGCGGATCTATGGGTGCTCACGCCCCACCATCTCGCGGCTCAAGAAGAAAAGGAGTGAATGAGTCAACTACCCCGGCCTGAAGGCCGGAGCTTCGATAAAAAGTTCCATGTTGACCAGGGAGAGTATTAGAGTGATGGCAAACGTTGAAGATACTACGTTGAGTGAAAGGCAAAAGAACGACCGCGGGATGCTTCCTCAGTTCCGCGCTCTCGAAGACTGTGTGGCAGACACGTTGCGGGGTACGACACGAAACGCGCACAGTCAGACGGCCTCCACTCAACATTTCCGAGGGGAGCCTGATGTCTTTTTCGGACCGCAACTATCTGGTGAAGCGTTCTTGGACCATTTGCGCGAGCAGATAGAAGCCCATCCGATCGATCCCACACCGGTATCGGGGAGCGGCGATGAAGAGGCGTAAGAGGCGCTCCCGATTGCTCGGTGTCAAGCACTCCAATAGCAAACACGGAAAGCGGGCACCCTGGGAGGGGTTTGAGGAAGTCGCACTCCCGGTGCAGCTTGCAGGTAGCTGGCATGCTTCTATGGCAAACCACACCTACGGCGTCCTCATTTGGTACGGACACTCCACTCCGTGGGGAGTCTTTGACCAGATGATGGTGAGCCGCCTCGATGGGCGCAAGGAGCATGACTGGTGGGTGCTGCAGCGCATCAAGGACGCGATTTTCGGCGCCGATAGAGAGGCGTTCGAACTCTACCCCGCTGCCGAAAGGGTGCGTGACAAAGCACACTCATACCATCTCTGGGTGCTCGAGGAGGGCGCGCAGATCCCGCTCGGGAAGCTCGAAGGTGCAGCGCAGCCCAAGGGCTATCCATCTGCGTCATCATGCAGCCATCTCACCCCTGAAGAAGAAGGTGCAGAATAAGCACCCAAAAAAGTTCTTTGAAAATCTGGGAGTTATGAGTTTTCCTCGCAACGTGTGGGGATGACGCGCAGGGGCGGACCAAGATTTCTCAGCGTCGTGATGTTCCCCGCATAGAGTGGGGATGAAGCGGGCCTGATCATCATGCAACGCGATGCTCCTTTGTGTTCCCCGTGTGTACGGGGATGATGCGCGCTTGGGCAAACGCATAGGCCAGTTCATCAAGTGTTCCCCGTGTGCGCGGGGATGACGCGCGCTGCTGCGGGTTCACCGTGCTGGCTCCGCCGTGTTCCCTGTGTGCGCGGGGATGATGCGCCCAGACCTTGACGGTACCCGGGCTCGCGTTTGTGTTCCCCGCAAAGAGTGGGGATGATGCGGTCCTCTGTGATGTAGGGGTCCTCGAAGTTGGGTGTTCCCCGTGTGCGCGGGGATGATGCGAATACCCTGACAGGCATTGTCCAGGCTCCAGGGTGTTCCCCGTGTGCGCGGGGATGATGCGAATAGGGTCGTGTCCCCCGTTCAAGTGTTCCCCGCGCGTGCGGGGATGGCGCGTTCTACGGCTGATACGAGCAATGTGGCTCACGATGTTCCCCGCATAGAGTGGGGATGATGCGGTCGGCGATTTTGGACTTGTGCGGACGCCTTCTGTGTTCCCCGTATGCGCGGGGATGATGCGGGCTTTGCGCGGAGGGCGCAGAGCGCAGCAGAGTGTTCCCCGCTCTCGTGTGGCGGGGATGATGCGATCGACCGCACAGAAAGGTGTGCGGCCTTGTGGTATTCCCCGCACGCGTGTGGGGATGATGCGCGGATCAGAGCAACCTCCTGTTCGGTAAGGCAAGAGTTCCCCGTGTGCGCGGGGATGATGCGATGGTACGACGCACTCAAAATGGAAAGTGGATGTGTTCCCCGCATATGCGGGGATGGTGCGCACTGCGACTCGCAAGACCCGAGCCGATGGGAGTGTTCCCCGTTCATGCGGGGATGATGCCGAGGGAATGGTGTTCAATGTTTCACCAACGGCGTACTCCCCGCATCTTGCGGGGATGGCGCGCTGGATCTGAGGGGTAAATTTACCCCTGAAGTGTTCCCCGTACTCGTGGGGATGATGCGGGCCGCGGCGCCACGAACAAACAGGAGAGGGGGTGTTCCCCGCATATGCGGGGATGATGCGCACGAGGTGGCTCGTTACCTCAGATTGTGTTCCCCGCCTCGGTGGGGATGATGCGCGGACGTTAACGACGCACATGTAAGGGGATGATGCGCGGTACGACATCGGTGAGTATTACGAGATCGGGTGTTCCCCGTGTGCGCGGGGATGACGCGGGCTGTTTGAAGCGCTCGAAGCATCGTTGAAGTGTTCCCCGCTCT
>SDBT01011416.1_pt1 | contig 14296 bp, 11 predicted proteins | sample 2277101 | NCBI WGS metagenome assembly SDBT01 (sample SAMN10404973, study PRJNA504765) | marine sediment metagenome | isolation source: marine sediment core GS10_PC15, 103 cmbsf | place: Arctic Ocean: Southern Knipovich Ridge | collected 2010 | reverse complement strand
AGAGAAAGTTGTGCAACACCAGGAGCGAAAATACGGGGTGACAAAGTTTGGCCTTGAAAGGTTTGTGAATGGATTTCTGGACCTGTTATCAATCACTTTTGTTACTCGTTTTGCAAAGAAACCAATGCATTTTTTTGGAATGCTAGGATCAATATCCTTCTTTGGTGGAGGAGTTATATCTTTATGGCTGATTCTTGAAAAGATTTTTAAACTTGGCAAACGCGATGTAGTTGAACAACCAATCTTTTATCTTGCATTGTTGGCTATGATAATTGGCGCTTTACTTTTTGTGACAGGATTTTTAGCTGAATTAGTTTCAAGAAATTCGCCGGACAAAAATGCTTATATTATAGAAAAGAAGCGAGGCATTTTATAATCAATAATTATTATTGTATAACTATTTTAATTAATCAATAAATTAATCTAAAAGTAAACAGGCTAAAGACAAAAGCTATAATAAGCCAATGAAACGAAGAAAAGTTGCTATTATCGGTTCCTCTCATCCATTGAGAGGTGGCCTTGCATCTTATAATGAGAGGTTGGCTGCCGAATATATAAAAAATGGGGATGATGTTACAATTTATACCTTTAAACTCCAGTACCCAAATTTCCTGTTTCCGGGCAAAACACAATACTCTGACGATCAACCCCCCAAAGGCCTTAATATAAAAGTTGCTATTAACTCAATAAACCCTTTTAACTGGTTAAGAGTAGGATGGAAGATAAGGACACAGAAGCCTGACATTGTGATAATAAAATTCTGGATACCTTTTATGTGGCCTTGCCTGGGTACTATAGCAAGAATTATCAGATCAAACCGATATACAAAAATTATCTCCATCATCGATAATATTATTCCTCACGAAAAAAGAATTGGTGATAAGATACTGGCACAATATTTCGTAAACAGTATTCATGGTTTTATTGCCATGTCACGATCAGTTTTAATCGAATTGGATTTTTTTGATAAAAGGAAGCCAAAAGAGTACTGTCCTCATCCGCTCTTTGATAATTTTGGGGAAATTTTAAGTAAAGATAATGCAAAAGAGATCTTAAAACTTGATAAAAACATCAATTATATACTCTTTTTTGGTTTTATTCGCGATTATAAAGGATTGGACCTTCTTTTAAAAGCTTTAGCGGATGAACGTTTTAAAGCGCTTGGAGTGAAGCTGATAGTAGCTGGTGAGTTTTATTCGGATACACAACCTTACTTCGATTTAATTGAAAAGTATAATCTACATAATTTTGTTATTATTCACAATGATTTTATTCCTGATAGCAAAGTGGGCCAATATTTTTGTTCTTCTGATCTTGTAGTTCAACCTTATAAAAGTGCTACTCAAAGTGGCGTTACACAAATTGCCTATCACTTTAATAAACCTATGATTGTAACTGATGTAGGTGGTTTATCCGAGTTAGTGCCTGATGGAAAAGTCGGATATGTTGTTAAAACAAACCCTGATGATATTGCAAGCGCAATAATAAAGTATTACGAAAACAAAGAGGAGGAGGAGTTTACCGAAAATGTGAAAACGGAAAAGCTGAAATACTCCTGGGCATCAATGTTAGAAAGCATAAATAAGATTGTTAATATAAACTGAACTATATGATAATTAGAAGTAAAGCACCACTACGGTTGGGATTAGCAGGAGGAGGCACAGATGTTGCTCCATACTCTGATCTATATGGTGGATCAATTCTGAATGCTACCATCAGCCTTTATGCTTATGCCAGCATTGTACCTAGAGATGATGGAAAAATTGTGCTAAATTCTATCGACAAAAACGAAAGATATGAATTTGATAAAACAAGTTTTTTAGAAATCGATGGAAATTTGGATCTTCATAAAGGTGTTTATAACCGTGTTGTCAGGGATTTCTCGATAACACCTTTATCATTCGAACTGTTTACTTTTGTTGATGCTCCTGCAGGATCAGGATTAGGAACCTCTTCGACTTTGGTTGTTGCTATTTTAGGAGCTTTTGCCGAGTGGCTTAAATTACCTCTTGGTGAATATGATATGGCCTACCTGGCTTATGATATCGAAAGAATTGACCTGAAAATGGCCGGTGGAAAACAGGATCAATATGCAGCGACATTTGGAGGCGTAAACTTCATGGAGTTTTATAAAGATGATAAGGTAATTGTAAATCCTTTACGAATCAGAAGAGTGTATTTGAACGAACTTGCACATAACCTGGTGCTTTACTACACCGAGACAAGCCGTTTGTCATCGGAGATCATTAAGAAACAAGCACAGAATGTAATAAACAAAAATGAACAAACGCTTTTGGCTACACATAAACTAAAAGAACAGGCTGTAATGATGAAAGAGGTATTGTTGAAAGGGGAGCTTGATAAAGTTGGTGAAATATTAAATTTCGGATGGCAAAACAAAAAACTCATGGCAATGGGTATATCAAATCCTTTAATAGATGACATCTACAATTCGGCTATTAATAGTGGAGCGACAGGTGGAAAAATATCCGGTGCAGGTGGTGGGGGATTTATGATTTTTTATTGCCCCAACAATACACGTTCGGGTGTAATTAATGCATTACGCAAGTTTGGTGGGAATTCACATCGTTATGAGTTCGCTCATAATGGGCTTACGAGCTGGAGTATATAAAATGATAAAATGATTGAATGATGAAATGCAGCAGGTCATTCGATAATTATCAACATCATTGGGACGTTGAATTATTTAATCATAGACTCTCTTTTTATAAATATATGAGAGTACTGGAATCAATACGTCACTCGATTGAAACAAAGGAGAAAATTCTAAAAAACGAAATACTGCTTGAAGTGGTGAGGAGGGTTGCTGATGAGTGTATCACATCTTTTAAAAACGATGGAAAAGTGCTCTTTTGCGGTAATGGCGGAAGTGCCGCTGATGCACAACATTTGGCCGCAGAGTTTTCAGGAAGGTTTTATTATGACAGGGAACCACTATACTCAGAAGCACTGCATACTAATACTTCATTTTTAACCGCAGTAGCTAACGATTATTCATACGATCAGGTATATGCCCGTATGATAAAAGCATCAGGTAGAATGGGTGATGTTTTATTCGGGATTTCAACTTCGGGAAACTCATCAAATATCATTAAAGCAATTGAAGTTGCAAATTCGCTTGGTATGATAACAGTTGCTATGACTGGTGAAAGTGGCGGTAAATTGAAAGATTTTTGTAAATACCTTATTAATGTTCCCTCAACTGATACACCGCGAATACAGGAGTCTCATATCCTTTTGGGGCATATTATTTGTGAATTGGTTGAATCAAAAATATTTCCAAGGTGATACGAGAAGCCATAGTGTTGGCAGGAGGTTTTGGTACACGATTACGTGAAGTAATAAGCGATGTTCCAAAATCGATGGCTTTGATAAATGAGAAACCATTTCTGGAATATCAATTAAATTATTTAATTCGTTTTGGTATTACAAAAGTCATAATGTCGGTAGGATATAAATCGGAAATAATCCGGGGGTTCTTCAAATCGGGATATAAGTCCCTGGAAATATCATATTCCTTTGAAGATGCACCTCTTGGAACAGGTGGTGGAATAAAGAAAGCAATGAGTTTGTTGAATGGTCAGAATGTGTTTGCTTTAAATGGTGATACTCTCTTTAAGGTGAATTTGCAAAAAATGTATCAGTTTCATTTTTCGAAGAATGCAGATATTACTCTTGCTCTTCGAAGAGTTGAAGATGTTTCAAGATACGGTACTGTGGATATTGATTATAACAGCAGAATAACAGGGTTTGCAGAAAAGAGTGCAAAGTCAGGCCGTGGATTAATAAATGGCGGTATATACATCTTGAATAAGGATTTATATTTAAACTCTGATTTACCTGAAAAGTTTTCAGTAGAGAAAGATTTTTTTGAAAAGTATTATAAAGAAGAAATGATATTTGGTTTCCCATGTGAGGATTATTTTCTTGATATTGGAATTCCTTCAGATTTTACAAGAGCTCAGGATGAATTTAAAAGATTTAAAGATTGATGATAGTTGGACACTGTTTCTCGATAGAGATGGTGTTATCAACAAACGTCTTATCGACGAATATGTTACCTGTTGGGAAGATTTTGAGTTTCTTCCGGGTGTGTTTGAAGCTTTAAAGTTATTTTCCGGAATATTTGGCAGGATACTTGTAATTACAAACCAACAGGGGATAGGTAAAGGATTAATGACTGAAGAGTGCCTTAAAGATATACACTCCAGGATGGTTGAAAAAATAACAGAAAATGGCGGAAGAATAGATCGTATTTATTATAGTCCTTATTTGAAAGAGGAAAACAATTTTTTACGAAAACCAAATATTGGAATGGCCTTAAAAGCCAAAAAAGATTTTAAAGAAATTGATTTCAAAAAATCAATGATGGTTGGAGATTCGATTACTGATTTGCAGTTCGGAAAACGAAAAAAAATGAAAACAGTATTTATCTCTGATGACCCGGATTTAATCAGTGAAAATTATAAGTTGATAAATTTTACTTTTAGTGAACTGATCGAATTTGCTAAAAATTGTAAAATAAATATTTAGTTTTGTTGTTTTATAATGTAAGATATTTTATTATGAACCGTTTTTTACTGTTTTTTTTACTGTTTCCCCCATCTGTAATTATTTGTCAAAATGTTGATAATGATACTATTAATCAGGTTGATGAAAAAGGCAGGAAGCAAGGTTTTTGGATTAAGCGTGATGATGCAGGAAGCAAAATTCATGAAGGACGGTTTAATGATGATTACCCAACCGGAAAGTTTACATATTTTTATAAAAAAGGTGAAATCCGGAATATTTCCTATTTCTCAAATAAAGGACAAAATGCAAAAATGACTTCCTATTTTCCAGATGGAAAGCCAATGGCTGAAGGTGTTTATGTAAATAAGCAAAAGGATGGACTGTGGAAATACTTTAACAAGGATAGTGTGTTAATTTCTGAAGAGTATTATAAGAATAATAAAAAGAATGGCATCTGGAAAACATATTATCCTGGAGGAACGTTGTCGGATGAAGTTACATGGAAGGAAGGAGTAAAGAGTGGACCATGGAAGCAATATTATACCGATATGAAGCTTAAGCTTAAGGCAACATATGTTGATGATTACCTTGAAGGGCTAAGCCAAATGTATCATTTAAATGGAGTTGTTAATGTTTCAGGGAACTATAAGAGTTCGGTAAAGGAGGGTGTCTGGATGTATTTTAAAGAGGATAGAACTACAGAGAAGAGGCGTATTTATCATAATGGAGTTATTAAAAAAGAAGAGGTGTTTCTACATTCAAATAAAGCATTGAAAATTATTGATATAGAAACTATTGCTTATATCTGTTATCGTAATGGGAAAATGAGCTTAGTAAAAAAAAATGACGAAAAAATATATATTGATGAGAAAATGAATGATCTTGAGATCGTTCTTGATTATACCAAGTTTGTGAAAATAAACAAGCTGTTTATTGCCGGTTATAGTTCAATAAAGAACATTAGTAATTATTCCGGTGAGAGGATAAAGTTTGAATTTGATCCGGCATATGAATTTGAAGTCATTGGCCCGAAAGAATTAAGAGAAATATTCAAATTTCATATTAAATAGGTTTTCTTTTTTTATTATCTTTACAAAAAAGATATTTATTATTTCGTGAAGAGTTCTTGTTTTTTTGATTAATATGAAAAGAAAACTTATTCTGATACTTGTTTTATTATTTTGCCTATCCGGATTTTCACAACATCCTTCGTCAAAGTACTGGATACAATTCACTGATAAAAACAGCACACCATACTCCATTAGTGAGCCATCGCTCTATTTATCCCAAAAAGCTATTGACAGGAGAAATAGACAGGGTATTAGTATTGTGCAAAACGATTTGCCGGTCAATTCATGGTATATTGATAGTGTGAGAGGGACAGGTGTGCGAATTTTAAACAGGTCGAAGTGGTTTAATTCGGTTACCATACAAACAAATGATAGTTTAGCGTTGACAAAAATAGCTGCTTTATCTTTTGTTAATATAGTCGAAAATGTTTTCAGAATCGACACAAGTAATAAGGGAAAAGCTGTAATTATTAATAATATCTCAAAGAAAAAATTCCATTATAAAATTGATAAGAATATTGATCAGGAAACAATAAATGAGTATCAAGAATATAATTATGGCTTGTCTCACAACCAGATAAACATGCTTGGTGGAACTTATCTTCATAATGAGGGTTTTTTAGGAAATGGAGTTACGATTGCTATTCTGGATGCAGGTTTTACTAATGTTGATATTGCAAAGGCTTTCGATAGTTTATGGGTAAACGGGCAAATTTTGGGCTCAAAGGATTTTGTAGATACAATCGGTAATGGTTCTGTATTTGGGTATCATTCACATGGCACATATGTTTTATCCATTCTGGGAGGCTTTTTAGACAGGCAATTGGTAGGTAGTGCTCCAAAGGCTAACTATTGGCTTCTGAGAACAGAGGATGGAACCACTGAATTTATGATTGAAGAAGATAACTGGGTATCTGCAGCCGAGTTTGCTGATAGTGTAGGAGCTGATATTATTAACTCTTCACTTGGATATACTGTGTTTGATGATAGCACTCAAAATCACACATATGCTGATATGAATGGAAATACTGCCAGAGTGACAATAGGTGCTGATATTGCTGCAAGCAAGGGTATTCTTGTTGTAAATAGTGCCGGAAATTCTGGTGGAGACTCATGGAGGTATATTGGTGCACCTGCAGATGGCGATAGTGTAATGGCTATTGGAGCTGTGAACGGGGAGGGCGAATATGCTACTTTCAGCTCTATCGGCCCCACTTTTGATGGAAGAGTTAAACCAAACGTTGTGGCGGTTGGTAAGGGTACTATATTTAGTAACGGTTCAAAAGTGTTTTCGGGTAATGGAACATCCTTTTCGTCACCGATCATAGCGGGTTTAGCTGCATGCCTATGGCAGGCAAATCCAGGTTTAACAAACATACAAATTAAGCAATCAATTGAGAAAAGCAGTAGTCGTTATACTAATCCTGATTCATTATTGGGATATGGAATCCCCAATTTTGTTGTTGCAAATATGATTGCATCAGGTATTATAATCTGCAATCTGGATAATGAAAAGCAGGTAAATATGTTCCCTAATCCATTTACTGATAATATTTATGTTGTTTATAATTCAAATGGAACAGGGGAGGTGCAGTTTGAAATTCTGGATAATAATGGGAGGAAAATTTACCTGAGGGAAAATATTGCAAGAAAACCAGGGTATAATTTTATTCTTATTGATGAATTAAAAGATATTTCCAGAGGATTATACATTCTGGTTCTTTCAACAAAAAAGGAGATATTATCTGTTAAGAAGTTTATCAAAAAGGAGTAGAGAAAAATCAAATAAATACAAAACCTGAATCATGAAAAGAGTAGTGCTTTTTATAATGGTTATTTTACTAACTATTATTACTTATGCCCAAATTATAATGCGAATTTTTGTAGAGAGAAAAGGAATATTATTTACAAACGTAGTATGAATCACTCAATTGGAGATCCAGTTGGCCCGGTGAAGGAATCAAATTTTCATAAATATTCATCTAAAGCCATTAATGAGATAGATATTGGAGAAACTAAGTACGATTTGCAAACGAATTCAACACCTCAAAAAAGGATATATCTTTATAATGACGGAACAATAGGAGCTGTGTGGACAAGAGGAATATCAAGCCCTGCATTTGCAGACAGGGGAACTGGCTATAATTATTTCAACGGTGGTACCTGGGGGAGTTTTCCAACTACCAGAATTGAATCATTTCGGACCGGATGGCCTAATTATGCAGCATTAGGTGCTAATGGTGAGATAGTTGTTTCGCATGATTTTGCTGTGGGTTCACCCGGCCTGGTTGTAAATACAAGAGCTGCAAAAGGGACTGGTAGCTGGACTGAGTCAATTCATTATGGCCCGACAGGACAAGATATTGCCTGGTCACAGATGGTAACTGCCGGAGTTAATCACGACACTGTTCATGTGATTTATATTACAAAACCTGTGGCTAATGGCGGGACTGTATTTCATGGCTTAAACGGGGCACTCCTCTATTCCCGTTCTAAAGACGGAGGTGTTACATGGGATATTGATAATATGATTTTACCCGGTACCGATTCGTCTCATTTTGTGGGTTTTAGTGGGGATGTGTACTCATGGGCTGAGCCTAAAGGCGATACACTTGCTTTTGTGACTGGTAATAATTGGTTCGACCTTTTCGTTATGAAATCTTTCGATGGGGGAGACACCTGGACAAAAAAAACTGTTTTCCAGCACCCTTATCCAATGTTTGATGAAACTTCAACTCTTGTTTTAGATACTCCGTATGTTTGTGATGGCTCATTAGCCATTGCTTTTAATAATAATGGAATTGCACATATAGCTTTTGGATTGATGAGGGTGTTAAATACTGATACCACGGATGCCCAAACTTCTTATTTTCCTTATACCAATGGATTAGGTTACTGGAATGAAGACATGATGCAACTTATAACATTAAATATTGATTCTCTTGATCAATCAGGAAATCTGGTAGGTTACATTATTGATGGCGATGGTGATGAAGTGTTTACATGGTTGACAGGAAGTGATGTTATTGGTAAATATTACCAATCACTAACAAGTTACCCGGGTATTGTTATTGATGGTAATAATGATATTTATATCAGCTATTCGGGAGTAACTGAAAATTATCATAATACTGTCCAGCATTATCGTCATTTGTTCTCAAGGAAGTCAACTGATGGTGGACAATTATGGGGTGATATTTCTGATTTGACTTGTGATGTGATACATGATTATGATGAATGTATGTATGCATCATTGGCGCCGAACTCCGATACGAGTATTCACTTGGTTTTTATGGCTGATTACGAGCCCGGTATTGCAGTAAATGGCGATGAAGATCCTTATGGTAACAACAGAATTGTTTATATGAATGTAGTAAAATCTGATTGGGGAAATAGTTCATTGGATATTGTTGAGAATAGTAATATCACATACATTTCGCAAAATTATCCTAATCCATTTAATGACTATACTAACATTAATGTAAAACTATCAACACCGGCTATTATTAAAATGGAAATTGGTACTCTTTTAGGACAAATAGTTTATTCAAGCAATTTAGGAATAAAAGGTAGTGGAAATCATATTCTTACAATAAGTGCTGATGATTTGTCGCCCGGGATATATTTCTACACAATTTACGCAAATAAATATTTTGTTACAAAAAAAATGATTGTAGAATAGGATGGTATAATTGTTTTTTTTGAATTGATAAAAGAGGTGCTCTTGTTCACTTCACCAGGAAACTATTCCATATTAAATATGCAAGTTTTTACGGCATACCCCTGATAATACAGATTTTCAGAAGCAGGAAAATCTTTATTCAATTGAGAATTATCAATCACTTCATTGTAATCTTTGCCTTTTGCTTTTATTAATGCAAAACATATAAGCAATAATTTTGCTCAAAGAATTAATTTATGAGGGGAAAAGCAAAATCTAACGAAATAGAGAAATTAATAGCCATCTCTCATGAGCGATTAAAAGAGCTGGCTGCAATTAACCAAACAGTAAGCTTAATTAAAGAAGGTAAGACTGTTGATGAAACAGTTCAAAAAATATGTAATTTATTACCAAAAGCCTGGCAGCATTCAGAGCATTGTATAGCGTGTATCGTCATTGATGGAAAAACATGGACGAGCAACGATGATTTTGTTATCACAAAATGGATTCAGGTTCAAAACTTCAGCACAATAGACAGTAAAAAAGGAAGAATTGAAATATATTACTCACAGGAGTTCCCATTTGAAGAAGAAGGGCCGTTTTTAAAAGAGGAAAGAAACTTATTAAACAACCTTGCTAATATCATTGCCGGCTATCTTAACTTCGAAAAGGGAAAATCACTTATAACACCCGAACGTAGAGAAAACAGAGAAAAAAAAGTTCCGTTAATTCCGAAAGATCCGGAATCAGGTTTGCATTTATTACATAAGTTTCTGGGAGTAATCAATGCTGAACGGGATATTTATCATGATCTGATGCCTTTTAAAGTAAAAGAAATATTATTAGTTGCCACCTTATATAATGCCTTTAATCTGGAACTGGAGGGGAGTTTTTCTAATGATGTTTTTAGTGAATACCATCACTTAAACTTATCTTCTATTCCTCGTATTACAGGGGTATCGAGCTATGAAGAAGCAGAAAATCAGCTTAACTACAAACATTTTGATCTAATCATAATTATGATTGGCGTTGATAAGGAGACACCTTTTACCCTGTGTGAGAAGATCAAATCGCAATTCAATTACGTGCCGGTTTATTTATTACTTAATTATAGTCATGAAGCAGAGTTAATCAGGGGCTATTTAGAAAATAGAAGGTGTTTTGACAGAGTTTTTACCTGGAATGGCAATTCTAAAGTATTTTTTGCTATGGTTAAGCACCTTGAAGATATTTCGAATGTTGAAAATGATACTAATGTAGGCCTTGTAAATATTATTCTTCTTGTAGAAGACTCTGCTGAGTATTATTCAAAATATCTTCCTGTGTTGTACGACAATATATTATTACAAACAAAAAAAATGATTGATGATGTCAATACTGGTGATATTTATAAACTTTTCCGACTGAGAACACGGCCTAAAATTTTGTTGGCAACAACATACGAAGAGGCAAAATATTACTATAATAAGTATAAAGACAATTTTTTATGTGTAATCTCTGATATTGAACTGGACAATAATAATCAACCTAACTGTAAAGGGCTGGAGTTTATTGAAGAAATAAGGAGTTCTGATGAGAGTATTCCGGTAATCCTAAACTCATCAGAAGACACGTATCAACAAAAAGCTTTTGACTTAAATGCTTTGTTCATTAACAAAAATTCTGAGACACTTTTACAGGATATAAACAGTTTTGTGAACCATCATTTAGGTTTTGGTAAGTTTATTTATAAAACGTCAAAAGGAATAAAAATAACAACAGCCAGTTCACTAAAAGAATTTGAACGTATTTTACACACAATTCCTGACGATTCACTGATTTACCACGGCAAGAAATGTCATTATTCGTTATGGCTCAGGGCAAGAGGCGAAATCGAAATTGCCAGGCAATTACATGGAATAGATATTAATTCATTTCAAACTGCAGACGAATTAAGGAAATTTTTAATTGGTATTATAAGCCAGAACATTCGCAAAAAAGAGAGAGGCAGAATCGTTGCATTCGACCGGGAAGCATTATGCGATAACTCGAACATTGTCAGCCTGGCAGGTGGATTACTGGGAGGAAAAGGAAGGGGGCTTGCTTTTATTAATACTTTATTAAATAACCTTGATTTTGCTAATCTTATCAAAGATATTAATATTACTCTACCCAGAACCACAGTAATTGGCTCCGATGAGTTTGATTCGTTTCTTCAAAAAAATAATATTAAGTATCACCTGCTTAATGAATTGGATGATATAAGCATAAAGAAAAGGTTTATTCATGGTAAATTATCTAATAAATTAATTAAACGCCTTGAAATTCTGGTTAATGAAATCGAAAAACCTTTAGCCTTCAGGTCTTCCGGACTTATGGAGGACTCTATTAGTCAACCTTTTGCGGGAATATTCGAAACCTATCTATTGCCGAATAATCAAAAGGATATTAAAGAGAGGCTTCAACAAGCCTCAAATGCAGTAAAGCTCGTTTTTGCTTCTGTCTTTACAAAAGTTGCAAGAAGTTATTTAAAAGCAGTTAGCAGTAATGTGGAAGAGGAGCGTATGGCTGTTATTGTTCAGGAAGTGGTTGGAAATGAATATCACGGATATTTCTATCCTCACATTAGTGGTGTAGCGCAATCTTATAATTACTATCCTGTTTCGCATATGAAACCGGAAGATGGTTTTGCTATACAAGCAGTTGGCTTGGGAAAATATGTTGTTGAAGGTGAAAAAACATTTCGGTTTTCACCTAATTTTCCAGAAATAGAAATTACTTCCTTAAAGGATCAGTTAAAAAATTCACAAACACAATTCTATGCAGTCGACATGAATAAAAGCAATATTGATTTACTGGAGGGTGAAGATGCAGGCCTGGCCAGGTTGGATATTAGTATAGCTGAAAAACATAATACATTGCGTCATCTTGCCTCTGTATATGATATTGATAGTGAAAGCATCCTGCCGGGTTTATCCGCATCCGGTCCTCGTGTAATAAATTTCGCCAATATACTGAAATACAAATACATCCCTCTTGCCGAAACAATTGGAACTGTTTTAAGGATTGCACAGGAAGCCCTGGGATGCCCGAGTGAAATTGAGTTTGCAGTTGATCTGAAAAAAGATGAGAATAATAAGGCTACTTTTTATCTGTTACAAATAAAACCACTGGTAGGTACTGTTCATGATTATAAGGTAAATATTGATGAGATAGATTCGGAAAACACTTTACTGTATGCAGAGAAGGGAATGGGAAACGGCCTGATTGAAGATATTAACAATGTTATCTATATCTCCCCAGATTGCTTTGATAAAAAATACACCAAAGAAATGGCCGACGAAATAGAGCATTTAAATGATATAATGGTTCAGCAAAATAAAAAATATGTGTTAATAGGACCCGGAAGGTGGGGAACACGTGATAAATGGATAGGAATACCTGTAAACTGGCCGCAGATATCTAATGCCATTGTGATAATTGAATACAGTTTAAGAGATTTTCCCCTCGATGCATCACTTGGATCGCACTTTTTTCATAATGTTACAGCTAATAATATTGGGTATTTCTCTATACTTCAGGAATCAAAGAGCTTTATCAAATGGGATTTACTGGCGCAACAAAAAGAAATTAAATGTACAAAATACTTCAGGCATGTCCAATTTGATAATTCATTTAGCATTAAAATAGACGGCAAAGAAAGAATAGCTGTTATTACAACAAATAATTGATCATGGACAATAATCCAAGTTATTCATTAAAAGCAGCAATTCAGGACACTTCATTCAAATTGTTGATGAGAAAGCGGATCAATAACGTGTTATTGGTATGCAGCCAGTATGATGCATTTATACTTGAAGAAGATGGTCGAATAGATGAACAGGTATTTAACGAATATGCATCATTAAGCTTAAGATACCCCCCTCAATTTAATCATGTTACATCTGCAGAAAAGGCATTGGAAAAAATCAATACCACAAACGTTGATTTGGTAATACTGATTCCGGGTATTGAACGAACAGATTTTCAGGCACTTACATATGATATTAAAGAAATTAATCCGAAGATTCCTGTAGTTGTATTATCTTCTTTAACAAAAACAATACAAGGAATAATTGATCAGCAAAATTCAGATAATCTAGTCGATTATACATTTAACTGGTTAGGAAATGCGGATCTTTTACTTGCAATTATTAAGTTGATCGAAGATAAACTCAATGTGGATCATGATGTGTTTGAAGTTGGATTGCAAGCAATACTTCTTGTTGAAGATTCGGTAAAATACTATTCAATGTATTTACCATTGATGTATAAACTGATATTTAAACAATCAAAAGCATTCATGATCGAGGGCCTGAATGAACATCAAAAAATGTTAACACTCAGAGGACGTCCTAAAATTTTGTTGGCAACAAATTATGAGGATGCTATTTCGCTTTATGAAAAATATAAATACAACTTACTTGGAATAATTTCAGATATTAAATTCAAGAAGAATGGTATTGTTGAACCTGATGCCGGAATTATTTTATGCAAGAAGATAAAATCGTTCAGCCCGCATTTTCCGTTCATCCTCCAATCTTCAGATGCAAAATTTGAGAGTATGGCCAAAGAGCTTGACGCAGGATTCGTTTGTAAAGAATCCAATTATATTTCCTAAACATTTACATCATATTTTAAAGAATATTTTTCATTTGGAGATTTTATTTTCCGAAATCCTGAAACATTAAAAGAAATAGATCGTGCGCATGATTTGCAATCATTGCAACAAAAAATATTTCAGATTGATGATAATTCATTTGAATATCATTTAAAAAACAATGGCCTCAGCAAATGGCTAAATGCAAGGGCGTTATTCCCAATCGCGAACATATTAAAGTTTTTTACTCTTGACGATTTCCCCGATATAGATTCTGCAAAGAGGTTTATTTTTGACACTATTTCAGATTACAGGTTGAGTAAATTAAGGGGTATGATTGCAGAATATAACCGGTCATCATTTGACGACTATTTTATTTTATCAAGAATTGGTAAGGGTTCTATAGGCGGGAAG
>SDBT01011415.1_pt1 | contig 14298 bp, 21 predicted proteins | sample 2277101 | NCBI WGS metagenome assembly SDBT01 (sample SAMN10404973, study PRJNA504765) | marine sediment metagenome | isolation source: marine sediment core GS10_PC15, 103 cmbsf | place: Arctic Ocean: Southern Knipovich Ridge | collected 2010 | reverse complement strand
TACTGAATCATCCACCTCAAGTATACTCTTGGTTCTGAAGATTTTTCTGCACAAGGCAATCAAACATTTGTAGTTGATACCATCTTCCCAGATGTAAATATAACCTTTCCAACAAATACAACATATACAACAAATCAATTATCAATAAATTTTACAAAAAATGATACTAATCTAGATACTTGTTATTATTCGAGAGACAATGGCATAATAAAAACAGAATTATCAGGATGCAATAATATTTCTTATCTCGCACTTCAAGGTGGAACTAGTTTAATACTTTATGTAAATGATTCTGCAAATAATCTAAATACATCAAATATCTCTTTTTATGTTGATTCAATAAACCCTCAAGTAATAATAAATACATCTTTTGCAAATGACTCGTTTATAAATTATAATACTTCAATAATTTTCAATATAACTGCCACAGATAATTTAATTCTAGATATTTGTTTATATGATGATAATGGAGGGGCTAATACAACTTTCACCTGTGGAAATAATTTAAGTCTGGATTTATCAGAAGTTGAACATACAATAAGAATTTTTGCAAATGATTCTTTAAATAATTTAAATCATACAGAATCAATTACATTTACTCCTGATGCAACATTCCCCTATGTAAATATTTCAAATTTAATAACAACACTTGGTTCTCAAACTTTCACTTTTAACACAAATGCTACAGATGTTTATTTGATTAATTGCTGGTATTCTGTTTTTAATTCTACAGGAGGAATAGACGGTGCAACATCTGAAAATACTTCAATAACTTGTAATTCAACTGGAACATCGGAAACAGTATCAGGTTTTGCATCATTTAATTTAACCTTATATGCAAATGATTCTGCAAATAACATAAACTCCACTACAACTGAATTCACAACATCACCCTCACCAACATCACCACCAGGAGAAGGTGGAGGAATAACAATAATAACAACAGGACTATTACAAGCATTAGCTGGGAACTTTTCAATATTCAACACAGGTTTGGGAAATACATTGGATTTAATATTAGCAAAAGGTTCAGTTAGACCACGTTCAAAAACATTCATATTAACAAATACAGGAATAGAACCAGTTGAATTAGATTTAATTTGTGACACGACAGACATACCATCAAATATATCTGAAGGCTCAAGAACAGATATAGACATATGCGAATATGTAGTCTTTGAAGAAACACCAATAACAATATCACCAAATATAGATTCTCCGACAATAGGGAAAATGTTTGTATTCTCCCCAGAAGACGCAGAATTTGGAGATAGATTTACTTTCAATGTTCTAGCAATAAGAGAAATAGATTCAAATATATCAATACAATTTGCAAAACTATCAGTGACAGCAAGAGTACCATTAGTAGGAAGTTTGTTAAGATGGCAATATTATCCACTTCAATTAGACACACCCGATGATGAAAAGGCAGCATATCCAGTAATAATACCTTCAATAGTTCTGGGACTATCTGTTTTTTCAGGAATAGTATTTTTCCTAAGAAAAAGAGCCTTAGTAACAGGATTCATATTAGGAGTTATAGCAGGATCAGGAGTATTTTTAGCGGTGTTGTTTTTTATATGATAGAAACTTACAAGCAAACATGCGAGAGACATTTTGGAATAGCAGGAATAGAAATAAATGGAATTCAACCAGAAGATATTCAAGTTTATAATCAAAGATTCTACCAAAGAGTTTTAGCACAAGGTTCAATAGGACTAGGAGAAAGTTATATGGATGGATGGTGGGACTGCCATAGATTAGATGAATTTTTCAATAAATTATTAAAAGCAAAATTAAATGAAAAGTTCAATAAAGATACATTTTTAAATTCAATAAGAGCAAAAATATTCAACCCTCAAAATATTAGAAAATCAAGAGAAGTTGGAGAAAAACATTATGATATAGGAAATGAATTATATGAAAAAATGCTAGGAAAAAGCATGGTTTATAGTTGTGGTTATTGGAAAGGCGTAGATAATTTAGACCAAGCCCAAGAAGATAAATTAGAATTAATATGCAAAAAGGTAGAATTAGAACCAGATATGAGAGTCCTAGATATTGGATGTGGATGGGGAAGTTTTGCAGAATATGCCTCAAGAAAACATAAAGTTGAAGTAACAGGATTAACAATATCAAAAGAACAAAAAAAATACGCAGAAGAAAGATACATAGGACAGAGGGTAGACATAAGATTAGAAGACTACAGAGATTTTGAACCAAAAGGAAAATTTGATGCAATAGTTTCAATTGGAATGTTTGAACAGGTTGGATTAAATAATTACAGAACTTTCATGGAAAAAGCAGAAGAATGTTTAGATAATAATGGACTCTTCTTACTTCATACAATAGGAAAAAACACCCCAAGAAATGCAGGACATAAAGAACCTTGGATAAATAAACATATATTTCCAGGAGGATTTTTACCATCAGTATCACAAATAGCAAAAGCATCTGAAAGATTATTCACAATGGAAGATTGGCATAACTTTGGAAAAGATTACGACACAACACTAATGGCTTGGCATAAAAACCTAACAGATAATTGGGATGAGATTAAGGAAAAAGGAAACTATGACAATAGGTTCAAAAGAATGTTTGATTATTATCTCATGTGCTGTGCAGGAGCATTTAGAAGTTCAAATAATAGATTATGGCAAATTGTATTTTCTAAAGGTAGGGATGGTAGGTATGATTCAATAAGATAATTTTTCTGAGGAGGGAAGGTTTATAAACATCACTCACTCACTAATTATATGAAATCTATATATGAAAAATTTACAGACGAAGAATTTGAAAAATTAATTAAGAAAAAAGATGGTTTGAATTGGCATGATTTTATTTTAAAATTATTAAAATTAGAAGATAAATATATTGTGAGGGAAAAGTGAAAAAAATAAAAAGAGATAAACTCGGAAGATTTACTAAAGAGAATAAAAATAGATTAGGCTCAAAACATTCAGAAGGAACAAAAAAAATATTATCTATAATTAATAAAGGAAATTGGGAGGGAGATAAAAATCCAATGTATAATCCAAAAGTATTAGAAAAGAAGAGTGGGAAAAATCATCATTTTTATGGAAAAAATCGCTCAGAAGAGACAAAAGAAAAGATAAGAAAATCAAAATTAGGAACAAAATTGTCTGAAGAAACGAAAAGAAAAATAGGACTAGCAGGAAAAGGGAAAAAGAGGACTAAGGAATTTAAAGAAAAAATGAGGCAATCGGCATTAAAGCAGTTTAAAAATGGAATGCCAAAAGAAACAAGAGAAAAATTAAGGATGATTAATCTTGGAAAAAAATTATCTAAAGAAACAATACATAAGATATTAAAGACAAGAATAGAAAATGGAAATTTATATCCATCTGAAGAAACTAAGATTAAATTAAGGAAACCAAGTATAAATAAAAAAATAGCTCAAAAGAAAAAGTGGGAAGATAATGAATATAGAAAAAAACAACTAGGTAATATTTTTAGAGGATTAGAATTAAGACCAAATAAGCCAGAAAAATTGATGATAAATTTAATAAAAGAAAAAGAATTTCCTTTCAACTATGTTGGGGATGGTAAAATATGGTTTAGGGGAAAGAATCACTCATTTAATCCAGATTTTCTGAGCAAAAATCCTAAACATATAATAGAGGTTTTTGGAGATTATTGGCATAATAGAGAAGATAGTAAAAAGAGAGATAAAGAAAGATTAAAAACTTATTCAAAATATGGATATAAAACTCTTATCATTTGGGAGCATGAATTGAAGAATTCTAATAAAGTTATAAATAAAATAAGAGGATTTTTAAAATGCTAACTCCAAAAGATAGGAAAATTACTTTTCCTCCAATGGGAAGAAAGAATTCTTTAGTAATAAAATCTTTTTTAGAATCTTTGGATTTAGATGTTGTGATGCCTCCAAAAATGACTTCTGATACCATAAAAAGGGGTGTTAAGAATTGTGCCTCAATGATTTGTTATCCGCTAAAAACAACCCTCGGAGCGTATATGGACTCATTAGATTTAGGAGCAAATACACTACTTTCATATGACACTTTGGGGCGATGTCGTTTTAGGCAATATTCTGCACTTCACAACTTTACCTTAACAGGATTGAATTATGAATTTGATATGCATGTTTTAAATCCAAGAAATATATTAAAAGAATTAAAGGAAATAAGTGGTAAAAACAGATTAACAATTTTAAAAAGTATGTATAAGCATTATAAAATGATTGAAGAAAATGATAAACAAACATGGTCAGAAGATAAACCTAATATTGGTATAATTGGAGAAATTTATGTTATAAATAATGAAGAAGTAAATTTGGGATTAGAAGAAAAAATAAGGGGATATGGGTGTAATCCCTTTAATACTGCAACGACTCTCGATTTTATGAGGGATAAAATTCCATTATTTAATCCATTAAAATATTTTAAAAAAGATAGATTAAAAGATTATAAGAAAAAAGCAAAAGAATTTTTAAATGGTCCTATTGGAGGTCACGCAGAAGAAAATTTATATAATTTATTAGATTTAGTGGATAAGGGAGTGGATGGGGCAATTTATTTATATCCCTTATCTTGTACCGCTGAAAATTGTGTTGAGCCTTATGTAGAACATATTTGTAAGGAAAGTAAGACTCCTCTACTTAAAATACAGATTGATGAGAATTCGTCAGAAAAAAATCTAGAGATGAGATTAGAAACTTTTTGTGAATTAATAAAAATGAGGAATAATAGGAAATGAGAAAAGGACAAAAAAATACTACAAAAACAAAGATGAAAATTAGTGAATCACAAAAAGATAGATTTAAAAATAAAGAATATAAAGAATATTATTTAAAAATTAATAAAGGAGTATTTAAAAAAGGAAACATACAATGGATTACTGGAAAAAAACATAAAGAAACCACTAAAGAATTAATTGGGAAAGGAAATCTTGGAAAAAAACTTTCTGAAGAAACAAAGAAAAGAATAAGCGAATCTAAAAAAGGAGAGAATCATCCTAATTATGGGAAACATCATTCTGAAGAATTAAAAAGAAAGATATCAAAAGCGAAATTAGGAAAAGAACATTCTGAAGAAACAAGGAAAAAAATGAGTGAATCTCAAAAAGGAAGTAAAAATCATTTTTTTGGAAAAGAACATTCTGAAGAATCTATTAAAAAAATAAAAAAGGCAAGATTAAAACAAGTTTTACCACTAAAAGATTCTTCAATAGAAGTAAAAATCCAGAACTTCTTAAAAGAATTAGGAATAGAATATTTCACACACCAATATATGAAAATAGAACATGGATATCAATGTGACATTTTAATACCTTCAATGAATTTAGTTGTTGAGTGTGATGGAGACTATTGGCATAAATATCCTATTGGAAGAGAGATTGATGATATAAGAACAAAAGAATTAATTGAAAGAGGTTTTAAAGTTTTGAGAATATGGGAATATGAAATAAATAAAATGGATATAAACAATTTTAAAAATAAATTAATAAATTTTAAAAATGGTTGAATCCTATTTAGGAATTGATGCAGGTTCTTCAAGTTTGAAATTTGCAGTTATAGATCAAGATAAAAATGTTTTAGATACTGTTTATTTGAAAAACGAAGGATTAATATCAACAACTAAAAAAGGATTAGAACAAATAACAAATAACAAATATAATATAAAAGGTTGTTCGGTTACGGGCAGTGGGCGAAAATTCCTTGGAATGTTTGTGGGGGCAGATTATACCAAAACTGAAATATTAGCACATAGTTTAGCTTGTTTACATTATTATCCAACTGCTCGTACCCTTTTGGATATTGGTGCTGAAGACAACAAAGCAATAACTTTTAGTGAGGAAGGAATAATAGATGATTTCTGCTGTAACTCAATTTGTGCAGGTGGATGTGGACAAACATTAGAAATGATTGCAGGAAGGCTAAATACAAAAATCGAAGATGTAGGGGACTTAGCTTTAAAATCCACAAAAAAATTAAATGTAAGTTCAAAGTGCGGAATTTTTATGAATTCTATGATGGTAAATTATCGAAATTCGGGTCAGAAAACAGAAGATATTTTAATGGGAACAATTAGGGGAATTACTTCAAATTATTTACAAATGATACAAAATTTAGATATACAACCACCATATATTTTTCAAAGTGCAAGTGCTAAAAATAAAGCGTTTGTAAAATGTTTTGAAGAGGCATTTAAACAAAAAGTAATGATTCATCCGAATTGTGGAGAAATGGGTGCTATAGGTTCTGCGATAATTGTATGTAATAATCCACCTAAACAAACAAATTTTAAAGGATTAAAACAAATAGCAAATAGTGAATATGAAACAGAAATTAAAGATTGTGAGGAATGCCCAAATGTCTGCGAATTAACCTCTTTATACGAAGATTCTAAATTAGTTGGAGTTCTCGGAAGCAGATGTGGGAAGTATTAAAATGCCGTTCAAAAAAAATTGTATAAAATGTGGAAAGAAATTTAAACCATCAAGTAGTGGAAATAAGATCTGCAAGAATTGTAAACCAAAATCATTTCTTGATAATTGGTTAGAAAAGGAAAATGACAAAAAAACAAACAAATAAATGGACAATAGGAAAAGGCATTGGAATAGGATTGTCAGCAATTGCTCTAGCAATAGTCCTTAGTTTTTTAATAGTTGCAACACAAAAAGAAATAGACAAGTTTCAATATTCTAATTGTCTAGAAAAAGGATATAATTCAGATGTTTGTATGCCATTAGTAAATAAAAATTACTATCCTGATAGGGGATATGCAAAACCCATCCCACCACCAGAAAGAGAAGTAATTGAGGTTAATGTTACAGATGATGATTAAAAAATTTGTTAAATAATTCTAAACCAAAAGGTTTAAATAGTATAGTATATAGTATATAGTATAGACAATATAAAATGGAACACATAAGACAACTTGATATATTTAATCCAGAAGATTTTAAAGACTTAGAAGTAACCATTGTTGGTTGTGGAAGCATAGGAAGTTTTACTTGTTTATCGTTAGCAAAGATGGGAATGAAAAATTTTGTTTGCTGGGATTTTGATAAAATAGAAAAACATAATTTACCAAATCAATTTTTTATGGAAAATCAATTAAATCAAAAGAAAAATATAGCACTTAAATCTTTAGTAAAAAGTTTTGTTAAAGATGTAAAAATAAAAACAAAAAATAAATTAGAAAAAGATTCTATTATTTTATCAGATATTGTAATTTTATGCACAGATGATATGAAATCAAGAAAATTAGGATATAATCAATGTAAAAATATCAGCAGGTTTTTGATTGATGCAAGAATGGGGGGAGAAGTAATGGTAATATATACAATTGATTTAAAAAACAAAAATCAAAGAAAACAATATGAAAAGACATTATATAGTGACGAAGAGTCAGAATCTCTTAAATGTACTGAAAAATCAATAATTTATAATATCTTAGGAATAGGAGGAATAATCTGCAATCAATTAAAAAAAATATTAAATAAAGAAGATTATTTCTTTGAAATTTCTTTTGATTATAAGAATTTAGTTCTATTAAAAAGGAGATTTGAAAATGGCAAGTCTATTATATGAAAACATAGAACGCAAAATGAATAGAGTAAATCAGTTCTTTAAACCTAAAATAAAGGGATTTAAAAATACAAAAGTAAATAAAAATTTTGTTCATCAACAAAACTCTCAAGACATAGGACAAGGAGAAATAGCATTTTGTGGATATATTCAACGATTAAATAATCACCATACAAACAATGAAAGAAAAAATGCTTACAATGAAATTAAATTTTTAAAAGATACTTTGAAATCTTTAAAAAGATTAAAACAAACAAAAGAAGTAAAGAATAGAATAAATGAAGTGAAAAAGAAAATAAAGTTTTATGAAGATTCATTATCCTCTATGGGCAATATAACAAACGAAGAACTAATTGAAAATTTGAAAAGAGATAAAAGAATTGAATTTATAGATTTCAATAGAGAAGTAATAACAATAAAAACAAATGATATTAATTTTTGTGGATATAACATAGGAAAATATTATATAATAATAGATTTCAGAAGGAGAGAAATAAGAATGGAAAGAGTAGATAAAATAACTATAAATGGTTTTTCTCATGTTTTTATAAAGCATAGAAACCCATGTTTTGGAGATAAAAACCCAGCTATAAGAAGAAGTTTAGAATATGGGGGATTTTATTCAATAATTAATGTTTGTATGTCTCTTTTATCTTCTATAGAATCAGTACATGAAGGGGCATATATAACTTCAAAAGAATTTTTAAAAAGACTTCAAAGTAAAATGGGTGGAATTTCCAATGGAGAGAAATATAGAAAATATACTAGTGATGAAGATTATTATTAGAATTGTAAGGAGGTAAAAAGAACATGGAAAACAATGATGAGAAAAAAATTGTGGAAGTTATGGCATTAGGAAGGTCTCCAGAAAGTGTAGAAGTAGAGGGATCTGAAACCGTAGAAGAAGTGTTAGAAAAAGCAGGAGTAAAATCAGAAAGAGTCATGGCAGATGGAAATCCAGTAGATTTATCTGAATCAATAGGAAATACAAAACTATTAAATGCCATACCAAAAGTGAAGGGGGGGTTTAGCCCCCTATTTCCTCTAGAAGATGAAAAATTAGAAAAATATCCTTACAAAATAAAAATATGTGAAAGAGCATATTTAAAAATGTATTATTATACTCAATTAACTAAGGGGGAGGTTGGAGGATTATTAAAAGTATCTTATGATGGAAAGAACTGGTTGATTAAAGATGCTATATTATTGCCTCAAAAGGCAACCAAGATTCATTTTGAATTAAATGATGAAGATTTAATAAATTTTTCTTTAAATACAAATAAAGAAGAAATGAAACAATGGAAAGGATGGTGGCATTCACATGTAAATATGGAAAGTTATTGGAGTGAAGAAGATATAAGTACATTTAATAATTTAAATGGAGTAATGGGAGATTTAATAGGAGTTGTTCTAAACAAGAAAAGACAGTTTAGAGTAAGAGTGATAAAAAACAAAAAAGAATATGAAGGAAAATTTATAGTTACACCAAATGATTTTGATACTAGTAAATATAAAGAAGAATTAAGAAAAAATTTACAATAGGAACATAAGAGATGATAAAAAAAATAGAAATAATATATATAATATTAACATTAATTTTTAATTTTGTTATAATCGGAACAATATTTAGATTAATACTATTATATACATTGGATAGAAGAGAAAGAGTTGTGGGAAAAAAACAAATGATAACTAAAAATACAATAAGAACATTTAAATACTCTACTATATAGTATATAGTATGAAAACAAAAGATAAATTAATAAAAGTTTTAAAAGATAATAAAAAACAATTAGCAACATCAAGAATATCTGGATTACTTGGTTTAGATTATCAATATACTTTAAAACTTTTAGAAGAACTATTGAAAGAAAAAAGAGTTGTAAAAAATAAAGAGACCATGGCAACATATTGGAGGTTAATTTAAGAAAAATAAAATGGAAATATCTATATTTAAAGTAGGATTTGTTTTATTAGGAGGAATAAGTGGAATTATTACATGTATATATATGTGGATTGAAGAAAAGCAATGGAGAAGAAGAGAATCAAATAGATGTGAGGAGGTTTATTATTAACACTATAAAATGGAAAATAATCATTTAAATTTTTTACAAAGATATGAGAAATTTGTTAAAGTAGTAGTAATTATACTTATTATTGCAGTAATTACATTATTATTCGTTCCATTAGATTATACCTCCAATGGTTTTGGGATTGTTGATATTTTAGGAGTTATAATTGTGGGTTGTGGATTACTATTAGTTGGAAGTATACCAGTTATGTTGTATTATATTAATTTGGGAGGAAGGAAATAAATAAAATGGAAAGAAATGATATAATTATATTAATATTTGCACCAGGATTTGGACTTTTATTGGTAGGCATAGTTGGAATTATTTTGTCTATAGGTACTCAGAAGTTCTATTCTCTAGCAGGTTTTTTTAGTTGGTTTCTTGTCTTTATAGGATTAGTCATAATAGGTATATCTGGATGGATGGATTTTAAATCAAATAAAATGGAAATCTCAAACAGAAATAAAGAGATTTATTATTAAAACAATAAAATGGAAAACAGAAACCAAAGATATATGAAAAGTGGAGAAGCGTCTGAAATAATAATTGGAATTATAGTATTTTTAATATTAATGGTTTTTATAGGACTACTTAGTACGAGATATTTACTAGAAGGACACGAAAATAGGATGGAGAGACACATAGAAGAATACGAAAACAGATGTGCAAATGCAGGATTATCTGGAAGAGATTGTTCAAATAATAATATTTGGTGTAAAACAGCTTGTGAAAGGAAAGGATTGGAATTTGGAATGACATCAAGAAATACGTTTGAAGCTTGTATATGTATGGATGGAGATAAACCAATACAGATTTATTAAAATGAATAATAAAAAACTGAAATTTACACTATGGTCATTAATAATAGTATTCGTTTTGATAATAATTGAAATGTTTACATTGGGCATGGATATTGGTATTATAAGAACTATTACAATATATTCTATGTTTATTTTATGGTTTCTTTTCTTCTTATTAGGAATTATTTTAGTTGTTTTAACTTATAAATCTAAGGTGAAAGGAAAATTAAAAATATACTTACTATTAACTGGAATTTCTTCGTTGATGTTTCCGATTGGTGCAGTTTTACATAATGTATTTTATGCATTGGGAATAATGGTTGAAAATATAATTATCCTAAGATATTTGATGAGTATTCTTGAAGTAATGTTCTTCCTTATTGCAGTTCTAATTAGTCCTATCTTATTCTTAGTTGGAGCAATAGGCAGTATAATCTTATTTAGAAAAGAGAGAGAAGATGATTAAAAAAAAACTATCTTATTTATAATATTATCAATTTTAGGAATAATTGTATTCATATTTTTCTTAAATAAATTAGGAAAAGATGCCCTACAATTAATAACTCAAAACTTTAATCTAAAATATATTCTAATCTATACAGGATTAACCACCTTTGCTATCTGCCCATTAGTCTGGAGGTGGCAAGTTATCCTTAAAGCATATAACATTAAAATACCTTTTATATCTTTATTAAGAATGCAAATTTCAGCATATGCAATTTCTTATATTACCCCAATGGCTCGTGTTGGAGGCGAACCCCTAAAAATTTTTATACTCCATGAAGAACATCAAGTAGATTACCGAACAGGAACAGCATCAATAATTTTAGATAGGGCGATGGAGCTTTTTGGCTCTGTAACCTTCGGAATAATAGGATTAATCCTATTCCTATTCACCCCAATATCTTATAAAATAAAATTAATATTATCATTAGCAATAGTTTTAGCATCAATTTTATTAATAACATTTTATTACAGACTATCAAAAAACAAGCCATTTTTCTCAAAAATAACTCCTAAAAAATTCAAAAAAACAATGCAAGATATAGACAGCAAAATGTCTGATTTTATTATAAATCATAAGAAAGAATTTTTTTATAGTTTTTTATTCTATTGCATGTCAGGGTTTTTATTTTTAATAGAATTCAAATACTTACTTCTAAGCTTTGGAATAGAATCAACAATAACAGAAATAATCTTGATAGTGACAATGCTTGGAGCAACAAACTTCATCCCAATTCCTGCACAATTAGGCTCATTAGAAGCAGGTCAAATAGTTTTATTTAAACTCCTAAAAGGGCAAGGAGATATAGGAATGGCATTAAGTTTATTAATGAGAATAAGATATTTAATTTTAATATCAATAGGTTTCTTGATAATATCACACTTTGGTTTCAGAGAAGTTCTGAAATTGAATAAAAATTCAAAATAGTGCATTGTTGCATTAACTAGACTTAGTTAAATGGTTGAAATTAACTAGACTTTACCCCCAACCTTTAACCCCAGTTCTAACATATCCTTAACCATCAATAATCTAATTCTTGCACTTGCTGTAATTTTTAATTTGGATTTTCTTGATAAGTCAAGACAAAACTTTTGATAATCTATCCACAGTTGTTTATTTATATTCAAACTTGTTCCACCTTTTTCATTTAAATAGTTCTCTTCATAATATTTCTCAACTTCTTCATCTGTAACCATAAACAATTATAGATTTTAATATTTATATAATTAACTACTTAAATAATTACTTAATTCTTCACTCAAACTTTTAAATATAAAATTCTTCTAACTCACATGGTTAAAAAATTATTCTTAATATTTGGAATTCTATTTCTAATAACTTTAGTTTCCGCAGAAACACAAACTTGGAATGGGCAATACCACACTGACGGAACTTGGAATGAAGGAACATACTCTTTCAACTTCACAATTTATAATGCTACAACAGGAGGGACTATCTGTTATTCAAATACAACATCAATAATAACAGACGAAGTTGGCTATTGGAGAACTTATCAATACAACGTTTTGTCTTCTTGTCCTGATGCCTCAGTAGATTATTATTTAAATATCAACATAGCAGGAACAGACCAAACTCCAAGAAGATTCTTAAAACATCTTAAATATGCTGACACAAGCGGAATTGTTAATTTTACTGAAAATGTGAATTTTGAAAAGAATATATCTATTTCTGGAACAATAGAAAGCAATTTAACTCCCTCTTTAAATGATACTTACAGTTTGGGAACCCCTGATTTATTATGGAAGGACATACATTTAGGACCAGGTTCAATTTATTTAGGAAATTATATTTTAGATGTATTTAGTGGAAATTTTAGAATAAGAAATGAGACTACAGACATTATGCTTTTTAATGCTTCTATTAATGAAATGATGTTTACAACTAACACAAGAACATTGGGATTCTCTCGTGGTGAAAGTCCAATAAAATTTGAAGACGGAGCACAATTTTTTGATGAAGATGGTTCAAAAGAATTTTCAATTTATCACGCTCATGGAAATGAATATTGGAGAAATGTTTCAGGTATTTTTAATCATTCTACTGTATTTGAAGTAAATGAAAAAGAGAATCCTTATGGAATGGAGTTTGTCGTTTGGGATGTGCCAGCCCAAAAAGCACCATTGGTTATTAATTTTGGAGCTGAGGGAAGAGCAACTACATTTGGTAGAAGTGTGAAAATTGGAAGAACAAATCATGCTTTAGATGAAAATTATACAAAATGTGATACATTAGCTTGTAACGCAACTGATGCTTCTGATTTAGAAGTTGAAGGTAGTATTTTGGCTGGGAGAAATATTACAGCTAATTATTTCATCGGAGATGGTTCTCAATTAACAGGAATAAGTACGACCCCTAACATTATTATTGAATCAACTGGTCTGATTCAAGGTGGTGCTCTTTCTATTAATAGTGGTGATAATACTCTGATTGATATTACTGCGGGTTCTGGGCAAATAGTTGACTCCACTACTGACCCTGATAATCCAGTATTAACATCAATCACATGGACTGCTAAAACAGGATATAATTTAGCTACAACGGCTTCTGCTGGTGATGTAGTCGCAATCTTTTTGTCATTAAATTCTTCAGGGGATGTTGTTGAGAGATTAGAATTACCAACTCCTGAAGAACGACGTGATACCATTGACCTTGGTATTGCAGGACGAAATGATACCAATCACATAACTTTTGCTGGTAGTGGTCCATTAAGTATTATCCATAACCCCACCTCACAATTACAAGACTTTTTTCAGGCTTGGGGATCCTTTAATGTTGAAGGGAATCAGATTCAACCTAATGCTGTAGATGATTTACAGATTAAAAAATTAGCAGGTTCTGTTTTTCGTAATGGTGCAAACTTTCAGACAGATGGGAAAAATCCTCATATAGCAGATTTAGCTGAACAAGCTCCAGCTAACTTTAATTATAAGTTAAGTGATGGAACAGATGTAACATTTTCTGCATATATTGACCCTGATAGTTATGATGACGGAACAAGTACATTAGCAACAGTACCTAATAATAAATGGACAGTCCAATATATCACAGTATTTGCATCAGGTCTTGTTGAAGTCCTTTACGGTCAAGAAGTGTTTGACACCGAGTCAGATGCAGTAACAGCACTATCTACTATGGATATTACTATCCCTACAGATTCAAAAGGGGCTGTACCATTATCATATCTTGTATTGCAGCAAAGCGATACAATACTCCCTGAAGATAGATTTTATCGTATTTCTCGTATAGGTACAGGAGGAACTGGTGGAACAACTTACTCTGCTGGAACTGGTATTGAAATTAGTAATAGTCTTATCAGTCTTAACA
>SDBT01011414.1_pt1 | contig 14299 bp, 13 predicted proteins | sample 2277101 | NCBI WGS metagenome assembly SDBT01 (sample SAMN10404973, study PRJNA504765) | marine sediment metagenome | isolation source: marine sediment core GS10_PC15, 103 cmbsf | place: Arctic Ocean: Southern Knipovich Ridge | collected 2010 | reverse complement strand
GATTTAGCATTCTATCCGGACGACCTAAATCTATTATCGGGTGTAATCCACCGATGGCTAATACAATTGCGGTGATAATCTCTGCCATTCGAGTGATCGGCCTACGCCACTCAGCCTTCGATAGCCTTAAAATAGCTGATATAAGTGTACCGGCATGACTGATCCCGATAAAAAAGACGAAATTTACAATATAAAATCCCCAAGATATAGGACGATTCAGCCCCGTGACTCCCAACCCTTTGGATAACTGAGTACTATACATATACATCGTCCACATAAAAATCGCAAAAAATAGACCTCCCAATAAATAGGTGCCGCGACCCTTATTAATGATCGGTTTAATGAGTAAATAGTCGGGAGTTTTTTCTATATCATTCATAACTTGTTAATATTCACTTGAGAGATAAATTACTTTAGGCTCAGTTCCCAGATTATCGTGCATTTTAAATGCACGATGAGATTCTTTCAGTGTCGCAACTGCATGTTCTTCATTCTCAAAATCGCCAAACGTTATTGCTTTGGTAGGGCAGCTGTCTGCACAGGCGGGCTGGTAATCTTCTTCTCTGAGCGGTCGGGTTTCAAAAGCGGCTTGATCTTTTGCATTTTGAAGACGATGACTGCAGAAACTACATTTCTCAACAACTCCCTTCATTCGCAAACTTACATCCGGATTCCTAAACTTCTGATAATCCGGGAGTCTTTCCGGTTCATACCAACTGAAGGATTTAACGGTATACGGACAAGCAACCATGCAATATCGACACCCAATACAGCGATGATATATTTGCGTAACCAATCCTTCATTATTTTTGTAAGTGGCTCTCACAGGACATACTTTTGTACAGGGCGGCTTTTCACAATGGAAACAGGGACGCGGAATATACTTTACTTTAACGTTTGGGTATTCACCTTCAATTTCTTCGATGATATCCATCCAGTAAATTCCCCTCCCGCGGGGAGCTTCCTCGGGACCAAAATTGGCTATATTGTTCTCTAATCGGCAGGCCGATACACATGCACTACACCCCGTACATTTATTCAAGTCAATTACCATTCCCCAGTTTGTCATATTAATGTCCTTTAACCACCCGTTTAATTCTCACACGGGTTCCATTTAAAGATGGAACACCCGTAAGTGAATCATAATTATCCTCTATTAAATCTGTCGCATTCACTCCGATATCAGTTCCATAGCGGCCATACGATGTATGCCCTAAACCAAGTTGGAGATGGATCACGCCCGGACGAATCCCCTGATATATCCGTACGTCTACATGGAACCGACCTTTTTCTGATTCGACCAGCATGTGGTCATACTCGTTTAAACCATTTGCAGCTGCGGTTTGTGGGTTTATCTCAGCCCAGGAATTCCAGTATTCTCCAACCTGAATACCTAATATTTCGAGCATGGATGGCTGCGAAGCGCCCTTTCCATTACGATTGGTTAACAATTGAGAAACCGTGAGGACCAATGGGTAATCTTCTGGAGTACTGCGTGTGAAAGGTGGTTCATAATGAGGAAAGTTTAATGAATCACCCCTAGTGGCTATATACCAATCACTCAGAAATCGTTCCTGTCTTTCTTGAGAATACTCACCATTTGGACCAGTAGATTTATTTTTAATCATTGCTTTCAAAACCGATGAATAAAATTCAAACCGATTCGATTCAGTCTGATATATTGCTTTCATACTACGTACCGGATCAACGGGATTCCACCAACCGCCATTACGGGTGAACAGTTCCTGAAAAGCTGAGAATGTTTCGTACTGCTGAAATTTCCATCCGCGCTGTTTGAGATAACCGATCCATTCCTTAACGGACGATTCAGAAAAGATTGCTCCTTCCCCTGAATTATAAATGGATTCTAATCGATCACGTACCAGGTCCTGATAATTTCTCCAGGGAAAGAGATCCTTTCCCATAGCAGCCCTGCCGATCTCTATCAGAACATCGCCGGTATGGCGAGTGTTAAATACCGGTTCAATCACCGGTTGCTGCAAGCCTAAATGGCTGAAGATAATTCCCGGGATTGGACCATGGAGGTCAATTTTTTCCAGATACGAATGATCAGGTAATACAATATCACATTGACGAGCAGTTTCATCAAGAAAGGTTCCTAAGTATACTACATTTTCGATCTTATTTAAGGCTTGAATAAAGCGTTCCTTATTCCGAGAATGGAAAACAGGATTGGAGTCGATGATGATCAGAGTATCAATTAAACCTGGCGGGCTGGTGCTTACTTCCTCGGCAAACTGGTCTATACTTGTTTTCCCAAAAAGGGACTGAACACTAACATTTGATCCCACAACTGGGACAGGTTGACTTTTTTTCTGACCCAAAGGTTTAATCGTTTCCGGTAAATCGAAATGAGGTAGATTCGGTGGGAAAAATACACCGCCCTCTTTCTGAATATTACCGACCAATGCATTCAAACAGTAAATTGCCCACTGCGTAAAACCACCGTTCGTTGCGAAGCGTGCGGTATCATCAGAAATAGCGACACTTGGCTGATAGATCCCAAATTCTTTACCGAGCTGGAGAATCGTATCCATCGGAACACCGGTGATCTGAGATACTTTCTCGGGGTAATAATTTGCTCTTATCAAAGATTCGAATCCAATATGTTCCCGACCTTCATCGTCTTTGAATGGTTTGAAGCCTACTGTATCCGCTATATATTCCTGGTCATACAAATTGTTTGCTATCAGAACATAAGCAATGCCAAGAGCCAAAGCACCATAGGTCCCAGGTCGAATCGGGATCCATTGATCAGAATTAGAACCCGTAAGGTTTATTCGGGAATCAATATGTACTAACTGTATATCGGATTGTTTATCCTTGGATCGAAAGCGTCCAATTAGTTGTTGATAATAAACTGGAGAATTTCCTTCTTCCAAAAAATTACTGCCGAAGTTTAAAATGTACCTGCTATTCACCAAATCATAAACCGGTTGTTCATTAATGTTTTGAGAAAGTCTGCATGCAATCGAATTTATTGACAGAGTATCATCTTCAAAATAATTAGGAGATCGTATGCCATTCATGAAATGCTCGCACAACCTGCGCATAAGTAGAGAATCGTCACCATTTAACAGCGCAATTTTATATGCTTGGTTATTTTTAATGAGTTCTTTTAACCGCTGAATCAGTGCATTAAGTACGGTATCCCACGATTCTGATTCCCAATTATCTAGACCTTTAGTTCCCACTTGTTTTAATGGGCTCATTATTCGATCAGGATTGAATAAAACTTCCAAGGAAGAATGCGCCATTGGACAAACACCACCTCGATTGACCGGAAAGATCGGATTTCCCTTAATATAGACCGGGATATTGTCAATACGCCGTACGCTAATTCCACAGCCGCCCGGGCACTGACGACAGACAGTATTAATCCACGTCTCCACACCCGGACCATTACTTGCTTTTGATAGCAGATCACTGGGGACTGCCATGAGCTCCGAAAACAAAAGAGGTCCTGCAGTTAAACCGCCCATGGTTAAACCAGTGACCTTCAAGAATTTTCTACGTGAAATAAATTTTACTTTATCGTCGCTTTTCATCGGTGGCAGGCCAAACAATCATTATTTACATTTTGTTCTTCATGACAATCCATACAAAATTCCATCGTCAATTCCACCTGGGGAGTCAGTGGTGGCGTTTCAAAATCCTGAACATCTCCATGACATTGTGTACATTCAATTTTTCCAAGAGAAATGTGCCGTCGATGAGAAAAATAGACATGGTCGGGGAGTTTATAAATCCTATTCCAAATAATTTCTTCGCTATTTTCAACTGCTGCAACTACAAACGCTTCCGCTTCGGTCTCACCATTCATCTCAGAATGACAATCTTCACATATCTGAATGGTTGGTAAAGTTGCGCGGGCCCGATTCTCCACACCGATATGACATTCGGTACATTCCATGCCTACGTCATTGACATGAATAGAATGATTATAAGCAACGGGCTGATCTATCATTTGCGGAGCCTCACACGCTATTTGGGAAATTATAATGATTCCAGCACCCAATAAGCATAACACAATTTGATTAGTGATATTATATTTTTTGTCCATTACATCCACATTATGCCCAGATTGAATTTTCCGTATTTAATTTATTGGATATTAAGATATGTTAAATTAGTAAAAATAAAGTTTCTATTCAAATTATTATACCATTCCTTTTTAGTTTGAAATGACTTTTTAACGATCGTTAGGTATCTTGTTGACTAATCCATGTGAATAATGAAATAGGTTGGAAACGCTAGTAACCCATTCTATAGAACCTAGGGATTATCTATACCTGTCTGAACAATATGTTTCAACAATCCTTCAAGTCTGGAAAATCTTTCGCTTACAATTGTTGTGATATTGTTCATCAAAATGCGTCCTAAATGATCACTTGCATCACATAATTTTTTCATTTCTTCTGCCCGGAATTGTATTAATTCGGTATTCCCAACGGCATATGCAGATGCTGTATATTTATAGGGTTCGGCAAAAGAAGACCACCCAAAAAAATCACCTTGTTTCATTATATCTATGGTTAAATCAATTGGTTCATTTAGAAGCGCAATCGTGAATTTCAATTTCACTTTTCCTGAACTTACGATAAACAATGTATTGGCATTATCTCCGGCTTTTAAAATCTGAGCTCCGTCCGCATATTCAGTTTTTTGATAGATTTCGGCAACTTTGTTTAACTCGTTCTTTTTTAGTCCTTTAAAAATCCTTACTTTGCTAAAAAAATCAACAATCATACTAAGTCCCTCCTTCAAAATAAATTTCTGGAAGATATAAAATGTACTGGGTCTTGTAAGAAAAAGCAACGGTGATTTTTCTGTACCAACGGGGCATTTTCATGTACCTTTTATCATGTACTAATACAATTTTCTACTCAAAAGAATCTAAGTATTTAATTATCGCCTCTACTTCCTCGTCTGTTAAATCATCCGAAACCATTCCTAGTTCATCAAATTCCTCATACAACTTAATCGCTATGGGATCAGTCTGCTCCATCTCTTCCGGATTAATAATCATACTTCGCAACCATTTTAAATCCCTATTTTTTGTCACCCCTTTTAAATCAGGGGCATCATCTGCACCGCCGCCAATGCTGTGACAATCGGTGCAACTCTTACTATTAAATAATTTTTCTCCCCATTCTATAAAGGATAATTCTCCCTCGTCTGGCACTTCGGCACTCTCAATAATGCCAAGGTCTTTCTTAGTCCCTTCCGGTATGAGTGCAATGGGCAAAACAATATTCTTCCAGCTCATCATGAGCATTGCTAATGACCAGGCTTCTTCTTCAGAATATTCAACTTGGGGCATTTTGCTATCGGAAACGACCGCCTTTGGATTCATGAAATGTTCAAAGTGCCAGCTCAGCATGGATATTGGTAGGCCACTCTCGTGCAACTTAACTTTAATCTCTGAAAAATCGAACCGCTCTGCTGGTTTATCCCCAACAAATGTCAAATTCGGTCCGCGATACCCACCAACACCATTAATTTTATGACAGGTCTGACATTTTTTCTTACTGGTAAGGAGTTTTTTAGCACTATTTATTAGCTCTATCCCGACAGTAGTTTCATCATTACGATGACAGACGTTGCAATTAATTTGAATCAATTCGTTCTTTCGGAAACCGTATCTTTCTCCCATTTTCTGTCCTAATAATGGTTCTTCCCAATGTTCTGTTTCCCCGTGAGCATCTTTTTTTTTCAGAGAAAAACCCTGACCTCCATGACAAAGAGTACAACCCATTTTTAATACTGAATGAGGTGCAATGTTTGGATGCGTTCTAAAGGGTTCGTTCACATCGACTAGAAGGGGGTTATCATAACCTAAATGACAGCTGACACATCTATCTACTCTATTGATATCAGGAAGCCATATCTGTACAACCGCAAAATCAAAGGCTGCAGCCGCTTCCGGACTGATCTTTTCCTCGAGTAATTTTTTATAGTCTTGCTGGTATCTTTTCCACTCTGGGTTTGCCTGCCTGTAAAAAACCGCCAGTACAAGAAGAAACATAAGTATGGAGAACAGACCCAGGGCATAAAAATCAAAACTCGGGTTAAAATCAATTTTCTTCTTCAATGTATCATACTCCTAAAATAACGACGGCATCTCAGGGACGTGCTGCCAGGGCCAGAAAATCTTCCAATAGGGACCTCTTAAATAAACCCCAATCACTATAAGTATTATCACTGCAAGACAAATCAAACTGAAAACGATGTTTTGTGTTTTTCTCGTCTTATGAAACCATACTCCAATTGATTCTTTTGGACTTTTGTCTAGGAATGGCCACATAAAAGCCAACAGAAATAATAAGCCAGGAATTAGAATCCCTCCGATAAACCCACCGCTTATTGTAAAATCTTTAATCCTCAGGGTTGTAGTAGCAGTTAATTCCTGAAGCCATAGAAAATACCAGGGTGCTTTGGCAGGTATTGGCGTCACTGAGGGATTTGCAGGACCTTCTAAAGGTGCCGGAGAAAATAGTGCAAGTACCAAGGTAACAACAATTGTGGCCACAAATATCAGAGTAATGCGCTTGGTTAGGTTAGGAGAGGTATTGACAGAATTATTTGTATCCAGTACTTCCGTAGACGTGACCTGAATGGATGTACCTGGGGTCACTCCAAGTAAAGAATATGTTTTGGTGGGACTTAGAGATTTTTCTTTTGAACCGGTTTGGCGTATCAAATGATCCATAGAAGCCAGCCCGCCATCTTTTCTGATCCTCCACATATGAAGGACAAAGAAAATGAGAAGCAAAACAGGAAGGAAAAAATTATGGAATACAAAAAATCGAAGCAAACTGCTTTGACCCAACGTGTTTCCACCAATGAGAATAAAACTTAATCCGTCTCCTAGGACAGGAATTTCCCGGGCTATTCCGATTCCTATCGTTAAAGCCCAATAAGCTAGCTGGTCCCAGGGTAAAATGTAACCAGTAAAAGAAAGGAAAAGTGTACAAACAAAAAGAATAATGCCGATATACCAGTTCCATACCCTCTGGTCTCTATAGGCCGCAGTAAAGAATACCCTTACAAGATGAAAAAATACAACGGCTACCATAAGTTGTGCCGCCCAACGATGTTGGGCTCTTAATAACCAACCAAAAACCACCACATTATCTATATCCTTCATGCTCCAATAAGCATTTTGAATTGATGGGATGTAAAAATTCAGCAGTATTAGTCCAGTAATCGTTAAAATAACAAACAAACAAGCAGCGATTGTGCCCAACCAGAGGGAATAACTCCATCCGATACTGCGTAATGATATCCTTGCAGGAAACCAATGTAACCAGAAATTTTTTACCGCAGCTTGGCTAGCTTCCCGATCAGAATGGGGATTCCATGCCCAAAACAAATTTCTCCAAAGTAAGCCGATCTTTGCTTTTAATTTTTCCATCTTATAATGTCAATTTATAATTCTGGGAGACCCGTTTATCCGTATCCACTACCAAATGGCTGTCAAATGCAAGGGACAACGGATGCCAGTACAATGGTTTTGGAGCTGGGCCTGCTATATTTTTCCCGTTCTGAGAAAAAACACTGCCGTGGCAGGAACAGTAAAATTGGCTTTTATCCTGTTTCCAATCGGCAATACAATTAAGATGTGTGCACATAGCCGAGATTGCTCGGAAATCGTTTCCTTTTCGAAAAATATACAGTTTATTTTCCGGCAGGAATGTTGTTCCAATTGGAAAATCATCCGGTTTTCCAATTTTAAATTTTGCTGGCGGTTCATACAGAACCGATGGTATGAACGCCTTGATCGAACCGTAAATCTGAGCCAAAAAGGCAATTAATATCGAGCCTTTACCAACAATCTCGAGGAAAAGCCGCCTAGAATATTTTCTTTCTACATCTAGTTTTTTTTCTTTTTCTTTCGTCAATTTTATGCCTCTACGAACGAAAATAATTCCATGGTCATAGCACCTGAAGGACATACAGTAGCACAAAGGCCACAGCGTATGCAAGTAATTTCATCTTTGATCATAGCTGTAAAATCATCTGATTTTATTCCTTCCATATTTATTGGAACGGTTTCACCGTCTTTAAAATCTATCTCTGAATAAGGAACAAGCTTTAAACAATTATTCGGACAATGGTCAACACACGCACCGCATAGTATGCAAAGTTCAGAGTCATAGATTGTATTAATATGACATACTAAACAACGTTGTGCCTGTACCCGTGCTTCTGCTTCTTCGAATGAATGTTCGACTTCATTCACACCAACCCGCTGTTCTAATAAAATTTTCGGAGGAGTCACCCTTTTCTGCAGTTCATACCCCTTTGGTTTCTCATAATCGTTTGGAGAAAGAACTTTTATTGTTACCGTATAATTTCCTTTACTGTTCTTCTTACCACTCAAATACTTATCAATTGATCTTGCTGCCAGTTTTCCATTGGCTGCACCTTCAATTAATATTCTGGCTCCAAAAGCAGAATCACCCCCTGCGAAGATACCTTCCCTGGTAGACGCCAAAGTTACCGGATCAACCTTTATTGTCCCCTGTGGAGTTATTTCCACACCATCTTCCGGTTTGATAAAAGATAGATCGGGTGCTTGACCTATGGCCAAGATAACAGAATCTGCTTCAATTGTAACCTCCGTATTTGGTATGAGTTTGGGATTAAATCGTCCGTGTTCGTCAAATATCCTGCCTACTTTCAGAAATTCCACGGCTTTGACTTTTCCGTTTTCACCGATCAATCTTTTTGGTCCGAGAGAGGGATGGTAGATTACACCTTCTTCCTCAGATTCTTCAAATTCTTCTTTGCCCTGGACTGTCCTCGATGCCGGCATCTCCTCAAAAGATTCCAGACTAGCTACATTAACTTTTAAGGTGCCTTTTCTAAGTGCTGAACGGGCAACATCTATTGCTGTCAGCATGACACCCGCATCTGCGGATATATCAATTGCCAGCTGCGCTTCATCCGAATCAGAAAGGGATGAGATTGCCTCTCGCAGTGCTGTTCTGGCCGAGTCCAGTGCAACCAATCCCCCACCGATTACCAGGGTTTTTTTACCAAGATCCATTTTGTAGCCCTGGTTAATATTCAACAGGTAATCAATCGCGTTATAGACCCCTTCTAATTCTGTTCCTTCAATTTGAAGGCTTCGGCTTTGTTGGGCACCCACCGAGATAAAAATTGCTTCATAACCTGTCTCCGACAACTCCTTAAGTCCAAAGTCCTTTCCTAGTGGTGAATTGAACTTTACCTCAACGTCTAATGAAAGAATAAATTCAGTTTCTTTTCGCAATATATCTTTTGGAAGTCGATACTCTGGAATCGCTGTTTTCAACATTCCACCCAATGTATTTGAAGCCTCAAAAATGGTTACGTTGTAACCCCTTAATGCCAGATCATGGGCACAGGCCAGACCGGAAGGTCCTCCTCCAATAACGGCAACTCTTGAGTTTTTCTTTGCTCTAACATTCTTGATGATGGAGGGAATATGTAAAGGCCAAATTGATCCATGCGGAATCTTTCCACCATCGATTAGCAATTCCTGGGTGTGAGCCGCAGGGGATTCTACACCATATTTCTCAGTAATAAATCTTTTCAGTGACCTGATTGTTATTGGTTCATCGATTTTTCCGCGGCGGCAAGCATCTTCGCAAGGTGCAGCGCAAATACGGCCACAGACAGAAGCAAAAGGATTGGAGGACCGCGCTACCAAATATGCATCTCTATCCTGACCTTTCCCAATGAGTTGAATATATTTCCCGGAATCCGTATGAACCGGGCAGGCTTCCATACAAAGAATGTTGGTTCTATACCATAATAAGTTGGGCACCTTTACCTGATATTTCATGAGCTAGAACTCTATTCCACACCTTTATTTTCAATAACAGTTAACAAAACAGATGTTAATTATTTAATCTCCTGATTTTGTTAAAAAATGAAGTAGTAACTTAAATCACGATAACACGATGTTATAATCTATATAGACTTTCATTATTAATGCAACGTATATTTACTTAACGTTAAACTATATTATATTAAACTATCCTTATGGGTACTCATTTTAAAGGAAATAAAGACGAACTTTTAGCCCTTGACACTTGGATTAAATTGTTAAGAGCAAGCGATTCAGTATTTAAGAAAATAAGACCTTCGATGATGAAATGTAATCTAACTATAACCCAATTTGCGGTATTAGAAGTACTACTACATTTAGGCCCATTGTCTCAAAAAGTTATTGGTGAAAAATTACTTAGGAGTAGCGGTAATATTGTAAAAGTTATTGATAACTTGGAAAGGGATGGATCGGTAGTAAGAAAGCCTAATTTAAATGATCGAAGAGCTTATAAAGTATCATTAACTGAAAAAGGTGAACGAATAATTACTACAATATTTCCGAATCATGTTAATAGCATCGTAGAATCATTTTCAATTCTCAATCAAGAAGAACAGTTAGAACTAAGTCGTTTGTGTAAAAAACTTGGTATAGGGATAAAGAATTTTAGTAAATAAAACACTAATTAATTGATAAACAGCTAAAAATTTTATTTGCCCAATTATAACAATTTAATACTTTTCTCCCGGTAAGTCATCAGGATAACTAATTTCATCATGGCAATTATCACAGGTTGGTTCAACTCTAAAATCACGATCTATATGACAAACTTCACAATCTTCTTCTTCGTGATCTTCGTTTAATGTTAATCCAGTAACACTATGGTCAAATACTCCAACGTCCCAATGAATATGGCAATTGGTACAGGTTGTAGATGGTTTAGTGAATTTATAAGCTGGTCCATGACAATTACTACATTCGGAATCCATATGATATTTATTAAGTGCCCAGCCTGTGGACATATAATGCTCAAATTCCGGTTTTGGATTATCCGAATGACAAAAGTTACAATTATCCTCTTTTGTATGACATTTATAGCACGTTTCTACAGACTTGACGTCTTTCCTTTCCTGTTTAGCCGAATCGTGACAATGAAAACAACCATCTCCTCGGTGACAATCAGTACATCGTAATCCAAATTGGTCTACATGATCAGTGTGATGGAAAGTAACTATCTTACCATCTTTGAAAGTTGTATTAAAAATATACATTGGCTTTGCTTCAATTTTTGGGTGAAGTGTGCCAACTATGTCCGATATATCCATTTCAGCAACTTTTGATTTTCCGTCTGTTAATTCAGCATGACAAAAACCACAATCTGTATCATGGCTCCACTCTCTATGGCACCCCATACATTGACGGTGATATGCACCTTTCAGCGATGGTTTTGACATCTTTAGATTTACTACATTTGATTCAGAATGACAACCAGATGTTCCGCAAGATTGTATTTCATCTTCACTTTGGGCAAAGTGATGACAATTTTCACACCCCCCACTCATTGCAGACATTGTTGCATGTAAATCATGTGCAAATATTACAGGTTCATACTTATCAACTAATCGATCGATTATGACGATGTCATTTGTTAAGGCACTCTCTAAAGAAGACCTTGCACATTGTTGTAAACACAGATTAGTTTTAGTCGGAAATTGTCCTTTTTCGCAATTATGACATACCATACATTCTTGAGATAGTTCTTTCCCATGATATGTCGTATGCATTGGGTCAACTAATTGCCCCTGACTAATATTACCAAATATTAAAATACTAAATGCAAATATAATTTTTATTTTCATTTTTCAATCCTTAAATCAATCATCGTTTTACTTATTTTTGACTTTTTTTGAAGGTGTATTTAAATATTTCCAAAATGGAATAATTATAATAAAAAATACAATCACTATAATATATTCAACTCCTTTGGTTGCAAAAAAATCTACAAAATAATTACTAAACATTTTTTCTCCTTAATATTTAATGATCTGAATACTTAGGATCTTGGTTTAATACCGGCATTCTATTTATTATCCATCTGAATACCCAAATCTCGATGAAGATGATGCAAAACGTAACTTCAATCTCCATCCAGGTTGGGACATAATGATTTGGCATGTCCCATTTAAAGGCAATTACTGAAATATTTAACCGATTTAGCATAATACCAATCATGGTAAGTATTGATGCAACCTTAACTACAAATACATTAGAATTTCTAACGCTATATACAAATAAGATAAATGGTATTAACACAAAACCGACAACTTCAACCAAATACCACGACCCCATTTTTGTATTTAATAATTCCCAATGTTGACCATGTACTAATACAATTAATTTGGCAAATAAATACACGAACATGGCTACAGCACATACTTTAGCTAAACCTAAGATAATCCCTTTGTATTTCTTGTGATTTTCAGGACTTAAATGATCAGAAAAAACCTTATGGGTTATCGATCCTTCAAATATCACCATTGATAATCCGGCAAAAATACTGGATATAAAAAATAAAACTGGGATGGATTCTGAATACCATAGTGGGTGGATTTTATCACTAGCCATTAAAAACAACGCTCCAAGTCCAGATTGGTGCAAAGTAGATAAAGTAATACCAAAGATAACTGCACCAATTGTTAATGAGTTTAATATTTTCCTTAACCTATCAAGACCTAACCATTCGGCAATTGCCGGAGAAAATTCAATTAACTCCGCTATCATATATAGCAAAAAATGCCAAGCTACAAGAAACAATACTGAACTAACTCCAAATGAATTGCCAATAATCGGATTAACTACATTCCACGGACGACCTAAATCCAAAAGCAGTGCACCGGCGTAAAAAAGATAAGCAAGAAATCCATTTAACACTGTTACTCTTACTATCGAATGGTATTTATCTAACCTTAAGATATAAACCATAAATGTAAGTACGTAAGCACCTCCCGCAAAGGCTACTCCAGTAACCACATCGAATCCGATCCATAGACCCCAAGGGAATTCTTGATCAAGATTAGTAATGGAGCCTAAACCTTTCCAAAATCGTATTATTATCAATACAATACCTAGAATAATTACCGGGACTGATATTATATTAAATGGAGTAAATATTTTCCCTTTTGGTTTTAACTCGCTTAAAATAAATTTTAATATATTTTTTTTCTTTCGGATGGAGACACTATCACTTTTCATCAGAATCTTCTCCCCCGGTTACTTGGTTTTTATCTTTAGTTGCATTATAGAGTCCTAGAAGCATTGCAGGCCATAGAATAAATACGAAAGGAACACTATATAGGAATCCTTTTGTAGGTGCATTGTAGGGTTCTAATGACATTTCTTTTTTGAATCCGATTTTATCAAATGGAACTGGAGAAATATATAGCCAATCAGTACCACCGGCTTCACCGTCGCCAAATACTGAATTAACATATTTATCCGGTTCACTAAAGATGCGCCTTTTTGCTTCATCAAGTAAGGTACTTCTTTTACCAAAGATAATTGTTTCATTAGGACATATATCAACACAAGCAGGTTTTTTCCCTTCGAGAATTCGATCGTAGCACATAGTACATTTAGTAATACGTGGATTTGCACTATCATACTCAAATTTTGGTATATCAAAGGGACAAGACAACATACAAAAACGACAACCCATACATTTATTGCCACGCCAAATAATTGGACCTTCCTTAGTCTTCTTCATGGCTTCTGTCAGACAAGCTGATGCACAAGCTGGTTGACTGCAATGCATACACTGCTTCTTAATATATATCGGTTGATCGTATTCCTCAATATCATATCTATTGACCACTGTATATTTATCAGGCGTCATATTCCTTTCTTCTTCAAAAACACTTTTATCATCGAAACTTGCAAAAGATTCATTGGGTAATCCATTTTGATCATTGCAAGCCCACTCGCACTTTCTACATCCGATACATAAAGTAGCATCAAACAAAATCGAATAAAATTCTTTTTGATCTGAAGGTTGTTTTGCTTTTAGTGCTCCCGAAGAAGAAATAGTGGCAGTAGCAACACCAATTGTTTTTAAAAAATCTCTTCTATTAATTCCCATTATCAATTCCTTTTAGTTGATATTTTCTAATGCAGGTGTCTTTTTTTAGATATTTTAAATATTAGGTATCTTCCAAGTCATTGATTGATGTGGACAATGATTCCATTTCTTTCTTTAATAGTTTCTCTTCTTCTCGTTTTGCTTCATCTACATAAAGAGGATGTTCCTGTTTATACATCTCTTCCGGCATTTTCCCTGTTATCCATGAAGTATTCATTGGATAAACATGTGGATTAAATAGGGTTGAATATAAATGCCATACTCCAATCGCCAATGTTGCTAACCATGCTTCCCAATAATGTATAACTAATGATACATCTAAG
>SDBT01011413.1_pt1 | contig 14301 bp, 13 predicted proteins | sample 2277101 | NCBI WGS metagenome assembly SDBT01 (sample SAMN10404973, study PRJNA504765) | marine sediment metagenome | isolation source: marine sediment core GS10_PC15, 103 cmbsf | place: Arctic Ocean: Southern Knipovich Ridge | collected 2010 | reverse complement strand
GAGCTTCTTATTCAATGTCTCTTTCGCTGCAGAATCGAAAATGAAATTCTCCATGCAGAACAATCCAATTGTCAGCACAATCGAATCGGCAGGTACAATATTAAGGGCCTGCATCTTTCGCACGGTATAGATTTGACATGGCGTACCGACCAGCGCAATCCGATCAAGACGGGACTGGCCGATTTTTTTGATCTCCTGGATAGTGGGGCAGTAAGTCGAATAATCCCTGCCCAAATCCCCGAGGTGCTGGACCTCATCGAAATGCGTTCCCGCCGCCTCAATCAGTTGCTCCGGCTCGGTAGCCAGGAACGGCTGCCTGGTGAATGGCCCGGCCCTCTTTGAAACCAATGCTCCCTGAATCAAATGCTTCTTAAGAGCATAGTGCAGCACAGACGTAACTACCCCGCCATCCGTGCATACCTCGAAAACCTTCGGGTCGGTTGTGCGGGCAGAAACCACCGATTGATAGGTGCCGATGGGCTTTTGCCAGCCGAATTTTTCACGAACCTCCCCGTCAAGTGCCTTGATCTGCGGACAGATTAAATAACAGATACCGCACTTGACACAGTTATCCTCAGCCACCAGCCGCGGCCCATCCTTGCGGTCAAACTCCAGTGCGTTCATGTCATCCGCCGAACAAAATGATGCACACCCGCCGCATCTGCCGCATAAACCCGTGCCTATCACCTCCTGCTCGAGGTCCTGGAAACTCTTTATGTCCTTTTGGGGCGATTCTTGCTTTACCACTGGCTGGCTCCTTTTAGGCTGACGATTGTTCTATAACCTTGCCGATATGGCTTTCCAATTCCTCTAACGACACGTTTTTCTTTTCAAAGAAACCCTTCACAAGATCGTGTCGCACAACCTGTGCAAACCTGTCCAGTTCGTTCATACGCTCAAACGTTTCCGGGGAGACACGCTTCTCCTTAACCGCCAGATATCGAAGCACACGCATGATATCTGTAAAGTTCACCTTCTGCGGACAGCGCACATAGCACCGATAGCACACCAGGCACATCCATATCAGGGGCGAGGACAGCACCTCCTCCCGCATCCCAAGAAGTATCTGCCGAATAATGCGCCTGCAGTTGTATTCGCTGTCCACCTCGGTAACCGGGCAGCCCGCCGCGCAAGTACCACAGGCAAAACACTGGCGAATGTGCTCACCGCCGGGATGGCCTGCAATCTCATCGCGAAAACGCAAATCCAACTGCTTCAAAACCGCTTCACCATTATCTTGTTTGTCGTTCTTGGCTTCCCGCTTTTCGTCTTTATCTTCTGCCATAAGAAACTCCTGAAAAATCAATCCTCCACGACCGACAGTTCATCCTCGCGGAAAGTCGTCAGCGGCAACTTCTCCTCGAGACTGCGTCCAGCTTCGTATTCAAGGGCCTCCTGGGCCGCCGTGGATATCTTCTGATAAATTCGGCCTAATGGTACCCCACTCGGACAGGCCGCCTCACATTGTCCACACGCCACACACGATGTTGCCACGTGACTCATTCGCGTCAAGTGGAAAAGCAGCTTGTCGGGCGGCATGGGCAAAACGCCTTTCTTGTCGGACCAGTTCAAATATTTTTCCAACGGATAATCGAAGACAGGCCCGTCAAACACACACTGCTTACAGTAACAGATTGGACACACGGCCCGACAGTTACGACAATTGATACACAGCGAGGCGATTGTCTCCAGAAAATCTTCTTCCCCTTGCTCGGCCAATTGCTTCCTGGCCTCTTTAACCTTTGCCACAGCCCCTTGCCGCTCGTTATTTTCGGGTGCAGCTTCAAGTCCAAGAGCATTTAACAATTCTGTACCCTTTTCGGTCTGCGCCTCAACGCGAATCTGCTTGTTGATATCTTCACCAATCAGTTGAATCTCCAGGTCCGCGCATGTTGCAGCCGGGTATTGACAAACCTGACAAGCCCCGCGAATCCCCTGGGGCATGTTCCCAGCCGCCGCCTCCTTAAGAAAATCAGCCGTCACACTCGAACCTTCTGCGCATTGGCCGGCCTTGGCCGCATAGTCCTGGACCGAATAAGTCCCCCAACAATCGACCCCGATAACCAGAAACGGCTCGATGCTGGCCTGTTGCAATTTCACCAGTTCTACAAGTGCGCGAATTTCACACGGCTTCAGAACCAACGCAATAGGAGCAGGAGCTGTTGGTTTGTCGACTGTATCAGGCTGCTCCTGGCTTGAGGCTTGTGCCTGGACAGGAGCCTGTTCTTCGGAATTGTTTTCTCCCTGCTCGGTCGCCTGTTTGGCTTGTGGTTCGGATGTGTCAGTTTCAGCTTCAGTAGAATCCGCCTGTTCATCCTGCTGGGACTGTTGTGCCGCAGGCAAATCAACATCGGTGCTGACCATTTGGTCAAGACACATCTTGGCTATGACTCTCGCTGAATTTATACCGAAAACCGGCGCCAAAGGATTCACCGAATCAAGTTTTGCGGGGTCTCGGACAAGAGTCTGCACCACAGTCTTTTTTGAAGGGATCTCCTGAGGCACAAAGACTCCACTGACCAATCCCTTGCTAAGCATTGAGCGAAGCAGTTCCTGAATCGCCACCACTGGATTATTATTTTCGACTTTGATTATTGCCACGATTGTTCCTCCGAAGTCTACACAGCCCAGGACTGGCCCAGCTTATTCGGGCCTTTTTCCTTGAGCGTATCCACCATCTCACGGATTGTTTCGGCAAATCGGCCTCCTTCGCTGGCACTAATCCAGCGAAGCCAGACCCTGTCTGCACCGAGCCCGAGCTGGTGCAGAATGCTTTTCAATACGGCGACACGTCGCCTGACCTTATAGTTACCATTTGTGTAGTGGCAATCGCCTGGATGACATCCGCCGATCAGCACGCCGTCGCAGTTACCCAGCAGCGAGCGAAACACATACAACGGGTCCAGGCCTCCACTACACATCAACCGGATGATTCGCACATTCGGTGGGTACTGCATTCTCGCGGTCCCCGCCAAATCAGCCCCGGCGTATGAGCACCAGTTGCAGAGAAACGCGATTATCTTCGGTTCAAAATCTTCTGACATCATTAAGCTCCCTTTTAATTTCCCTCACTTACGTCAAGGAGTCCACGGCCGCCATTACTTCCTCCTTGGCGAAGCCAACCTGCTTGGTGGCGGCATTGGGGCATATAGCTGCACAAGCGCCACAGCCCTGACACAACACTTCGATCACACTGGCTATCTTCTTCGTTGGGTCGATTTCTCTGGCGCCATAAGGACAGACACCAACGCACAGGCCACACCCGGCACAAATTCGCTCCTTGATTTGGGCGGTGCGGCCTTTGGCCTGGACGGTATCCTGGGCGAGCAGCGCAGCAGCCCTTCCAGCCGCGGCGCGGGCCTGGGATATAGCCTCGCTGGCAAATTTCGGAGAGTGGGCCAGGCCACACAGATAAATTCCATCCGTCGCAAAATCCACCGGGCGCAGCTTGATATGCGCCTCTAAGAAAAAACCATCCTCGTCCAATGGCACCTTGAACAGTTTGGCTAACTGCTCATTATCCTTTCCGCCGCTGATCCCCGTGCTCAACACGAGCATATCAATTCCCAGGCGAAGCTCCTGGCCCAGCACAGGATCAAATGCCTCAATCTGTAATTGCTCATCCGAAGTCTCGGCCGTAACTTTGGGCTTGTTGTCCCGTTCATAACGAACAAAGATGATTCCTTCCTGTCTGGCTTTCTGATAATACTCCTCACGAAAACCGTATGTGCGGATATCACGATAGAAGATAATCACATTGGCCCCAGGATTGATCTGCTTTATCTTCAGTGCATTTTTTATTGCCTGACTGCAACAGACCCTGCTGCAATACATGCTGCCTTCTTCACGAGAGCCGACGCACTGAATCATCGCAATAGTCTGCGCCGAGGTAATCATCGAATCTTCGGCCTCGTCAGACAGTTTCGCTTCGAGTTCTTTTTGTGTAATGACCTTCTCGGACTGGCCGTAAAGGTATTCGTTCGTTTCACGTTCGGTCGCGCCTGCCGCAATAACCACTGCACCGTGTTCGATCACCGTCTCTTTTGCCTTGCCGTTTGTTCCGGCAAGCTTTGTTTTGTAGTTGCCCATGTAGCCCGAAAATTCCTTTACGCAGGTGTTCAGGTGCACATGGATTTTATCGCTGGCCTGGACCTGCTCTATGGCGCCCTGAAGCAGTTTCTGCGGGTCATCATCTGAAAGCGTGAAGTGCAGTTTCCGCAGGTTTCCACCAAGCTCAGCTTCCTTTTCCACTAAGTGGACCTCAAAACCCTGCTCGGCTAAGGAAATGGCGGCCGTCATGCCGGCTATTCCGCCTCCGACAACCAGAGCTTCACTGCGGACGGAGAACGTTGATCTGCTGACCGAGCGGAGCAGCCTGGCCTTTGACACCGCCATCTTAACCAGTTCTTTCGCCTTGGCTGTGGCGCGGCCTTTGTCGGACATGTGCACCCATGAACAGTGCTCACGAATACTCACAAACTCTAACAGGAATGTATTAAGGCCGACTTCACGAATTGTGTCCTGGAAGAGCGGCTCGTGCGTTCGAGGCGTACAAGATGCGATTACAATTCGGTTCAGACCGCGCTCTTTAATTGTTTCCTTCATCTTCTCCTGATTGTCCTGAGAACAGGTATACAGGCTGTGCTCGCTGTGGACAACGTTGGGAAGGTCTTCGGCAAATTTGACCACATCGGGTACATCGACCACGCCGCCGATATTGATTCCGCAATGACAGACAAAAACTCCTATTCGTGGTGGTTCGCCGCTGATATCCCGTTCCGGGGGATATTCCTTTTCCACAATTAGTGTACCCCTTGCCTCAGTAAGCAATTCCGAAGCCCGAGCGGCTGCGGCGCTGGCCTGGATAACCGTCTCGGGAATATCCTTCGGTTCACTTGCCGCACCACAGACAAAAACACCTTCACGGTTCGTGTCCTCACTGGCAAACGGTTTTGTGTCCACGAAGTTGTATTTGTTGAGGCTCAGCCCCATCGTTTCGGTAAACCTGACCGCACTCTTTGGCGGAGTCAATGCCGTCGACAGCACTACCACATCGTAGTCCTGTTTCCGGAGTTTGCCGCTCTCGTCCAGATAGCTCAACTGCAGGTCACCATTGTGCGAAATCTGGTCCACAACCGGCAATCGACATCTGCGGTACGACACGTTGTACTCGTTTTTCGCCCGCTCGTAGTAACGGTCGAACCCTTTGCCGAACGCACGCATATCCATAAAGTAAATATCGGTATCGAGGTCACAACTGGCGTGCTCCTTCGCAACGACTGCTTCCTTAGTGGCGTGCATGCAGCAGACAGATGAGCAGTACTGATTACACTCCAAATCCCGTGAGCCGACACACTGAAGGAACGCAATACGTTTTATCTCTTCGTGGTCTGATGGCCTGATGAGATGCCCCTTATACGGGCCCGATGCGCTCAACATCCTCTCAAACTCGGGCGCGGTAACCACGTTAGCAAAGCGCTGGTAGTTGTATTCAAGCCGGTTGTCAGGGTAGTAACGCTCGTACCCCGGCGCCACTATGACGGCTCCAACCCGTAGGTCAAGCTGCTCGGTCTGCTGTTCAAAGTCGATGGCTTTGGCATCACAGACAGCCTCGCACATCCGGCAATTTCCAGTCTGGAAATATACACAGCGATCCCTGTCGATAGAAGGTGTATTGGGAACAGCCTGGGGAAAAGCAACATTCACCACAGGACGAGGCCCCATGCCGAAATCGAATTCGCTCGGCAGCGCAGCTACGCCTCGCACACAGAAATCCTCCGGCTTTATCGCGCCAGTCGGGCAAATAAACGCGCAAGCCCCGCATCCCATACAGGCCTCGGACTCCGCATCGAAAGGCGGGATTACTTTGCGCTCAATCCCGCGGTTAGCAAAAGCTATAATCGATTTGCCCATCCGCTCGTTGCACATCCGCACACAAAGGCCGCACAGAATACACTTCTCATCATCTCGCTTTTTGATTCGTGTCTCTGTAACACCTGACTCGGCCGCGATGAGCTTAATTTCTTCCGACTCCGGACACCGCGCCAGCAACAACTCCAGTACCATTTTGCGAGCCTTGATGACCCGCTCTGTGTCTGTATAAACCTTAAGCCCTTCCTGTACAGGATAGATGCATGAGGTCTGGATGCGCCTGCGGCCCCTGTCGTCCAGCTCCACAAGACACAAACGGCATCCGCCGTATGGACTGAGCGCCTTATGATAGCACAGTGTCGGTATCTTGATGCCCAACTGCTGGGCGGCTTCGAGAACCGTAGCCCCATCTTCGACTTGTACCGCTCGATTGTTAATGACCAGATTTACCATGGTCACTTCCTTACCTATTTTGTGTTCTTACTGTTACTCCACTCGCAAACAATATCGCCACTGCGCCGGTGCTCGAAAGAAAACCGAACTTCCGGGTGGGCACATACAAGCGTAGCCATTGTCTCGAGCATATCACCCATCGGCCTAAGGTCGGGGTGGCTGAGCTGAAACGTCGCCCGAATCATCGTTCCTTTGCCCTGTGCGGTCTGAATCTCTATATCCCCGCCGGCTTCTCTGGCCGCCTGGGCGAGCAACGGCAATCCCAGGCCGACACGCTTTTTAGTTTTTGTCGTGTAGAACGGGTCAAGTGCCTGTTTTGCCGTCGCCTCATCCATTCCACAGCCATTGTCCTCAATTTCGATTCTCATCGTGTCCTCTTTCGGCTCCTCAAAAATCCTGATCTCGATACTGCTCGCTCCTGCTGCCAGAGCATTCTCGGCTACGTCCAACAGGTGAAGGGAATAATCTTCCATAGTTCAATTTACGACCTCTCTGCCACCCCGGCCCGCAAGAGCCTTGCGCAGTTCCCTCACAGAAAGTGCCTCGCCCGTGAACGTGGTAAAAACAACACCTATATCATCTAACTGATGCGCATCAGAGGAACACATAAGCGGATAATTCCTGATTTGTGGCAAACATTCTCTTGCCTGCGACACGGTGCACCGTCGCGACACTTCTAAAGCATCTATCGGCAATCCCTCCGGCACAACACCGAGTTGGCTGAGCAAGCTAAAGCTTTCGCGGTCAACATGCGAAGCAATCGCCAGCCCGCCGAAGAGATGTATGCCTTCAACAACTTCTTCCACACTCAATCCGGTAGCACCAATCAGCAGCTTAGTTTCTTCGCCGGTAATCTCACCGTGCCTGTCGCACAGCAACTGTCGACCGAAGTAATCGGGCTGGTTTTCGCCCTGAAGGTTTTCGTCTATCAGTTTCTGCATATCTGTCAAACTTTCTTCGTCATCGAATAAACCAAGTACGTGGACTTCTTCTTTCGAGCAGACTTCGATGCCGCCAATCACAGCCAGGCCTTCGCGCCGGCCGGCCTGATGAACCGCAGCAACATTCCTGGTTGAGTTATGGTCGCAAATTCCAACAACGTCTAATCCTTTCTTCTTTGCCTGCCTTACAATCGCAATCGGAGTCATTTCTTCTTTGGCACACGGCGAAAGGCATGTATGAATGTGCAGATCTGCTCGAAATCTGCTAAGCATCACTGCACACCTGATATGCCCATGCCGTGCAATCTGCCGACAACCTCAAACGTCGGCAACTCACTGACGAGAATCGGCACACCTTCGGCCTGGGCCTTTTGAATTGTTTCCGGCTCCGGTTGACGACCGGATACGAGAACAATCGCCGCCAGTTTGACCACGAGTGCAACCGCCACAATGTTCGGGTGCACATGCCACGTGACCCACACGTTACCTTCTTTTGCATTTGCTATAACAGCACTGAGCAGGTCGGCTGAATAACCACCTGTTACCTCAGCATTAAGACGATCACCTGCCGCCTTGACCTCAAGCTCAGCCCGTTGTGCCATTTCAGCTACTCTCATTTGAATCCTCGTTAATTGCTATTCTCGCCTCAAGCCGCGTTCCTTTTCCCACAACTGAATCCATATCTGTTTCGTCGGCACATTCTTTGATATTGCACAAGCCCATGCCGGCACCGAAGCCGAGTTCCCGCACCCAGTCCTCTGCCGTGGAATAGCCGGGGGTAAAAGCACGCTGTATATCGGCAATACCGGGGCCGCTGTCTTTGGCCTCGATCGTAATCAAGTCAGGCTCAACCTTGGCCGTTAGTTCTCCACCATCAGTATATATCACGATGTTCATCTCGGCTTCATAGGCGATAATCGCAGCCCGTCGCCGCGTGTGTGGATGGATGTCCAATCGGGCCAGCGCCTTCTTCAAACGCGTTGCTCCGGAACCGGCCTTTTTGAAATCCCGGCCGATCACGTCGTATTGAAGTACCAGCATCGCTTTGTCGGCAACTATACCCTCAAAGAAATGGCTGGCGCGCCACTGGCGAATCTCCTGCTCATGGTACCCTATCTCCAGCTTTCGCAACAGTCCCGCCATAATGTCCCCTTTGGTTACAACACCAACCAACTTTTTTGCGTCGCGCTGCAGAACCGGAAGACGGCCGTAACCATACTTGTCCAATCTACCGACCAATTGCACTAACGGTTGGTCATCATAGATAGTCATCACATCTCGCGTCATTAACTCACCAACAGTAACTTTCCGGTGGCCGCTCTCAGACCATTTAATGAGGTCCTCGATGCTGATGATTCCCACCATCTGGTTTTGTGAGAGGACCGGCGTGCCGGAAATGCGATTGGAACGCAGAACCTCACGAAACTCATCCATCAAAGTCTCGGGCACAACGGTAACGACTTGGCGGGTCATAACCTCGCCGACCTTCATCTCATAGACAAGCTCCTGGGTAAGCTTAGGTTGTATTTTCTTGGGCATTTATCGTTCCTCCCGCCTGGGAGCAGCCTGGCACATTGTGGCTATAAAGACGACCACACGCTTCATACATCAGCAGAGAAGTGCAAAGCACTGGAACGCCTTTCTCTTGTGCCAGTTCAACCGTTTCATCCGAGGGACGCTTGCCTCGCACAAAGCAGATCGCTGTGATTTCCGCTATTTCCGCTGTGCGAATGACCTGTGGGTGCGTCAGACCGGTCAGCAGAAGCGACTCGGACTTGGTAAATGCCAGCACGTCGCTTAACAAATCCGCACCACATACCATCTTGACCTCGAGCCCCAGACTCTCCTGACCGACCAGCACTTCCGCCCCTAATATCTCTTTGACTTGTTCTAATATCATAAGCCTGACCTCCCGGCCTTGGCCCAAAAAAAGTTTAGAATTTAATTACATAATTCAACTTGATTGTGTACACTTCCGGACCGGAAGCGTCCGGCATGGAGACCCAACTTTCCAGTATCATGTTCTTGGCGAGGTTATTCAAAAGCTCGGCTATGCCGCCTTGTGACGTTTTGTCGCCACCGTTGCCGAGTCCCAATTCGTAAAGAAAACCTACACTGTACAGCACGTCTTTCTTATCGGTGGTTTGGATGGCATCGGCCCTGAGCACCAGATTGCGGTCAAGAAAAGATACCGTCTTATCAATGCCCACGAAGAACCTGTCATTGTGAGGCTGGGGGGCATAACCAGCATGTAATCTTACCACCTGAATATCCAGACTCGTCGCAACATACGGGAAAAAGTCTCCATTGTGTTCGCGATTTTCCGAGAGGCCGTCAACCCCGACCACCCCTCTCCACACGTCCTCAATACCAAATGCCTCTATATCGAATGCATACTTGGCCTGGAACGTAGCGTGAGCGTGCGTAACATCGTGGGCCTTCCAGTCAACCCCAATTTCCACGTCTTTGAACAAGCCATACTTAAATCCTACAAATTGTTGTGGATGCGTGTTCGCAGCCGAATTTACCCACCCCTGAAAGACCAGAACCTTTTCTGGAACTGTATCCGTGGTCGGAATGTTGTTTAGGCCGGTGGGAGTGGCCCAGGCCGAGCTGCCGACAAAAACAACCAAAAGCACTGCAAACAACAAGCCACGAACACAACGAACTTCAACTTTACACATCATACTGTTCTCCTTAACTAAAAATCAAATTCACTCAACAATACCTACAAACTGATTCAAAACGCTCCTATAGGATATCACACCTAATCTAAATTTTCATTCAACCAATACTGCTTCAAATTTACAGGATTCACGGCATACGCCACACTTGATACATTTTTCATCATCTATAGTCTGGGCTTCTTTCACCTTGCCGTCGATAGCGTGCTCGGGGCATTGCTTATTGCACAACATACAGCCTTTGCACTTTTCGGGATCGATACGGTAGCGAATCAGCGCCTTGCAGACACCGGCGGGACATTTTTTCTCGTTAATATGCGTTTCATACTCATCGCGGAAGTAGCGCAATGTGCTCAATACGGAGTTGGGCGCCGTGCCACCGAGAGCACAAAGTGAGGCATCCTTGACAGCCTCGGCTAAGTCCTCCAGCAGCGCAATATACTCCGGCTTGCCTTCGCCCTTGCAGATGTCGGCAAGGATACCATGCATCGCGTTGACACCCTCACGACAGGTTGTACACTTACCACAGGACTCACTCCTCAAGAAGTGGAGAAAATACTTCGCAACGTCCACCATGCACGTGTCCTCGTCAACCACAATCATTCCGCCCGAGCCCATAATCGCCCCTGCCTCCTGCAGGCAATCATAATCCACTTGAAGGTCGAGCAAATCACTCGGAATGAATCCTCCCGAAGGTCCACCAGTCTGCACTGCCTTGAGTTTCTTTCCTTTGGGAATACCTCCTCCGATATCATAGACTATCTCGCGCAAAGTTATCCCCATGGGCACTTCCACCAGACCGGCGTTGTTTATGTTTCCTGCCAATGAAAAAACCTTTGTTCCTTTGCTTGTTTCCGTTCCAATCTCGGCATACCACTTGGCTCCCCAGTTAATTATTACAGGCACATTGGCCCAGGTTTCTACATTGTTAATGTTGGTCGGCTTGTCCCACAGCCCGGACTGAGCGGGGAAAGGAGGCCGTATCCTCGGCTCGGCGGGTCTTCCTTCTATAGAGTGTATCAAAGAGGTCTCCTCGCCGCAGACAAATGCTCCTGCTCCCTGGAAGACCTCAACATCAAAGCTGAACCCCTGGCCAAAAATATCTTCTCCCAACAACCCATATTCTCGGGCTTGTTTGATAGCCGTTGTCATTCGCTTTATGGCCAGTGGATATTCTATTCTTGCGTATATGTAGCCGTAGTTGCTTCCCATGGCGTACGCTCCAATGGCCATTCCTTCAAGAATGGAGAATGGATCAGCCTCAATGATACTTCGATCCATAAATGCGCCCGGGTCGCCTTCGTCAGCGTTACATATAACATACTTAGGTGTCTCGGCAGACTTCCTGCATAGTTCCCACTTCTGGCCGGTAGGAAAGCCCGCTCCACCCCGGCCGCGAAGCCCGGAATCCTTGAGTTCCTGTATTACCTCTTCCGGAGTCATTGAAGTAAGGACTTTCACCAGGGCTTTATACCCGTCCCGCGCAATGTACTCCTCAATCTTATCAGGATCTATAAGCCCCCGATTCCTAAGAGCGATTAGCCTCTGATTCTTGAAAAAGGGGATGTCTATCATCTTCGGGATGGGTGTATCTTCCCCGGGAAGTACATACATTAAAGATTCTACCGGTCGGCCCTTCAGGAAATGTTCTTCGACCAGATTCGGCACATCTTTCTGGGTAAGAAGTTGATAGAAGATTCCCTCGGGCTGGACAAGAAGAATCGGCCCTTTTACGCACAGACCACTCGCACCCGTCGGAACCACCTGAACATCATTCTCCAAATGATGCTTCACTATCTCCGCCTCCAATGCGTCCCTTACACCAAGGGCGCCATTGGATACGCAGTTGGTACAAGTACATATCATGGCATTACAACGATAGGCCATATCTTCCTCTGAGTTTCCTTAAAGCATCCTTTCGCTTCCCTGAGCCAAAGCATACTCGGTTACTATCTGGCCACCGAGGACGTGCTTGGAGAAGATTTCCTTGACTTTCTCGGTGGTCATGTCAACATATTTGACCGCAGGTTGGTCCTTCAACTGGACCGTAACCATCGGCTCCCGACTGCATAGGCCGGCACAACTTGAAGTTGTTACCATAACATCTTTTATATCTCCGGCCTCAATTTCATCCAGCAACGCTTTCATAACAGCTCTCGCCCCTGCCGCTATCCCGCAGGTCCCCATATGCACTATCACTCTCGCCCGGCCGCTACCTTCTCGCAGAAGAGTCGTCCTTTTAATCTTTTCTGTAATCCTGTCCAGATCTTCTGGTTTTAACTTCGCCATCTTGCCTTCGTCCCAATCCCGATTTATCGGGATTCACTATTTCACCACTTATTGGTTATTCGTATTTCGCCAATATATCCGGAATCTTATTTTGGCTGACATATCCATATATATCTTCGTCGATTCTCACTACCGGAGACTGGCCACAGCAGCCGATGCACGAGACCGTCTCCAGGCTGAATTTCAAATCCTTCGTAGTTCCGTCAAGCTCTACGTTCAACTTTCTTTGCACGGCTTCAAGGATTTTTCCACCGCCCTTAACATAGCATGCCGTCCCCATGCAGACCTGGATAATGTGTTCTCCCTTTGGCACCAGACTAAAGGCATTATAGAATGTGGCAATGTTGTAAACCAGGCTCAGCGGTATGTCCAGACTCCGCGCGACGTGGCGCAAGACGTCTTCCGGCAGGTATTTATAGCGGACGTTGATATCCTGCAGTACCGAGATAACTGCTGCGCGCTGGGCCTCGTGCTCGGCGAGTATGTCCTCAAGAGCCTGATGGTCTTGTTCGCTTAAGTGTACCGTCGCCAGCTCATCCACATCCTCAAAATGGGCAATGTTTCGCACGGGACAGTTATTCATGCAGGTTCCACAACCGGTACACTTCTCCTCGTCTACGTAGCGAGGCTTCTTATCGATAGATACCGTGAAGTTACCCGCACGTCCATCGAGCTTCTGAACCTCGGCGTTCGTAATAATTTCAATATTGGGGTGCCTTGCCGTATCCACGAGCTTGGGCGACAGCAGGCACATGGAGCAATCATTTGTTGGGAAAGTCTTGTCAAGCTGCGCCATCGCACCGCCGATGCTCCCCTTATTCTCCACGAGATAAACCTTGAAGCCCATATCGGCCAGATCCAGAGAAGCCTGAATTCCACCCACACCCGCGCCGAGGACCATAACAGCCCCCACCTTGCCGTTATTGCTCGCCCCGCCGGCATTTTTATTCACTGTTGTCTTCTCAGAAGATTCCATACCGTCATGTCACCGCATCAACCATTGAAACAATTTGATCCGTCCGGAAGTTCTTTAATTCGCAGGCCCCGCTCGGACACGCTGAAGTGCACCCGCCACAACCCTGACAAAGAACGTCCTCCACGATTGCGACGTGTTTCTTGTCATCCATCTTTCGTGCATCATATGCACATGCCGCAATGCACAGGCCACAGCCACTGCAAATCTCTTCATCGACTGAAGCAACGACGGGCTCCGACGTGAGATACTCGTTGGCAAAAAGATTCAACACTTTCACAGCAGCGCAACCGGCCTGGGCCACCGTATCAGGAATGTCCTTGGGCGCCTGGCAGGCACCTGCCAGAAATATCCCGGCTGTGTTCGTTTCCACCGGGCGCAGTTTCACGTGTGCCTCGGCAAAAAACTTGTTCTCATCGTAGCCGATACGCAGCTTCCTCGATATGTCCTCTATGCCCGGCGCCGCTACAATTGCGCAGGCCAGTACTACCATGTCTGCGCCAATCTCAATTTGTCTGCCGGATAAAGTATCCGTCCCACGCACTATCAGCTTCTTGCCCCGCGGATAAACCTTGGAGACACGCCCGCGCAGGTAAATAGCCCCCTCCTCAGTTATTGCCTGCTTGACAAACTCCTCGTATTTCTTTCCACCTGCACGGATGTCCATGTAGAACACATACGCCTGCCCGTCGTGCACGCGATGCTTATACAACCTGGTGTGCTTGGCCGTGTACATGCAGCATATCTTCGAGCAATAGCTTATGCCCTTGGAATCATCACGTGACCCGACGCATTGTATAAAGACAATCTCTTTGGGTGTTTCACCATCCGAGGGCCTTTGGATTTTGCCCGTTGTCGGGCCTGACGCCGACAACATTCTTTCCAGTTGCAGCCCATCAATGACATCTGGATATTTGCCGTAACCGTACTCACCGTACACCTCCTTGCTCAGAAGATCATAGCCCGTGGCAACAATTATGGCCCCGACCTTTTCGGTGATAATCTCATCTTCACGGTCGAACACAACGGCTTCAGCCTGGCAGAATTTCTGGCAAACCTTGCACTTGCCCGTGAGATAATATCGGCAGTT
>SDBT01011412.1_pt1 | contig 14301 bp, 17 predicted proteins | sample 2277101 | NCBI WGS metagenome assembly SDBT01 (sample SAMN10404973, study PRJNA504765) | marine sediment metagenome | isolation source: marine sediment core GS10_PC15, 103 cmbsf | place: Arctic Ocean: Southern Knipovich Ridge | collected 2010 | reverse complement strand
GCAACACGGATTCAGTATCCGCCCAATGTGCGAATTATCAGATTACCCTGCACGGGCAAGGTTGACGCCATTCACATTATGAAGGCTTTCGAGGACGGCGCAGACGGTATATTTGTTGCAGGCTGTCTTGAAGGGCAATGTCATTTCCTCGAAGGCAACACGCGTGCAAAGAAAAAAGTCGCATATGTGAAAAGGCTTCTGGACGAAGCCCAAATAGAATCCGAAAGGCTCGAAATGTATAATCTTTCCTCGGCCATGGGAGGCAGGTTTGCCGAAATCGTCGAAGAAATGACAGACAGAGTAACAAAACTGGGACCTACTTATAAAAACTGAGCAGAGAGTGTAAACAGTGAAAATAATTGGTAAAAAAGATATTAAGATGGACAAGGCGTTTGCAGAAGAGATTGCCAAGCGCAGCGGCCAGAATGTATTTCTGTGCTATCAGTGCAAAAAGTGCGCCGCCGGGTGCCCCAGCCGTATATTTATGGACAAGACTCCGACCGAATTGATGCGTTACATCCAATTAGGCATGATCGACGAGGCGACCAAGGGCAACACGATATGGTTCTGCATGTCGTGCCAGACTTGCTCTACAAGATGTCCGCAGGATATAGATATAGCCCACGTGGTTGATACGATAAAGATCCTCGTTCAGGAAAAAAAGATTAAGGCAAACACCAAAAATGCGAGATTATTTAACTGGCTTTGGATGACAATCTTAAAGTTTATGGGACGGATGTACGAAGTCGGCCTGACCGGTGCGTTAAATCTTTTCACCGGCAACCCCTTCAAAGACTTGCCGTTAGGTATGAAAATGATAAAAAAGGGCAAGCTCAAACTGCTGCCGACATTCAAGAAACCTTTTGAAATGATGAAGATGTTCTCGAGGGCCAAAAGGTTAAAAAAATGAAAATAGCATATTATCCAGGCTGTTCGCTGCACTCGACGGGTGTCGAATATGACATCTCGACGAAGAAAGTCTGCGATGCGCTGGGAATCGAGTTAGCGGAAGTCAAGGACTGGATTTGTTGCGGCTCAACGCCGGCGCACCAGTATGATGAGTTAATGTCTGTCGCTTTGCCCGCCAAAAACCTTGCGCTGGTAACCCAAACTGACGACTTAAAAGAAGTGTGCGCTCCCTGTGCTTCCTGTTATTCGAGATTGAAGTTCACCCAGGCGAAAATGAGCGACGAGACTGTCAGGAAAGACGTTGAGCAGGTCATCGGCCAGAAGTATCCCGATGACGTCAAGGTTTTGCATATGCTCGATTTGATAGTAGAAAAAGTAGGAATTGACGCCGTCAAAGAAAAGGTTATCCGAAGCCTCAACGGTATAAAAGTCGCCTGTTACTACGGATGCCTGATGACAAGACCTCCCAAAATAACTGCAAAGGAGCATTTCGAGAACCCGACGGACATGGAATCGATTATGGAGGCCCTTGGCGCCGAGGCCGTTGACTGGAATATGAAAACTTTCTGCTGTGGGGCAAGCTTTGCGCTCACACAAACCGACGTTGTGCTTGAGTTGACGAAGAAAATTCTGTATGATGCCGACTCTGTGGGAGCCGATGCTATCGCGGTCGGCTGTCCATTGTGTCATGCTAATCTTGACGGAAGACAGAAACAGATAAATGACAAATTCGATACAAACTTCGAGATTCCCATATTCTACTTTACCGAACTTATGGGCCTGGCATTTGGAATCGAACCGAAAGACCTGGGCGTCTCGAGACATCTTACAGAGGTTGAAGATTTTCTCAAAGAAAGGGTACTGATATGATTGTAGCCGACAGAAAACCGCTTGAAGAGATACTCACTTCGATAAAGGACTGCAAAAAAATAATGCTTATGGGTTGCGGCGGTTGTGTAACCATATGCTTTTCCGGTGGGGCAAAGGCCGTGGAGCTTCTGGCGTCCCAGATAAAAATCGCCAGAAAGAAGGCCGGTAATGAAATAACAATTGTCGAATGTACGCCCGAGAGGCAGTGTGAATACGAATTCATCGACGCGTTAAAAGCCGAAATTGAATCCGTTGATATGGTGCTGTCCACTGCCTGTGGCGTGGGAGTGCAGACAATGAGCGAAAGGCATCCGGAGGCGATAACGGTTCCGGCCTTGAATACGAAGTTTATGGGCTACCCTGTCAAGCACGCTTTATGGGAAGAAAGATGCGCCGGCTGTGGAGAGTGTGTTCTGGAATGGACAGGCGGCCTGTGTCCCATTGCCCGCTGCGCCAAGAAACTCTTGAACGGACCCTGCGGGGGTTCAAGTGACGGAAGCTGTGAAGTTGACAAAGATATCGACTGTGTATGGCAGTTGATTTATGACAGGCTGAAAAAATTAAATAAACTCGACAATCTTACCGCTGTAAGAGGGGCGAAGGACTGGCGAACAAGCACCAATAAAGGACAACGAAAAACAAAATTTGAAGAGGCGATGTTGTGAAATCATCAAGCAGGCTTGAAAAAGTTCTTACGGCAGGTCATTTCGCGGTAACGGCCGAACTCGGACCGCCGCAAAACGCCAACCCTGAATCTATCAAAAAGAAGGCCCAGTACTGCCTTGGAAATGTTGACGGCGCAAACATCACGGACAATCAGACCGCGATAGTAAGGATGTCGAGCATAGCTGCCGCTGCCATCGCGATATCATGCGGCGTCGAGCCCATTGCCCAGATGGTATGCAGAGACAGAAACAGAATAGCAATGCAGAGTGACATTCTGGGAGCCGCGGCACTGGGTGTCAAAAACCTGCTTTGCCTTTCAGGCGACCATCAAACATTTGGAAACCACCCCGAAGCGGCAGGTGTTTTTGACGTTGACTCAGTCCAGTTAATCGCAATGGTCAAGAAGATGAGAGACGACAAGCAGTTCCTCTCCGATGACCCGATAAAAGAATACGAGCCGAGGCTGTTCATAGGCGCCGTCGAAAATCCGTTCGCAGACCCGTTTGAGTTCAGGGTGATGCGCCTTGCCAAGAAAATAGAAGCAGGCGCCGACTTCATCCAGACCCAGTGCGTTTTCGACCTGGACAAATTCACAAGGTGGATGGAATTAGTGGTCAAGGAAGGATTGCACAAGAAAGTGTACATACTCGCCGGCCTGACACCCGTCCGTTCACACAGGGCGCTTACTTACATGAAAAACAACGTTGCCGGAATGAGCATCCCCGATGAGCTTATCACAAGGATGGAATCGGCGCAAGACCCCAAAGAAGAGGGAATCAAAATTTGTCTTGAGATGATAGAAAAAGTAAAGACAATCGAGGGGGTCTCAGGTATTCATCTGATGCCGATAGGCTGGGAGAGCATAACGCCGGTCATACTGGAACGAGCAGGCCTGCTGCCCCGCCCCGAAGTATGAGTCGAAAGCGGCTAAAGCAGTTGATTGTCAGTCGGGTGGTATTGCTTCGAAAAACATTGTTGTCGCGTTTTTGTACGTATTGGATTGTGCCTTAGAAAAGCGAGGATCAGACATGAATCTGAAATACGTTCCGACCACGTGCCCGTATTGCGGCTGCGGATGTGGGTTCTATCTTAAGGTCAAAGACGGCGAACTTGCGGGCGTTATTCCCAGCAAAACGCATCCTGTCTCACAGGGCAGGCTGTGCGTCAAAGGTATCACCTGCTGGCAAAGCGTGATAGGCGCCGACAGGATAAAGGAGCCTCTGATCAAAAAGAACGGCAAGTTCGTAGCCGCATCGTGGGACGAAGCCCTCGATTTAACCGCGAAAAGACTGACCGCCGTCAAGGAAAAATACGGTCCCGACAGCCTCGGTATGTGGGGCTCGGCCCGCTGCACAAACGAATTGAATTATCTTGCCCAGAAACTCTCCCGCGCCGTGTTCGGCACAAACAACGTTGACCACTGTGCCCGAACATGTCATTCACCGACGGTTGCCGGTTTGGTCCGCTCATTCGGCTCGGGCGCAATGACCAATTCCATTTACGAGCTGAAGGATTCGGCGTGTATATTTGCAATAGGCTCCAACGCACCGGAGGCCCATCCTTTAATCGGCTGGCGGATTATCACCGCAAAAGATAAAGGCGCCAGGATTATCGTCTGTGATCCCAGAAAAATAGACATGGCGCGCTACGCCGACATTCATATCCAGCACTACCCAGGCACCGACATCGCACTGCTTAATTGCCTGATGAATGTAATTATCTCAGAAGGCCTTGAGGACAAAGAGTATATTAAGACCCGAACGGAAGGTTTCGAGGAACTCAAAAAGGTCGTCGCCAAATACACCCCCGAATACACCGCCCCCATAGTCGGCGTCGATGCTGAATTGCTTGTTAAAGCGGCAAAACTCTACGCCACCACCAAGCCTGCTGCGATTGCTTATACCCTGGGAATAACCGAGCACACGGTCGGTGCTGAAAATGTAATGAGTGTAGCCAATCTCGCCATGCTGACGGGCAATGTAGGTATCGAGTCGGGCGGTGTCAATCCGCTCCGAGGCCAGAACAACGTCCAGGGCGCATGCGACATGGCCGCGCTTCCCAACGTTTATCCGGGCTACCAGAAGGTCGACAATCCTGACATTCAGGAAAAGTTTGAAAAGGCCTGGGGCGTAAAGCTAAGCCCCAAACCGGGATTGACTCTGACGGACCAAATCATCCAGGCCAGAGAAGGTAAAATAAAAGGTCTTTACATAATCGGTGAAGACCCGCTTACCAGCGACCCCAACATCACCGAGGTGCGAAAAGCCCTGGAAAGCCTCGAATTCCTTGTAGTCCACGAAATCTACATGTCACCCACCGCTCAAATGGCTGATGTTATTTTGCCCGGAGCAAGCTTTGCAGAAAAAACCGGAACGTTTACTAATTCCGAACGCAGGGTGCAGCTTATTAATTAGGCCATCGAACCGATAGGCAGCGGCAGAGCCGACTGGGAGATAGTCTGTGATGTTGCCACGCGAATGGGTTATCCGTTCGAGTATGCAGATACAACCGAGGTGATGGATGAGATAGCTTCGCTTACGCCGATTTACGGTGGGATCAGCCACGACAGGATTCGCAAAATCGGCCTGCAGTGGCCCTGCCTCGACAAGAATCATCCCGGCACAAAGTATCTGCACAAGGACAAATTCGCCCGCGGGCTCGGCAAGTTTCATGGCATCGAACATAAACCGCCGGCGGAAGTGCAGGACGAGGAGTACCCGTTTATTTTGAGCACGGGCAGAATGCGGTTTCACTATAATGTCGGCACGATGAGCCGAAGGACGCACTTGCTCGACCGGGAATTTGGATTTATGTTCGTCGAGGTCAACGAAGCCGACGGGGAAAAACTCGGCATCGAAGACATGGACGACTGCAAAGTGTCCACCAGAAGGGGCCAGCTTACTGTAAAGGCCAGGGTCTCCGATATGGCCAGGGAAGGAGTCCTTTGGATGCCGTTTCATTTTGTCGAAGCCCCCGCGAACCTGCTGACGAATGACGCTTTTTGCCCCATATCGAGAACCGGCGAGTACAAGGCATGTGCGGCGAAGTTGGAAAAGGCAAACTGAAAATGCGAGGGAAATGATATGCCTGTGATTTCAAAAATAGAAATAAAAAATGCCTCAATCTTAAGAACAAACCTGATTAGACTCCTTGAGTCTGTCAGCAAAGAAAGAACTCTCATCGCGCCGGTCCGCACGCAGGACCTTGAGGATATCAATTTCCTGCCGGTAAGTAACCCGGCCGAAATCTGTCTTGACTACGAAAACACCGCGGCGCCGCCCAAGGAATTCTTCTTCGGGCAGTCTGAAACTATGTTCACTTTTTCATCGCAATCGAATGAGAGTATCGTTGCCAGCAACTGCAGCGAAGAAATCGTATTATTCGGGGTAAGGTCCTGTGATGTTAAGGGCATCGAGCTATTAGACAAATTCTACGAACGGACATTCGAGGATAACTACTATCTGTCAAAAAGGGCTGCTTCGGTCATAATTTCGATGGCCTGCTCTAAGCTCAACGACCAGTGCTTCTGCACGTCCGTCGGAACCGGACCGGTATTGATAGAGGGCTTCGATATTCAGCTTATTGGCGCCGGAGATGATTATGCCGTCCAGATAGGTTCGGAAAAGGGCCTGAAATTATACGAGCAGTATCAGGACTTCTTCGGCCCAGCAGTGGACACAGACATCAATGCACTGATTGAAAAAGCGAAGGAATCCGGGACCAAATTCAATCCTCAGAAGGTCTATAACAATCTCAAAGCCGAAAAGGTCGAAGACGAACTGTGGGCCGATATTGCCGAGAGATGTCAAAGCTGCGGCCTGTGCCTGCTGCTTTGTCCGACCTGCTCGTGTTACACGGTACTGGACAAGGTCACAGCGCAGGGCGAGAACCGGCGGATGAGGGAATGGGATTGTTGCTACTTCAGAGGTCTTACGAGGATGGTCGGAGGACACAACCCGGTCGGAACAAGAGAAGAAATGGTGAAACGCAAGTACTATCACAAACTGGTTCAACAGGTGGATGAATTCGCCGTGAACGGATGCGTGGGCTGTGGGCGCTGCAATATCGTATGTGTTGGAAATGTGGACTGGCTTGAGAACATCGTCAAAATCGAAGGGAGCTGTCAGGATGTATAACAGCAAAATGTACATTCCAAGAGCAACGACAATAGAAGATGTCGAGAACCTGACATACGACACGAAGCTCTTCAGGTTGAAATTCAAGCACAAGTGCAACTGCGACGCCGCCGGCGAAAGTGATTACAAGCCGGGCCAGTTTGTGCAGGCATCGGTGCTCGGGGCCGGTGAAGCGCCGATTTCGATTTGTTCAAGCCCCACTGACAACGGCTGTTTTGAATTATGCGTTCGCGATGTGGGACTCGTAACGGGTGCGATGCACAGGCTTGGAAAAGGTGATGAGATTGGAATAAGGGGCCCTTACGGCAACAGCTTTCCTATTGAAAAGGTTAAGGGTCAGGATTTTGCATTCATAGCGGGAGGCATTGGCCTGGCCCCTCTGCGTTCCGCAATAAACTATGTCATGGCTGACAGATCTGAGTACGGCAATGTAACAATCCTGTACGGCGCAAGAACAAAAGAGGACATTGTCTTTGCAAAGGACCTGAATGAATGGGGCCGCATAGAAGGTGTCAATGTGCATCTGACGATAGACAGGCCCCAGGAAGGCTGGACGGGGCGCACCGGAGTTGTTACGACTCTGATTGATGAGATTCGCGGCATGTCCAAAAGGAAGTGCTTTGTCTGTGGTCCGCCAATCATGATTCACTTCACCATTAAAGAACTGTTCGACGCCGGCTGGGCACAAGGCAATATCATTACAACGCTTGAGCGCCACATGAAGTGCGGTGTAGGCAAGTGCGGCCATTGCTATTTAGGCGATAAGTATGTCTGTACAGACGGCCCGGTGTTTACTTACTCTCAGCTCGATGCTTTGAAAGTTGAAATCTGATTCCGGCAAAAACGCATGCGGTCATCGCCGGTTAGCTTGTTGATAGCGGCGCCGCCGGCAATATAAAGTTTCGCAATGAATATCGAAATGTTATAGCTCAGTGGGAGGTTGTTATGGCGGATAATTCAGCAGAGCAAAACAAAGAGAAAATGATTGAAGAAGAGATGGAGGATCTGAAGCGAGAACTGGAAAACTTTCAGCAGGAAAAGGAACGCATCAGGGCAATAGTCGGAAAAATCGGCGGTGTGCCTACATTCAATATAAAACTCTTTAACATTATCTTTATAGCAATAATGGCCATCACCCTGCTCATCTCCTTGTTCAGCAGTGATCTTCGACTGCTCATGATTGAGTTGGCTACCGTAGCACTTGCGCTGAAGATCCTGTATATGATGCACTACCAGAGCAAGGTCAACCATTTTCAACTATGGATGCAGTCATCTATCGAATGGCGAATCAACGAAATAATCAAGTTGCTCAGAAAGATGGATTCAAATAAATAGTATCCCTGCGGACGAACGTGTTCGTTTAATGCCGATTCGAAATGTTACACAAAAACGTTTGTAATGTATGGGCCGATTTGGGAGCAAACTCAATGAACAGCGCAAACCAGGCTAAAGAGATTCACGAGCAGATTGTGGAATTCATAGACGCCGGCCGTTCGTTCGCTCTTGCTACTATCTTAAAGGCCGACGGCTCCACGCCGCAAGAGGTCGGCGTAAAGGCCATCATCGACCACACAGGCAAAATATGGGGAACTGTCGGAGGCGGCCGGGTTGAAGCCCGGGCCCAGCAATGCACAATAGGGGCATGCAAGCTGAAGCAACCGGTCGTGTTTGACATTCAACTGGCAGGCGCCAGCTCCGAATCTTGCGAATCCCTTTGCGGCGGGACCATGAGAGTGCTCATTGATACGAACGCAGCAAAAAACAGGACCGCCTATGCCCAAACAGCCGAAGCCATCGCCCAACACCAAAGGGGAGTTCTTATCACCAGCATCTTCGGCAAAGAGCCTCCAAAGATAACTGTACAGTGGTTTCGACAAGCGGATATCCCAACCGACATCCCGAATGCTGAAGCGATTCGCTCGTGCTTGAAACGCGAGAGTCCCCTGCTCTTGACTGACGACTCGCAGCAACCGGAAACAGGCATTCAAATCTTCGTCGAGCCAATTATTCCAAGACCGCGTCTGTTAATCGCAGGCGGCGGACACATAGGCCAGGCACTTGCACATCAGGCAGTGCCACTTGGCTTTGATGTTACGGTAATCGACGACCGGAGCGAGTTCACAAACAAAAAACTCTTTGGGGAAGATGTCACCACTATGTGCGGCGACATATCAAAGCAACTGACCGATTTGGCTATCGACAAAGAAACGTACATCGTATTAGTAACCCGCGGACACAGAAAGGATGCCGAGGTGCTTGAGGCGTGCATCCACACCTGTCCAGCTTATATAGGAATGATTGGCTCGAAGCGCAAGGTGGCCCTGATGCGCACCGCGTTCATCGAATCGGGCCAGGCTACCGCGGACCAATTCGACCGGGTCTTCGCCCCCATAGGCTTAGACATCGGCTCGATTACCGTGCCGGAAATAGCCACAAGCATAGCTGCTCAACTTGTGGCTGTGCGGCGCAAAGGCGCCGGCACCACACATTGCGGGGATGAGGCGCAGCTATGATATGTGCTATAGTTCTTGCCGCCGGCCGGTCCAGCCGAATGGGACTGCAGAAACTGCTCTTGCCTTTTGCCGGCAAAACAGTCATCACACACATAGTTGACCAACTCCTGGCAGGTGACATCGATAAGATGTACGTAGTCGTCGGCCATGAACCAGACAAAATAACCGAGCAGCTTTCGGACCGTCCTGTCAGCATCGTTACCAATCCCAACTACGACTCCGGCATGTTGAGTTCGGTCAGGTGCGGCTTCAAAGCTCTACCCCCCGATTGCGACGCCGCCCTAATCGCTCTTGGCGATCAGCCGGGCATCACTTCCAAACTGGTTGATGACATGGTTCGCTCATTCAACAAAACAAACAAAGGTATTCTCGTACCGCTTCACGACGGAACAAGAGGACATCCTGTCCTCGTGGCAAAACACTATCAAACCGAAATCCTGACTCATTATGATGACATCGGCCTTCGAGGTCTTTTGCATGCCCATCCGGACGACATCTTCGAGCTTTGCGTCTCAACCTCTTCGGTCCTTTTCGATATGGACTATCCCGAAGACTATCTGCGAGAACTTTCCAAGCTTCCCGATAGCACCGACTCGCCAAACAACTCCCCAAGCCAATAGCACTCGTGCCTCCCGGTTAATGGCCTTCCCAATAACAAGGAAAAAGTATATATACTTCTATTTGAGCAGTGAGTATGTCATTTTAGATTTTTTTTGAAAAAAAGTGTTGACAGGAACAGCCACAAGCCGTATATTATTATATCGATTGAAATGGTCAAGATAAGGTTTGTTCGATGCGGATATCTAAAAAATGCCAATATGCTTTAAGGGCGGTCTTTGAGCTGGCAGTGCGCAACACCGGCCAGCCGGTGAAGATACACCAAATCGCCGGCGCACAGAATATACCGCCCCGTTTTCTGGAGGTCATCCTGAATGAACTCAGGCACGCCGGCTTAGTTGAGTCCCGGCGAGGTAACGAGGGTGGTTATATGTTGGCCCGCGAGGCTGAGGAATTGACGGTTGGCCAGGTTATCAGGTGCATTCAGGGACCGATTCGCATTAGCGCTGATGACGCCACTGCAGCCAACGGCGGCTCTTGCCTGGGCGACTACGCATTTGGGCAACTGTGGCAGAAGGTTAACGGCGCCGTCGAAGGCATTTGCGACAGTACGACAGTAGGCGAGCTTGTAGAGTATGAACGGGCCAATGGGGTCGTATCCGCCCCGAATTACAGTATATAGACACGGCAGGAATGGGATTCGATATATGTAGAATGGCGTAAACTTCGGCAAAGGCAAAACAGCCGGAATGTCAAATATAAGGTTTTTGATTTAAGGTTAATTGGAGTTTTTTAGTTATGTTGATTCAGGAAGTTACCCAAAATGTTACTGAGCTTGTTGGAAAGCTGAATTTTGCCGAAAAGGTTGAGCGCTCTTTGGGATTGATTGAGCAGGCCTACAAGGAGTTCGGCGATCAACTGGTTGTCGCCAACAGTCTGGGAAAAGATTCGAGCGTTATCTGGCACCTTGCCAAACGGGTCAGCCCGAAGATTGCCGGCTTCATCGTAACGACAAGGTTCAAGCCGCCCGAAACAAAAAAGTTCATGGCCGAAGAAGTTGCAAGGTATCCCGAGTTGCACATCTTCAGTAATGAAGAGCCGATTCCGGACAAGCTGTATGAAACGGACCCCGACCGGTGCTGTGAAATTCTCAAAGTCCAACCGACACGACAGGCCGTTCAAGAGATGGACGTCAAATGCTGGATTACAGGCCTTCGCTGCACCGAGGGCCGTACGCGCACCAATTACAAAGAGATTGAGGAACTGGACAAAGGCTTACTCAAGCTCAATCCTATTCTCATCTGGTATGAGCGCGAGATATGGCAATACCTGGCCTTGAACGGCGTCACTGTCAATCCCCTTTACGCCAAAGGGTATCGTTCGCTTGGATGCTCGCCGTGCACGAAGATCGCCCAGGGAGTAGATGAGCGGGCCGGCCGATGGATTGGCACAAGTAAATGTGGCGGCGAATGCGGAATTCACACTAAGCCGCTGCTTGACTATCAGATATAATGGATTATATATACCTGCATAATTTAGGGGCAGTATAATGAGAACGGATACCGTGGCCATACATGGCGGTTTTGAAAAGGATGAAGAAACGGGTACGAGCACGCCGCCGATATATCAGACTGTTTCGTATGCATACAGAACCGCAAAGGAGCTGGCTGATATTTTTGCCGGCAGGGCGCCGGGATACATCTACACGCGGATTGCCAACCCGACCACGTTCGCCTTGGAGAGGCGGCTGGCGCAACTGGAAGACGGTGTCGGCTGTATTGCGACCTCCAGTGGGATGGCAGCTATTACAACAGTTCTAATGGGGCTTTTGCGAGCGGGCGATGAGTTGGTCGCTGCTTCGGGGATTTTTGGCGGCACGGTGTCACTGTTTTTAAATACGCTTGGAAGGTTCGACGTCAAGACCACTCTGGTTGATGCAGGCCAGACGGACCAGTTCGCACGAGCGATTAACAAGAACACGAAACTGATATTCGTCGAGACAATCGGCAACCCGCGAATGGACGTGCCGGATATACCGGCTGTCGCTGATATCGCCAAAACGGCCAATATACCTTTGATTGTCGATAATACGGTTACAACTCCTTTTCTTATGAAGCCGAAAAAATTCGGCGCCGATATCATTATTCATTCTACGTCGAAGTTTATCAACGGCCACGGCACGGCAATCGGCGGGGCGATCATCGATACCGGCAACTACAACTGGTCGGCGGGCCCGTTTGAAGACCTAAAGCAGTTGAGTAAAAGGGCGGGCGAGCTGGCCCTTCTTGCACATTTGAGGAATTTGATTTATCGCGACCTCGGCGGCTGCCCCGCACCGATGAATTCATTTCTGATGATGCAGGGACTGGAGACCCTTTCGATCAGGATGCAGAGACATTGCACAAATACTCTTAGACTTGCCGAATATTTAAAGGAACATGACAACGTGCACTGGGTAAACTATCCCGGCCTGGCGGACAGCGAGTTCTATGATCGGACAAAGAAACTATTCGGCGGTCGCGCCGGTGGAATATTAACGTTTGGACTTGGTGACAAGAAAAAGGCCTTCAAATTCATCGATTCGCTTAAGCTCGCAAGAAACCTGGCTAATCTCGGTGACGCAAAGACCCTCGTATTGCACCCAGCCTCGACGATTTTTCATGAGTTCTCTGCTGAGGCAAAAAAACAAATGGATGTTACCGACGACATGGTCAGGGTATCGGTGGGTATTGAAGATTTTGAAGATATTAAGGACGATTTTGAACAGGCAATTGAAAAGGCTTTTGAGGTGAAAGAATGAAACTTGTTGTAAACGGCGAAGATGTGGATAGCCAGGACGGTATCAGTGTGAGCGAGTTGCTGGTCGAGCAAAACGTTAAGATGCCGGATATGGTATCGGTTGAACTTAACGGCAGCATTGTTCGGCGCGAGAATTTTGACGCCACGAATCTCAAAGAAAGTGACAAAGTGGAATTTCTTTATTTCATGGGAGGTGGCTGTGGAACTTTCTGAAGAACAAATAGAACGTTACAGCCGACACATCATCCTGGAACATGTCGGCGGCGCCGGGCAGGAAAAACTGCTTTCTTCAAAGGTCCTGATTGTCGGCGCCGGCGGTCTGGGTGCACCGGCCGGCCTGTACCTGGCTGCTGCTGGTATTGGGACAATTGGTATTATCGATGCGGACGCGGTGGACCTGACAAACCTGCAACGGCAAATCATCCATCACACCGCTGACGTGGGAACAGAAAAGGTCCTGTCCGCCGAGGCCAAGATGCGGGCAATAAATCCTGACATCACCGTGAAAACATACAATCAATTGGCCAGGGCCGACAACATCACCGACATTATCCGCGAATATGATTTTGTAATTGATGGGACGGATAACTTTCCCGCAAAGTTCCTTATCAATGACGCCTGCTATTTCGAAAAGGTTCCTTTTTCTCATGCAGGTATTTTAAGATTTGACGGCCAACTGATTACTGTACTGCCCGGCAAGACAACATGCTACCGCTGTATCTTCGGTGCTCCGCCGCCCGCCGATGCCGTGCCCTCATGCTCACAGGCGGGCGTACTTGGAGTGTTGGCCGGTGTTATAGGTTCTCTGCAGGCGACCGAGGCAATAAAATATTTACTGCAAATAGGAGATCTCCTGACTAATGCGCTGCTTACCTATAACGCGCTGACAATGACATTTCGAAAAGTGCTGTTGAACCGTAATCCGAATTGTTCATTATGCGGCGAAACTCCACAAATAACCAAACTAAGAGATGAAGAGCAACAAGTTGTATGTGATATAAAGAATTGCAAATGCTGACACTGAATATTCCAGTTGAAATATTCGATCAGATGCTGGCCCAGGCCCGGGCCGAAGTGCCTGTTGAAACGTGCGGAATCCTCGCAGGCACCGACGGTACCGTACAGAGGCTGTACAAAATGACAAACGTTGACCAAAGCAACACGCACTGCATGATGGACCCGAGCGAACAGTTCGAGGTCGCCAGGGATATCCGCGCGAAGGATCTTAAGATGCTTGCGATATATCACAGCCATCCGGCGACCCCCGCCAGGCTTTCAGACGAAGATATCCGCCTTGCGCTTACGCCGAACGTAATATACCTAATTGTCTCCCTGCAAAACGCCGATAATCCTGCTGTTAAGGGTTTTCTTATAGAAGACGACAATGTAACCGAAGTACCCGTAAAGGTCTTACAAAGGTCAATGGGGAGGGACAGGGATAGGTGAAAAAACATGAACAAACACAATACTTTTCTTGTGTGGGCGGCGGTGTTATTTATGACCACTCATTGTGCATATAATCATGCATCAGCAAATATCGATGTCCCCAGGGACAAACTCAGACATGCCAAGAAACCGAAGTGGGTCCGGGATGAAATCGTTGTAAAATTCAAGAGAGGCGTCTCCCAGGAAAGCATCAAACAAATAAATAATCGACATAGGACATCGGTGCTATCGACCAGCAAGTTCGCCGGCTTTAAGAGGATAAAAGTCTCCGCCAGCAAAACCCCACAGCAAATGGTCGGAGAATACAGCCGCGAACATGACGTGAAATATGCCGAACTCAATTATTATGCGTATGCCCTTTTCGTGCCCAATGACCCCTACTATTTCCTGCAATGGCACTTCAA
>SDBT01011411.1_pt1 | contig 14302 bp, 8 predicted proteins | sample 2277101 | NCBI WGS metagenome assembly SDBT01 (sample SAMN10404973, study PRJNA504765) | marine sediment metagenome | isolation source: marine sediment core GS10_PC15, 103 cmbsf | place: Arctic Ocean: Southern Knipovich Ridge | collected 2010 | reverse complement strand
GTAAAATACTGTATAGTGCTTGCTCGGCTGTTTATGCTGAGCCGGTTCTGGCCAAGTCTCTTGGGGGAGGCGGTGATGTGCCTCGGTTGAGTTGGAGGACGTCGCGACTTTTGTCCATATAATATGATGTCTCTTAGCGCCAATGTGATGAGACCTCGGACTTTGCAGCCTGTCGTGGAGCAAAGCGGTAAGAATGAAAAAGCTGGTGATGATTCTTGTAATAGCAGTAATGACCGCCACCTGTGGCGACTTGGCCCAGGCAGAGCTGGATATTCCTGCAAGTGGAACTTTCGACATCGTCACAGATCCGCCTGAGACGCCGGGCCTTAATTTCGAGCCGGAGCCCTGGGTTTCCCCTTCCCTCTTGGCGAATGTTCTTCTGTGGCCCTTTGCCACTGATGATTTGTATGCCGGGCCAGGTTCAGACTACAACCTTGCCTTGGCACAATTTCAAAATGGCAATATCAATATCACTGACTCAGACTCAGGTGCAATCGAAGGCGACCTCGGCATTCGAATTCATAACAACACCGGCGATACCCGAACATTTGAGTCATCCGTGCTCACATTGGATTTTGTTGATGACAGCCTCGACGTATTTCTTCCCGAGTTCACGTTTGGAGGGGGTACAGACTTGTTCTTCTGGGTAGCGCAGAGTGGTGCCACTTACTATGTGAACTCATCGAATGGAGTTGGTTTTCCGGATTTATCGGCTGGGCATGTTATGGCCCTCGACGATGAATACCTTGCCAGAACGCCTGAGCCGGCGACGGTCGTGCTGTTCGGCCTTGGCGCACTTGTGCTGAGGCGAAGACGTAAAGCCGGGTCCAATTAGTTGTAACATTTTCCCTTTACCTTCTTTCTTTCAGCCATTATAATACCGCTTCCGGAGCAATACGCTTTTAAAAAATAACTTGCGGAGCGAAAAATGGCGCACCTGTTCATAAACGAAATACAGCCTGGCCTGCAGATAAACGACATCTACATGGTTACTCAGCCGATCCTTAGAAACACAACCCGCGGCGACCTCTATATCGCGATGTATCTGTCCGACAGGACCGGAAAGGTCAATGGGCGGATGTGGCGGACTACCGAGGCCGTTTACAATCAGCTTCCCACCGAAGGCTTCATCCGAATCAGGGGTGTGAGCGAACTGTACCAGAGCGCACTGCAGATAGTCGTCAACGATTTTGTCGTAACCGAAGCCGACAAAGTCAGCCTTTCCGACTATATGCGCAGGACCGAAAAGGACATCCCGCAGATGTCAGGTGAGACCAAGGAGATTTTGGCAGGCATCGGGCACCCCGGCTTAAAGGCCCTCGTTGATGAATTCTTAGCTGACGCGGACCTGATGCACGAGTTTGCCGCAGCCCCCGCTGCTATGCAGATGCACCACGCCTATCTCGGCGGCCTGCTCGAGCATACACATTCAATGCTGAAAGTCGCTCGCGCCATACTGCCTTTGTACCCGAAAATACAGGCCGACCTTGTGCTTGCCGCAATCTTTCTGCATGACATCGCTAAAACGAAGGAGCTTTTCTACCAGATGGGTTTTTCATATACGGACTCGGGTCAGCTCACAGGCCACATCGTTCAGGGCGTCCAGATGATAGATAAAAAGGTCGCTGCTCTCGCGGAAAAAGGTATAGTCATAGACCAGGCCGTACTGGACAGCCTTAACCATATCATCCTCAGCCATCACGGCCACTACGAATTCGGCTCACCTAAATTGCCCGCTACCGCCGAGGCGTTTATGGTCTATTATATCGATGATTTAGATGCCAAAATGAACCAGGTTACAGACCTCATAGACAATGAACCCGGCGATTCGAATTGGACCGCATACAAAAGAGCGCTTGAAACCAAGCTCTACAGAAAACGCCCCCTCGAATGACGAAGTATCCGGACTCCGGATGTGTAGTTCCTGATTTGAATTTGCGGTGCGTGTGCGCGAGGGCCTGGGCGGTAGTTATCGGGCAGGGGGGACACATTTCAATTTTCTATTTCTTAATTTTCCGCATTTCTGTAGGTGTATAAAAGAGGTCCAGGGCCCAAATCAGACATATCAACAGCGCGGGGGCTGTTTTCGGGTCGTTTCGTTGTTAAGTGGCCAGGCCGATCAACCGATAAAAATCAGCACGTTGGAGGAGCTTACTGGAGAGTTGTATAATGAGCGATATCACTGAAAGAAGGGCTGAAAAAAGATTACGCTATAACTGGCCGATCTGGTTTGCCGAGGACTACAACGACAGTCTCACCCAGGGCCAGATGGTGGATATTTCCAGCGGCGGCGCGGCATTTACATGTTACGCCGACAGTTGTCCGAGGACGGGCGACCATATTACCGCCCGCTTCAGCGTGCCTCGTCATGGCACCGAGGACGCATTCGACCTGGAAAACTTTATGCGCTCCGGTCATATCTGCCGGATTGATGAAATCAGTCCGTTTGTACGCCGGGTGGCGGTGCAGTTCGGCGAACCTTTGCCGTTTAAGCCGGGCGAGATTAAGGATACCGAAGCGCTTGTGGTGAATGTGGATGAAGGTCTTAAATCCGTCGAGGAGCGTGAAGCTGAGGCGATGGCTGAGCCGCTCGAACTTCATACAACGACGGAGTCTGTTGGCATGTAAAGTTTGAGGTTAAGAAACTCGCGAAGACAGAGGGCATGTCTGTGGGAAACGGGCATGCTCTTTTTATTTTCTATTTTCTATTATTGTCATTTGCCCCTAATATATGTGCATGTTGGAAAAGGGGCTTGTGCAGATTTATACTGGTGCCGGCAAGGGCAAGACCACAGCGGCGTTTGGCCTTGCGCTGCGGGCGGCAGGGCACGGGGGCAAGGTATTAGTCTATCAATTTCTCAAACCCACATCGCTCGACCTGGGTGAACGCAAGGCTGTGGGGGATATCGGTGAAATAACAGTCCAGGTGCCGGATGAAGCCTGGGATATGCGCACTTCGTTCGACGATAAAGAGGCCGTGGCGAAGGTGCGATCGGCGATAAGCGGAGCGTTGAGTGAACTTGCTATGGCCGCGGCGCAAAAGATGTATGATGTGATAATATTGGATGAGATCGTCTTTTGCCTTGCGAAGGGGCTGGCCAAGCTGGAGGACATCAGGAAAGTCATCGATGAAAGGGACCCGGCCGTTGAGATTGTTATGACCGGGCGGGGGGCGAGTGACGAATTAATCGCCCTTGCGGACCTCGTGACCGAGATGAAACCAATAAAGCACCCGTTCGACAAAGGCACCAAAGCCCGAAAGGGCATTGAATATTAAATTGAGTTCGTGAGAGAACATAGAATCGGAAATTAGGATTGAACGCTTTGCAGGATTCACCAATAATTGAACATGTCCCAAAACGGAAGACGAGTAAGTTAGCACAGCTTTCGGCGGTTTTAGTATTTTTCATTCTAATCTTAAGTCAATCTTTGTATTGGCTGTCTTTATTATCCGTACTCGCTTTAATTTCAGGGATTCTTGCTTTAAAAAATATAAAGAAAAGCAAAGGGCAATTAAGAGGTCGGTGGCTCGCTGTTTTTGGCCTCATAATCGCAGTACCTTTTTTCGTATGGTCGTCATATATGTGGCTTATATCGTTTGATGCACCACCAATACCAAACGACTATACAATCGCCGACTTTAGATCTGCGGGACCGGAGTATGCAGAAAGTTTCCATCTTTTAAGAAGCCTCGCTGATGAAGAGGGCATAGACCCGAATAGTGCGCCAGCTATAGGATTGAATGTTCAAGATGTAAGAACGATATGTGAAATTCATGATCTCATCGAAACAAATGATCTCGCAAAGATTGCAGGGGTTGTGAAGGACAACACAGAAAATATAGAGCAGATTTGGGGAAAGGCCCAAAAGGGCAGGGATATCATTCACCGACTCAATAGCTTCCGCCAGATAGCTGATTTGACTGAACAAAGCTTGGAGGCAAATATAGACTTCGTAGTTAATTTGAAACGTCTGGCAATACTCTACAATTTGCAATTATACCTGAGATGTGAAAAGGGTATTAACGAATCCGATCTTGCTGAGTTTCTTGAGCTGGATTCCGTGTTCAGAAAGCTCAGTATAAATAGCCGGACAACAATGACGGAATTAGTTTGTTATGCATACTTGAGCAGGGGTATTCAAGCGGCAAATTTCATAGCCAACAATCCCATTACGTCGAGAGAATCGATGGAAAGCTTGGCGGGACATTTCTTGCCACTTACCGAAGAACAACTCTCTTTGCAGAATTCGCTGATATGTGAGTATCTTGTGTCGAAAAATGCTTTGGATAAAATTCTTGAGGAATGGGGTATAGGTCTGCGAAGAAATCCTGTCCTGAAACGAAATTCGACTCTCCGGATGTCCAAAAACTATTGCGACTTCCTGATTTCTACTATGGAAGGTCACGAGAAGTTTGAAAGTTCAGAACTGTCGGTCTGGCCGTCAATTTACCATCCCTGGTTGCCCCACGTTCACGTTGATAAGGATCGCGAATTACCATGGTATTATACCTGCTACAATCCTATCGGCTCTGTGCTCTTCCAAATCATTGCGCCTTCGTATGAAAGAATATTCGAGCTAAAGCTAAGGCTTGAAGTGCATGACGATCTTTTGCAGATAGTGCTGAATAAGCGATTAGGCAGGGGGGCGAGCTTGAAGGCGCGGGCGTACAGCGATGATTACATCATTGACGCCGAGAAGAAGATAATATTCAGTCCCGGGCCGGATGGCAAATCTTACACGAAAGACGATATAAAGCTTCCAATCAATCCCCAAGTGCTCAATCTGGCTAAGTAATTCCTCGCAAACAGAGATTTTTCGCTGTAGCTGGCTGGCGATGTATGTGAATTATCGAAACTTCTGCATAATCTGTTGGTTTTATCGAAACTTTTGCATAATTCTGTTGATTTTTTGGACGATAAGTTATAGAATAAGCTTTTGTCTGTTTATAAATGGAAGTTATATCAGCGAAGTAGGGAGGAAGGCCTCAAAATGCTTGATTGTGCAAAAATATCGCCTTTATTACCGTTCTCAGGCAGAAAAAAAGTTGTGTTGTGCATTCCGAACTTACGTTTCGCAGTTTTTCTTGTCTTGTTGCTGTTTGCAGTAACTGCACCAGTGCTGGGTGAAGATTTGAATCCTCCTGACTTCGCCGGTGCTATGCAGACTGGTGCAATCTTCTGGGAATTCTCTGAAGACAGCGACCAGCCGACAAGTCATTTTTACCTCCTGCCGCTCGTGGAACCGAAATTCGGCTTTCGCTATTACGAGGGTGCGTGGCAATGGCAAAGCGGCGCCGGCATCGATGGAGACGGCGCTATGCTTCTTGTCGAAGAGGATAGTCTCGTTCAGCCCATCCCCGAGGGAGACGGCGATTTCTTAACTGTTTATTTTCAGATTACCTGGTCGGGCACGCCTGACCCTGAGAATCATATTGGTATCGGCTTGGAAATCTGGGGCGACCTGTTTGGTTGGACGCCGGGGGAAGAGTTTGAAGAGGAGCATCTCGATGGGGCGGATTTTTTGGGCCCCATTGAAGAATACGATTTAGGCGGCGGCTGGACGCAGAGCACGTTTGAAGCGACGTTTGAGTCATGGGAGGTTGACTATGTCCATATCATCCTGCACATGGACATTGAGAATGATTTGCTAATCGATGAGGCGGTCGTCGATATGGTCATTCACGATGGATTTTCTCCGCCGGTCGGGCCGGGACGAGAAGACATAATAGCAGCAGACGTCGAGATTCTTGGCGGATGGGAGGATGAGTCACTTGACCTGAGTCGGGCCAAAGAGTCTGGCTCTAACCGCGCACTTATATTCACCGCTCACGCCGAGGACAACACCGGAACGGATATGGACCTGACTTTGGTAACCTACGGCGGCCAGACGATGACGAAAGTGATCGACTACAATGTTGTAGATGGAGATATGCGGGCCTACGTTGCGTCATTTATTCTCGACGAAGCCGGCATTACCGCTGCAAGTGGGGGCAGTTTCGATGTCACCTGGCAGCAGGCACCTTCCAATGTGCCAGCATATTCGAGTGTGTTCTTTTCTGGTGTTTCCCCTGTGTATCCTATAGGTGCAAGCGATAGTGAGGGCGTCGTTCTGTGGACAAATACAGTAGCAACCAGTCCTCTGACCACAAATGAAGGTGACATGGTGATAGTAGCCGCAACCTCCGGCAATAGTGGAGCTTATCAGGTCGAGAATGGCTTTACCGAGGCTGTTGAGATGGCACCGGGTGGAGCAGATGGTGTGGTGGGTTATAAATCGGCAATTGGTGTTCCTGAGACTCCTCAGGTTACGCTCAGCGGTGCAATCCGGCAGGCCATTATTGGTTTCGTCATGCAAAGCACACAACCTGATACTGCTGCACCTGAGCCGGACCCGATGACATGGGCCTCTGTACCGCAGGCTACGGGGCGTCATTCAATTGCCATGACGGCAACGACGGCTACCGATTTTAGCAGTGTAAGGTATTACTTTGAGGAGACCAGCGGAAATAGCGGCGCAAACGACAGCAACTGGCAGACAGATACGAGCTACTCTGATACAGGCTTAACTCCGGACACGCAATACACCTACCGGGTCAAGGCTCAGGATATTACTGTCAACTGGAACGAGACCACCTGGTCAACCGCCGAATCCGCCACGACCGATCCACCCGACACAGTACCGCCCATACCTGATCCGGCCCTGTGGGCTTCGGAGCCGATGGCTATGGGACCGTTTTCGATCGGCATGATGGCTGCCGAGGCTGCTGATGAAAGCGGTGTAGAGTATTATTTCGAAGAAACCAGCGGCGGCGGTGCGAGCGGCTGGCAGTCAAGCAGATTCTATACCGACCATTTCCTCACTCCCCAGACACAATACACATATCGCGTCAAAGCGCGCGACTTGTCTCCTCAATTCAACGAAACCGATTGGTCTGAATTAAAATCTGCGACTACGGACGAAGCTCCTTCTGCCTGTCCTGTTGTCGACATGAACAACGACTGTAAATGCGATGGTTATGACTTGCTGATCTTTGCGAAACAATGGCTGGATCCTCCGGGTTGCGCAGGCCACCCCGATGATTGTGCAGACCTCAATGAGCAAGATGGCGTCGATGGAGTTGATTTCGCCTTGTTATACGCAAGCTGGTTCGAGGTGGGCGCCAACGTCGTTATCAATGAGATGATGGCTGACAATGACACCACTATTCAGGATGAACATGATGAATGGGATGACTGGATTGAAATCTTCAATCCGACCGGCGATACTATTGACATGGGCGGTATGTTTCTACAGGACAATCAGCCTAATCCTACCACCTGGGAGATTCCATCCGGCACTACCATCGCCCCCGGTGAGTATAAGCTCTTCTGGGCAGACGAAGAAACCTGGCAAGGCAATAATCACACCAACTTCGGACTGAGCAGAAACGGCGATGGTGTTACACTGTATGACACCGATGGCACTACTCCGATTGACAGCAAGAGCTTTAGCGAGATGCGCGAAGACGTATCCTACGGTCGTTACTCCGATGCCACTGATAATTGGTACGACATGTCTGACCCCACACCCGGTTTGCCTAACAAGATGGGTATGGTTAGTGGTGTGTACTTCTCGCGTCCCGGCGGCACATTTACGTCCAGTTTCTCTCTGAGCCTGACGACCAAGTCTCCCACCGCGACCATCTATTACACGCTGAATGGTGATGAGCCGACTGATATTATTAGCTCGACAAACTTCGAATACCCCGGTCCTGTCCCTATCGACGAGACCACCTGGCTTAGGGCCAGAGCGTACGATGTCGATATAGAGGTGCTGCCCAGTCCCATCGCCAGCAGGACCTATATCAGGCTGGACGCTGATGTCCAATCCTTCCAGAGCAATTTGCCCATTATCATAATCGATTCGTTCGGCTGGGATATCGACTACGAGGGCCGCGACTTCCATCCGGTTATGGCAGCCTTTATCGATACCGACGAGGTTACAGGCATCTGTGCAATCACAGACTCAGCCGACTGGACCGGCTACGGTGGAATGCATATCCGCGGCCAAAGTACCACCGATTATGAGAAGAAGCAGTACAGGTTCGAAACATGGGACGAAAACACACCAGATCCTGACCCAAAGGCCAGATACCGGGATACGGATGTTTCGCTGTTGGGCTTTCCTGCTGACTCGGACTGGATAATCCATGGCCCATACTCTGACAGAACGCTGATGCGAAATTACCAGATGTATACCTGGAGCAGACAAATCGGGCGCTACGCCGTACGCTGTCGCTTTGTCGAAGTGTTCCTCGACTTTGATAGTGAATTCGACCCAGGTAGTGGCCGGATCGAATGGGATGGAGGATGGGAGTGGTCGGATACCGATTACCGTGGTGTGTATGTCTTCATGGAAAAGATTAAACGCGACAGGAACCGACTTGACATCGGAGGGCTTGACCCATCCGACAATGCTGAGCCCGAAATTACCGGCGGATACGTTTTCGAAAAAGGTGGAGACGACCCGGGCTTCGATACGACAACCTACTGGGACTATTTGTCTTACTTTGACCCCGAATGGGATGAACTTACCGCAACACAAAGGAACTGGATTGAGAACCACTTTAACGAATTTGAGGCTGGGTTAGCCGGTCCGAACTTTGACAATCCACTTCATCCCGATTACTACGGCAACTACATCGACATCGGTTCATTTATCGACCATCACATCCTGGTCGAAACGTCCAAGAATGTTGACGGCTTTCTCATCAGCACGTTCTTGTACAAGGAGCGCAACGGCAAGATTAACATGGGGCCGATATGGGACTACAACGGCTCCTTAGGCGGCGGCGATTATTTCTGTGCCTGGGATCCCGTAGGCTGGCACTATGAATTCGACGAAACACAATGTATAGACCAACTCGAATGTACTTATGGTGAGTGGGAGGTAACTTTCCCGTTTGAAGATTTTGGCCCTCGCTATGAGTGGTACTGGCGTCTCTTCGAGGACTCCGAATTCCTGTTGAAATACGCCGACAGATATTTCGAGCTGCGCGAATCCGACTTCAAAACCGCCAATATGCACGCTGACATCGATGATAACGCTGCTGTGCTGACAACAAATGTGACTGGAACAACACCTGTCGGCAGAAACTTCACTCGGTGGGACATCTTTGAGTGGGATATCTGGCCCGATTACCTTGACAACATACTTAACATTTGGGAGTATCCCGATTGTCAACATGGCTATCCGCTTACGTATGCCGGTCACGTGGACTGGGTGAAAGACTGGCTGGCCGCTCGTCTCACATGGATGGACTCTGAAATTGACAGCGCCTACGGCGATGCCCCGCCCGTCATCAAGGTTGCTGGTGTGAATAAGAATCGCGGCGGCTACATTTCTGCGAGCGACTCAATCTCAATGACCGGAGGAGGCTCAATCTACTACACCACCGACAGCACTGACCCGCGCGGCTATGGTGGTACGACTCTCGGCACTTTATACGGCAGTTCATTCACACTAAGCGAGAGCGCACAGATAAAGGCACGTATCAAATATAGCCCAAGCAACTGGAGCGCCCTTAACGAGGCCACATTCGCCGTCGGCCCGGTTGCAGAGAACCTCCGCATCACAGAGATTATGTATCACGTGGACGACCCGAACCACGAATACATCGAACTGAAAAACATCAGCGGTAGCGCCACGATACAGTTGAATCTTGTCAAGTTCACCGATGGCATCGACTTCACCTTCCCGAGCATAAGTGTCGGCCCCGGAGACTATGTCGTCGTTGCCAGAAACCAGGCCGACTTCGTGGCAAAGTACCCCGGCGTTCCCATCGGAAAGATAGCAGGCGAATTCATCGGCGCGATAAATAACGCCGGCGAAAGGATAGAATTGGTCGACGCCCTCGGCCAGACAATTCTCAACTTCCGCTTCAAAGACGGCTGGTATCCTATCACTGATGGCGAGGACTTCTCACTCAACATCATCGACCCGACCAACCCCGACCCCAATAGCTGGGAGTACGCCGAGTACTGGCAGCCCAGCAGCGTAGCAGGCGGCACACCCGCAGACAATGACACCGGCCACGTGGCCTGGCCCGGCGATATCGTCATTAACGAAGTCATGACACACTCCAATACCCCTCCGAACGACTGGGTAGAGCTGCACAATACCACCGGCTTGACTATCAACATCACGGGCTGGTTCTTAAGCGATAAAGACAGCAAGCTCAAAAAATATGAGATACCGTCTACCAGCATCCTTGCCGGCGGTTATGTAGTCTTTACACAGGATGACCATTTCGGCATCGGAAGCGGTGACCAGTTCGCCTTCAGCGAGCTTGGCGATGAGGTGTATCTGTGTTCCGGCTCCGGCGGTGAACTGGCAGGCGGCTTCTGCACGAAGGAAGATTTCGATGCCTCCGAGGACGGCGTCAGCTTCGGCCGATATACAAAGAGCGCCACAGCCGGTTATGACGTCGACTTCGTATCGATGAACGCTGCGACCAGGGTGCCCCCCAATACTAATAGCACTCCAAAGGTCGGGCCGATTGTGATAACCGAGATTATGTATCACCCTGCCTCTAACAACTACGCCGAGTATGTCGAGATTAAGAATATCTCCGGCACCACGGTTCCACTTGACGACTGGCTCTTAACCGATGAGACCGGCGGCATCGAATACTACATCCCATCAGGCACGAGCTTAGGCGTAGGCCAGTATCTGCTGCTCACCAAGAATGAGGTGGCGCTTAACGAAGAGTTCAGCCCTGCCGCTGTAACGATACTCGAATGGCTTGAGGGCAGATTAAGCAACGCCGGCGAGAAAATACAAATATCCAAGCCCGGCACACCTGAGCCGAGCGGCTTTGTGCCTTACATTCGTGTTGACCGGGTCAATTACAGTGATGGTTCACACGGTGAGAACTTCCGCGAGTTGAATTATAATGACCCCTGGCCGACGACTCCCGACGGCACCGGCCAATCGCTGCATAGAGTAACGGACGGCAATTACGGCAATGACGTCGCCAACTGGACCGCCGCCGCCAGCTCGCCGGGGAATTGATACTTTGCTGATGTGAACCGGAGGCCACAAGTCTGTGCTGAACTGTTCGCCGGTTTAAGGTTTGTCACCGACGAAAATGCAAACGCGCCTGTAGGGATTCGAACCCCAAACCTTCGGTTCCGTAGACCGATGCTCTATCCAATTGAGCTACAGGCGCTGGATTTCTGACTCCTGACAATATAACAGCACTGTTGCCATCCTGTCAACTTCTGAAACATCCGATATCGGCCAAATTTCACCCTTGCCATCGCCGCGACGGTCTGTATAATCACCAATCGATTAGTCATCTTCAAGGTAAACCGGGAAAATCAACATACTGGAAAGGTCTATACAATGCCAAATGCGATTGTCAGCCAGTCGGGTGGACCCACCGGCGTCATAAACGCCTCAGTGGTCGGCGTCATCGAGGAGGTCCACAAACACAGCGAAATCGACAATCTCTACGGCGCCATCCATGCAGTACAGGGCATCGTCAAAGAAGAATTTATCGACCTGAAGAAGCTCGGAGCCGGCATCCTCGAAGAGCTGGCTGCCTCACCGTCGGCTGCCCTGGGCTCCAGCAGGGACAAACCCGATGCCGAGTACTGTGAAAAAATTCTTGGTGTCTTCAAAAAGCGTGACATTCGCTACTTTTTCTATATCGGCGGCAACGATTCGGCAAATACGTGCTACATCATCAACAACATAGCCGCCGACGCCGGCTACGAACTGCGGGCCTTTCACATCCCCAAAACCGTCGATAACGACCTGCTTGTTACCGACCACTGCCCCGGCTACGGCACTGCCGCAAAATTTGTCGCCTGCGCCCTGATGGGCGATGACCTGGACAATCGGGCCCTGCCCGGCATAAAAATTGATGTTATCATGGGCAGGCACGCCGGCTTCCTTACAGGTGCTTCGGTACTGGGAAAACTGCGCGACGACGACGGACCGCATCTTGTGTATGTTCCTGAAAGACCCGTTTCGATGGACAAGTTCTGCTCCGCGGTGGAAAGTGTTTACCGCAAGCTCGGCCGATGCCTGGTCGCCGTCAGCGAAGGGATTTGCGATGTTGACGGTGTGGTGTGGGCAAAAAAAGCCGTAACCGAGGAAGAAAAAGACGCCCACGGCAATATTCAGCTTTCCGGCAGCGGCGCCTTAGCTGACTTTTTGGCGGCACAGGCTAAAGCCAAAGTCGGCATCAAACGCGTCCGGGCCGACACCTTCGGCTATCTGCAGAGAAGTTTTGCCGGTCTGCAATCGGCTGTCGATGTCGATGAGGCCCGCAGATGCGGCAGGCAGGCCGTTCTTTGCTCAATGACTGAAAACAGCGGCTCCATTGCTATAAGACGCACCGGAAACGGCGAAGATTACGCCAGCGAGCTTTTCCGAACCGAACTGGCGAATGTCGCCGAAAAGACAAAGTCCATGCCCGACGAATTCATCAATGCTAACGGCAACGGTATGACGGAAAGCTTTGTTGAGTATGCAATGCCACTAGTTGGGGCCTTGCCAAAAACTCACTACCTTGGAAACTACCCTAAGGTCTGATGTGGATAATTAGCTCGGTCATTTTTGACTTCGTTTCTCGCCCGGCTTATCCAGTTCAAAGGCCTGGCAAACAGTCTTCAGGGCCTTTTCGCCCTCGTGCTGGTCAACGATGCAACTGATACGGATTTCGCTCGTGGTGATTGAATCGATGTTCACCTTTGCCTCGGCCAGCGCCTTAAACATTATGTTCGCCACGCCGTAGTGCGACCTCATGCCCACCCCAACTACAGAGATTTCGGCAATATCCTCGCGAACGAATACCGACTCGCAATGCACTTGCTCTTTAATCTCGTCAATTGCTTTCTGAGCATCGGCCAGGTCGGATTTGGCAACTGTAAATGACATATTGGCCTTTTCCTTGCTGATTTCAACCTGGATAATATCGTTGACGACCACCTGGGCGCCGGCCAGGTGTGCGAAAATCCTGGCCGCGTTGCCCGGCTTGTTATCAACACCAATTAGACCGATTTTGGCAAGGTTCTTTTGCACCGTGGCGCCGGAGACCAGGATGCCCTCCATCTCAGGCATTTCGTGAGTGATTAATGTTCCCGGTTTATCTTCCATACTGCTCCTTACATGAATTTTGACGTTAAACTTCTTACCGAACTCGATGGCCCTTGAGTGCATGATGCCCGCACCGAGACTTGCCAACTCTAACATTTCATCGTAGCTGATTCGGTCCATTTTTACAGCGGCTGGAAAGATTCTTGGATCTGTCGTATATATGCCGTCCACGTCGGTGTAAATCTCGCATACGTCGGCTTTGAGCACAGCGGCCAGAGCAACGGCACTTGTGTCGGAACCGCCCCTGCCGAGTGTGGTTATATTGCCGTTTGCATCCATGCCCTGAAAGCCGGCAACGATGACGATATGGCCGGCGTCAAGCTTTTTGCGGATTCTGTCGGTGCCGATGCTCTTAATGCGGGCCTTTGAGTGAGTGTCGTCGGTTATCATGCGAATCTGTGAGCCGGTAAAACTTATGGCTTTGTGACCCATAGCGTCAAGGGCCATCGCCATCAGAGATACGGTCTGCTGCTCGCCGGTACTGAGGAGCATATCCATCTCGCGTTTCGGTGGGTTAGGATTCAGCTCAAGAGCGTCGGCTACGAGCTGGTCGGTCTGCTTGCCACGGGCCGAAGCTACCACCACGACCTGATTGCCCTTACTGAAGGCGTCGGCAGCGCGTGCAGCGGCACGGCGAATCTTGTCGGCGTCGGCTACGGACGTGCCGCCAAACTTCTGTACGACTATTGCCATTGGATTGTTCCTGCGTTCACCTTTACTTATAGACTCTATTAGGGCGGCTGTCTCGCAAGACGGTATCTGTATATACCCTATGCCGCTTCGGCTGCAAGTATATGCACCGGCAAAAGGATTGTCAATTTTCTATTTTGACAGCTCTTGTGCCCCGGAGCACAAGACAGCTAACCCGGTTTAATAGTGAACTGGAAATCGCAGATGGGAAATGGTAAACTGTTTCATGTTGGCCGGGAGTAATCCTGTTTATTGTGTGGCATGAATCCTGTCGAGATATGCCGCTTCTGGGCCGGTTCGTCAAAAGGCGCGATATTATGACATTATGTTTGAAATCTTTTACGGCCAAAGCTCAGGTTACAGAGGGCTTTTACGGCACTGTACTTCAGAAAAATGGACTGTTTGTAAGCAGTTGCCTGGAGCCTACGAATGCAGACTAACAACAAGCAATACATGCGGTGGC
>SDBT01011410.1_pt1 | contig 14302 bp, 18 predicted proteins | sample 2277101 | NCBI WGS metagenome assembly SDBT01 (sample SAMN10404973, study PRJNA504765) | marine sediment metagenome | isolation source: marine sediment core GS10_PC15, 103 cmbsf | place: Arctic Ocean: Southern Knipovich Ridge | collected 2010 | reverse complement strand
TTGTTGCCAGCCTTGGATATTGTCTTGCGATAAAATCCAAGTAGAGGCAGCAGCCCCAACAGGCTTGCTCTTGGGGATACGGCTGTAGAGCAGCCCGGTAAGCTCCACCAACTCTTTGTCTTGGACCTGAGTCGCCGTGTTGTCTCCAACCTTCTTGACCCGCTTCATGGCTTCAATTAGAACATCTCGTCCTTCGTCGATGGCTTGTTGTGCGGGAATATAATCTCCGGCGAAGCTCTTACGGGTATAGTCAACAACGGCTCCCGTCAACGCCTTGCCGAGTTCCAGAGTTTTTGCGTCCCAACGAGACGCGGTTGGTTTTTTCGTAGACTTCTTTTTCGCTGTCTTCGTAGGAGTTTTCTTGCTCTGGTCAGCGTCATCATGAATGACCTTTTGAGCATCGGGCAGACCCGTAGTACGACGAGCAGCGGGACGAACAAGATAACAGTCTTTGTTAGCCTTGGCTCGCAAAGTCTTGATCCCTGCGATAGTTGCCCACTCTCCTCGCTTGTCGTTCTTGGAGTGGAGTTGCTTTGCCATGACCGCTTGTGCTTCAGCTTTGTCATAGCAACGAGTGAACAGGAAGTCGGCAGCGTGACCAGTGCGACCCCACTCAAAGTAGGCATACCACTCGCCGCTTATCTTCGACTTGACTACAGCCGCATGATATGCTTTATTGGAGTCCACTAGTGCCTGGTTAAAACAACCCAAATCAGCAATCATGCAGTCATCAAACTCTCCATCTTGGGTAGCCGGAGGACCAAAACACTCAAAATCGTCCGCTATATGGCCAGCAGGAAACGTTTTTCTGGGCAGTTTTGTCATTCTATTCTCCTTTAAGGAATATACCAGATTTTCCGAAAATGTCAAGGGATTATCGAGAGATTTTCAGGGTAGGGGCGGGCTCAAAATGTTTGAGTGTGGAAGCGACCGAGACTCGAAAATCCTGTTGGCCCCGGAGAAATACTTGACGCTCGATCTGCCGAATGACCTGAAACGGGCCTTTTCCGAGGAATTGTAGAGCAAGCGGGGCTGAGGGCTTCAGCGTAAGCCATGTGCCCTCAGTGAGTTTAGTCCTTGCGGGCGTGACAATCGTTTTCCCAGTCTTCGTACTTTGGGCTTTGGACGACGATTTCATCACCATTAGACATCTTGAGATAAGCGAAGCCTTTTTCTGCCTCTTCGACAGAGACCACTTGTGCTTCGTTTATCACTTTCCTTTGACCACTTTCCAGAACAACGAGTAGAAACGGTTGCTTTTCCATGCAACATTATACTCAATACCTACGGCGTTTTTTCCTTTTGTGCGTCAAACATTTCTTCTTTGGAGCCGGTTCCAGGTTCTTAAATACATGAGGATACGTTTTGACGTAGGACGCCAAGCGAGTATACCCATGTTGTATCAGCCATCCAGTATCTGGAATAACTCCTTTCTTAGCTAACCGTAGAGCCGTGGATAAATGTTCGTGTCGGATAGAAACGTTGAAACTGCCTCGCTTATTTAGATTTTTTTGTTCATTTCCTACAGCTTCCTCGTACTCAAAATGACCGAACTCATCGGGGTGACGTTGAATATAACGGTACAATCCCCCATGTCCTTGCTGGATCATTTTCCACGGATTCGGTAACTTGCCTCCGTTGTTGCGGGCCAGCGCACGAGCCAGTTTAAGCCGCCTCTCCATGACATTAGGGCGGATAGTCATACCCTTGACATCTTCCTAAACATGAACGCCGTCCCCCCTTTTTTCACAAGGCAATCTATGTCCGCTGATGTATTGTAAGAGTCCAGGGGGTGGCATGTCAAGGAAAATTACGGAGTTTCCATATTGATGTTAAAGATAATCTTGGTTCCAGCGGGAGTCGGGAATTCATGGCCTCGCAACAATACGTCTGTATATTCGCGTACATAATGATCCATTCGCTTGGCCCGCAGAAATCGCACAAATCGCTCAAGCTGTTCTGGTGTAACATGTTTCGGGATATGATCACAATAGTTCATGATATTACCACAATTTGTGGTAATATGTTCTTTTCCTGTACAATACTTGATTTTTTGTTCGGGAGTATCCGCCACGTAATCTTCGTCGAATGGATGCATCAATCCGAAGTAATGGCCAATTTCATGGGCCAAGGTCCATTCGTCGGCAAGATAATGAACTATTATTCCACGATTTACCAACTCCCATGGAGCGGAAGAATATCCATCCCAAGTGAAGCTATTTGGCAGCATATAAACCACGGTCATTTGGTCAGGATACATGTTCGCTTGGATAAAATGCTCCAATAGATTAGGGTTCATTTCCCTAAAACTCATCTCTTTAACATGGAACTTTATTCCGACCTTTTCATAGATTTTCTCTGCATGATCCAAATCACGTCGCACATCGGCTGGTTCTCGGGCCCACCACATTCCTTCTATCATTTGCTCGTCTCGCGGTATTTGAACCGGCTGTCCCTCAATGATCACACGAGTATTGATAGTGTAAACTTCGGGCTCGGGCAAAATGTCAGGAAGAATGGGATCGGGGGTCTGCATGTTGGCTTTGGTGAAGCCAAGTATAGATTGAACTACTTTGGTTGCTGCGGAGGGCTCGGCGAACTCAATGATTTTGGTGGTGGCTACTTCCGGCTCGGCAGAGTACGACGTTCGATTTTGAATAAGGCAACATCCTGTCAATAAAACAACAAATCCTAGTAATATTCTCATACCATTACTTAGGAACTTATTGCCATTAATCCTCCTTCTTATACAGCCCTTTTCGCTCGATAAATTCCAGAACAGTACGATCAAGCATTTCTGTGGAATAGATTCCCTTGGATACCTCTGTACGAACCTCTGAAGAAGCTGTGTCGGGCAGCGGTGTATCAGAACGCAAGAAAATGTGAGGCGGTTTCAGAAACCAATCAACGGAAGTTTTTGGTTCTTGCCCAACCCTCGGCACAACTACGAAGCGAATCAACCGCTCTAATTCCTCAAAATTCACCCACCTGTCAAAAGCATTGGCGTTATCCATGCCGATAATGTAGCTGAACTCGTTAGTTTGAGCCAACTCGTTATCCAGCAAGGACTTGAGAAAATGATACGTCTCACCGCCGAGCTTGTTCTGTATCTCGTAGTCACAGATTTTGATGCGCCCATCGTCTTGGATAGCATATCCCAACATTGTTAAGCGATCATCTGCACTGCTCATCTCTTTGTTGAACAGATGCTTGTAACATGGGACAAGCCAAACTTCGTCAAACTCACGACTGCTGTCCAGTACAAACTTTGCTACGGCGATATGTCCGAGAGTCGGGGGATCGAACGCCCCTCCCAATAGAGCCACCTTCACCTTGCGACCGAGAGCGTGATATTGTTGCTGGCGTCGTTCAATCTTCTCCAGAGTATGTTTAACAGCTTCCTCCAGGCTCAGCCCTGTTTCGTTGAAGAACGCAAGCAATGAGCAAGCCAGATCACCAGCTTCCTCTTGAAGATTTTGGATATCAGTCCAGCGTTGCAGTTCGAAAGCTTCGCCCAAGATGTCTTGAAGACGAGCCCGCAACGAGGTTCGACCGAAGGCTTTTTTGAAAGCCTCTCCAACTTGATCTTGTAATACTCTGGTAGAACTCATTAGCCTTACTCTAGGTGACAACCCTCTGCACACGGCGGCGTAGAATAAGATTGATGTCGCAAAATCCAGAGCGCCATTTGATATTTTTCCCTGCGATCTTGGAACGTGTCCCCGAACAAATCCGTGGAATTATCTTCGATGTCCGCCATCTTGACGCGGTTGCCAATAGGATTTGCTTTGGCTCTCAAAACGAAGTCAAGATAGCTTTCACCTTTGCGTTCTGTGACCGAATCAACCGCTTCAACCTGCTCCTCGGTGAACCCAAACTCCCGTAGCTGCTCCAGAGTGATCTCTGTATCCTCAACAACGTCATGAAGATAAGCAACAACCTGTTCATCGTCATTCTCACTTCCACCATGAAGACGAGAACGAAGCCTTTGAGCCACCCGAATGGGGTGAGTAATATATTCATCCCCGTTCCAACGAGTTTGCCCCCGATGAGCATGGATCGCTACTGCACGAGCCCTATCAACTAACGATGCATTGATGTCGAGTTTGTCTGGTAAAAATTTGTTCAACGCATCAAGGCTCATACCAAATCCCCATTCCACGGCTTTCCATTGTGGATCAACAAAACCAGGAACAAGGATTGGTACTTGTTGTGCAAGGTCTATCGTGGCAAAGAAAGTCTCTTCACCACAGTATAGCGGGCCCTTCCAAAGAGTTCCTGATTGATCTTTGTATAGTTTGACGGTTTCAGTCACTACTCAAATCCACAGTTGATTTCGGTGGCTTTGGCGGAGCGTGAAGGAAAGACCGCACAGTAACGGCAGACCCGCATTCTGCCTCACATCGCTCTTTGATAGCGCTTGCCACGGTCGCGGAGGCTGTAATAGTATGCATGCCTTCGACGGTCTCTTTCGCTTCTTTTAGCCCCATTTTTGTATACTCTCGAACGATCTTGATGGCTTGGATTTTTTTATCGCCGCAGGAAGTGAACCTGATCGTCGAATATCCTTCAGCCAAGCGAACCAATTCGTCACCATCAATATCAAGAGCCGCAGCAAGAACGCCGATTGTCCAACAGGCTTCTAAATCATAAAGCCCGTTCTCTTGACGGAGAGCCTTGACGACGACGCCTAATGCTTTGGATTCTTTAGTTGCCATTAGCTAACATCTTTTTTCGGGAACTTTACATGGTCCCCCAACAGCGCAGTGAACTCGTCATAACAGTGCCCCTCTCCACTTACGTTGTAGTATGACATACTAAGGATGCAATCAAAACCTGCGGGGCAAATCGGTGGAATATTACGAACGTCACGCTCGAAAGACGTAGCTGTTAAAAGAACACAATGTCGAGTCGCCTTAGAACATCCACGAAGTAACTCGTACAACGATCTCCATGGTCCCGGAAGGAGACGGTCGAGTCGCTGCTGTTTTTGACGGTGTTCTGCTTCTGCTTGACGAACTGCATCTTCTTCTTTTTTCCTCAAAAGCAGCTTTGCCTGTTTCTTTTTCTCTTGCTTTCGTGCTAACCACCCTCTTTGGGTCTTCAGAAAAATCCCAGAAAAGATAACAAACCCTACAAATCCACCCACGTTGTTCAATAGCCAACCGGGAACTACAATAGGCTCCATACCTGTTTCCTTTACTGTAGCTGCAAGCTGTACTTGCAGTAAGAGACCGCTTCGGGTGCACCCAGTTCTTTGCCGGGGCTGTCCGACAACTTCACTGTCGGTCTTCCATCGCACTTTGTCAGCTTGATCACCATGTTCAACGGTTTATGACCCACATCGTTGGTAAAATTGGTCCCTATGCCGAATCGAGGCAAAACAAACTGTTCAGCATACTGCTGAATTTCGACAGCCAGCTTATCATTGAGCCCATCGCTGTAGACAATGGTTTTCGTGGTCGGATCAATCCGCAGACTCTTCCAGTGGTCAACCATCAAATCAGTAAACCACTTCCAATCACCAGAGTCATGTCGCGAGCCGTCAAAGAGCTTGGCGTACAGAGTGGTGAAGTCTCGCAGAAAGACCTGAGTGGTGAAAGTATCAGGCAATGCGACTCCCAATTCTCCACCATAGACCTTGACCCACGCTTTGAGCATTTCAGAGGTAGCTCGTCGGTAGCCAAACATACAAGCATGAGCCATCACCCATTCATGAGCCATGGTCCCAATCGGAGTAACTCCGTGCTTAAGAGCCAAATGGACATTGCTTGTTCCTGAGCAACATTTGAAGCCCTTGAGCATTCTGACTACATCATCGTGGACAGCGTATGAAAAGCGTCGTCGGCTACCAAAATCCGAAAAGATGCAGCCTGCTTCGGACATGCGGGCAAACTTCCCTTCGGCAAGAGTTTTCCAGTTGTCATCCGGCAAGCAGCCTGTCATCTTGAAGTAGAGTTCGCTGATCATCGCCATGAGCGGGACTTCCCACAGTACCGTAAGATACCACGGACCCCGGATGGTGACAAACAGATCACCGCCAACCTGCCTAATATCGACTTGATCCGGGTCATAACGATATCCACGAAGCATGTCGATATAGTTGGGGTTGAAGTAGTAGCAGCGTTCCCGAAGCCCTCGTTCCTCTTCGGGCAACAGTCGTAGCTCTCGCATAGCAACGACCGCATTGCGTAGCTGCTGATCAAATCCTGCGGGGAAGGGAGTCTTATTCCTGTTGATGAACTCGTACTCAGCTTCGACACGAGGATAATGATGAGCGATGGCCTGAGACATTGTCAGCTTGTACAAATCCGTATCAAGTATAGATTTAATCATCATGGTATCACTTAATCCTCTCGCATTTCCACCCCTTATGAGATGGTCGCTCATCATTGGCGACCTTCACCATATTCGAGGGCGTCAAATTGTGTTGCCTGCAAAAATCACACAATCCACGATCCGTGACATACTCAAGTCCATCCGGAGATGTACACAGAAACTTTTTAAACCAAGCTCCTTCTTTTTGTAGAAGTAATTGTCATAACTCCACCCACTTTTCTCCTAAACGGGCAAAATGCCAGTCTCCGCAACATATTACCTTCAACAGAGGATTCGAGATATCGAATAGGCGTTCCTTAAGGATATCAGGACGACAGATATCCACTCTTACTACGCAACCAGCAACAGATTTGGTTCTTTTATAACCGTGGACTCCGCCAACAATGCCATCAGGATCAATTTCATCTCCGCGAGGTGCGTCGTGCCATTCCGAATAGTACTTGCCGTAGTACTTCTTGTCGGAGCCCTTCGAAGTAAGACGTGATTTGCCAAAACTCCTCGCATTACCATGCAAATACACACCGTGAGGATGCTTCAATACTACTTGAGCCATCTGCTCGTGAGAGAGACCTTGAGACTGAGCACTTTCACTTTTTCGCGGGAAAATGGTTAAACCACCCAGCCCCGCTGCTGCTACACCGAAAAATTTGCGTCTATCCATGTTTAACTCCTTCTTTTCCCGCTTGCCTATCACTTCTTTCGTTCTCGCCTATCCGACATCCGTTCATGCACTCTCTTGTGTGCTGATGCAACGTCATTCGTTTGCACTTAGGACACTCAGATGCGTTCGGTCCTGCCTGTTCTTCTGGCGTACACGGACTATCTTTGCGAGATTCGAGCAACTCGTGATAGCTGTCAACAAATCTGGATTCTTGCCAGCATTTCTCGCATGAACTCATCATTTTTCTTTCTCTAGTTCATAGCTCTCCACTTCGGGATTCGGATGTGGCTCGATCTTGTCGAGTTGGACCCACAGAGAATTTGTGCGTGCTCACCTTGTTTCTCCCATATGGGTTGCTATGAGTTCAAATGCTTCATCCCCACTGCCCAAAGGCATGAGTTGCATGAACATACGAATTTCATCAGGCGTAAGCCGAGACATTTTCTTTTCCTCTTCCAGTCTGCCCAAAAAATCCCGCAAGACCGTGTAGGCGTTCATGTTGAACGAATGGTTCCATGCTTCATGAAGAGCGGGATAAACGATTTGCCAATCTTCGGGTAAATTCTGAACCAGATTTTCACGGTTCGCCTCGGTTGCCGCCGCAACAATGGCGTCTCGTTTGCGATCTTCAATCACGCAACCACGAACATCGAGGAAGAAGAACAATCCTCCGAAAAACAAGAGAATGCCCGGCACGATCATAATCGCGGGATGAAAGTAAACCTGGAACAGGTAAGGGACGCTAATCACGGTAAGTTTCTTGCCGCAAGCAGGGCAATAATTCACCTTAGAATGCTTGCTTTCCTTGCGCAGAACCAATCCATGCTCAGGACATCTTTTACGAGGGTGGACGAAACGAATCATGGCCTAAGTATACACCCCTTTGGGAAAAATGTCAAGAGGAAATAGGACGGTGAAAAGGCTGTTTGGCCCATTCAATTACTTCCTCTGACAGGCGATCCAAGCCATGAAACCTAAGAATATACGGGCAGAGGCAGAATGTCAAGAAGAATTGCCCATATTAAGAGAAGATAAATTACAAACGCCGAAACTGCCCACTTCGGGGCAGCTTCAACGCTGTAATTAGGCCAAACCAAATCGCCCAGGCGAGGCGCCAACCATCCTTCTGCTGGTATGATAGCAACGAAAAGAACGCAGCCGCTCCAAAGCTGCCAATACAGAGCACAAGAACGCTAAGCCCGTATTTGACGATAGGTCTCGTCAATAATGGCGGCTTGTTGTTCGAATGCTTGCATGGCTTCATTGTCACTGTGCAACTCTTTCATGAGGCGACTGTCTGTTCCGAAACGCATCGCTTGTGCTTCTTCGGATTCCGGTCCATGCTTGGTCACCATTATCATGTAGAGGGCAACCATGTCCCGAATGTTATCCGCCTCTTTCCAGATATTATTACGGTGACGACGAGCCGTGTCAATGGCAGCCTGCATCGCTTGGCGATCTCGACGCTGGGTAAACAGTGAGCCCACTGCCATGACAATTCCGAAAATCAAGAGTGCTCCAAGAGCCAGCAGTACCGGATATCTCCACATATCAGTTGCCTCCGAATCGCTGCTTAGCCAGAGAAGAATCAAGTTCCAGTCCCTCTCCACCCATGACGGTACGCAGAGAATTCATGAATGAACTGGACAGCAGCGTAATGTTCATATCTCCGGGCAAATACCCGTCGATATTTTGAAACGCCTTTGCCATGGACCGAGCAATTTCAATCTTGACGAAGTTATCTGCTCCGTCCACAGCGTATGCCATGAGATTTACTTCCTTGGCTCGGGCTTCAGCCTCACCAATAGCCACGATAGCCGCTGCTCGGTTTTCGCCTGCAAGCTTCTCGCCTTCAGATCTTAGAACTAATTCTCTCTTCTCAGCTTCAGCAGCCAAAATTCGTGACAAATTGCCAGCCTCAGCAGCCAAGACTTTCTCCCGCTTCTGCTGTTCGGCTTGGAGAATGCCCTTTTGCTTATCTCGATTAGCAGCAACAATCTGAGTTTCATAGTCTGCCTGAGCCTCAGCTTTAGCCTTCTGAGCCTCAGCCAATGCGGCTTGCTCTTCCTGCTTAGCTCTCATTTCGGACTGAATAGCAACCTGTCGAGCCTTGATCTGTCCAATATAGTCATCATCAAGCTTGATTCCTTCGATCACATAGTTCTCGACAATAATACCACTCATTCTCATGTCTCCTGCTGGATCAGTCAAACTAGCAAAAATAGCTTGCTGCAACCTAACAAGACCCTGTCCAGAATATGCATCAATTGCTTTGCAGATCGTAGCCTCGTTCTTTACAGCACCCAACAATGTTGGCCGCAGGACTTTTTCCTCAAAATCTACCCGAAGCTTTTTATGAACATGCACCAGCTTCTCTGGATCGAATCTCCATCGGACATTCATGGAAATTTGCATATCCTGACCTTCTTCGGATTGCACCAAATAACTGTCTTTCTCTCGTCCTTGGGCGAATTCTTCTGTACTCGCTATGTCGTTCATAACATAGACTCGCGAGGACATGTCGTAATTGTAGAAGGTGTACAAGAACCCCGGCACACGAATGTAGGTCTTGGGTTGATATACATTATCATCAACGCCTCCACCCCACGTTTCCAGCACTGCGATTTCGTTACCATGGACAGGGTGGATTTCCACCATAATCATAAACACTATCAGTCCCAGAACAGCAACAATCACTGCTGCTGTTCCCCAAATCTGTTTCTTTGTCATAGCAAACACTCCTAAAAAGGGTACAAGTGTAATCTACTATGATTATACGATGCTCAGAGCCGAGAGACAATTAGAATTTTGGAGTATGTTTCTAATCAGAGAAGACCGACACGCGTCCAATAATTTTTAACTACGTGCATGTAGAGAGCATTGATCGCGTCTCTGTCTGGAGAGTGAGGAAGTGGGGTATTTTCGTACAAAACGTTCAGTTCTTCGTCCATTCGTTCCGCAGTTCTCACTAACTCATCGTAATCAAATGCACCATCTCTTATGGCAAGCAACTCCTTCGCATCAGGACGACGAACCCGAACTTCTCCATCCCGCAGAATTTCATGTGCCATTTTTAGCAACCGCATTAGGTGCATCGCATGTTTGCAATCATAACCATGCTTTTCTTCTAGGGCAGCTCTGGCAGGGTTGCGGTTTTTCTTCCAATGCCAATACTCTTTCCACATTCTATGCTGCACGCGGAAGGTATCGATTTGTACGATCAAAGTCCCGTAGAACTCCAGTGGACTGCCCGACGCAAGCCTCTCTTCGTCCACATTAATGAACTGAATGTTTGCTTGATCTTCGCTGAGGATCGGCTTAGAGAATGCCGCTGAAGAGAAAAGCCTAAATGTCGTGGCATTGACTTTCACAAGAAAAGTATTTTCCAGCAAATCTTCGGGGAATTTGGATACCACCCCGTCCGTGTCAATAAACGTGGAAAAATCCAAAAGCGTTGGAGGATCAACCGGCTGCGGGTTCGTCATCCATTTATGATGTCCACGTATACGCTTCATTTGAGCCATGGCATAACCACTGAACGTAAACTTGGCTTTGCCAGACAGAAACAACTGACGATGTTCCCGCAGCTGTGCGAAGGCAGGATCGATGAAATGTATGTTTTCCTCGTCCGTAAACAGCAATTCTATGATATTGGGATTTGCTGAGGCTGCCAACTTCACAAACTTTCGGAGATCATAAAGAACCTCATCGCGGTCTGAGTATTCGACTTGATCCAAACTTTGAAAACAGCCCAAAGAAATCTCAGGAGGGGCAATAAAGATTCCCCTGATGTCCGTATCACTTTGCTCAGTATCAGTACCGTAGGCTTTTGAGCCAGAGACACAGCGAAAAATCGTATATGATTCTGCTATCTCTTGTGCATTCATACAGGAAACCTCACCAAATTCGACGTGTAATTACTAATGGAATCATACCATAAATGCATCAAATGTCAAGCTGAACTGCCCTCGAATTCTTTCTCCATTCGCTCCAACGGAAAAAGGAATAACGTATGCCGTGACTGCCAAAAAGAATATCGTCAAAAACACTACAGGAAGAACAAACAATATTATAAGAACAAAAACAAGGACAACAGGAAGAGATTAACGAGCGAAGTAAACGAGTTGAAAAATTATTCCTGCACAGATTGTGGCGAAAAATATGAACCCTTCTGCATGGATTTCGATCACATAAGCGACAATAAATACGATGCTGTTGCCAAAATGATTCACAATACGCACAGCCTTGAACGCATCAAGGAAGAGATTAGCAAAACAGAGTTAGTATGTGTTCTTTGTCATAAAACTCGCACTTATTTACGCCTCCAAAACCGAGATAGAATGGATTTGCCTGCTCAACAAAGAAATCGGAAATATGTAGATCATCTCAAAGCTGCCCCGTGTGCCAGCTGTCATAAAATCTGCGAACCATGGCAGATGGAATTTCATCATCTACCCGAATTTGAGAAAAAGAACTCAATCTCCATAATGGTAGTCACTTGCTATGCGATCAAAACCATCCAACGGGAAATCGATAAATGCCAGTTGCTTTGTTCTCTGTGTCACCGCAGAGAGACAGCCAAAAGTTGGTGGGGCTAAATCGAGTTCTTTCGTTGCACCCAGCAAGTTCTGCGGTCATTTTACCCAAGGTTGTGTTGCTTGGCTCCCAAGGATTGAGGTAGCCTCTTTCTGAGCCAATTCCTGTGCGAGCCCACGAATCATTTCCATGGTAGGACTTTCACGCTCGAACGGAAAATATGAACTCTTCGAGAGGGCTCTTCCTGCGGCAATGTTCCGTCCTCTTTTCTTGTTGTAGACATCCTTGTCAGAGCATACCGAGACGCCGAACCGAGCCAGCGGCGGGACAAAAACGACTGTTGCGCCGCCACGCGGCAAAGCCTCACCTGTCTCAGTCTTCCTAATGCGGAAATGGAACACCAAATTGTCCGTGCGAGTCAATTCTGTAGCCATGGACCTTCCTCCGTCAAAAGAACTGGGATACCTCTTTGGTCGCTTCACGAGTTTCAAGTACTTCCAATGCCTCCGCATGCATGATATCTGCGATCTTCTTGCTGGGGCATTTCGCCGCTGCTTCATTCAACTTGCATACCTGTTTGTGCCACATCTCCTCACGAAACGGACAAGAAAAATGATCGTGCAAATGAGACCTTTTAGCCATTGCCTCAGCCATGCCAGTCGGCCCGGTCACATTACGTTGTACATCCATTTTCTCGCCACAAATGTTACATGACATTCCTGACACTTTGTCTTTAGGATAAGTAAATGCAACTCCATCAGGCATCGGGTATCTCCATAGGTCTAGGTTGTCCGTCGCTCTCTTCTTCTTCACTGCTCATCCGTATATCCCCAAGAGTTCACTGATCGACTCACACTCATGAATTCGCCTGATCGCTTCGCCAAATAGCGTGCCTACTGGCAAAACTCTCAGGGGCAAATCATTTCGCATGCGCGACAAAATCGGAATCGTATCCGTTATAGCAATCTCTTTGATCAAAGGATGCTTCAGTCGTTCTACTGCCTTACCCACAAACTCACCGTGGGTACAAGCCAAATAGAACTCTTTCGCTCCATGCTCAATGGCGAGGTCTATTGCTTCTCGCACGGTTCCTGCTGTTGAGATAATGTCGTCAAGCATGATAACTGTCTTGCTCTCAACACTATCTCCTGCCATGCGACGAGCGTTAACCTCTCCAGTTTTAGGATCGCGACTTTTGTCAACAAAAGCAAGACCCACTTCTCCTGCAAATCCACGACGATACTTTTCAGCCTTTTTTAGATTGCCAGCATCAGGAGAAAGGACAATAGCATTCTTCAGCCTGAGACTATCAAAATAGTCTGCGAACAGCTGCCCTCCATTCAGGTGATCCAACGGAACTTCACGCGGAAAGAATCCTTGAATCTGATCTGCGTGAAGGTCCATCGTGAGGACGCGGTTGAAACCCGCCATCACGATTGCGTCAGCTACCAGCCTCGCAGTAATGGGCGTCCTACCGGCTGCCTTGCGATCTTGACGAGCATACCCAAAGTGAGGAATGACAGCCGTGATTCTATGAGCCGATGCCCGACGTAGAGCATCTCCGAATACCAACAACTCCATGAGGCAATCATTGATTCCAGTATATCCACGTTCATCTGCATTATGTTGACGACAGAGAGACAGGATAACAAACACGTCCCTCCCTCGAACATCGCTGCTAAGTCGAATCATGGTTTCGCCATTGGGGAAGGGCTCGGTTTTGGAATCGCCCCTCAACCCCGGCTGCAAAGACTCGTCCAAGTAATGACAGATGCTATCTGTTAAATCTTGGCAGTCCAAACCGCCCAAAATGAGCAATGGGTGGACGTTATCATCGTTGACAGAACTGTCTGGCATCCTTTATTCCCCGTACCATTGTTTCTCAATCAGGGCTAACTTTCCGGATTCCCGCAAACGAGCAACGGCGATTGAGAACTTTCTCACCAAGTCTCTATCAGCATTCGCTCCAAAGGCAATGCCGTAATCTTCAGGGTGAAATTTGGAACCTGCGACTGACCCATGCGTCGGATTCTCTTGGACGTAGTTAAGGATAACAGGATCATCAGCCACTACAGCTTCCGCATTGCCAAGACGCATCTCCACAACCGCCTTGTAGAAGTCGTCACAATCCAACACCCGCGATGGATTATACTCGCTTATTAGCCGCTGGCTAGTAGTGCCATCCACCACTGCGACAATTTTTCCCTTGAGATCATCGGGTCCGTTAATTTCCCCTTCCAAGCGACGCACGATCTTATCTGTGGTCAAGGTGGAGATTACGTTCCCTACCACAATGGCTCCACTGAAAAACGCTGCCGCAACGATGAACTGACCCACCAGCGTAACTGGAAAAAACCTCCCGTATCCAATGGTTGCACCAGCATCAAACGCTGCAAGAAGTCCATCTGCTATGGTTTTGATGTTTGGTTCAGTCGCTGGATCAATGCAAGCCAATTCCGTTGATCCAGGTGGTACTTTTGGGCGCTTCTGACTGAAAATCAATTCAGCGAAGTAAATCCAGAAGCCCCAAAAGAAACAATTAATCAGGAACACAATAAACGCAAACAGGATTTCAAGACGAAGGAACTGTCCCACGTACGCAGTAATGTGAGACCAAATCCCTATCTCTCCGGCATACGGAGTCATGATTCGTTGCCCTGAGTTCTTGTAGGGCTGCGTGAAATGCAATTTCTGTAGACGATCATGCGTGATCGAGATGCCGGCAACCGCCATGTCTACTTCGCCAGCTTCAACCATGTTCATTAA
>SDBT01011409.1_pt1 | contig 14302 bp, 21 predicted proteins | sample 2277101 | NCBI WGS metagenome assembly SDBT01 (sample SAMN10404973, study PRJNA504765) | marine sediment metagenome | isolation source: marine sediment core GS10_PC15, 103 cmbsf | place: Arctic Ocean: Southern Knipovich Ridge | collected 2010 | reverse complement strand
TCATCTTCTTCCTCTTTGATTAACTTATCAAGTTGCTTGCCAAATAGATGATAACTCATATCCCATATTCGGACTTCTTCCTCCCTTTCAGAATGGTCAATTACATTAAACAATTGGCGGTCACTCAAAGATAAATCCTTAATCAACTTTTCATCTGCATCGGGGTCTTTACGAAGCTTAGTAATATATTCACAGACGAGACAAGGGTCTTCTCCATTGGAAGCCTTCCTTGGACAAACATAAGCAGATTGGTCTGGGCCAATATTGCGATGGATGAAGAATGTCCTCTCATAGTGTAATTGCCCTTCATCAGCATAAGGGTTACCTGCACCTACTTCATAGTTGAGGATGTCAATGCGTTTGGTCTTGTCACTTTGTAAAGAAAAAGTTTTGACCCCTTCAGGGATATTGAGTTTCGTATTCTCATATGCCCCTTTATGTTGCTCTGCCCTCTTGCGAGCGTTCTCGGCAGAGCTTCTCCTTTTCTTCTTATTCCTCTTATCTCTCTTTTTTGCCATCTAACATACTCCTTTCTTAGTTAATATTTTTTTCACTTTCTATAAATTGTTTGGCTTTGTAGTAGGCTACCGTGCCAAATTTAACGCACCAGTAAACGATAACTGGGAGAATGCATACTATAATAATACCTAACATAATTTTTAGAATCATTTCCATTATTTTTTAGCTTTCCTTTTCTTACCTTTGCTACGAACTGAATCCTTTTCAATTTTGTCTACAATCTCCTTCGCATTCTCTTCAGTAGCTCTTGGTGTAGCAAAATAACTTTGTCCGTGCAAACTAACTAACCTTTCTAAACTCGACCTTCGCTGGTCCATCGCTTGAACGGCAGCTTGTACTAAATCAACTCGGTATTTTTTTACACGAACAAGTTTTAAAGCCTCCTGATATTTGTCTTGTTGAAGTATTGCATTTGATATTAGATTCTCTGTCAATTTATCAGGAAGGTCGTAATTGCTTGGTCGCTCCCGAATGTCCAAACTTACTTCAGCCCTTACCACATCCAACCTAGCCTTTTGTTCATCTAACCTTTCCTTAGCATCCGCTAATTGAGATGCCCATCGGAAGAATCTCTTAGGTTGATTTATCCATTCCTCATCAAGCCTGGATAAGTCTATATCAAATATACTAAAATCCAACAAACCCTCTTTAGCATAAACCTTCTTCTGCTTGTCATTCAATTCTCTTTTCTCATCCTTTGCCATTTCCAAAACCCTTTCTTTTTTGTGGTATATTGTTTTTAATTGCCTCATAGACTTCCTTGCGATGAACAGGCAAACTTCTTGGTGCTGTTATACCTAAACGGACTTTGTCGCCTCGAATGTCAACGATTTTAATTTCAACATCATCGCCAATCATTATTGATTCATCTATTTGTCTACCTAAAACTAACATTTGCAACTCCTTTTAAAATGCTGAGCAGCCTCAATATATTCCTTCACTTAAGTCTAGCTTCCTGCCAACTGCTCAGCAACAGATGGACACCACTTTTCTTTTCATGTCCTATATATCGTCATCATCATCATCTTCGTCATCAGGTTTTTCAGGAGTGAGTTCCCCTTTTCTAATATCCCAGTAACGAGTAAAGGTAGTACCAGCACAAATTGAGGTAAATTCATCTGCTGTTATACGTTCTAAATTAGCCACTGAGTTATTACCAGACCACAAACCACCAGTGGTTAGATTAGTCATGCTAACATGCGTCCCTATCTGAGCTTGTTTTGACAACATATACTTCCTTCCATCAGCATCCTTAAATCTATCACCAATGGCATAGGTTACTCTATCTAATGCTTCCAACTCATCCTTTGCTTTATTAATAACCTTTTGGCACTGCTTGATGGTGGCTGCGTTCGTTGTGACAATAATTTCTAACTCTTCTCGTTTATGCATTTCATTCTCCTGTAAATTTATATATTTCTCTTTACTATATTATCGTAAAAAACCAACCTTTCCTATAAATAAAAATTTAATCATCAATCCCTACAATAACCTCATAACAAGCAGCGGTTAGGCCAGCCTGTTTAGAATCATAAAAGTGGTCTCTAAAAGCTTCTATAATTATAAAGGCTCTTCCTGATAAATTACCCCCTCCTAACAAAACAGCCTTGGCATACCCTAACACCATCCACCTCATACTTTCAGGTTCTTCTTTTGAAGTATCTTTTAATATCTTAGCCATAGTAAACCATGATGTTTTTGGATTCATCAACGCTCTTGCTATCATTATCCCTTGCACTTCTGCTACACTAGCTTCTATAACATCTAACATATTTGCTTCACATCCCATTTCTATAATTTGGTTTAATAGAACAAGAGCCTTGCGAGCAGAACCTTCACTTATCTCAACTATCTTTTCAATAACCTTTTTAGGTAATTTTCTCTTCTCGAGTTTACAAACTGAAGACAGAAGAAACTTCATATCTTTATCATTCAAAGGTTTAACTGCAATATCTGTACATCGTGTCCTGATTGTTCTGATTAACCTTTGAGGGTCAGTAGTTGCTAACATGAAATAAATATGTTTGGGAGTATCCTCCAATAATTTTAATAAAGCATTCTGAGCATCGTTAGTTAGTTTATGAGCTTCATCAATTAACCAGATACGACATTTGCCACTAATAGGAGCTTGCATCATCCGCCTTCTTATCTTCCTTATATCTTCTATTCCCCTATCATCAGCACAATTGAGTTCGTTAAAATCATGCTTGCCACATCTCAACTCTCTCCTAAGTATCCTAGCAATAGTAGTTTTGCCACAGCCTGATTGACCAGTAAGCAATATGGCGTGAGGCATTTCCTTATTTACTATCAACCCTTCTAGCATTTTGATTATACTATTTTGTCCCACTAACTCCCCAAGTTTTTTTGGGCGGTACTTTCGATATAATTCCATTATGATACCCCTAATTCAGTTCTTCTTACTTTAGATACTATTTTATAAACAACGTGAAAAGACTCAATACTCTTCACAACTATCAAACCCCTTTGTTTCAAATGCTCAAACAAACTAAGTGGAAATGATTTGACTTTTATCCCGGTCACCACTCTGAAAGTTTTTATGCCTTTTTTTAAATCTCTATATATCATCGCATTTTTGTTTTCATCCAACAATTCCAATACTTCTTTTTGTCTTTTCATTTAATAACTCCGTATCATTAAAACACCATCTTTATTCAATGCTAACTCTCCTAAACAAGAGCCCAATAACATATTTTGAACGTCAGAGAATATAACTTCGCCCTCTATTTCAAAATCCTTAACTTGGGAAGTTGAGACATTATTATTATTACCATCCCTCTTTTGCATAGCAGCTACTATGCACTTTTTGAATTCTTCTTGTGTGGTATCTATTGTTAATTCCATTTGTATCATATTTTCACCTCTTTCTTATCATACCAGCTCCCACCAACAGGGGCAACTTCAGCTTCAATTTTCAGAGGGGTGTTAATCCATTTCCAATGCTTTCTAATATCTATTGTCATTACCTGTTGGCATATCTCTAGGTAATTTCTCAATTCCTTCCTATAAATATCCCCCACTATACTATCATGAATTTGGCCTACAAGCAAAGACCTCATTTTATACTTTGCCAATAGTTTCTGAATTCGTATCAAAGACCATAACAACCAATGGAAGGCGGAGCCTTGTACTGGATAATTTATAACTTCGTTCCTCTTCATAATCCCTTCAATCCTAAACCCTGTCAAGGTATCAAAATATCCTTTTTCTAAATAGGCATCCCACCAATCTTCCTTCCATTGTTTATAAACCTTAAAGCGATTATTCCAAAAGTTATCCTCTACTTCTTGAATATGCTTTTCAAATGTTCCTTTTTTCGGACGATTTTCAGAATTACAAGCTCCTAATTTTAATACGCCTTTCCTTCGCAGATGTTTTATAAGGCTTAATCCATCGTTGGTTTTTATATGCCTACTGATAATTGCTTCCCACATATTCTTTGCACAATGAATATAATAGTCACCGTAGAATTCTGGAAAGACAAACATATTTTTTCCAGTATCACGGGCATCCCAAGATACTTGCTTTTTTGGTATCATATAACATTCCATTGCCATGTCTCGATGCAAGTCCTTTGTATCATCCTTAATATAACTAATCATACGAGGGTCTTTATGATAGCAAGTTGCACAGCATATTTCAGCTCCACTATAATCGACTTCCACTAATTGATGATTGAGTCTTGCTATAAAAGCCTGCCTAACCAATTTTTTTATCACAGGATTTTTAACAGGTATGTTTTGAAAGTTTGGTTTATCACTACTACTACGAAAAGTTTGGACTATATTAAGATTAAAGAAAGGGTGAAGGAATCCATTTGTTGTCTCCCTAAGAATCCCTTGTAAGTAAGTGACTTTTGCTTTCTTCAATTTTTCTAATTTCAATAACCTCTTTACAAATTTGATATTTAGAGTCTCTAGGACAGTGGCATCTGTCACTGGTCTCTTTGTTTTTGTATAAGCAGGACAAGGTATTTTCATAATGGTAAATAGTATAGTTCCGAGTTGTTGCCTACTACCCATGTTGGTTTTAAGTCCAAAAGTTTTTCTCCATAACTTGAAGATTTTATCCTCCTTCATTTTGGAGCTTAATTTTTTAATCTTATCATTTGTAGAGGCTATGGCTTCATTAAGATAGTCCGTATCTATCCTTATCCCATTCGCTTCCACTTGAGATAAAGCGATGCATCCATTATGTAATAACTTGTAGCCTTTACCTGTTGTTGGTTTCATTTTACTTTTTTACTCTTTTCTTCCTTCTTTTTCTTGGCTTAGGAGCTTTATACATTTTCATACTTTTTCTAGCTTTTATTTTACACATAGGGCATATCCCAAAGGCATAGATTCCTTTAGTATAATCAAATCCTTCTTTGTGGTCTTTATACCATAAGCATTTAACCTTTTTTGCCATAGAGTTTACTCTTAAAATATTTCATTTGTTTCATTGCTACTTTATATTCTAAAAGTGAATCCAATCCGTTATACAATAACAAATCCTTCCAATCTATTTCATGAATCCTATTAAACTTACTACCCTTCACTGATTTGAGAAAAGGTTTTATATGGTCATCGTAGGATTCTGCCCCTAACCAAACAAAGGATTGAAACTTTAGCCCTGTTATACTTGGACGATTATCCAAAACATGAGCAGCTATCATAGTATCCCATAGCCAATTCTTAACAGGGTGTCCCATTATTGCCCTTGTCCATCTATCTTCAAATTTCAGGTTAGATGCTATTTTAGGCATAGGTGATTTGAGCATTATATCAATAGCATTATACATCTCTGAACCATGCATCGGAAAGGCTATAGTTTTCTTGCCCTTCCAACAAACAGAACAGGAAACTATTTTAATTCCTTTCCCATCTGGTTTTAGACAATTCGTTTCATAATCAAAAGACACCATTCCGCCTCTATGAACCATTTCCTTTATTTCTCTAACAGCCCGGGATGGATTCATAATCACTTCAACCTCATCCTTATAGGAAGGAACCTCTTTCCAGGGTTTGCTTTTTGATTTTCTCACAGCCATTTTCAAATGCTGTTTAAAAATTCTGTTTAATACCTTATCATCCCTCCTCATAATATAAGATGGATGAAAGGTAGGTACTATCCAAGCATTCGGGTTATGACACGGAATACAATAGCCTCCCCATCTACTTATAGTCCCCATATCTTCTTTCCATATAGAAGATAGCAAAGACTTTACTGCCACTGCCCCTAAGAGAATAATAACATTGGGTTGGTATTTGTGGATTGTTTTTATTAGATTAGGACGGCAGGCTTGTATCATATCATCAGTTGGCGTTTCGTTTCCTTCCCGACGACATATCACAGCATTTGTTTTTATGCAATCCCTATCCAAATCAACCCCTAGCTTTTTTAAAGTTTTACGAAGTCTTTGACCAGCTCTTCCTATTAGTTGGGTATTATTTTTATCTTCCCGTTCCCCAGGAGCCTCTGCCACTACAAGTATTTTTCTCTTTCCCTTACCAGTAGGGGGCATTTTAGGAGATATACAGTGTTTGGAAAGACCACAAAGCCCGCATCGAGCAATCCGAGGCTCTGCTGCTTTACCTGCTAACTTAGATGATTGAAAAAATCCTTTAGTCATAAATTATTCATATTCCTTTATAATATCACATATAGCTACAACACTAGCACTTTCTACAACTCTAGTTATTGCTTTAATTTCTTCTTTAAGCTCATCGAAAGCATCTTTGGCATAAGCCCCAAGTGCTGACATTATGATAAAAACAGCTCCTGGATGTCGTTCTGCTAATCCCTCTACATTACATCTAGTAAGTGCCACAACATCACATCCAAATCCCATTGCTCCACCCACATCTACAATAATATAATCAGGACTACCAGAACTTTGTATTGCATATCCCGCATTTAAAAAATGTTTTACAGATGCCTTTGGAATACATTCTAATATAGTTTCTTTTTGATACTCCCACATTGATTTATCATCTTCACAGAACCAGATTTTGATTCTCTTCCTGCTCATTTTATTCCACCTTATCTAAAACTGCTACATAGGTAAACTTACCAACTTCAATTTTAAGACTCTCTTCTGATACTATACATCTATTGTTTTGATATATCAATTCTCTCAATAACTCAGGGGAAATGCCAAAAGATAGAGACCTACCACTATATTTCACTTTTTTGATTTCAGCAAACCAACCCGAAGCACCCTTCCCTTCAATCTTTATTTTACCTTTTCTGATATGAACTATAATTTGATTATCCTCAACATTCTCAACTGAAAATACTTCTGCTCTTTCGATAGCATCATTTAATCCTTTTGGCAGTGTGGTTTCCTTCCCATCCACTTTTAAGATTTTAGACAGTTTGGGATACTCTTCCTTTACCAAACGACGACAACTTAAAACGAGTCCCGTTACATTCTTAAAATGAATCCAATTTTTAGTTTTACTAAACTTATTCATCTCCAGGGACTCTATATGTTTTAGGGAATCTCTTCTTACCAAGATGGAATTTTTAATATTTGTGGTAATTCTATAACGAGCAGCTTGATAGTTATCACAAGCCTCTATCCATTTTGGGGTGATATGAATACAAGTCATTACAAACTCGGTCTCATTCTTGCCGGCACATTTCTTCACCATGGATACCGCATCTGAAAAATCATTAGGGAGGCTTTTCCACTTTTTGGGTTTTTCTATCGAGTCAACTGGAAGTAAAATTTCCTCCTCCATTCTAATTCCTGCCTGTTTATGTTTACCTTTGATTATCAACTCCTCTTTCCCAGCAGATACTTGTATAGTTTCTTCCTGGAGTTTACGTAGGATAGAAATTAAAGGCATAGCTTGCACTGCTCCTTCAATATTCAACAAAGACTTTTGGGAGCAAGCTATCTCATCATTAAAGGTGGTAACTCTGCCATCCTTAAATACAAAACAAGAGGATTGCTCTATTATCTCTCGAGTAGACAAACCAGGCAACACTGACTCCAATTGTTTCAAAAACTCTTCTCTATTTATTCTCATTTTTTGTCTCCTTTAATTTGAGTGCTTTTCTCTTCTTAAGTAATTTTATTCTCTTTATAGTGCATCCATTTTTTGAATACACATCAAAATAGGTGAACATAATACCTATCTTTTCTTCATTTATAAGAACCTTCTCTGGAAGACAATCTAATGTAGCACTTCCTGCATAAAGCATTTTCATATAAAGAATCCTTTCTTTATCTTTTTGTTAAAAGCCCAAGGCCAATCAGGAACACTCTTAGCTAACTCACAATAGTATTTCATATTAGCAACACCTCTAGCATTATGATGAGAAAGAACACCCCACTCTATCATTTCCTCCTCATCATTTACAGAACCTAAAGGCACTTTGATTTTATCCAACCACTGATATATCCAATCTTTGCTTTTCTTCGAAAGAGATAATAAATGCATATCCTTTACTTTTTTAGTGGGTGAAATGAAAGAGGCTCCTATAACAAGAGGAGGTGTGTCGAAATCAAACCTGCCCTGACATAAACGTGGCACCACAATTTTGCCATAAGCAGCTAACTTCCTCCAACTTGTAGAATCAACACTCCACCATGGATAGGTTTTTATCAATCGAAAAGAGGTACAAGCCAATCCATGCACTTTGACTTTTGGAAAATTGTTAGAGTCCGTGAGTGTGTCCTTCCAAAGTTTGTCGAGAACAGGCTCTACGGCTTCAAATTTGTTAGGAGTCACTCCGCCTATACAAATAAAGGTGTACCCTTCTTTTAAGTACCTTCTCAGCCATTTGACATCACTTCCAAGATGAAATACAGGTAATGGATGACACCCTTTCCTTTCCATATACTTTAGGGATTCATAGGAGGCTTCAGGATTATTGATAATATCTAGGTTAATGTAACCAGTCAAATGTTTGTCATTTTTTCTGACATATTTGATGTAGGCTTTTCTATAATCAAAAAATTCCTTCGTTTCATAAAAAGTGTAATCTTCACCAGTACCATCTGCACCTCGTCTGTCTTTAAAAGTCCTACCAAAACCACCTATTGTGTTTTTTTGCACATTTCTGGTATAAAGAGACACAGCTCCAGAATCTAAAATTGTGCAATGTGGTAGCATTATTTAATCACTCCTAATCGTGCGGCTACTGCTAAGGCTATACAGGTATCTGCAATAGGTATCCATTGCTGCTTAGGAAGCAGTCCCCTTAACAACTCACGTATGGTTTTTCCTTGGCTGTCTCTTATAGCCTCCATTGGTACATATACTCCATAAATAGTAAACCATCTTAAGAGCTCAGACCACCTTTTCATCTCCACCTTTTCTATTTTGCTGTTTAGGAAAGAATCAGGTATAAAACTTGGATAGAGTCTGGTATGATTAAATGGGCTGTATAAACCTTGCTCAACAAAAGGAAGATTTGGATATGGTTGAAAGAACTGACCCAGGCCTCCTTCTGTCCCATTGGTTTTTAACCTTGGAAGCATTTCCTCTTCTTTCTTTCCATACGACCTTTGAAAATCTCCTGTTTCGTTTAAAGCCCTTATTGTCTCTCCAGGAGAAAAGGTTATAGTTAGCCAATATACCAAATCACCACATTGATTCCATAGTCGTTTACAATCAAGTAGGTGTCTGCTTCCTCCTTTGGTAGCCATAAGATTAAACCCTTCAAAACCTATCTCCAAAAGGCGGACACCAGCCCTCCGTAAGGACTCGACTCCATACACCTCTATGTATTTATTCAGAACTAGGGAGTCTCCTAAAATTATTATATTAAACTTGCCAATAGCTTCACAAGCCTGTAGGATAAGATGAGCCCTGTGTATATTTAGAAAGAAATTTTCATCTACAAAATGAATATTTCTATACCCCATTTCGTAAAACCATTCCAATTTCTTTTCAACGACATCTATGGATAGCCTATCCACTCGTCCATCATTATTCTTAGAACCAGGACAAAAGAAACATCCTTTGGAACAACTGTAAGAAGTATGTATAGGATACCATTGCCCTTGATAAGCTCCTTGTATATGGGAATCGCAATCTGATAACAGGATTGATTTGAGTTGTTTAAAACTTTTACCTTGATGCTTCATACCTGCTACTATTTGTTCTGGAGTCACCTTGTATAATGGCAAACCCAATTCTTCTATAAAGCCATAGTACCCAAGAAACTTTGCATGTGGGTAGGTTCGATGCAACTCAAGGCACACGTCTTTCTGTGGAGGGGTGTCCATTACAACAAACATTTCAAAGACATCATCACTAATTTTATCACGGTCTACTGCTGTATAGTTCTCAAGAAAAACAACATCAGCTTCTACCTCCCATTTGAGGTAATCATAAAACAGATAGGGCAAATAACAATAACCGCCTCTATTCCATTCTGTGGTAGCAGGGTCTATTAGATATATTTTTTTGCACATTTTAGAAACCTTTCTTAAACCAAATCCATGTATTTTGTAAACCAACCTTTTCAAAGTGCATCTGTTCCACCCACTCTCTTACAGCCCTACTGCAATTCTGTTGATTCCCTTCTTTGTAATCATGACAAACAATAATACCACCAGGAGATAATATAGGCCAAGCCCATTCAAAAGTGCATTTTGTAGGTTCATAAATATCCACATCAATATGGATAAAGGATATCTTCTCTATACTTATATGCTCTAAAAGCTCTGGAATAAAGCCCTCACAAATACAAGCTCTGGAGCGAGATTTTACCTTATCATGCAACCATTGAGCTCCACCAACATTAAAACGACCCTCTGAATATATTTTAGCGTTGTCATATTGGCCTGGTTTTGGCAATCCTTTAAAACTATCTATGGCATAACAATCCTTTTGCATCTTTTCAGCTTCATCTAAAAACAAGAGATATTTATGACCTTCCCAAACACCAACTTCTACTATATCACCTTCTACCTCACTTGTCTCTCGAAGCAATTTTAATAATAATTCTGGATTTTCTGTATAACCACTTGTCATATTATATCTTTAAAATTCATATGGGTCACTAATAGGTTTGTTATCCATCACCTTTAGCATTCGTAACCAAGAAGAATCAAATCTTTTGTATATCCAAGCTCTGCTCTCTTGTCTAGCTTGTGTCCACAAATCATTTTTATCCAAAACAGCCATCACCTTTTGAACAGCATCTTTTAAATTTAATCGCCCATACATATACTCAGGTTTATATCTAAAAGTCTCTGGAAATGACCTGAAATATGGATAAATGGGGTAACACCCAGCAACACTTGACTCCAATAAGGTAATGGCAACAAAATCTTGGTCTGCTGTATTCATTTGGATTTTAGCAATACATAATTCTTTATAATAATCCTCTTTTGTCAAACCTTCTTTTAAAATTATATTGTTAGGAAATTGTTTTATAGCCCATTGAAGACGAGTTAGATTTATAGGATTATTGCTTTTTAATTTTTCAGAGGAGGTGCATATAATAAATTTGGCGTTTGGTCTATTTTGTACCACCACCCTTGCCACATCCAAAAAGAATAAAGGATTCTTTTCATCATCCCATCTACTACTGAAGATTATATGGTCTCTTCTTTGGATTTTAGCCCTGCTCCTACCATCGCCAGCTTTAGGCATTCTCTCCTTTACCTCTTCACTGTTAAATGGATGGCCAGTGATAAAAACTTTCTCCTTAGATGCTATACCACCAAACACAACCAAATCACGTAAACAAGGACCGCAAACAAAAATACCATCTAAGATTTCACCTATACCTTTTTCAAAGAGTCGCATCCAAGAACGCATTGGGTATGTAAAGTCAAATTCATCTACGGATTGAGCGTGCAAAAAGGCATACATCTTTGGTTTGATTTTAAACATAGAAAAGGCATAAGGTAAAGCCTCTATTCCTGGATGCCAAAAATCATCAAAGTAAATAATATCATTGTCTGTGATAACCCCTAATTCAACTAAAGACAATAATTGACTTATTTGTTTAAAACAATGCACTGAACGAGCTACTGCATCCAATACACAGCCTGTCTTAATACTTGAAGGCTCTTTGGACTCATCAGCCATTCCATCTATTCTATGATATGGAATTCCAGCTTTTATCCAATTCCGTTCAAGCCAGCCAGTAATAGGAGCCGACCACTGCATAGTGTATCGCTCCTTATAAGATTCTAAAGGGCAATAATATAACATTATTATCTCCTAACCAATAGATACCGTAGCACCATTTTCTCCATCTTCACTTACTTCTACAAAACTAGCTCCAAATTGTTTAAGTAGAAGAGTAGCTATCATTTCGCAAGATAATTCAAAATGCTTTCCTTCCAAATGCTCTTTTATATATAAATCCACTTGCCTCTTCAGTTGAAAAAACTCAACAGCACGGTCATTGTGACTAACCTCTAGGCCTATCTTGACATCAAAAATGTGCCGGTGATAATCTCTAAGGAAGGCAATATCTTCAGGAGCCTCCTTCCAACGATGAAACCCTTCAAATAAAGTTTGAATCCACACTACGATTTTCATATTAACTCCTCTGTCTCTATCTCAAATTCCTTTTCATGATATGCTCCGGCAATGCCAATATGAGTTCCTGCTGCAATCTGAACCTTCATAATATTAGCCCCTTATCATATTCATAAACTCATTTCTTGTTTGAGAATCCTTTTTAAATACTCCTGTTAAGGAAGAAGTAACCATTATCGAATGCTGTTTTTCAACTCCACGGGCGGTCATGCAAAAATGCTGTGCTTCCAAAACACAAGCCACTCCAAGAGGTTGCAAATTATTTTGCAGGGCTATTGTTATTTGTTGACATATCCGTTCTTGAATTTGTAACCGCCTGCTATACATCTCTAAGATACGAACAAGTTTAGAAATTCCTATCACCTTCCCTTTTGGAATATAGGCAATGTGGGCTTTACCAAAGAAAGGCAAAATATGATGTTCACAAAAGGAAAAGAATTCAATATCCTTTACCAAAACCATTTCATCACAAGTATCATCTTTAAATACTTTAATGATATCTGCAGGATTTTGTTTGTAACCACCAAACAGTTTTTCATATGATTTAATAACTCTAGTTGGCGTATCTTTTAATCCTTCTCGTTCAGGGTCTTCACCTATAAATTGAATAATCCTTCTTATGTTTTCAGTCGGACTGTTTTCATTATTCATTCTCTCCCAAGGAAAGGAGACCCAGGTATTTTTTAGATTTGAATCGGCTTTGGTTTTATCAACTAAAGCAAGGAAAAGAACATTTCCATATTCATGTTTATATTTATCTCGAGTTACTCCCATGTCAATAATATCATCAATAAAAACATCAGCGGTCTTTGCCTTTTGCACCAATTTGTTAAGAAAACCACGTCTCCACAAAGCAGTAGACACCAATTGAGCAGCATATATACCACCGCGTGGTATTCCATACAGTCGCATTTCTCTCGTATGGTTTCCACTAACCAAAGCCACAATATGATTAGTCAGTTGAAGAGCTCTTTCTCCTACAGCATCCCAACCAAAATTCATTTCATCCATACTATCTTACTCCTATTATTTTTTGGGTTTGAACTGATAGTCTCCACCTTGGGTGAGCCAAGACAAAATCAATTGCCAGTTGGTATTTCTCTGAGCAAGGTTGAATGAAGGCTACACCAGCTGCTAATTTGTCCTCTATTTGCTCCTCATAAACTTCAGGAAGTACAACTCCATCCAACACAATCTTAATTTCATCTGCTAAATTTAGCATAACCCTATTTGGTGGTTGTTGAGGTTTTGGAGATAAAGTTACCCAATCAAGTAATCCTTTTCCTTTTAGATAATCAATCAGAAATGGGTTTGTGCCATTTGTTTCTATTGCTATAAATGCAGAAGTCTCTTTTTCTAGTTCCAATACCAATGGCTCTAAATTATAAATGGTGGGTTCTCCTCCCGTAAGGACCACTAAGGAGACATTAGAGCATAATTTATTTACCATGTTCACTATTTTTTTTTCATTCATTGTTAGTTTGTAGGAATGGTTAGTATCACACCAAGGACAATTCAAATTACATCCAGCCAACCGTATAAATACAGTCGGCGTACCAGCACGATAACCTTCTCCTTGTATAGAATAAAATATTTCATTTATGGAATATAGCATGCTACATTCCCCTCACTTTCCTGAACAGTAACTTTTGAAACATGAGTTGAGAGATGAGCTTCTCCTTTGTGATACAAATTAAGTATCAAGCTCTTTAGTCTGTGAGCCAGTACATCTGCTATATGTTCTGCCGTAGGATTGAAATCAAATTCATCATTTAGATTTTTATGGTCTAGTTCTTTAACTACCCTACTAATATGAGTAAAATCAATTACCATCCCTTCCCCATTTAATTCCTCCGAAGAAACCTCTACATGAATAATCCAGTTATGACCATGAAGTCTTGAGCAAGGAGAGGGATAAGAAAGATTTAATTTATGGGCTCCTGCTATTTCTATTCTCTTGGTTACTATGTACATATTTACTCCTTTTATTATTATGGAGAGGTAGGGCTTAGTTTTACAGGTTGCCACCGGTAGCTCGCTGATTGTATTTCAACAATGCCACTACCCCATTTATTCACTTTTGATTACTCCATTCCTATTCAAGCCTTCGGAATTTGAATATCCGCCGTTAGTGTACTTGACGCGGTTTGCTATTACTTCTTGATTAGGTACTTCTTTTTATCATTCATTGTGACAAGTTTTTTCTCAGCGATTAGGAAACGGAGGTAGGTTTTGACTTGTGATAAGTCCAGTTTAGTTTC
>SDBT01011408.1_pt1 | contig 14305 bp, 16 predicted proteins | sample 2277101 | NCBI WGS metagenome assembly SDBT01 (sample SAMN10404973, study PRJNA504765) | marine sediment metagenome | isolation source: marine sediment core GS10_PC15, 103 cmbsf | place: Arctic Ocean: Southern Knipovich Ridge | collected 2010 | reverse complement strand
TCTTTTTGATGAAGTAAAAAATGAAAAAGCTATTTCAAATCAAAAAATATTTTTTGTGCTGCTTTCTCCTGTCATAATCATTGTTTCCGTGATTCTGCTGTCTGCTTAACTGGACAGCAGTGAAAGAAGACATGAAAAATAAAATACTCGCTTACAGAAAAAAAGCATGGTTAATATCTCTTTTAGACTCCCAAAATCCCATGATTCTCGAAGCATATGATAACTATGATAAAATTGATCCAAAGAAAATTGAACATCCAGGTTTCGTTTCATGGACTTCATCGATGACCGGATCAATTAGTCCAATAAATAAAGCACAATTAAACAATATGACAATTAAAGAAATCATAGAATTCTTGATTAATTTTAAACCTGAGACTGGGTGGGCTAAGCCATCAAATGATGGCTTATCAAATGTCTTACAAAGCTATGTTGCAGAAAATCCCGAGAGAATTTCTGAAGAATTAGAAACGTTTCTAATTTTAAAACTAGTATATCAACATTCAATTTTGCATGGTTTCTTACAAGCACATAATAAACATATGGATTTTAATTGGAACAAACTCCTAAATTTCATTTATAAAATAATAGATTCTGAAAGCTTCTGGTCTGAAAAATATGGAGAAACAAATAACGATTATCGAAAATGGATAATTTCATTAATTGCTGATTTGATTAATAATGGCACTAAAAATGATGATTTTGCTTTTGATCCTAAACTTTTACCTCTTTCTGAGTCAATTCTATTAAAGCTTTATAATCATTCGGATTATGAATTATTTTATTCTCTCAATCTTGTTACATCCGTATTGAATTCAACACTTGGAAGAATTTTTTCTGCGATGATAAATTATTCATTAAGAGTAGCTAGATTATCACAAAATACTGCAGATAGATGGAATCCCACAATTATGACTTTATTTAATGAACTTCTACATAACGAAAGGAAGCCGACAATAGAATTTTATGTTGTACTTGGTGAATTTTTACCCAATCTATTGTTTCTTGATGAAGCTTGGGTAATCAAGAACATTAATTTAATATTTCCTAGAAATCATGAAGAACAATGGAAAGCTACTTTTAATGGCTATCTTTTTTATTTTTCAAAAATCTATAAAGATATTTATTATTTATTACGTAAAAATCAGCACTATGAAAAAGCGATTTATACAGATTTTGGAGATGAGCAAATTAATAATGCATTAGTTCAACATATTTGTGTTGCATATCTTGAAAAATGGGAGAATATAAACAATCCTGCAAGTTTAATATCAAAACTGCTAACCAATAAAGATGTGAAACAATTTTCAGAAATTGTACATTTTTATTGGGTAATGGAAAGAAATCTAACAGATGATGATAAATCTAAAATACTAATACTATGGGATAGTTTATTTAAATATATTAATGAACTTAAAGATATTACAGATGAACATAAAGGGATTCTCTCTGATCTGTCAAAATGGATTATTTTTATTGATAAAATAGATAGCAAATCCTTTAAATGGTTGTTATTGTCAGCTAAATATGTAAAACTTAATTATAATACATCATATTTAGTTGAGAACCTTGTTAGACATTCAGATATTACACCTGATAAAGTAGCTGATATTTATTTATTCATGTTAAATGAAAATATCTATCCAGATTATGATCAGAAACACATTATCAATACTATTCAATGTTTATATGATCAAGGCTTTAAGGAAAATGCTAATAAGATTTGTAATCTATATGGAAGTAATGGTTATGATTTTTTAAGAGCATGTTATTTAAAAAATAACAAGATTTCTAAGTGATTTTAGATGTCAGATGCATATAACAGGCGTGTCCACATTGGGTTGAAAGGAATCTGAAAGAACGTGGCACACGCAAAACATTATGTGAATAAATTGGAGATATTATGAAATCAATATTTGAAATTGCACTTGCAATAATGGCGAGTATTGGGGGAGCAGGTGTAATTCTATTAGCTTTATCTACTTGGCTAGGAAAAGTATGGGCATACAGAATTTTAGAAAAACAGAGAAAAGAGTATCAATTTGAAATTGAATCTTATAAAGAGAAAATCACCAAAGGATTAGAAGAACTAAAAGGAGTGATTGATTCAAGAAAAAGTGTATTAAGTAGTTTGCTTACCCATAATGAGAACATACAAGAAAAAAAGTTTGAAATATTAAATGATATTTGGAAAATAACAATTGATATTGATGCTTTTTGCGGTAAAGTTACAAAATACTATTACTATATACCTCCTGAAGATATTAAACATGATGTTGAAAATAGGAAAATACTTAAGAAAGAAATAACTCATCAGATAATTGAGGAAAATTTCAATTTATCAGAGAAAGTAAGATACTATTTACCTTTGATTTCATTTGATTTATGGAATACCTTTTTCAAATATTCTACATTTGAATTCAGATTATTAAGTGTTTATTTATACTCAATTAATGAATTTGATTGGCGAAAAGATGAGATTATTAAAAATGTTTTACTCGAATTCTTCAATTCTAAAGAAATCGACAAAATTAATTCAGGTAAAATTGCTTCTCCTAATTTTATAGTAAATGAATTTCAAATGTTAATTCTTAATAAAATAAAAGAAGATCTATCTGGTGAAAGACTAAAAAAACAAAGCATCAAAGATTATCATGAAATCCTAAAACTTAAAGATATTACAAGAGCGGAAGATGTTTAATTATAATAGTTTATTGTTTGGTTCACATAACATGTGCACCTGCGGTAGGTGTTGTCAGTTTGTTTCGCTTGAATCGTACCGATTCAGGTTTGTTCGGTCATGATCGTTCCGAACCCGCCGCACACGCCAAACATTAGTGCAATCTTTCATAAAATATTTGACAAACATACAATCTTTGTATATTGTATCTGTGTAATAAATTTTAAGAGGTGATGATATGAATACGAGTACTGTTAATATTGCTTTTAAAAAAGATCTACTTAAGTTAATTGATCAGTTGGCTAAAACTGAGTCACGATCAAGATCTGAGTTAATTAGAGAAGCCGCAAGAATGTACATTGATAGAAAAAACAAATGGAAAATGATTTTTAATTTTGGTAAGAAGAAAGCAAAATTAGATAATATCTCTGAAGATGATATTATTGATGAAATCAATGATTATCGAAATTCAAAAAGGATTGATCGTTGATTGGAATAGTTTTAGACACAAATGTTTATATCTCAGGGATTTTATTCGGAGGTAATTCAAGGGACATTTTGAATAAGATTATTGAGGGTAAAATTACACTTTATATTTCTGATGATATTTTTGGTGAAATTAAAGATGTTCTTTCGAGAAAGAAACTTGATTTTCCTCCTGAGATTGTTCATAATATCATTAATGAAATAGAATCGATTTCTGAGTTGATTTATCCGACAGCATTTTATAATATTGTTGAAAAAGACAAAGATGATAATATAATTATTGATTGTGCTGTTGAAGCAAAAGCGGATTTCATAGTAACCGGTGATAAAATTCTTCAAGAAATTAAATCTTTCAAAGGTATAGAAATTTTAAGTCCTCGTGATTTTTTAGATCGTATTAATTAGATTCTTTATGCACACAACTTTGCACCCAACAAACTCCGCAAGCTTAGTCGTGCTATTCCAACCTGTTTGGAAGAAGCTTTGCAAGCATTAAAAGAAGATCATGAATATCTGCTTGCTGGAAGTGTATTTAATAAGGAACTGATCGATAGCTGGATAACTGAAAAAATGAAGGAAGTAGTTGCTGTGAGGAACAGGCCGCAGCCATATGAAATGAATCTTTATTATAGTTTGTAAAATAAGAAATAACGCACTTGAAAAAAATATGAATCTAAAGAAATTACCAAGACTTGTAAAATCTTTTCTATTGCCAGTTATTCAAATATTTGCGCAGACCCACCTGAAGAACTATGCAGAATTAAATTTCTGGCAGGAAAAATGGGAACAGGAAAACCATAAACTTTCAAATGCTCATTATGAAAAGATATTCTTGGCTATGGCAGGAGAAAAAGACACATCTTTCCTGGGTGGAAAAACAGTTGCTGATTTTGGCTGCGGTCCTCGGGGAAGTTTATGCTGGGCAAAATCAGCTTCAAATAGAATTGGGATAGATGTCCTTGTGGATAAATATGAAAAGTTTGGAATTTCCAGGCACAATATCGAATACATTAAAAATACAGAAAAATCAATTCCATTACAATCAGATTATGTAGATATACTTTTCACTTTAAATGCGATAGACCATGTTTCAAATTTTGATATCACCTGCAGGGAAATTGTCAGGATAATTAAACCTGGCGGGGAATTAATAGGATCATTTAATTTGAATGAGCCAAAATCTGCAAGTGAACCTCAAACCTTAGATGAAGAAATAATACAAGAAGAATTACTTCGATATTTCGATATTATTAACTATCGGATAAGACCACAAGGTCCAAAAGGAGATTATTACAGTTATTTCTTTGATGACTCGATCCTTGACATTCTTCCGGATGAGCCCGGATATCTATGGGTAAGAGCGAAAAAGAAGTAAGCAAGAATAAGGTTTCTCGATTAATCTTTATTAAAATTTAACCAGTATCAGCAACTTCATCTAATCCCGGTCTTATGAATTCCCTTGCTTTTGGGAATCTTTTCTCTACAATACTGCACAAGCGATTCAGAAATGAAATTATTTTCATGAGCTTTTCTTTCCTGTCCGGGAAGAAGTCCAACATTTTTGTCCACGCACCAATTGAGCGGTCTATTCCGATTAATGCTACTTTTGCCGAACCATCCGAATCATTGGGAAAATCTTCGGAAAAATCGTTATCTTCGTCCACTTCTACATCGAGTGCCCTTCGGAGTTTAACATATATCTGCATTTGATACCACCTGATAATTTGAACGATATCATCAAATTTTACAGCAGCTTCCTTTGAATTATTCAGTTTTTGATAGACCTCCGAATCTTCATAAACATATTCGGTGGAATCAAACCAGCCATCAACGAGCTTTATGTATTTATATGCCATCTCTGATGTCAGGTGAATAACATTTTTTGCACTTGTTTCTTTTTCCTCGATTTCAATAGAATCAAGATCAATACCATGTTCCAAAGCCATATCCTTAATCATGTCTATTGTATCTTTCATTAAATTTGAAAATCCTTCCCAGAACTCAGCACTGGCAATGTCATGTTTTTCCAGGTCTGCATAGTTTTCCTGTCCAATTTTATAGTTCAGACAGCGCGAGGTAAACTGACATCGCTCACACCATCTGTCACAATAGTTATAAATACTTGAGATATATTTGGGGTTTCGTGCTTCTTTTATTAATTTTTCTTTGTTCATAATAATTCCTACATTAGAATTTTTTACACACAAATTAGTAAAAAATAAATTCTATTAAATATGTCAAAAAGAAAAATGGAAATCTCATGAAAACATTTTAAGCAAGACCTGACTCGCAATGATCCGGCAACTGCTGGAGAATGTGAGTCGAGGATTGCGACTATTTCATAAAGCGGGTTTTTTTGAATTTCTAACTCCCCTAACCCCTCTTTGCAAAAGAGGGAAAATATGTGTAAACTAAGAAGATACGAGTTCTCATTCTCACCTTTCCGAAATCTATCTTCTTGTGATTATCTTCGTAAGAGGTTTCGGAAAGTTACGTTCCATTTTTGCTTTTTACTTCTTGTCACGCCGTCTTGTCTCGGAGTAGCTTAAGCGAAAACGGAAGCAATATTCTTCTTGATTTACATTGCGTAGGCGGATTACTTTCTGCTTCTTCAATTGCGAATGCAATTGAAATCACACCATTCGTTTATCCGCTTATAAAAATTTTTTATTGACGGAACACAGGCTTTTTCACTTTTATAAGCCATGAAAAATGAAAAGAAATTGAATGTATCCATCGACATCGGCGGTACTAACAGCAGGTTGCAATGCGAAATTGTCTGTGATGACAAGATTACTTCTCAATCCATTGAATATATTCGTAACATTGGAGATAAGGATTTGTTAAAAAGATTTATCAAAGAATCCATTTCAGATTTCACAGCAGAAATGCAGCCATCCAATTGTGTTATTGGTTTTGCCGGTGCTGTGATTGACCGCAGAAAAGTTTCTTTAACCAACTGGAAGAATCGTCCGACAATTTATTTTGAAGATTTGGTAGATTGGGGATTTCCGGAAAAATCTACTTTGATGGTTAATGATATGGAATTAGCAGCATACGGTATTCTGGATATGGATGACAAAAAATTGATTCCATCCAAGCAATGTTATATTCTGTATGAACCGGAGAAAGTTTCGGCTAATCACTTTAAGAATAAACTTGTAATAGCTCCAGGAACAGGCTTTGGAACGTCAAGCATTGTAGAGATTAAAACACGTTCTGAAGAAATTATCAGCAAAGTAATCTCTTCCGAAGTTCAACATATTCAGATACCATCTTTTGATGAAAAACATAGGAAAATAATAGATATCATATTAGCAAAGATGGTGAACAGGAATTTCCTGAGCTATGAAGATTTCGTTTCAGGAAAAGGTTTGGAAGATACTTACAAAGCACTTTTGCAGATAGAAGGGAAAGAAACTAATGAAAAAACAGCGGAAGATATTGCCGGAGATGCAGTAACAAATAACGATCCTATAGCAAAGGAAGCTTTGGATATTTTTTATCGTTGTGCCGGCAGACTTGTGCAGGCGATGTGTCTTGTCATCCAACCTTATGGCGGAGTGTTTCTTTGTGGAGCTTCCACCATCAATAATTCATCGTTCATTTCTCGAAGCGGATTTATAAAAGAGCTTCTTAACAGCCCGGTAAGAAAGCAGCTTCTTATCCAGTTTCCTGTTTATATTGTAACTAAACCGGATATAAATATTTCCGGTGGTTTGTGGGCTTGCAGGAATATTTTCTAATGCAATACGACAAAATCAAAGATAAATTTGCCGGACTCATCGATAAAATTTCTTATTTTAGGAAATTGTTCTATCTGCTTTTGGATATGTTGTTGTTACGTCAGTGGTATGTGAAAGCAAAAATAAAAAAATACTTTCCGAAAAATAAACCAATTCGTTTCTACGATGCAGGTGCTGGATTTGGGCAGTATTCCTGGTTTGTACTTAAGTATTTCAAAAATGCTAAAGTTCATGCAGTTGACCTGAAAATGGATTATATGGATTCTTTTGCTCGATATGCAGCCAAACACGGCTGGCAGGATTTCACAGCTCAGCAGGCGGATTTGACAGTTTATCTGCCAAAAGAGAAGTTCGATCTGATCATTGCTGTTGATATTCTGGAACATATAAAAGACGATATGCAGGTATTGAAGAATTTCCGCCATGTTTTGGATGTTGGCGGAAAGCTGATTATCTCTTCTCCCAGCAATTTTGATGAATCTGCCAAATTCACAGAAGAACACGTGCGTCCGGGTTATTCAAAAGAAGATATCATCTCTAAACTTGAGAGGGCAGATTTTAAAATTATTTCTTTTGAATATTCTTACGGAAAATTCGGGCAGGCTTATTGGAAGTTATGTTTAAAATTTCCGCTCTCCTTAATTAATAGAAGTAAATTATTTTTTTTACTTCTTCCATTCTATTACCTGGTTTCTTATCCGATATCGATAATTTTTATGATGCTGGATTTTTATGGAAAGAAAAAAATAGGAACTGGTGTTATGGTGGTGGCGGAGCGAAGAGTTTGAAATGGATCCATTGAAAAACAGGCTGAAAATTTCTCCAAAATTGAGTTACTAAACAGGAGTTTTTAAACGAACTATTATTTATTCTTCGTTTAGAAGTTTCGTTGTAATTTCAATTAACTCAGGGATATCTTCCTGTAATGTTTTCCAGATAGTCTTATGATCTACATCAAAGTAAACATAATTAATATTTTGACTATAGTAGAACGTTTCCTAATTATCGTTGCAATTATTTGTTTATTAAATTTCAAATTTCAAGCACCCCCGTACAGTCATTCTTCCTTACGGGGCAGGCAAATATTTTACCCCGTGAAATCCCGCAAGAGCGGGACTTCGTATTTCACGGGGCAGGTAAATTCCAATAACCAAATATAGAAATTCAAAATAGTTTCGGTCATTTTAATTTGAGATTTTGAAATTATTTGTAATTTGGAAAGTGTAATTTGGGATTTTTTTTAATTGCTAAGTTATTTTTTTTGAAAACTTTACACTAGTTATATATTCAGGCAACATATTTTACTCTCGCTTTTTCCAGAACATCATTTCTAAAATAACGGCTCAGTTCTGCAGGAGTTCTTAAATCTACTTTTCTGCCAATCATTTTTGTCAGTTCTATTTCAAGCCCTACCAATTTTAATAAACCCGGAATATGCTCATCTTCAAACTCTACCAGCAGGTCAATGTCACTTTCCATTTTTAGTTCATCCCGTAATGCAGAACCAAATAAAGACAGTTTCTTTATGTGATTTTTCCTGCAAAACTTAAAGAGTTCGTCTTTTTTAATTATTTTTAAAATAGAGAACATAAAAATTTCTCCCTTTTTTAAATCTCAAAACCACATTAAACCTTTTTTAAATTAAAAAATATGTCAACGCAAATATGAAATATAGAGAAATCACGTTGGTTCAACCGTCCCGGTTGAACCTTGTATTATCTTTGAACACCGTTCCGTTGTGATTTCATAATTATATTATTATGACTGAGATGGTTATTCTCAAATATTTCATTTAATCAAAACGGGAGAATGAATATTTCGCTCTGTGAACTCCTGAAAGTTAGTTATTTCTTCCTCAGTTCCAAGCGACGGGTCTTTATTTTTCCTTTTGAATAATTTCTATGCCAAATTGTATTTTACAGGAGAGATCGTCTCCCGCAACATATTTACCTGTTTTTTCATCAATATAAGAAACGAAATACCACCTGATGGTGCAGAAAACATCACTATTTCTGATCAGATAAAATGTTGAGCCGGGACCATCGGCGCAGAACCGGATATCTGCTCTCCAACCTGCATTGTACCAGAAATTTCCTTCATAAGGATAGAACATATCCATCGGATCAATTTCTTTATCGAGCAATGACCATTTTGTTTCAAATACTATCTCGTAACCTTCATAGGTTTTATTTTCAAATTCAAAAGAGGTTGGAACGATTTCATTTTTAGTATGATTCAGTGAATCGAGAGCTTGATGAAATTGGATACATACTGTTTCGTTCAGGTTTTCAGCATATGCAGCGACGGCTATAAATAACAAACAAGTAACAATCCATTTCTTCATATTAATCTCAAACCCTTCCAGGAAAAATATTAAATCAGGATTTTTGTTTCCGCTTCGAGTCCAGTTTCGTTTCGCTCCTGTTTGTCTCGGCGTAGCAAAGCGAAGACGGATGAACTCGAATCTTAAGCTAATTAATTCACAACCAGCGATACATCCATCTTGTAACAATAAAATCACTTTTGATCTGCCTGATTGCTTTTTCCACTGAATATTGAACAATATACTTGTCGGAATGAATCGGTTTTTTCTGAATTTCATCAGTATCTAATTTTTGTAATAATGGCAATGCTCTTCTATCGCCTATTTGACCCAGAGCCCAGATAGCTTTGTTCTTTTGTTTAAAGGAAAATTCATCCGATTTTATAAGAGAAATAAGTGCTTCAACGTTATCGCTTTCAAATTTATTAGAAGCAATTTCACAAATTGATTTAACACCCGTAAATATCATACTCAGAGAAATTGCACACAAAATACAAAAAGCTGCAAAACCAATGAGAATTACAGATAAGATAAATTTTTGCAGATTAGTTTTTCTCAACAAAGAACCAGGTTTTTCTTCAGTATTCATAATATTTCCCTTTTTTGTTAACTAACAGGTTTAATAAAATTTATCATCCAGAGAAAATATTTTTGATATTACATCTGAACGACGAATCTTATGAATATAAATTTTTTACTTCATTTCTAATAATGTCCGGCACCAATCCTGAAATACTCTTCTCTTTTCTTATTTTTTCTCTGATTTCGTTTGAAGAAATATTTACAGGTTTCATTTTAAGGAAGAAAAGTTTATTAAGATAATTAAGATATTTCCATTCAGTTTTGTCAGTATCAGAACGATTGAAAACAACTATTTTCACGTTATCCAAAAGCCATTTATAATTATGCCATCTAGGAAGTTCCAAAACAATATCGTCACCTGTAATAAAAAAAAAATCATTATCAGGATATTTAGATTTTAATGTTTTTATCAATTCATCTGTGTAGTTAAGGTTTTCGGACTTCTCATCAAGATTGGAAACTTCAAAATCCGGAAAAGATTTCAAAGCAGTTTCGAGCAGTTTATATCTAATTTCAAAGGAAGGTATATTTCTATTGGTTTTCAGCGGATGCATCCCAACCGGAAGAAAAAGAATTTTATCTAATTCCAGTTGTTCAAGAGCATTTTTTGCAATAGCAAGATGCCCGTTATGAACAGGATTGAACGAGCCACCGATTAAACCGATTTTCATCTAATCTAATTTCTTTAAAAGCTTGTTTATCTTTTCCGCTTCCTTGGAATCAGGATAACGCATTGAAAGCGTACCTGCTGTTTTCAGGGCATTTTCTTTATCTTTTCTATTAATAAAAATTTTGGTTGAATAGAAGAGAGACATTTTGTCTAATTTGTCCAAATTACCAAGTTCAATAATTTCATCAAAATACATCAAAGCAGAGCTGTAATCATAGAGTTTGTAGTAAGCATAGCCACTATAATATTTTTTCTTCAGAAGTTTATAATGGCATTTCTGAATGAATTCGACTGCCTTATCTCGATTTTCAGCAAAAGGAAATTTTTCCAGAAAAATCTCGAACGCATCAATTGCCCGTTCGGTTTCCTCCTGAGTGTAATGCGGGTTTAAAGATTCTTCATAAAAGCAGATTCCAATCTTAAAATAGGCATTGCTGATATTTTCATAATCCGGGAAAAGACGAATTATTTCTTCTAATTCGAATCTTGCATCCATAAATTTATTCTGCTGGAAGTAGCATTCAGCGAGTTTCATTTGAGCTTCGGCAGTAAAGATGGAATTTCGCTCAAAGGCAATATCAGAATAAATAGGAACAGCTTTGTGATATTTTCCTCTGTCGAAAAACTCATTGGCAATTTTCATTTTATCTGCTGCAGGTAAGTCCTTGTACAGCTTATTTTTACTACATCCAAACAATATAATTATTAATAAAGAAAGAAATATTAATTTTCTCATTTGCTACCTCAATTTTATCTTAAGCTTTTTCAAAGAAAGCTTTATATGCTCTGTAAGATGAATAAGTATCTGCTTTGCTCGCAAGTTCGTAGAGTGCGTGCATTCCCAGAATTCCGGGACCACAATCAATAACTTCAGCTCCGTATTGAGCCAGGAATTTTGCTATTGTTCCACCGCCACCTTCATCTACTTTTCCCAGAGTTCCGGTTTGCCAATTCACATTTTCTTCGTTTAAGATTTTGATGATTTTTGCATTAAATTCTGCATTTGCATCGTTGGAACCTCTTTTTCCACCGCTGCCTGTATATTTAGTGATACTAACACCGAATCCGAGATGAACTGCATTTTCTTTTTCATGCACATTAGGATAGTTTGGATTGATAGCAGCATTCACATCTGCGGAAAGAATCTGGCTGTTCATAAGTGTTTTCCTCAAACTCAAACTATCAAAAGGCTCATTATTATATTTAAGAAGATCAGCGATAAAATCGAGGATAAAAATTGATTTTGCTCCGGTATTACCCTCGCTTCCGATTTCTTCTTTATCTGTGAGGTAAACGACAGCTGTTTTCTCAAGATTATCTACGCCAAAAATTGCCTGAGCAGAAGTATAAGCACAAATTCTGTCATCCTGTCCATAACCGAGAACGAAACTTTTATCCAGTCCGGAATCTCTGGATTTTCCTGCGGGAACAAGTTCCAGTTCTGCCACCAGGAAATCTTCTTCTGTTATACCATATTTTTTGTTTAGAAGGACGAGCGCATTTAATTTCACAGCTTCTTTTGTTTCTTTATCTTCAATAAATGGGATGGAATTGAAAATTACGTTCATAGAGCCAGCAGTAATTGCTTCGCCAATTTTTTTGGTGTATTGTTCTTTTCGGGCAAGATGAGGTAAAAGGTCCGGCATCACAAAAACCGGCTCGTTCTCATCTTCTCCAATTGAAACATTTAGAACTTCACCGTTTTTCTTCACAAAAACACCGTGAATCGCAAGTGGAGTGGACATCCATTGATACTTTTTGATTCCTCCGTAATAGTGTGTTCTAAGCAATCCCAGAGTTGTTTCGCTGTCCTCAAAAAGCGGGTTTTGTTTCAGATCAACTCGCGGTGCATCAATATGAGAAGCAACGATGTTTATCCCTTCAAGAATAGGTTTTTTCCCGATGATGGCAAAGGCAGCATTTTTGTTTTTTGAGATGCGAAAGATTTTATTGCCTTTTGCTTTTTTATCCAGGTTTTGATATCCTTTTTTCAAGAGTTCAGTTTCAAAGTAATTCACACTTTCTCTAACACTTTTTCCTTTATCTAAGAAATCTTTATATCCTTCAGAGAAATCCAAAGCGTTTTTTTTCTCTTTTTCTGAAAATTTCTTCCAAAAATTTTTTCTTTGATAAAACAGTTTCTTTTTCAGTTCTTCCGTTTTTTTCATTCTCTTATTTTCTCCTTATTTAGAGTTCATCCGTAAACTCAGATTTTTCGATTTCTAACTCCCCTTACCCCTCTTTGCAAAAGAGGGGAAACACTGATGAATCCAGAGAGTTCGAGTTTTCATTCTCCCCATCTCCAATGATCTCAAAAAGTCCTTTTAATCTCCCTTTGCTAAAGGGAGAATCAAAGAGGGTTTAAGAGAGGGGTTGGGGGTGAGTTTCCGGATGCACTCTATTTTATATCAATTATTTTAAATTTCCTTTCACCAATTGGAGCTTTAGATATAAAAGTTTCTCCTTTTTTTTTTCCGATCATTGCCTTACCAATCGGAGATGCAAGAGAAATGCGTTCATATTCATTTTCACTTTCAAAAATCTCATCGATTCCAACAAGTTGCTGTTTTCTGATTTTACCATCTGATAATTCCTGGATGGTAACCAAAGCTCCAAAACGCACAGCATCTTTTGGAATATTTTTTGGGTCAATAACTTGCAGTTTTGCGATTCTGGATTTTATATGATTAAACTCGTTTTCAAGATAGCGCTGTTTTTCCCGGGCAGCATGATATTCTGCATTTTCGCTTAAATCACCCATTTCTCTTGCTGTTACCACTTGTTTCATGATTACAGATCTTTCCTTAATCAATTCATTCATACGCACACGAAGCCGCAGCATTCCTTCTTTGGTAATATAATCTGCCATTAATTCCTCTTTTTCTGAAGAATCTTAAGACCGTGTAAACCCACTTTTTTCAATTTGATATTTCCGCTTGCTGCCCAGAGATTTAATAATTTTTCGATATTTTTATTATAACAACAAATTGCCCCACATAGAATTTCTGCAAAAACAGGATTTCTGGTTAAGTGGTAGTTTTCAAAAACAGAAAAATAGAAACCAGGATCAATTTTATAGGTTGATTTCAGAAAATTTGAATTCAATTTTATCATGTTTGGAGAAGCATAAAGCCAGGAAGTTTCCAGTTTATGAAAAATCGGTTTTATCATATCGTGTTCAAAACTTATCAGTTTTATCAGGAGTTTCTGAATGCTTAATGAGAGATATTTATTATCCTGTTTGATCCAGTTCATCATAAGATCGAGATATTGATGAGGCTTCTTTTTCAGGAGCGGGAAAATCGCTTTATCGATTATCAAATTACATTCTCTTTGATCGTCAATTTCCAGAAGGATTTTTTGTAGATAGTCGAGAAATTTTTCAGGTTTTTTCCTCACTGCCCTACCCATGATGTAAGCAAAAATGATCTTTCCATTATCTCCTTTTTTCTGCAGAATATAATCATAAAATTCAAAGTAATCTTCTGCGAATTTTGCCATTTTGGCAGCAAGAGTCTTTCCCACCAGCGTAATAACAGATTGCGGAACTTTGTTGTCAACACGCTCTGGATATGCATTATAAATGATGTCAATATCAAAATCTTTTTCTGGAAGTTTTCTTTCAAAAAAATCAAGCGTGTCAGCTTTTATGCGTTCTTTCCAGTCTAAAGAAATCATTTCAATTCTCCTTTCTCTAACTCCCCTGACCCCTCTTTGCAAAAGAGGGGAAACATTGATGAATCCAGAGGATTCGAGTTTTCATTCCCCCCTCTCCAATGATCTCAAAAAGTCCTTTAAATCTCCCTTTGCTAAAGGGA
>SDBT01011407.1_pt1 | contig 14305 bp, 11 predicted proteins | sample 2277101 | NCBI WGS metagenome assembly SDBT01 (sample SAMN10404973, study PRJNA504765) | marine sediment metagenome | isolation source: marine sediment core GS10_PC15, 103 cmbsf | place: Arctic Ocean: Southern Knipovich Ridge | collected 2010 | reverse complement strand
CCAGCCTCGCGTTCGATAAAGCCAAAGCCTTTGTCGTCGTTGAACCATTTAACGGTTCCGGTCAATCGTTCGGACATCCGAACCTCTCCTTCATGCTGGAAGCTTTAGTTGAGCAGACCACTCGAGGACTTCAGATACAGCTAAACTCCTGGAAAGCGACTGCAGTACTACCAACAACGTGCGGAGTATACCCATGTACCCCGTATTGATTCAAGGACAGTTGTCAACCTTCCCTAGTTCTTGCGCAATGTATTGAGGAATCGGTGTACGCTTAATGGCGATCTGCAATGTCCGGAATTCGCGTTTGAGAGTCAACTCAAGGGAGGATTTGGGTGTCAGATCAACAAATGAAGTTGATTCCGCGCGATCTCCAGTTCTGGAAGTTTCGTGCTCACGGGTTCCTGAAGAACCTGCGATTCTTTGATCCGTTCTTCATCCTCTTTCTTAGGGAATCCGGGCTGTCCTTCCTGGCCATCGGCACACTGATTTCCATTCGCGAAATCGCCACCAACATCTTGGAGATTCCCACCGGGATCATGGCCGATGCCTTCGGCCGCGGCAAGGCGATGTTATTCGGGTCAGCGCCTATCTGGTTTCGTTTGATCTGTTCTATCTGGGTTCAAGCTTCTGGATGTTCGCGATCGCCATGATCGCATTTGCCTGTAGGGAGGCGTCCCACTCCAGAACGTACGAGCCGGTGATCTTCGAGCATCTTCGGCTCAGTGGATGCGAACACCTCAACGTTTCCTACTACGGAAAGACACGTGCCGCATCTCAGTTCGGTTCGGCACTGGCTTCGCTACTTGCAGCCGGTCCTGTAGTTCGGACGGGCAGCTTTCGCATCATCTTTCTCGCCTCCACCACTCCCCACGTCCTGAATCGGCCGGCCCACCCGGCGGCCGTTTCGCACGGCGGGCTTGGTCGGGCTGAAAGGCGTGACCTAACCTCTTCCCGTTCCGGAAGATCGCGAAACGTACTCCGTTTGGATCAGTCGGCCAACACACGGTCAAGAAGCCAGAACTCGATGTCGTAGAGCTCTTGCTGGACTGACGAGGGGACGTTGAATTCTCCTCCCATGGACAGATCGGAGAACGGCACCGAATCCCCGATCAGAACAACTTTGCCGCTCCCGCGATCAGTAATTGAAACGTATAGCGTAAGTGCAGGGCTGACTTCGTGCGCATACGTCTCGCCCTCCGCAAACAGCCAGCCAGCCTGCCTGTCAAAGAGGACGCGGAGTTCGAATGCGTCAAGGATACTTGCGAACCGATCCGGATCATCGTCTCTCCGCCCCATCAACACAAGCCGCCCGGCGAAGTCCTCGACATACTCGACGAGCTCCCTGAGGAAGGCCTCGTCAAGATCAGCTTTAGGATTGATGAGCAGAATCGGGCGCCCGGGGACCAGTTTGGACAGGGAACCCACGGCAACGGGAGCAGGCACCAAATCCATCCGTTGGGTCCACACGAAGAACGTGTTGAAAGTTTCGCCAAGCAGTTTCTCGTCCACAGAAGAGCGAGGTTGTGCTGAAACCTCTCCCTCGGAATGCTCTAGATCAAAATAGACGTAGGGGATTGCCGTCCGCGGGGTAGGCAGTGGGTACCAAGTAGCGTGCAGATGAGCAACGGCCAACGTTGCCAACCCCCATCCAAAGAGAACTCCGATGGCGATGGCGAGCAGTACGGCCTCTCTCCGATGCCTTCTGACGAGGAGGACACATCCCAGTGCGGCCACCGCTCCAAGCGCCATGCCCAAGATGCGATAGGAGAAGCCCGAACCTGCTCTCGATAGGAACCCAAGGGTGCTGAGAACGAGCGTTGGATAGCCGTCCATATGAATGCTGAAGTTTGAGAAGCACGTGCTATCCGTGAAGACAACGACACGCCCCTTCTTGAACTGAATAGCCAGGTTCTGTGTGAAACTGCCGAATTCGGAGGATAGAGTCACACGATCTTCGGCAAAGAAATCACGTGTCGCATAGTCGGCCTGATTCACTAGGAGCTGAGTATCGCGGAGTGCGGCGTACGCCCGGACCGGGCCAGTCAGTGTGCATGATGTTAGGAAATCCAGCCGTTTCACATGCTGCATGATCGGGTCTAGCGATGTCGAAGGGGGCTCGAACGTTGTGTAGGATCTCGTCAGCAAATCATAAGTAGCATCGTAATTCAAGGACAGCCCAAATCGCTTAAGAAGGGGATTCAGCACACTGGTCGTGCCAAACACGTTGGTGTGATCTCCGATGACGTAGAGTCCGCCACCCGATTCAACGAACGAGACGACACTATCGATTTCGTCGTCCGTGTACGGAATTGACGGGATCTTGAGGATGAGGATCCCAACACCGTCGAGGACAGCCGCGTTGAGAGGTTCTGTGATTTGGTCCACATCGTAGTAATAGGAGAGCCATTGATAGAGCGAAGCGTAGTTGTACGTCGACCGCATGCCGTACCAGTCCTTGTCCAGCGGACGCAACGTACTCTCCCAGTCGCCGTGAGCCTCGTCGAACGCAACCTTGCCATTCGTCTTCGCCCCTGGAGGAGCCAAGAACAGTGAGGTAGCGATAAGGAACGCCCCAACCCCTGCCAGGCCAGCAATCGCAGACAATGGCTTCCACGAGAACGGTCGTGTTCGAACGAGTCTCACGACGCCACGCTCGTTCAGGGCATGTGCGGCCAGGATCAATGGGAGAAACCCGAACGTGAGAAGCGTTGCGACCGGTTCCCAGAACAACTCAGGACGGTCAAGCTGGAGTGCTAGTAGAAGGAGGAACAAGCGGCGAACGATGAGATAGGCCGTGGTGATGGCGGTAACTCGTAGGGCAACTCGCCGAAACGGGCGTCCTGTTGGCAGCAGGCGCATCAGGACTAGAATCCCGATCAGGGCGATGACTCCAAAAACCAATCCCGCTTGGTCCCAGCTCGGCAGCACCGTCGTGTAGCCGGCCGGAGAGGGGAAGTAAACATGCGGGCCAATGGCCGAGACCTGCAGGCCTACGAGGCGCCCGATGTAGACATCGAGGAATGCAAGCGGCGAAGCGTGGTGGCGCGTAGCCAGCCACAGTCCGTACAACCCGCTACAGGCCGCTTGAGACAACGAGACCAGCGCGATTGTTCGCATCGCGAGACCGATGCACCGAAGTCTTGCCCAGCGAACACCTGCCGAGAGAACAACGCTGGCAAGTAGGGTCAGTGCAGCAATCCGGCCTCCCCATGGCAAAGCCGGGAAGGCCGCTGCACAGGCCAGCAGCGTGCTGAGTATGAGGACGACTGCCGGATTTCGGCGCGGTGTGTCCGGTTCGTTCCATCGAGCAGCGACAGCGAACATGATAGCCAGTCCATGGAGAACAGCTCCAACGCCGACAGGAAGATGGTAGTAGAGCGGAACCCACGCGTACCATGCACATGTCGTTAGAGCGAAAGACAGGCCCCACAGTGTTCTTGGTCGCATCACGGCGAGCCACCCCTGCGAAGAAGGTGAGCGAGGAAGTCGATGTTCTCCTGGTAGAAATAGCCTCTGCCCTCGAGCGAGGCGTTGGTGAAGATGCCCGTGTCACTGACCACGACGAGGTATCCTGAGCCGATTGCACGCTCCGCCGCGACAACGAACGTGGCTCCTTCGAACTCAACCGTGGCCAGCGTGCTCCAGGCGGGCGAGACAACAAGGGGCCAGGCGGATGTGAACTCGGGCGCACTGTCAAGTCCGCTTACCATTGGCTGTGTCGTCCCGAGAGGCGTGTTGACGATGTCGATCTCTACGTCGCGAAACAGCCCTCTTACGCTTGCTACCAGCGGCCATTGCGTTCCGATGATGAGCGTTGCCCCCTGCTCGGCCGCCTCCAACAACTCGCCCACTTCGCGTCGAGAGAACGGAGCCGTCCCGGCAACCGAGATGAAGAGATCCTGAGCCTGTGGCGGTACCGGACGGTGATGCGTGCTGAGGATCGGGAGATACCCGACACGGGCCAGAGCGACGACCAGTGCATCGAGTGCTGCGGGATCGAGGGCTCGCTGAGACACAAGCGGGTTGTGCACCAAGTCGACGATTCCGAGGGGAGCTCCGGCAGGTCGGTCTGGGAGATGGCGTACAGCCCCCAACGTCAGCGCGGCGACAACACTGACCGTCACCGCGACGGTCGCTGTCAGCACGCTACGATGAGAAGCCATCCATCCTATCCCTATAGGCGCGACAACAGCGAGTGCCAGGGCAAGGAGCAAGCGCGCGGCGGCTGTTCCTCCCGACGGTCCGTCTGTCAGCCAGGAGAGCAGCGAGGCGAGGAATCGATTCGACGATGCGAGCGAGGTGTTCTGAAACGCTGACGTATCCCCGAAAAGAGCGATTCTTCCCCGACCGTAGTGACGGGTGACGGCAAGCGGAATCTCACCATACCGCTCGCCGCGGTCGTACTCCAGATTGCCCAGCAACGCGGAATCCGTATTAAAGCGATCTCCAGGATCCGAGAACGCCGCGAGGCCGATTGCCAGAGGTTCGACAAACAGACTCGCTCGGCTCCACACCGAAGCTCCAATGCTAATCGGGACCTCGTTCGCTCCAAAGACATCCGAGAAAGGGCGCGCCAAGTACAGCTCGTTCGTCCATTCGCGGCGGACAGAGACGGCGGAATCAAAGCGAAGTCCGATGCCGAGGGGCGCGAGGAGCTCATTGAAGAACTGCATGATCCCACCGATGTCGGTGTGATCACCCATCGCGAGGAGCCCACCTCCTTGTCTCACGAAGCCGAGGACAAGCGATCGTTCCTCGACAGAGAAGGAGCGACCCGGGTTGATGAGGACGAGCACATCCTGTCCGTGCAATGTTGCGTCGCTGATCTGATCAACAATTTGGACCCGATGTCCGTAAGCTGCAGTGTACTGGGGAAGAAGACCGAATGACGCGCCGGTGAATGCGTTCCCTGGCGGCTTGTCGGCCGGGGTTTGCCAGGTGGCGAGCATGTCGTGGTCGATGAACAAGACGTCTTTCCCCTCCGTCACTTCCACCTTCTGGAACGCCGGCAGAGCCCCCAACAGGAACATCGCAATTCCAAGACCGAGTGGCACCGCCCATCGATAGCCCCTGATACGCAAGTTGCAGCTTGCCGGACGAGAGTCGCCCGCAAGAGGGAGCAAGACCGCCAAGCCAACGACAACGAAGTAGATGTCCTTCGTTAGAGTCCGCGCAACATAGGACACGAGAATGCCCTGGACGACGATATGCACGATGAATGCCCCAAGAATCAGGACGAAGGCACTCACCATATGAGCCCGGGAAAGCGAATGCCGCAGTGCGATCAGTACGCTTGACCAAAGGCACAATGAAATCAGTCCACTCATTGACGCGCCAAGGCCCGCTCCCGACCACAACGCGTTTAACCAAGAGGAGATCCCCTCCGCCAGGAGCGTTAGGTGAAACGACAGCGAGGGCACCAGGTGCAGCAGAAGCAAGAACACAGCGGCGGCTACGACGCCTCGTTCAACTGCCCTCGCCCCATCGCTGGGTCGAAGAACGAGAACAAAGCACGCGGCGGCCCACGCTGCGTACAGCGCGAGGAGGAGGGTCGGGCTTCGCGCCAGAGCAACCGCCACCCACAACACCAGCACCCATCCCACGCGAAGCCACGGCGTCCACCCGCGAAACCCTCGTCGAACCTGGGCAACCCGTGACAATGTCAGGAACAACGCAAGGACAATCGTGACGAAGTGAGCAGTGCCCGGGGCCAGTCCGCCGATCTCTCCCGAGATAAGCCCGAGTCCGACAAAAACAAGAACGGATTCGAAGAGCCACTTCGCACGCGCCCACGACGAGGAAAGACCAAGCAGAAAACCTCTCAAGCCCCCACGTCTCCTCTCCGTCCGTCTTTCGCGACGACGTCAGCCCGGCCTCACCGCTCCAACTTCTACTGGCTCATCTCTCGTCTACTAGCGCATGACCCAATACGGCGTTGTGAGCCACGCTGTGCTGCCTGTGCGGAGGCTGGTGACGACCAGCTCGATCGTGTCAATACCGAACGGAGGTTCCACCGGGATGCTGTCAACGCCGTAGCCCGGGAACGTATGTCGTCCGGGTTCGTACGTGCCTGACCAGAGAACGTCGGACGTGCCGTCGGATCGATGCCGGATCAGCGTGACCTGGGCGATATCGCTGACGAAGAACGTCACCTCGACCTCCTCGCCCAGGATGTAGTACACCTCGTTGGTTAGAATCCACGCCTGTAGATCGGGGGTGACGACCAGTCGATAATCCTCGACTTCTCCGCGGTTTGTCTCGCCACGGTAGCCGACCTGCCCTCCACCGAACCGGAACCGGGCATATGTAACGGCCTCGCGATCAAGGTCCTCCGGTACCGTGAACCATACCCAGTTGAAACCGAGATCCATCATCCGCGGCTCGTCGAAGAGTTTGTCATTCTCACCGAGCCAATTACCGCTCACGTCGAGGTCGACCCATGCATTGAGATAACCCTCACGCGATGTCTCGATGATCGCAACCGCCGGTTGTCCGGGAACGAGAGTGGTGACGAACCAAACACCATCCTCGTCATCGCTCCTGCTCCATGCCGGATCATCGTCTCCGTCAGCCAGCTCGTTCGGACGGCCATCGCGTTCGGGGTCCTCTCGCCTCCCCAGGAAGTAGACTCCGTCAATCTCGTGGCGCGCTCCATCGTTCTCGAGAAGGGTCATGTAGTTGAAGGGATCACTCGGACCGTCAGGCGCGTCGCCGAAGTCCCACACCGTGCACTCCTCCTCAAAGCAGGTGGGGCCTTCGCAGGTGGGCCCGACGCATGTGGGGCCATCGTATGTCGGGCGGCACCATTCCCCTCTCATTGTGGGGCGATCGCACCGAACTATGGCCAGACATGTGCGCGAATCGCGGAGCGTAGGACCGGTGCAGTATGGGCCTTCGAATGTCCACTCGCCGCACGAGCCGCTGTCGAGCGTGCTGCCGTTGTCACAATCTGGCGTCCCGGCGAGCGTGCTGCCGTTGTCACAAGCCGGATTGTCGTCACATGTGTAATATTCGGCACACGTTGGCATTTCGTCATACGTCAGGGGACAGCCGTATGTTTCTGGGCAGTCTTGCGTTTCCGGTGGGCAGCCACTCGTTTCAGGCGGACAGTCATCTCGCGTCTTCACGCATTGATCTTGAGTATTGGCGCATGCGTCGTCCTGGGTTTGATCTTGCCCGTACGCCACTTGGGAAGTGATGGGCACCAACGCATTCTCAACTCGAGTGTTGAAGAGTGGGCTGTATCCAACCACCTCAGATTCCTGGCTTCGACGATCGATCCAATCGATCATGAGAAAGACGGCAACTGCCAAAGCCAGCACACCAACTGCTATTATGACCTTTCGCCCCATCGCACCTCCACCTCCATCCCTTCACTCGTACATCCGCCATTCTAGCACAACTCGGCAAATGATGGAACCTCTGGCGTACCTGATCAGGAGGAGTTGCAGAAGTCGCGATTTCGCGTGCCGCCTCTTTCCATCGATCCGGATCCTAGCTCTGTGCCGGGCCGGTTTCAGCGGATCACACGAGTCATTGCCATGAGGCGACGAACTCCGAGGTCAGGTTGCTAGGCTTCCCGGAGAAGCGGATTGCCCCGCTACGGTCAATGAAGAAGACATGCGGAGTTCCCTTTACATCATACGCTGTCCGCGTTGGTCTAGTCCGGTCGTGCTCGTGGACCAGAATTAGGGCCGTGTACTCACTGTTAGCGAAGAATGCCTTGGCTTGGGCTGGATCATGATCGAGCACCACGATGAGAATCACGAGTCCTTCATCTTCGAATTGCGCGCGTAGTTCTTCAAGGTGGGGAAGTGACGAGACGCATCCTGAGCAGGTAGTAAACCAGAACTCGATTACAACGAGGCGGCCAACATACATGGAGAGCTGAAAGATGTCGCCGTCCAGGGTTGGCAGCGCGAAATCCGGCGCGCGGTCGCCTACCTCGTTTCCTTCAGGAGCAGAGCTGAGCACGACTGGAGTTGGCGATGATCCTCCGGTTCCGGACCTCCACTCTGTCGCTTCGTCTTGTCGTTCGAGTTCACTCAGATCGACCGTCTTCGCGACCATATGCGATGCCCCTTGATTGTCAATCACTACCAGCGTGACCTCAAATCGATCAACTTGATGATAAGTGTGCTCCACCTTGGCTCCGGAACCTGTCGTTCCATCACCGAAGAGCCACTGATACGAAACGATGATTCCATCAGGGTCTATGGAGGATGTCCCATCGAGGAGAACGGAGGTCGGGATGCCCTCGGTGTTACTGAATACGTGGAACGATGCCACCGGCTTGATGTTTACGGGTTGTTGGCAGACGGCCGGCACGTTATATCCAACGAGCATGCCGAAAAGAATCAGTGTTGCAGCCCATCCGCTTCTCGTCATTTCAAATCCCTTCAGTTCCGGTCCCAATTCTAGCCTTTCTTGACCGCTTTGTCGCTCGCCTTCCAACAACTCGCACTGCGAACCGATCAGAGCCCATGCCTACTGACTGGTTCCGGTACTCAAGGAACCGTACGGCCGGATTCGACTCCCCCGCGCAGCACTCATGGTTGCTGGCATGCCTCTGATTGGATTCGGGACGTGACACAGGAGGGCGCGATGGCAATCATCTATGAGACACCCACTTCTGATGTCACCTTGACCTTTGCCCAGGAAACTGGACCAAGAGTAGGGTGATAAATCGCGTTGCTCATGGTGGCTGCATTGGCTATTCTGTTCCGATGTTGAGAGGAGATGGGGATGGGGATGGGTGAGATAAGTTCCGCAAGGGACACTGCAATCAGTGTAGCCGGATTTCGGAAGCGTTATGGCGACGTTGTCGCTGTAGACGACATAAGTTTCGACGTGCATCGTGGTGAGATCTTTGGACTGCTGGGACCGAATGGCGCAGGAAAGACCACCACATTGGAGTGCCTGGAGGGCGTGCGATCTCCCGATCGCGGGGTTCTGCAGGTGATGGGAATCGACCCCGTTCGAGAATCAAGGAGGCTGCGCAATGTGATCGGCGTGCAGCTTCAGACTTCGTCACTGCCCGACAGCATGCGCGTCGATGAGGCCATGCATTTCTTCTCTGCCTATCACGGCGTGGCACCGGACGGCGGATTACTGAACCGTCTTGGGTTGGCTGAGAAGAGGAACGCACAGTACCACACCCTGTCGATCGGCCAGAAGAGACGTCTAGCGCTCGCTCTAGCGCTCGCTCACGGTCCCGCCGTGGTGTTTCTCGATGAGCCGACGGCGGGCTTGGACGTCGCATCGCGCATCGAACTGCATGAGGTGATCCGCGAACTGCAAGCTCGCGACACCACAGTTGTGCTGGCCACGCACGACATGGCAGAGGCGGAGAAGATGGCCGATCGCGTGGCTATCCTGCTGCGCGGTGCCATCGTCGCCACGGGTACTCCCCGCGAACTGACTGCGACCGGAGCCGGGCTCACCAAGATCTCGGTGCGCACAGAAGGCGAAAGCCTGTCCGAGGCCCACGACGCTTTCCCTGCCGTCGAGCAGGAAGCGTTCCAGGACGAGTACTCCGTCTACTACAGCACCGACCCTGGGCCGACAGTCTCGGCAATCATCACAGTCATCGAGACAAGCGGTGATACGTTGATCGACCTGCGCGTTGAACGGCCGTCTCTCGAAGAGCGGTTTCTCGAGATCACCGGCGAAGCAGGTGTGGCATGAGGGCGTTCGCCAACCACTTCTCGTTCGAGTTTCGTACAGGCTTGCGCGACAAGTCACTGCTGTTACTCAACTACCTGTTTCCGTTGGGTCTCTACGCCATGCTGGGGTTGCTAATGACCGACCTCAACCCTGATTTTGTCGAGACGATGATCCCCGCGATGACCGTCGTTGCCATTCTAGCAAGCACCGTGCTTGGTTTGCCCAACCCGTTGGTGTCGGCGAGGGAAGCAGGCATCTACCGCAGCTATCGCATTAACGGCGTGCCGGCCATCTCGACCCTGACAATCCCAGCATTGACGACCGTACTGCACACGGCTGTCGTGGCCGCCGTCATTGCTGCTACAGCACCTACGTTGTTCGGAGCCCCAAGCCCAGGAAGCTGGCTCGGGCTTGTGCTCGTTTTCTTGGTGACCGCCTTTGCTTGTGCGGGACTAGGCACGCTCATTGGGGTGATCTCCGCAAACACCCGCGCAACGATTCTTTGGCAGCAGCTCATCTTCCTGCCGTCCATGCTGATCGGCGGACTGATGCTCCCGTCCAGCATGTTGCCCGACGCGCTGAGTCGCGTCGGACTGCTCTTGGCTTCCACACACGCAATGGGTGCGTTCGTAGCGCTGGCTCAGGGCCAAACCACCACGGTGGCTCCGCTTTGGTCGCTCCTCATCTTGCTGGCTGGTGGAGTCCTGTCGTTCGGCTTGGCGATCTATCTCTTCACTTGGGAGAGCGCCTCCACAAAACGGAGGCGGCATCCTGTGCTGGCGTTGCTTGCGCTACTGCCATACGCGGCGGCGGCTCTTCTGCTGGCTTGATCTGCGGAAGATCCGGGCTGGAATGACATTCGGAACCACGAGTGTGGAGCCTGAGGGCTGTACTCGGGTGTTTATCGGGTTAAGCCAGCATGAGCTACTCTCGCAAGCATAAGATCGAGCAATCTCCCTCTTCATGCCGATGACTGCACCTGAACGCAAACTCATCCAGATACTCCTGAAAGTACTTCGTGCTCACGTGGTGGTACATCTCAACCAGCCCCGCGTTGAGACTCCATGCGTTCTCGACGAAGTTGGTGTGGACGTCGTCATCAATCCATTCAGTCCGTCGGGTCCTCCTGACCTACCTCTGACGCACAACTCTGCTATTCTCTCAATCGAGAGGGAGACAGAGAGCAACCCGATGGGTGTTGGGTCGATTAGTCTCACTTCCTCCTTACGTGTACGATGCCGGCTTCTGCTTTGAAGGAGCGCCATTCAGTCAGCTACAATGTGGACGCCAAAGGAGCCTCATGAGCATTCGTATCAAGCTAATTCTGGTCTTGAGCGCTGTCCTCGTCATGGCGTTTGTTTCCACCAGCGTGATAACCTACATGGTCTCAAAGGATCGCTATCGCGCCAGCGCTGTGGACGAGATCCTTCCGCTCCTGACCAACAACATCCTGTCGGAGATCCAGCGGGACTTGATGATGCCGCTTGACATCTCATCGCTGATGGCACACGACACCTTTCTCAAGGATTGGGCAGTCGCAGGTGAAGGTAACGTAAGCCAGATTGAGAAGTATCTCAGGGAGATCAAAGACACGTATGGTTTCTTCACTGCGTTCTTCATCTCGGAACGGACCGGACGTTACTACTACTACAACGGAGTCCTGAAGACCATCAGCCGAGACGATTCACATGATGTTTGGTACTACGCCTTCAAAGAGAAGAACGTTGATGTGGATCTGGATGTGGACACGGACGAGGCTTCCGCAGGTAGTCTGACCATCTTTATCAACCACCGGGTCATCGACTATGAGGGTCGCTTCCTCGGCGTCACGGGAGTGGGATTGAGCATGGACGGCATTAGCCAGCTTCTCTCCGAATACGAGGCTCGATTCGGCCGGCTGGTCTACATGGTCGACTCGAATGGTCTCGTGCAGGCGCATCCGGATATCAGTTTCGTCGAATCGGCGTCCATCGTGGATGCAGAGGGGATCAGCACGGTGGCTTCTGCCATCCTCGCGCAGAGGGGTGATTCCAAGACGTATGAATTCAATCGCCAGGGGCGGCGCGTGCTCCTTGAGGTCCGATACTTCCCGGAGTTTGATTGGTACCTGATCGGTGAGCAAGAGGCTAGCGATTCTCTTGGGCGTATACGGTCTGTGTTGTTCACCAATCTGGCCGTCGGGCTGTTGGCTACCTGCATTGTTATTGCCGTTGTCGTCATTGTCGTGAATCGCTTTCAAGGAAGACTGGAAGCCCTCGTGATGGTGGATCCGCTGACCGGTGTGGCCAATCGCCGACACTTCATGGAGACGCTGCAGTCCGAAGCCGAGCGAGCCAAACGGTATGGACATACGCTGAGCCTGCTGATGATCGATGTGGACAGGTTCAAGAAGGTAAATGACCGGCATGGACACCTTGTCGGAGATCGGGTGCTCAGGATACTAACTGAGACCATCCAAGATTCCCTGAGAGACTCGGACACACTTGGCCGGCTGGGTGGAGAAGAATTTGGTGTAGTCCTTCACGAGACATCTCTAGATGACGCAGTTATTGTGGCAGAACGGATACGTGTGGGCGTCAGCGCTCGTTTCTTGCAGGAGCCGGGCCTCGAGCGTCTCAATACCACAGTGAGCATCGGGGCCGCCTCCATACTCACCGGATCAAGTGACTATGAAAATCTCCTCAGACACGCGGATACAGCCATGTATCAAGCAAAAGCAGATGGACGCAATCGAGTCAGTGTCCACAAGCAAGAAGATACGTAAGACTGTCCCGCGAACTTTCAGTATGGTGCGCCTCCAGGAATGCAAACTGAGTGCTTGGGGTCTACCATTGTGTTTTGCCGCAAGAAACAAGATCTAAATATCCCTTTTCGATTTTCAAGTCATGGAACGGCGCACAACAGCCATGTACCTGCCTCAGTGAAGACGGACAGACCCTTTGCTCCTGAGTCCCTCCATATCTGGCGATTGCTGACAGTGGATGAGGCAGTGAGATCGATGGCACGCCATGGTCTAAGCAGTGGCGGCGTGTGGGATGCAGCCCTTGTTAGAGACAAAGCCTGGCAAGGAGTCCCCGTTGTGGAACGTGCATTCGCAGGTCATCTACTGGTGGACGGCAACAGAGATCGATGATGAGCACGCCTACATCATTATCTATGACGGCAAGGTCTGGAGGAGAGACAAAGATTTCGGCCCCGCCTATCTAGGATTCCGCTGTGTAAAGGACCCATAGCCCCTTGCCGCGGTACCGATCACTGCGAGACAGCCAGCTAATTGCATGAATCGGACGTAACGAGATGTGGTGCCTGTCCGAAGAATATCAAAAGGCAAGAGCTCGCACCTTAGCCAGTAGATGAGGAACGACAACGCCAAAAACAAAGACGCGACCCCGTACCCCGACCCCGTACTCCCGACCCCGTACCCCTCGTCTCTGGATAATCTCCAGGGTCGGATCTTGATTCCTTAGATTCCGAGCCATCTTCGCAGCAGGGATCAAACCTTGCTTCCCACATCAGGGCAACTTTATTGAGGTCAGACCTTGCCTACTGCTGCAAGATACAAGGTCTGACTCTAAAGACCTCTGGAATATTGCGCAATCTCTCCTCTTCGGCATTCAGTGAGGTCACTCTCCCTTGCGCCGCGCCTTGCGCCCAACGACAGCCCACCCAATGACGGCCACAAACCCCACCACACACAGCCAGGCGAAGAGATCGCCAATCCGTGAGTATATCGTCGTCACGCCTTCCGTCGGGACGTCCGCAATCATCACCACATCTTCAGTGGTGAAGTCGTCCAGTGCCGCCAGCACCCGACCTTGATAATCAACCGCAATCGATAATCCTTCGTAGGTGGAGCGGATCATCGAGAAGCCGTTTTCAATGGCCGGGAAAACGGCCACGTGTGTATGCAGAGGATCAATCGCCAGCCAGTCATCGGCCGGGACCAGCATCAGGTCGGCGTCGGCCCTTCCGGCCTGGCGCACGAGGCTGGGAAAATCCATATCGAAACAAATCATCGTAGCAATTCGCCCGTAGGGTGTATCCTGAGTCGGGACCTGACCATCACCGGGTGTGTCGATGTCGCCTGGGCTCGCCAGGAATCACAAGATACACATTTGCCTTTCACATTCTCCTCAAATGCAAGGAGTAGGCTCCTTGTGTACGAGAACCAAAGGCTTACGACTAGCACCTACCAGGGTCCAGGATGAGAGTGAGGGGCGTCCTGGACCTGCCCTTTGTGAATCGAGCTGTTCGTCGTTCGAACGTCCGTCAAGCGGGTCTCTTAGACACTCATCCTGTATGATGGGGCGCTTCTCAACGAAATCCTTCTGGAGGGTGAACATGCGAACCGCTTCTTTAGTCATGCTTCTCGCGATAATCTCATGGAGTGTAGGCGCGCAAGAGCCGTTTCACGCCGATGGAATGTCCGCCGGTAAGACGGTGCTCTGGTTCTACGGCAGTCAGGTGGAAACCACGTTTGACGGAACCCTGGAACTCACCGGAACCCTTCAGATCGGCGACGCCCTATTTTCCTTCAGCGTTGAGGGTACAAGCTATGGTTCAGGTATTGCCGATACGGACACGCTGGCAGCCACGCTATGGATGCTCTTTCAGACGAGCGGAACGCTCGATTCGGGCG
>SDBT01011406.1_pt1 | contig 14305 bp, 14 predicted proteins | sample 2277101 | NCBI WGS metagenome assembly SDBT01 (sample SAMN10404973, study PRJNA504765) | marine sediment metagenome | isolation source: marine sediment core GS10_PC15, 103 cmbsf | place: Arctic Ocean: Southern Knipovich Ridge | collected 2010 | reverse complement strand
CCGCATCTTCTCGATTTCCAGGTCCGCGATGGTCTCGACCGGCACGTCCGCCTGCTGCGCGAGCTCTGCTCGGGCACGAGTGGAGGGCTGCGCGAGCATGGTCTTGATCAGCGGGATGGCCCGTGAGACAAAGGCGGGGTCGTTCTGAACCGCCTGAATGCCTGCCTGTGAGTTGAAGAAGTCCACGACCACGCGCTGTGGGTTGACCCCGCCGTCGTCCTGGAGCGACTGGAGCAGGGTGTTCAGCCCCTGGCTGCGCTTCCCGAGCTCGAAGTCCTGGCGCGACTGCGACCCGATGAGCGCCCCGAAGGCCCCCCGGCGGCCGCCTTGGTCCGGATCGAACAGCCGCTCGAACCCGGTGAACGTGTCAGGCTGCACGGCGCGGCCTCCCAGCGGTCCGCCGGTCCGCTGTGGCAGTTCGTCAAAGGGGGAACGAGTGTCCAGATGCACCATTAGAAGATACCTACGTTGAAGCTGCTACTCTTGCCTGCGCTCTCCTGCCCGATGACCGGCTGCGACGCACCCGTCGTGATCGCGAGAAGCTGGAGCAGGTCATTCATCTGCTTGTTGAACGCCGCCGTGCCCGCGTCGAGGCCGAGTTGCTCGATCAGACGCGGCAGGGCCTGCGCTTGCAGGTTCGTCACCAGCGTGTTGACCTCCTGCTCGGAGACCTGTGGCAGGAGCGCCGCTGCGGCCTGCTGTCGACCCCGTTCGGCTTCGAACCCGGCGAACGAGAGCTCGGACGCGATGTCGGAAATCTGTGCGCTGACACCCTCGGTGGCGATGGCTGCGGCCCGATCGAAGGCGCTGGAGCCCTGCGGCTGCACGAACTGCCCGCCCTGTGTGAAGCGCCCCGGCAGTGTGCGGGACAGGGTCTCCTCCAGCCCGCGCAGGGACACGCGCTGGGCCGCTTCGATGGCGCTGTCGAGGAACGGGTTTCCGCCGCCTTCTGCACCCGGCAGGAAGCCCCCGCCGATGGTCTTGGCCAAGAACTCCTGTGATATGCCAGTCGGCTCACCCCCGACACGTGCGAGGAGTTGGTCCAGGACGGCCTGCTCTCCGGGGGCGATCCCCGCAGTCAGTGGTCCGGGTGCGCCCGGGATGCCTCGGAGCACGTCGGTCACGTCACCGGAAACTGCAAACTGCTGTGCGGTAGGCCCGGTGGCCGCCGCCGTGGTCCCGCCTGCTCCGGCTACCTGGAAGGGGATGCCCCCTTCCTTGGCCGCTTGGCTGAGCACGAACGACTGCTCGCGGGCTATGCTCTCGGGGGTCCGCTTGGGGTCGGCGAGGGTCGCCCCCTGCGCCAGCCGCGCGTCGCTGATCGGGGCCACGGCAGTGGGTGCAGCGGCTGTGGTGCCGCCCGCAGTCCCCCCGGTCCCTGCGACAGGGGCGAAGCCGAGAAGCTGTGCCAGCACCTGCGCGAACGGTCCCTGGAGCGCCTGGAAGGCTTCCGGGGTAACGTCTACAGGGTTCGAGCTCTGCTTTGAGCTTGACGCTCCGAAATCGACCATGTGTATCCCCTACTTTAGCGTCAGTTGCATCATCGACGCGATCTTCTTTCCCGTGAAGGTGTCACCGAGCAGGCTCCGTATCCATGCCGCGTCGGACCGACCCGACCCGTTCATCGCCCAGGTTCGGCTGAACCCCCGTTGTTCCATCAGAGTCCCGTAGTCTGCCACGAGCATCCGGAGCAGCTTCTTGGACCCTTCATTATAGATAAGCGAGACCATGGGATAAGGGAATAGGGAGGACGCAGGAAAGTAGCCCATCAGCAGCGCGTGTGCGTGGCCGTCCTCGAAGCCGAGGAACATGAACAAATCCTCATTGGTGCAGTAGTCGAAGAGTTCCTGCGCAGCGCCCTCGATGCCGTCGGCAGCCAGTTCCACGCTCTTTACTGCACGCTTGATAAGTCCAAACACGTCCGGCACGAGAAGGGCGCGGGGGTTACGAAGTAGAACTACGTTGGTCATTGGGGTCTCCTTTGGCTGAGCACTTAGGACAGCCTCGGCCTACCTCGGGGCGGGTGCCCCTGACGTGGGCTCCGCACAGGCGGCAGGTAGCCGTCCACTCTACTCCCTCAACTTCGTGCGGGACATGCCCGCCCCCCATTATGCGACGCATACGGAACTCACGGGAAACCTGTGCGCGGGTCATCACGACGCACCCGTTTGCTGACCAGCCCTGAACTTGATCCCAAAGCCTGCGTTTGCACCCAGCCGGTTCGACAGGTATATTTTATTGTCCGAGCTGTTGTAGCGGATAGTCAGTTTGGTGTCCGCTCCGTCAAGATCGGCCAGGCTTCCATCGCTTGTATCAAGCACAGTATTGCTCCCAAGAGTCAGCGCCTCTGAGTTCGTGCCGGTGGTGTCCTTGTATTGAACCAACGCATAACCGCTAATGAGGTCGTCCGAAATTATCTCGACGACTCCTTCGGCATAGGGCGTCAAAAAGCTCGTTGCCTTGTCATCATTCTTGAACTCCCAATCTCCGTCCCACGCAATTCCGTTGTGAACATTCCGGCCTACATTCTTCACGTCCTCGCACGTGACGGTTAGGTTGGTGTCGGTTGTGATGTTGTTTCGTTCGGTAATTGTTATGCGCCCAGTTACAAACATCCACGGCTGGTCCGCGCCAGAATTGACAGTCAGCGCCCCCTTGGCTGCCTGGATATTGCAGATGACCCCGCAATCCACCGAGTTTGTGGTCCACTCCGCCAACACACCGCCGCCGGTCGGGTCGTTAATTTGCGGGTTTATCAGTCGGCAATATCTGGCGCGGTCAAAGATAATCCCTATCTGGACTGCACTTGAGTTAAGGCTCCATGACGGTTCATTCACGACAGTGCTATAGACCTGGTCAGTCGTTCCAGTGATCTTGACGGCAATACCGCTCTCACAGAGTGTGTTGTTGATGCGCCCTCCAAACCGCATGGGAAAGGTTTCCGGGTTGTTCACGAGTATGCCGATCCCAGTGTCATCGGCACGATCAACATTATATTGACCGCCATCAACCAGAAAGTCACCAACCTGGAACTCAAGAGCGGCTGTTGCAGCGTTATTCGAGGAAGTGAAATGGCTGGAGCGGATGATATGTTGCGTTCCGTCACCGACTACGAGCAGGCCCACGTCGGTGAAGTTCCAGATGTTCACGTTTTCAACTGTCGCGAAGAACCCGAAGTTGTCTATCTTCATGCCAATAGCGCCCTCGCTATTGCACTCAATGAAAACATTCTCCATACGAAGGCGAGTAATATTGTCGATCAACAGGCCGATACCAGAGCCCCGGTGGAAAAATGCGAGGTTCGTGACCTTCACGTGGCCGAGGTTCGTGGTGTCCCCGCTCGCAGGCGTGAGAGATTGGATTGCAAGCAGGTCGGCAACCCCCGTTCCCGACGCCTTGATCACGCTCCCAAGAATATTCCCCGACACATCGCGAGAAAAGCCCATGCCATTTAGGAAATGCAGATTGTCGTCGCTGACCAGAGCCGTGCCGGTGAGATAGGTGCCCTGTGAAACCGTAAGCACGTTGCTCATTGGACCGGCATTGAAGAAGTCGGCAAGCGCCGTTGCGTCATCCGTAGCGCCGTCGCCTGTGGCACCTGCCTGCATCGCGTCCAGTCCACTGGGGGCTGGGACCAATTCCCACCAGTCCGCATCCGCCGACTGGAGGCTGATTGCTGGCGCTGGGTCTGCGCCGACCCGCTTGTAGAAAGCCCCGCCCCCATCACCCGCTGTCGTGAAACCTGTTAGGAGGACGACCTTAGTAACCGCCGCAACCGTGGCCGCCTGCAACTTCGCTTTGCTTTCAAAGGTCCGCAACTCTATTGGGGTCGCGTCCTGTTTTACTTGCTGGGTAAGCTCGTTCAACGACAGTTGCAGGTTCCGGATCAGGTCTTCGTTCCAGCCGGTCTGAATGGCAGGGGTCGCCCGTTCCGGTGGTCGGAGAAGCCCCAGCGTGGTGACGGCTTGGATCATCTGAGGCTCCCCTTGCGCGCGTCTGTATCGTAGCCTTCTGTGATCCACAGATTTCCCGGGGTGCCGAACTCCAGTTCGACGAACCGTCCGCTCCGGAACACCGACACGAAGTTCGCGCCCTCCGGCAGGGCCAAGTCAAACGGGAAGCCTGCAATGATCGTCACGGGGCCTGCTCCGTGGTCAGCGAAGCGGGCCGTCACCGTAAGGGTGCCTCCGGTCTGCTCCATGAACGGGTAGACGCGAGTCAGCAGCCCGCGCTCGCGGCCTGTCTCGAGCACCACACGCCCGAAGCGGGCAAAGGACACCAGTGAGACGCCGTCAGCTTCCTGGGCCTCGTTGAGCTTCCAGATATTCCCGTCCTTGTCCCCGACAAGGTTCTCGGGGAACGCCTCGGCGAAAAAGCGGTCATTCCAGGCAAAGTTGGTGATGGCCCATGTCTGCGCGAGGTCGGCCCAGGTGGTCCCTGCGGCCTTCTCGAAGAAGCCTGACGCCGTGAACGGGAAGGCCCGCTTGGAGTGGGGAACGCCGACCCCGGGCTCCACGACCTCCAGGTAATGCTCCGAGTAGGAAAATTCCGCCTGTCCAGACGAGTTACCCGCATCGGCGTCGGTGTTCAGAGGGACGCTCCAGATCAGGTCGCCGTTCTCTTCGTCGAAGTGGGAGAAGATCAGCCCCCGACGAAGTGGGTCCATCTGGCGGATGAGCTCGCGCCACAGGTGCGGGTTGATCTCTCTGAGCGTCACGCCGTCGAACCGGTATTGGGAGTCCGTCGCGATGAACTCGTGGAAGGTCCCGAAAGACACGACCGCGTTGCGCCCGACTGGACCGATGTCGGTCATGCTCTGCCGGAACACGAACACGAGTGGGTCCCCCACGAACTGGAAGGGGGTGATGTGGCCCGTCGAGTATCCGACCAGGGTGTCGCCAAGAGTCAGCAGGTTCTCCAACGGGTCCGTGCCGTCGTGGACCTTGAACTCGCTCGACAGCCCAACCCCGACGTCCCCCGCCAGCAGCGGACTGCCCGGGTCACTGTTGATAATGGAGGTCGGCTTGTCGGCGGTGTCAAGGATATTCCCGTAGATGACCATGTTGGAGAACACCGTGATGATCTTGCACTTGAAGCCAAGCTGCGGGTTCAGGGTCACCTGATCGGCGGTGCCGTTCCAGGACACGACATCATCCTTGCCGTTGGTCGCCAGCCACAGGTCGTCTCCGGAGACGCCGTCGTCGATGAATGCGTCCGTGTCCCAGCCATCGAACACCTGCCCGGTGAACAGCCGCCGGATGGTGTAGGGGCCAGCAGAGACGGTGCCCGCCGTAGCCGTCAACGTGATCGTCGTCTCGCTGTCCACGGTCTGCACGATGAACCACGTGGCGTCCGGGTCGGTCACGTTATAGGTGCCGAAGGTGATCTCGTCACCTGCCTTGATGCCGTCAGCCAGCCATGTGGGCGAACCGATCCCGGTCACGGCGGTTCCAGAGGCTGATGCGGTTGTAGCTGCTGCGTTTAAACGCGGTGTCAGGAATACAACGCTGTCCGGAGGCCCGACCACGTAGCGGTAGAGGTCCGTGAGCGTCCCGAAGATCAGGTGCTCAGTGGCCCCGCGGGGGAAGAAGTTATCGACCAGGAGCACCTCGCCGTTTAGCGGCAGCCATGACTCGGTGCTGAAGGGGACCCAGCCCATGTTCTGGTTGCTGAGCTTCCCTTCCTTGATCCGGAAGTTCTCGCCCGCGATCAGCGCACGCGGGGGCGTGTCCAGTGCGGACTGCCCCAGGTAGAGCCCGAGACCGGGCGAGATGACGGCGGTGGACTTAACCACGACTGAAGTCCCTTCTTTGCCACTTGATATAGGCTATCCAGCAAAAGGCGAACCAGAACAGATGGGCTGCGCCAACGCCCGCCACGAATATCGACGCTTCATACATGCTCAGACGGCCCCCAGAAGCAAGAGCGTCAGGGCTGCGAACTCGGCCAGACCGACCAGCGAGACGAGTCCTGTGAGCCCCAGCATCAGCTTGGCCCCTCGCTGCGCGTCTGAGCGGTTCCACTCCACCATCAGGTTCGTCAGGGTATGGGGAGTGCGGGCAAACGCGACACGCCTCCACGGCTCGCTCATGGCCTCTGAGGACCATCCGTAGCAATTGCGTGACATGCGTCGGCTGTCCGCGTCGTGCGGCTTGACGAGCTTCACGCCCTTGTAGGCTGTGACCAGCCCGGACAGTATGACGGTCAGGGCACGCATCAGCGTTCCACGATTAGGCCGAACGAACCGCTGTCGAAGTCGTTGGTCCCTGCGCGGGTCAGCCTGAGTTGGTCCAACTCACCGCCTGTAAGGGTTACGGCTCCTGCGTTGTAGCTGTGCCGACCGCCGGTCTCACCGATACTTCCACTTATGGTCCAGACGTCGCTGCCTTGATGTGCCAGCGTCATGTTGCCGGTCCACTGCTCTATGCCAGACCCGCCTGACTTGTTACAAACGAAGCCGTTGGCAGCGGTGCTGAGCCCCAACGAAGAGGTAGCGGAAGACGAGTAAGTGATGACCTGCAACCCGGCTGTGGGTCCAATCTGAATGAGCATCGCGTCGCCGCCGGACAGACCCACAAGGTTCCAAGTGCAGATAATCTTCTTGACGGAGCCTTTGGTTTTCAGCCCTGTGAAGTCGAACTCGGTGCCGGTGCCCGTGCTGAGCGGGGTGAGCTGTTCCCGCTTGTCGTCGACGTATTCCTGGGTAGCGAGATTCTTGACGGCCCCTGCGGCGAAGCGCGTCTTGAGGATGCCGGTCTCCTGCCAGATGCCGACCAGCGTCGCCGCGATGGTGGGTTCGGCGATATCGTCCAGCGTGACCAGCTTGTGCGTCCCGTTGGTGTTGTGCTCGATCAGCAGCCAACTCTCGATGATGTCCCGGAACGACCGCTCTAGGGGCGGGTAAGCCGAGATCAGGTCAGAGGACTGTGGAATAGCCTCGTTGGGGAGAAACGGTGCTGTGGCCATCAGAGCCTCCTTATTTTCGCTTCGCTCGCGCCACGGTATGTGACAAAGGTGCTGACACCGGCCAGCCACTGGCGCTTGTCGAGGTTGGTGACCTCGGCCTGGGCCGCAATCGCCTTGGCCAGCCACTTGTCCTCGCGCTCGGCGTCCCAGTTGAGGGCGAACGCATCGGCGGTGGCCTTGTTGATGATCCACCTGTGCGCGTTCACGGTGAACCAGTTCGTGTCGGAGTCGTTCAAGAGGGCAGTCAGATAGCGCCAGTAGGGCACCGTGATGCGCCAGTTCCCGTCAGGATGGTCGCTGAGGTCGTTCGGCGCGGGGTAGACGTCAATGTCCTCATTTCCCCCGTCGTCTATTTCACGCGCCACCAGCACCCGGGGCGTGCCGACGGTGTCCGCGTTCACCGCGCCGTAAGCCTTCAGCGCCGCCTGCGCGTTGGGGGCGACGGTCATTTGTGTGACCGGACCGTTGGCGGACGTATAGTAGGGACGGCCTCGGAACGCCTTCCAGTCGGTGGGGAGCCTTTCCAGCTTGCGCGTGTTCAGGACGGTCGTCGCGGTCTGCGACTTCCGCATGATCCGGAAGTTGTGGAAGTCCTGAAGGGCGCGGATTGCCTCGTTGATCAGGTCGGGGACCTCGGCAACGACTGCCGCCGGGAGGTCGATGACCCGGCGGTTCACGCGCGTTTGCAGTCCTGCATAGTTTACCATGACGCCTCCTGTATGCCTACACCTAATTTAGGGTCCGGGGCCACAAAAGGAAAGGCCCCACACTGGGGGCCTGCCTCGGGTCATGGTCGTGTGCCCTTTTTACGTCTTCTTCCTGACATCGGCTTTCCCCTTTCTCGGGACCAGATGGTCCAGCAGCAGCTTCGCCTCGGCCTCCGGCACGGGGATCGGTGTGAGCTTGTTGCCGTCGTCGTCGTAGACGTGTGCGTTCCCCAGCGCGAGCTTCACGATCTTGTAGCCGCCCCGCTCCACGAGGATGTTCTCGGCTTCGGCGGTGCTGGCGAGCTCCAGTTCCACCTCGATGGCGGTCATGGCCTCGCGCATCCGTTCGCGCTTGGTCTTTTCCTTGCTGAGCGTCGTGACGTCGAAATGCGCCTGCTCGGCGACACTGTCCGGGACCTCTTTCCCGAAGGCGTTCAGGAACACCCCCGGCGTGTCCAGATACATATATACCAGCCCCATCGCTGGATGTTTCTTGACCATTACCCCCCGGTTGACGTCAATACCTTTCGGCATGATTATCTCCCGTCGTTAGCGTGATCTATCAGACTGCTGATTTTCGCGGCAAGACTGGCCACTGAGTTGAGAACGGCGATGTTCCAGGCGCGCTGTGTGATGACCTCGGCAGCGGTGCTGGCAAGCCCGTCCACGACGGCCGTGTTCCAGGCTTTCTGGGCGATTGCAGCTACCACAAGGTCCTTGAAGTTGTCGTTGATGATGACGATTGCAGCGTCACGAGCGGCTGCGTCATTGAAGGCACCTGCGGTCGCCCCGGCACCACCGGGCACGACTTCCTTGAGGTCGGACCCGGCAACACCACTGGTGTTATCCGCAAGGGTCGCGATGTTGGTGGCTGCGGCCAGGGTGTCGCTGACACTGCCGGTCGAGTTGTCGACCAGCAAGTCGATGTTGGTCGCCGCCGCAAGTGTCTCACTGGCGGTTCCCGTGGAACTGTCTGTCAGAGCAGCAACCGTTGTGCCGTCAGCCGCCAGACCGATTGCGGGGGCCTTTGCGGCTCCATACAGCGTCATCAGACGGCCTCACGGACCAGCGTCACGGCGGGACCGGTGCGCGTGCTTGGCTGGTGGAAGCCCTGTTCCTGCACCTGGGCGTAGATGTCACACGCCCCTGCGGTAGCTCCGGCGTCCGAGGTGATGAACACCTCCTCATTGGCAGCGAGCTCCAGCAAGACCGGCGTGGCCGCGTGAGTGTCGAGACCGTCCACCGCCACAACCGCAGCGGTGTCCGGCACCCCCAACAGAATTTCCTTGACGTCGTTGATCGCCGAACCCGTGAAGGTCATCGTGTAGGCCGAGTGGTTACTGGAACCGGTGTTGTCGAGCTTGCGCTTGCCGACCGTGAGCTTGGCGTTCGCGACGGTCACCGCAGTAGTCGTGACCAGCACGAGCCGCTTGACGTCAACAGGCTGGCCAAAGTCCAGGGTGACTGTGTTGGCCCCGGAAACGACGAGCGAGCCGACCTTGGCGAACTTGTAAGCGCCCCAGTAGCCGCGATGTGAAGTAGCCATTCTTTCCTCCGATTAGCTGCTGGTGACGTGGACGATGCGAGCCTGTGCGGCCTGTTCCCAGACCAGGAAGGCTTCGAGGATACCGACCCAGCCGATCAGCCGCTCTAGGCCGAGCTTGGCCGAGTTGCCTGCGATCCGAAGCTCGGGCGGCTGCACCTGAATGAGGCCAGCGGCGTCGGCACCGAAGAAGACGGCCTCGCCGGTCGTGGTGCTCGCGCCCGCCAGTGCGGCCAGTGCGTCCACGTTGTTGGTCTCGATCAGGGTGAAGCCCTCGACGCTCTTCAGCACACCCGTCATGAACGGGTCTGAGGTCGTCGGAGCCAGCCAATCCTTGTATTCCGGATCGTTCTTGAGCCCCCGCGCGGCCTTCGTCGAGACGATGCCGACATACTGGCCGTTGGCGAACGTGGGCGAAAGCAGGTCGGTGCTCAGGTAGTCGTGGATTTCGCGCAGGTCCGAGACGCCCAGGTTACGGTTGGACGTCGCACCCGGCGTGCCGTTGGTCGTCAGGGTGAAGCCCGTGGTCTCCGGGACATACTTGATGGGCGTCTTCTTCATGGCGTCCGCCGCCATCTTGTCCATCGTCAGTTCCATCTGCTCGCGCAGCGTGGCCTGGAGAGGCGACATGATGTCGTAGAAGGTCAACTGCCGCTCGTATTCCGTGACCGGGATCATGAAGCCCCACCGGCTGACGTCAACGGTCTTGGTGTTGATCGCCGGACGGCCTGTGGGCAGATCGTCGGTCTCGCCGATACGGGTTGCAAGGGCCAGCTTCAGGTATCGAGTGATGGTGTGGCTTTCGCCCTTGCCCCGCCCGTAGTTGGGCTCCTGGGTCAGGAAGCGCATGAACACCGCACGTGCGATGGCCTGTCGCCGGATTTTGGAACTCAGCGAGTGGTTCTTATAGGTCCCGCTCGGTGCGTCAAAGGTCCAAGACATCGTTGTATTCCCTCGCTTCTCTCACGGTGTGGTTCGTCTTTCGTGTTTCTGTGAGCGCACGCTGCACTCTTAGTTAAAATTTAGAGGGTGTGCAGTGGTTTTTCAAGCCCCCTGCGTTACCGATGGAACCCGGTCTTCTCCTGCCACTCTCTGATCTCGGCGAAAGCGTTGTCCGGGACCATGGCCGGTTCCGGCTTCCCGCCGCTGTCTTCCCCGCCGAACATCCCGCCCGTGCGCCCGGGCTCGGGCTCGACCAGAGGCTCGGGCTTCCCGCCCTTCTTGCCGAAGATGCTCTCCATCTCCGTGATCACGTCCTGCATGAACTGATCCTGGTAGGTGAACATATAGCGTTCGACGTCGAGGCCGCGCTTGGTGATGTTCTGGGCCGCGATGTTGGCGGCATACTGCACCTGTCGGTAGTCGCCTGCGTATTCCTTGTGCTTGACCTGGAACGCTTCCCAGAGGTTGTTGTAGCGTGCGGTGCTCTCCTGCTGCTTGGCCGCTACGGCTGTCGCGGTAACTGCGCGGGCATCGAGACGATCCTCGATCCGCTTCGCGACGCTGTCGGCATACGCCTCGGGCTCGGTGATGACGTCCGGCAGGGCCTCGAGAGGCTTCGGCAGGGCCAACGGGACCGGGGGCGCTGCGTGCGGCTGCATCATCAGGGTCATGCGGTCCTGCTGCATCTGCTCAAGCTGCTTGGAAAGTGCGTCTACCGTGCCCTGGAGCTTGGCGACTTCGGGGTTGACCTCGGGCTGCGGGGCCGGCATGCCCGGGCCGGTCTCTCCGTCCGCGTCATCCGCTTCCGCGCCAAAGAAGACGTCTCCGTCGAGCAGGCCGTGTGGGGCTGGTGCTGGGGTGTTGGTGTTTGGATCACTCATGGGGGCCTCCTAGTTTCATGTGCTTCGCGACTTTCTCCCCCACGTGTTGTCCGACCTTGACTTTGGACTCCAGCCGTTTCATCAGCCGGTAGTATCCGTATGCCTCGCGCCATGCACTGTCCCCGATCTCCGGTGTGTAACTCCCGTCACGAATGGCTGCGAACACCTTGTTCTGCACTGTGCCCATCATGCCAACGATCTCGTCTTTCACGAACGGCAGGACACTTGCAATATAAGACCCACTGTGGACCTTTTCCAGGTCTTCGGGGGTCGGGTCGGTCTTCATCATCGGGCTACTCCTACCTGTTCCAGCAACTGGCCGACGCGCTCCTCGCCCGGTCCGGTTGCCTCGGCTCCTCCCGCCCGCTGCTGGGCGGCACCAGCGATCTCCGCTGCCTGCACTTCCCGGTCCGATTTCGTGAACCGGGACGGGTCGACGTTGGAGAGCTCGAACATCAGGTCCACCAGTCGGCTGAAGTCTACGCGCTTCGAGAACGCGGCGACAAGTTGGTCGTTCTGGCTGATGACCCCGATGACCTGTATCAGGCTCTGGAGCATCTGTGCCCGCTCGATCAGGGCGCTGATGCCGCGCGCCTGGAAGGTGAACGGGTGCTGGACGAACTCCTTGCGCCGGGACATGAGCGTCTGCCACATATCGGGGCCTGCGGCCTGCTCCATGCGTTTGTCACCCCTGCTGACGTGCTGGAGGCCGGTCTTCCACATGAGGTCCAGCACCGGGTTCAGGAACCGGGTCTCGACCGTCTGGGCGATGCTGCGGATCAGGGCGCTGGAGTTGGTCTGCGCGGTGCTGATCTCGGTGGCGCTGGTCCGGCCCTTGGGGGCGAACTGCCCCAGCCCGAGCTCGTTGATGCTCGCAGCCTCGGCAAGCTCACTCTTCAGCGTCTGCCACACCTGCACCGCGCCCTGGTCGAGCGATCCGATGTTGAGGTTGGCGGCGAAGTCCTGCGCGTTGAAGCCCTCCTCCAGGAAAAAGACCTTGTTCGGGTGGACGCCCTCGGCGGCCTGCTCCGGGTTCGACAGCATCGACGGCACCAGCACGAACGCATTGAGCGCGGACGTGTAGGCCGCGTCCAGGATCAGGTTGGTGAGCTCGGTGAAGGTGTTGGCGAGGGAGCCGAAGTCCTCCATATACGAGCGCCCGTAGACGGAGAGCGGCGCGGGCACCAGTGGCGCGTAGACCAGCCAGTCCTGGTCGTGCCAGAACGGGTTCTTTTCAGGTCCCCGGATGATGTGTTTGCGGTTGGCGACCACGATTAGGGCATCCTCCGCAAGTATCTTGCCGTCGCGGCCAACTACAGTTGCAAGGTATTCTTCCAGGACGACTGGGCGGCGCTGGGAGGAGGTCTCCATTCCGTGGCCCGCCATCTCGCGCTTCCAGGTCTGGTCCTCGACCTGTATTCCGGCCTGGAGCCGGTGGATTTCGTCCTCGTTGAACAGCTTCTTCTTGCCGTCTGAAAGCCGCAGCATGGTGTCGAGCTCGTGCACGTCAACTTCGATCCGCCGGATGCGATACAGGTTACGGAAGGTGTGGTCCAGCCAGACAAAGCGCGGGTCCACGGTCTCGAAGGCGACCCGGCCCCCCTTCACGTCGGTCTTCCAGAGCACCGTGCCACAACAGGCGGTGATCGCGCCCATCTTGATCTGTTCCTCGAACACCGCCGGGAACGGCAACGGGTGCCCGTTCTGGCTCCGGCCACACGTGTTCAGCCACATATCTGTGACGCGCTTGATGGTAGCGGCCATCCCGTCGTTCTCGTCTGCCGGGTCGGTCACCGTGTAGAAATGGTTGTAGTTGGCGACCAGCGCCTCTTTCATGGCTGCGGCGAACCGGTCCACGAAGCTCGGCACTTCCGGCATGACCTCCTGCGCCTGCCACGACGCCTTGTGGCTGAAGTCGTGACGGCCCCAGTAGAGGTCCAGGTTTTCGGTCCACTTGGCATCGCGGGGGTTCAGGCCCCCGGCACGGTTCTCTTCCGCCTCGGAGCGATAGCTCTCCAGGGCGTTGATGATTTCGATACTCTCCTCGGAGGGCTCAAGTGCGTCTCCGTGTCCAGGACCTTTGGTGGTTGGGTGCTTTGCCATAGTATCCATATAGGGTTAGGCGCTGGGGGTCACAACCGACGACGGCGGCGGAACAGGAGCCAGGAGCTCCCCACGTCTGCCTGCTGTCCTACCAGGGTGAAGGCCACGTCAGTCTCGGACGCAAGCCCAATCGCGACCTGCCGCGTGTGGTCGATTGCGAAGGCCGTGGACGTGGTCGCCGCCAGCCCGAGTTCGTGCGCACGTTTCGGGACCACCGCAAACCCGGTATCAGTCTCGACAGCGAGCCCCATTGCGATAGCCCTGTCCGCGGTCACGACAAAGGCAATGTCTGCCTCCGACGCCAAGCCGACATTCACCCCCCGGCCTATCGTGAGCGAAAATGCGGCATCGGTCTCTGAAGCCAACCCGACCGGCTCAAGACGTTGTGGCACCACCCCGAAAGCTGTGTCCGTTTCGGCTGCCAGTGCCAAGACTAGCGCACGGTCGATGGTTATGGTGAACGCTGTGTCGGTCTCTTCGGCCAATCCAATCGCAATGTCACGACTGCGCACCGGCGTTATCGAAAAGGCGACGTCTGTCTCCAGCGCAATGCCGAGTGCCGTCTGGATTTGGATCAAGAAGGCGGTGTCTGTTTCCTGCGCAAGGCCGAGGGCTACGGCCCGGTCTATCCCAAGCGCGAACGCCGTGGCAGTGGTTTGTGCCAAGCCAACCGCCACCGCGCGGTCCGGGATCACCGTTTGCCCTATGTCCGTCTCGGACGCCAGCCCCAAAGCGTGCGCCCGATCTGGCACCACGGCAAAGGCGGTTTCGGTGGTCTGTGCCAGTCCGAGCAGCCTCCGCAAGTCTATGTCAATCTGGAAGGCCGCGTCTGTCTCTGACGAGAGGCCAACAGGCTTCAAGCGCACGGGCCGCACTACCTGCGCTATGTCGGTTTCCGTTGCTAGGGCAAGAATGTGTGCCCGGTCAGGGACGATGCCGAAAGCCGCATCGGTTTCTGCCGCGAGTCCAGCGGGAACCAAGCGCACCGGACGAACCACAAAAGCTGCGTCGGTTTCGGAAGCGAGACCTACAGGAACCAAGCGCACCGGTCGGATCAAGAAGGCGACGTCGGTCTCCGTGGCCAGCCCAACTGCGATTTCCTGACCAACATCGCCCGGTTGATGCAGCACGGTGATCATGAAGTCACCGATACGCATATCCAT
>SDBT01011405.1_pt1 | contig 14306 bp, 10 predicted proteins | sample 2277101 | NCBI WGS metagenome assembly SDBT01 (sample SAMN10404973, study PRJNA504765) | marine sediment metagenome | isolation source: marine sediment core GS10_PC15, 103 cmbsf | place: Arctic Ocean: Southern Knipovich Ridge | collected 2010 | reverse complement strand
GATGATTGCGGCCTCTGTCACCTGCAGGACGAGTCGTTCAAGCTGGTCGACGAGATCGATCCTCAGTGCCTGACCTGCCATGCGAACGTCTCGCGGGACGCCAAGAGACCCGGCACGCACATGGCGGTGCGCCAGCAGCAGTGCATTGTCTGCCACGCCGCCCACGGCTCGCACCGGCCGCACATGGTCAAAGGCACGGCCGAGGGCATCTGCTATGAGTGCCACGATCCCGACGAGCTGGCCAGCCCGCCGCACCCGACCGTAGCCCAGGCCGACTGCCTGCTCTGCCACGCAGGGCACCGGTCCGACAAGCCTCACCTGCTGCGTCCCGATATCCCGACTGCCCAGTGACAGGAAGCCAGCGCCTTGACCCGGAGCCCACGGCACCAGCAGCAGGGCGGCAGCAGGCCGCCGCGCCACGTGCGTGGCTGGATGCTGTGGTGCCTGGTGCCACTCTTGGCGCTCTGGGCGGGGGGGTGCGCGCAGCCCACGCCGCAGCAGATGCGCCGGGGCCGGCGGCGCCCGCGCCTCTTCAGGATCACCGACATAGGGGCCGAGGTCTTCATAGAGGGCGAGTACGACTCCGAGGAAACGACCACCACCAGGGGGGCGAAGAGCGAGGAGAAGGGACTGGTCCTCCGAGAGGGCATCGACACGGACCTCGCCGGTTTCATCTACGACCCCCGGTTGCTGCTGTGGACCGCAGGACTCGGGTTCTCCTTCGCCCAGGAGAGGACCGAGATCAACGGTGTGGACAGGGACTCAGACGGGACGCTCAACAACTACGACATCTCGGCGCTGATCCTGAAGGAGAAGCCCGTCGCGCTGAGGCTCTGGGCCAGCCAGACCGAGAACCTGCTGGACCGTGATCTCACACGCCGCACGGAGCTCAGGACCGAGAGCGAGGGCGTGCAGGTATTCACGAAGGGGCGCTTCCCTGCGTCGCTGATGCTGGAACACACGGAGATCCACGAGGAAAGCGAGTTCCGCACGAACGATACAGAAAGCGACCTGCTTCGGTTCGACATCGCGGACAGACGCGACCGCAACTGGCTGACGGAGTTTACCTTCGAGCGCGAGGACACAGAAAGGGTGGCCACGTTCGGCCGCCCGGAGACCGGCCTGACGACCACCACACTGCCTGAGAAGCGCAAAGAGGCCACGGTGAACAACTCCTGGAAGTTCGGCCGGCTGCCCTGGGAGGCGGAGTTGACGGGCCGGATGAACTACCGCGACCAAGAAGGATTCTTCAACCAGAGGACCATCACGGGCGAGCAGCACCTGGAGCTTGCACACACCGATACGTTCGGCACGTTCTACGACCTGAGCTACCTGAAAGACGAGACAGACGTGCAGGATGACGAAGTCATCAGAGCGGAGGTGGGGGCCCGTAAGAGCATCTACTCCAGCTTGGACATAACCGGGCGGCTGACGCGCCGCAATTCCGACTACACGACCGGCAGCAGCGATTTGGCGGGCTGGTTCCTGGCCCTGGCCTACCGCAAGAGCACGCCGATCGGCCACCTGACCTCCGACCTGCTGCTGGGGCGGACCCGCGAGGAGGAGGAATCCTCCACCGGCACGCGGCTTATCACGGACGAGCCCCACGTGCTGGTCGGATTCGATTTCGTGGCCCTTGACGAGCGGGACGTGGTCCCCGGTAGCATGATCGTCACGAACGTGGCTGAGACGATCCTCTACATCCGGGGCTTCGACTACTCGGTGCGCACGACCGGCGCCGTGACCGAGATCGCCAGGCTGATCAGCGGCGACATCGCCAGCGGCCAGACTGTGCTGGTCGACTACGTGGTGGCGGTGCCCACCGATGCGACCATAGCCACCGACCTGCTGGCGTGGAATACCGCCATCGACCTGAAGTCGCTGCCGCTGGTGATCTACTACAGGCGGCGAGAGCGCGAAGAGAGCCTGGACTCAGGCACCGATCCCGGCAACCTGGAGGACGAGACCGTCAATGTGATCGGCATGGAGGCAACCATCGGCAACGTGGTGGCCTCCCTGGAGCACGAGGACCACGACCGCCAGCTATCGCCGCCCACGGTAGCGGACAGGTTCCGGGTGGACTACCGCCGGCGGCTGGGTCGCGACGTCTCGCTGGGGCTGAACGGATACGCCGAGTCCATGGACTTCAAGGATGCAGATGAGTTCGGCCTGGGAGAGGGGGGCGATCACCAGGAGACCTACGTCGCCGGGGCGTCCCTCACCGCCCGCCTGCGCAGCAATCTGCTGCTGTCCTTCAACGGCGAAGCCCACAGGAGCGAGGGCCGCGAGCAGCGCGAATCGTTCGGGCTCGGGGTGATCCTGCAGGGCCGGTACCGCGAGATTGACTTCACCGTGGAAATGCGACATGATGAAATCCAGCAGGAGAGCAATGAGACAAACCGGAACGTTCTCAGGTTCAGTGTCAGGCGGCTGTTCTAGCGCCCCCCGCCGATGCACTCCCGCTGCAACGGCACTGGCGTGCGCCGTTCTGTGGACGTGCGGCTGCGCGTCGACCCCGCCCGAGAAGGTGTTCCGCGTGTGGCCATCGCCGCCGGCCCAGCCCCGCGTGCACTTGGTGCGCCTGATCACGGGGCCCCGAGACCTTCGCCGGCCATCGCTGCTGCGGCGGCTGGGCGACGCGATCGCCGGGCCCAGCCGCCAGCGCCTGATGCGACCGCAGGGCGTGGCCGTCAGCCCCGAGGAACGCATATACGTCACGGACCAGGAATTGCAGGGAGTTCACGTGTTCGATCTGGTCTCCGGCCGGGCCAGCTTCATCGCCCGGGTGGAGGGCATGTTCCTGGTCTCACCGGTCGGCGTGGCCGTCTGTGGAGAGCGAGTGGCCGTCTCGGACAGCGCCCTCAATGAGGTCTACCTGCTGGACGCCGACGGAGACCTGGTCTGTAAGATGCGCAAGCCGGGCGGGTTCGAAAGGCCCACGGGCCTTGCCTTCGAGCCGCAGGAGGGTGTGCTCTACGTGGTGGATACGCTGGCCAACGAAGTCTGTGTCTTCGACCTGTCCGGGAGCATGGTGCGCCGTTTCGGGTCGTTGGGCACGGGCAAGGGCCGGTTCAATTACCCGACACACATCTTCGTGGACGCCCAGCGAAGGCTCTACGTGACGGACTCGATGAATTTCCGGCTGCAGTTCTTCGCCGCCGATGGGACCTACCAGGGAGAGGTGGGCCGGTTGGGCGACGCTTCGGGCTACATGGCGGTGCCCAAGGGCGTCGGCGTGGACGCATTCGGCCACATCTACGTGGTGGACTCCTACCTCTCGAACGTCCAGGTCTTCGACCGGGAAGGCCGGTTCCTGCTCACGTTCGGGGAGCCGGGCCGGGACCCGGGCAGCTTCCACGTGCCGACCGGGTTGACGGTGGCCGCGGACGGCCGCATCTACGTCTGTGACAGCTTCAACAGCCGCGTGCAGGTTTTCAATTACATAGGGCCGGGCCTATGAACAGGTTTCGAACGTTATCTCAGGTCGCCGCCGTTCTGCTGTGCGCCGCCGGCGTGATGGTCGCTGCGCAAGGCGGCTCGAGCGTGATGGACACCAGGCACAACCTGTCCGCCAGCGGACCGGGGCCCATCACCGTGGCGGGGACCCAGGAGGTCTGTGGATTCTGCCACACCCCCCATGCGGCTGCCCCCGCCGGCCCGCTCTGGAACCGCAACGACCCTGGCACCTACTACCAGACCTACACCAGCACGACGCTGGAGGCCGCCGTCGGGCAGCCCACGGGCTCTTCGCGGCTCTGCCTGAGCTGCCACGACGGCACGGTGGCCCTGACGCAGACTCACAACGCCCAGAACGCCCCGCCCGGCACGATCTTCATCTCGGCCGGCGACGCCGGCTACATCGGCACCGAGCTGACGGATGACCACCCGATCTCGTTCGACTACGACTCGTCGCTCGTCATGCAGAACCCCGAACTGCGCGACCCGGCCGCGCTGCCGCCGGAGCTGCCCCTGGACGCCAACGGCCAGCTCCAGTGCACCACGTGCCATGACCCCCACCACGACAAGCACGGCAAGTTCCTGCGCATGAGCACCATGGAGTCCCAGCTCTGCACGACCTGCCATCTGGTGGACGGGTGGACGTCGTCTCCGCACGCGCTCTCCGGCAGCCTGCTGGCCGGAGCGGCAGGCGGGATTTGGGACGACACACCGTTCAACACCGTGCGCGAGGCGGCGTGCGAGGGCTGTCACCGCCCCCACACGGCCGGCGGCCGAGAGCGCCTGCTGCGTCGGGAGGCCGAGGAGGACAACTGCTACTCGTGCCACGATGGGTCAGTCGCGGGGTTGAACGTCTACTCGGAGTTCCAGAAGTTCTCCCGGCACCCCGTAGAGCGCTACACGGGCATGCACGACCCTACCGAGAACCCGCTCTCGATGGCGGAGCACGTCGAGTGCGTGGACTGCCACGACCCGCACCGAAGCTACTCATCGGGGGCCGCAATCCCGCCCAACATCGGCGGCTCCATGCAGGGGGCCTCGGGCCTGAGCAGCACGGGCGTGCCGCTCAAGGAGGCGCAGTTTGCCTATGAGGTCTGCTACAAGTGCCACGCCTGGCACGATTCCTTTGCCCTGCCGACAGTGGATCGCGTCCTGCGCAATTCGAACGTCGCTGACGAGTTCTCGCCCAACAACGCCAGCTACCACCCGGTGGAGGCCCAGGGCAAGAACATGAACGTGCCCAGCCTGGTGCAGCCACTCACGACGTCAACGCTGGTGCGGTGCACGGACTGCCATGGCACAGACGCAGGGAGCGGCCCCCGCGGGCCCCACGGGTCCGCCTACAGGCCGCTGCTGGTGCGCAACTACAACACGACGGACGGTGCAACGGAGAGCCCCGTCGCCTACGCCCTGTGCTACGAATGCCACAACCGGTCCAGCATCCTGGCGGATGAGAGTTTCGAGGAGCACAAGAAGCACATAGATGACGAGAACACGCCCTGCTCGGTCTGCCACGACGCGCACGGCGTGAGCGCCACGCAGAGCAGCCCGCAGAACAGCACGCACCTGATCAACTTCGACCGGGACATCGTGGGGCCGTCAGAGAAGGCGCAGAGCGGCCCGATCTTCGAGGACCGGGGGTTCGAACGGGGATCGTGCACGCTGAAATGCCACGGCGAGGACCACGATGACGAGGACTACGATGGTAGCCATCACTGAGGAGGCCCACCCTATGAAAGCACGCACACTGCGCCGGATGCTGCCCGCCCTGGCAGCAGCCGGAACGATGTGGCTGGCCGGCTGCGCCCAGAAGGGCCCGCCGCCGGCGCCTGTCTTCTACCCCCCGAGCCCCGATCCGCCGCGGGTGCAGTTCCTGACCAGCTTCAACGATGCCGAGACCTGGCTGGACCGCGGGTGGTCGTTCATGGACTTCATCATGGGTTCTGCGGGCGTCGAAGAGGGCCTCATCGAGGCCCCGTTCGGCATGGCCGTCTGGGAAGGCAAGCTCTACATCTGCGACCTGGGGCTCGGCCTTGTGCACGTCATCGGCTTCCAGGAGCGCACCTACAGCGTTCTGGGCAACCGGGACCAGGTGACCAACCCTGTCAACATCACGATCGACGTCGACGGGACCAAGTACGTCTCCGACACGGCCCGTCGAGAGGTGGCCGTCTTCGACGCCAACGATCAGTTCGTGATGCGCATCGGTGACCGACCGACCCTTATGCCTTGCGACGTGGCCATAGTGGGCGACGAACTGTTCCTCAGCGACCTGAAGGACGGAGAGATCGAGGTCTGGTCGAAGGACGGCGAGTTCATCAGGAAGTTCGGCAGCAGGGGGCTCGGCCACGACCAGTTCAGCGTACCGATCAAGATCAACGTCGGGCCTGACGGTCGGATCTACGTGACCGACAGGGACCAATGCATCATCAAGGTGTTTGACCAGCAGGGCGAATACATCACCTCGATCAGCCAGCCGGGCGACCGCGCCGGCTTCCTGGCCCGTCCCAAGGGCACCGCCATCGATACCGAGGGGCGCCTCTTCGTGACTGATTCGCTCTGGGAGACCGTCCAGGTCTTCCGATCGGACGGCCAGCTCCTCATGGTCTTCGGCGGTCTCAGCCTGGGGCCCGAGGCGATGGGCATGCCGGCCGGTGCCGCCATCGATACCTCGACCCTCGAGTTCTTCCGCCCATTCATCGAGCCCGGATTCGAGGCCGAGTTCCTGGTCTTCGTGGCTAACCAGTTCGGCCAGAACAAGATAGGCGTCTACGCCTTCGGCGAGATGCCGGACTGGGTGCCCCCCGAGGAGACCGAGGAAACCGAAGAGACGGAGACGGAGACGTCGCCGGAGCCTTCAGCAGATGCTGAAGAGTCGTAGGCGGGGCCGGAGCACAGTTCGAGTGCCTGCCATGCGCCGTGCCCACCCAGAGGTGGGCGCGGCGCTTCTCTTTGGGCGTGGAGCCGCTGGCCACACGCTGCCCCCCCGTGGCGAGGGCCATGCCACTGCCGGCGCCCTGGGTTCTGGCCCGTCGTCTCTCGGACGGCGCGTCCCCCGTCTGCCGCCTGACTGGCGCGGACAGGACCGGGTCCCCCTCACCCCCAATGGCACCCCCACGGTACAAAGAAGACCGGCAGGCCCCGCGAGGGGACCTGCCGGTCGGTGAGACTATGCTGCTATGCGCCGCCTATTTGTCGTGGCATGTGCGGCACATGACCTGCGAGCCGTAGGATGCGATGTGCAACGGCTCAAGGATGTCGTCACCCGTGGCGGGATCGGTGCCGACGACCTCCTCGACGACGCCGATGTCCCAGCGCAGCATGAAGTCGGTGTAGCCGCTGGCGTGGACGTCATGGCAGGACGTGCACTGCATGTACTTGCGGGTGTCAAGCAGTTCCTGCTCGATCGTCTTGCCGTTGCCCATCAGGGCGTCCTGGGTCTCGGCCTTGATCTCGGTGTCCGCCGAAGCCACGGACGGGTAGTAGAACGAGATCGGGTGGGAGTTCTTCAGCGACATGTGACCGGTGACAGTGCCCGGCGTGAAGATGCGATTCTCTGCGCCGGTCCAGTCATGGCTGTACGAGCCGTCGTGACAGCCCAGACAGAGCTTGGACGGGCCGTTCGGCTGCTGCAGGGACGCGTCCAACGTCGGGGTCGGGGTGTCGCCAATTCCATACGTATCATAGAGGGTCCAGCCCGTCAGCGCCGGGGTATCGGTCTGATACGGGCTCCACAGCGGCACGCCCCACTGGCCGTCCGCGATGCTCTCGAGGTCGGCCTTGTGCGCCACGTGGCAGTTGACACATCCATAGTTCGAGTGCGCCGCGAAGGCGTCTGCACCCAGGCTCACGAACAAGACTGCACACACAACCATGCCAACGAATGTCTTCACCTTCCATCCTCCAACGAGAAGAGATGAACCGGTATGGAACTGGATCAGCCCGCCGGACCGCCCATTCACCGCGAATGAGGCTCTCAAGTCCATTTGGGCCCTCCGTTTTCCGCCGCTTCCCGGCGCCGCCGACTGCTGGCGACGCCAAGCTTGAAATCACCTACGCCGGCACCCATTGCAAAGCGGATGCCAGGGCGCCCATCGGCCCGCATCTATCTCCGTATCGCATGTTTGTGCAAGGTCTTACGACCGCCGCACAGGTCCGCGCATGCCCCTCCTGCACGCCGCTGATATGCCAGGAATGAGAGTGCGGCGGCGACCAACTCCCAGGGGCGAGAACGGCTCTGGCAGTGACCGCGGAGGGTCGACCCGGGCGCGCAACGAGGACGGCATCGTGGGTCCCTTGGGCTTGCGGGCCGCCGTTGACCGGGCCGACTCCCGGTCTGGGCGCCCGTGTCCGGGCTGAAGGTGAGGACCTGGCCGAGCAGTCTATCCACCAAATGGATCTCGCCGCCCTGGCCCACGGCCAGGCCCTTCGGACGGCTGAAGCCCCGATCGAGCATGCCGCCCACGCAGGTGCCGTCGCAATCCTGGCTGCCGGCTTGCTCACTGCGCCGTTCATGATGAACCGGACATCGCTCGAGCACCTGCGCCGGCACCTATCGCAAAGCGGATGCCGGGGTGCCCATCGGCCCGCGTCCATCCCCGTATCGCATGTCTTCGCAAGGCTTTACGACTGCTGCACCGGTCAGCGCATGCCCATCCTGCAGACCACTGATATGCCGCGAATGAGAGTGCATCGGCGGCCGACTCCCAGGAGCGAGAACGCCCCTGTCGGTCGACGGGCGACGATGGCGCCGGCGGCCGGTCGCGCGCGCCGGCAGGGCCCGCCCAGTTCCCACTTCCGGGCAAGAAAGCCAGTCCCGTTCGCATCTGCGAGAAGATCGCGCGGGCCTTCGGGGGGGCGTTCGCCGGGCGGGCCGCCATTCCCGCCCCCGGGCCGTCCGGCGTGGCCCGTCGCCTGGCATGACGTTTGCAATGTGATGCTCGGGTGAGATAGGATGCCTCTACCGGGGGCGTTCGCTCCCTTCGAGTCGCAACTCCCAGTTGGTCACCGAATGAAGTTCCGCCGGATACAGCTATGGATGGTGCTGGCCCTGACGGCACTGATGCTCGTGCTGTCGGTTCGGGGGGCCTTCTTCGGGGACGTTTCGCACGCCAAGGCGTTCTTTACGTGCGCGGCGCTGGTCGTGTTCTGGCTCCTGTTCGCGGCGCTCTTTGTGGTGGGGCTCTTCTCGTTCAAGCGGCTGCGGCAATCGCCGGGGCTCCTTGCCGTCCACGTTGGATGCCTGCTTGTCCTGCTCGGCTCGTTCGCCAACTCAGATCTGGGGAACCGGGTCGCCGGCGGCGTCTTCGGCATTCGGCGCGTCGTGTCCGGCGAGATGACCATCGTCGAAGGGGAGTCGTCGGACGAGGTGAAGGTCTGGGGCCGGGAGAGGGACGCTACCTTCAAGCTGCCCTTCGCTGTCCATCTGCACGACTTCACCGTGGAGTACTATCCCGTCAGGCCGGTCCTGGGCGCGATCATCCCGCAGCCGCCGCATGAGGCACATGCCGTGGCGCCCAAGCAAGCCGTCATCGAATGGGAAGTCGGACAGGAAACGGCGATTCCCGGCACGCGAATGCGCGTGAAGGTGGTCGAGTATCTGCCCAGTGCCAGGGCGGCTTTCGGAGGGACGGAGGCCCCGTCCCTGGCGGTGACCGGCGCCGATGGGGAGACGATCATCCTGCCGGCCGAGGTGGGCCAAGAGACGGCGCTGAAGGACCCCGAGGCGACCGTTCGCGTCGAGAAGGTCTTCAGCCACCTGCTGGTCAAGGGGCGCAACGAGGTCGTCAACCTGGAGGGCTCCGTCGGCAATCCGGCCGTGCTTGTGAAGATCACGAAGCCGGACGGGTCCGCCGTGGGGCGCTATGTCTACGCGCAGCATGACATGCACGGCGGCGAGGAGACGGGCATCGAGTTCGAGTACCGCGTGCCCGGCGACGTCATCGCCATGCCCGACGACACGACCGGCCTGCCGGCCATGGAAGTCATCGTCACGGGACCCGGCGGCACCCTCCACGGGTGGCTCACAGTGGCGCCGGGGCGCGACCAGGCCGGCATGGCGCTGGCGGACATCGTCGAGGACCACAGTGACCCCGACCACCAGCACACAGAGGCGGACCAGAGCCCCGGGCTGGTGATGGTGAACCGCAAGGGCCCGCCCAGTGAGTACACCAGCGACTTGTCGATCATGGTGGACGGCCAGGAGGCGGTGCGCAAGACCATCCAGGTCAACGACCCCCTGCACTACGGCGGCTACCACTTCTACCAGTACTCCTACGACAATGAGCACGGCCGGTATACGGTCCTGTCAGTGACGTCCGATCTGGGCCTGAATCTGGTCTTTGCGGGATTCGCGCTGGCGTGCGGCGGGGCTTTCTGGCTCTTCTGGGTACAGCCCGTGCTCAAGTCTCTGTCCAAGCGGTGAAGTGATGGCGCTTAAGCTGACAACCCAGGGACTACTCATCTACGCGACGATGGCCGCCTATCTGGCTGCCGCCGCGGCGATGCTGCTGCGCCGCAGAGGGGTCGGCCGCGTGCTCTACTTCGTCGGCTTCGTGGCGGCCACTGCGGCCTTCGCTTACAGGTGGTACGATGCGGAGCACGTGCCGCTGCAGAACTTGTTCGAGGTGTTCATCTGCCTGGGGATGCTGATGTATCCTCTCTCGCTGTTCTGCCGGCGATTCCTGGGTGTGGGCGGCGAGGCGGCGGACGCGCTGATGGCCTTCGTGATCCTGTTCCCGGCCGGCTTCGTCTTCAAGGCAGAACTGCAGAAGCTGCCGCCGGCGTTGCAGAGCTGGCTGTTCGTCCCGCACGTAGCCGCGTACATGTTCGCCTACGTTGTGCTCATCAAGGCCAGCGTGCAGGCCGTCGCCCAACTCGTGCTGGACTCCGATCCGCAGGAAGAAGGGCTTGTCCCCCACGAACGGGGCACCTATAGCATGGTACGGCTCGGCTTCCCCCTGCTGACGCTCGGGCTGATCCTGGGCGCCGTCTGGGGCAAGGTGGCCTGGGGTGACTACTGGAACTGGGACCCGAAGGAGCTCTGGTCCTTCGTGACGTGGCTCGTTTACGTCGGGTATCTGCACTTCCGCCACATGTTCGGCAGAAAGCACCCGCGCGTGAATTCGACGTTAGCCCTGAGCGGCGCGGTGGCGATCGTCGTCACGCTGCTGTGGGTGAACCTGTCCAGGCTGTTCTCGGGGGGGCTGCACAGCTACGCGTCGTGACGCCCCTCCTGCCGGCCAGGCAGCAAGGGGGAAGGGGAACAGAGATGGCTTACGTGCTGCTGGTGGATGATGATGAGGACTTCGCTCACGCCGCCGCAGTAGCCTTGCGGGCGTCGGGGCACGAGGTGGGGGTGGAACTGGACACCAAGGCCGCCCTGCGTTGCGCCCGGAAGCGCACCCCCGACCTGGTGGTGCTGGACGTGATGTTCCCTGAGGACAGCCGGGGCGGCTTCCGCCTGGCGCGCCGCATCATGGCCGAGCAGGGCGAACTGGCCGCCACCCCCATCCTGATGCTCACCGCCGTGAACCCGGACTCCCCCGTGGGCTTCCGCCCCCTCGAGGGCGAGGCCGGCTTGCCGCCCGTGGCCGACTACGTGGAGAAGCCTGTCGACCTGGATCACCTGGTGCGCAGCGTCGCCGTCGCCCTGGCCAACTCCGCCTAGCCGGCCGCTTTCGGCCGGCCGCCTACTCGTCGTAGCGGGCCTTGTAGAACTGCTGGATCTGCTGCAGCGCCTCTTTGCTCATCCCGTCCCGGTGCCACAGATGGCCGGGCTGCGAGTAGACGTGCTTCTCCAGCAGTTCGTTGGCCAACTCCTCACCCGCCACCTCTCTCAACTCGGGTATGAACTTGGTGTAGAAGTTCTTTGACACTTCGTAGAAGCCGTGCCACCAGGCGTAGTCGGGCCCCTGCATGGCGGCCCCGTGGCGTGCGCGGCGTCCTTCGTGGTGCCACAGTTCCCACCAGATCCACTCGATCGGGTCGTCGAAGTTGGCCGGCGTGATCTTCCCGGCAGCCCTCAGTTCCGCCATGATGGCCCTGGCCGGCTTGGCGAACTTCTCGTTGTAGAGGATCACGGCCTCGTCGATCTGGGTGTAGGCACTCGTGACGAAGCGCTCCGCATGGCACTGGCTGCAGACGTCCTGCATCCGCGCGCGCCGCTCCTGCCAGGTCAGCACGGCGATCACCTTCTTCTCCCCGCCCTCCTTGCTTTCGTAGGTCGACCCCACCTCAGGCATCTCGGGCGCCTCGCCCAGGATGTCCTCCTTGTCCATGTCGTCGAAGATGACCATGTTCAGCTTGGTGGAGACGGCCGGCCGCAAGGTCCACGAGATGCGCTCGCCCACGTCGTGGGTGACGGGCTGGTCGCCGGCAGCGCTGATGTGGCATGAGGAACAGGTGGGGCCGGTGACGTACTCCTTGCCGGCGCGCCACTCGTCCGCGTCCAGGTTCATCTTCTCGCGGTTGGCGTGGTACAGGATGCCGTGCTTGGACTCGTTCCAGACCTCGATCTGCGGATGGTCGGGCCCCAGGTGGCACTTGCCGCAGGCCTCCGGCTGGCGGGCCTGCGCGGAACTGAAGGCGTGGCGCGTGTGGCAGGCCGCGCACGAACCCCGCGACCCGTCCGGGTTGATGCGGCCCATGCCCGTGTTCGGCCAGGTGTCTGCCGTGGGCCTGCCGTTCTCGTCCACTTTGACAACCGATCCGTGGCACTGCCGGCATCCGACCACGACGGCCGGCTCACCGCCCACCACTTCGCCGAGCAGGTTGTCCAGCGAGCCCAGGATCTGCCCGGCCTTGGCGTGGTGGCTGCCCTTCTGCTGCAGGTACTCCTGGCGGTGGCAGACGGAGCAGTCGCGCGGCGAGACTATGACGGCTATATTCTCGCCATAGTGCTCGAACGCGTCCGCGTCGGATTCCCTCGCCCCGTGGCAGTCCAGGCACGTGACGCCCTCCTTGCCGTGCTTGGAGTCGAGCAACTGGGCCACGAGACCGGGCTCTTCCTTCCGGTGGCACTCCAGGCAGGCGTCTTGCTGCTCCTGTGCGGCGGCGAGTGGACCGCCCCCCAGCGCCAATATTGCCGCAGACACTGCAAGCAGTACAGCCACGCCCTGCAGACGTCTCATCTCCTGCCCCCCCCTAAGAGTTGGCGCAAACCGGATCGGTCAGTGAATGGGACGTATTATATCCCCTTTGCCGCTGCCCTCGCAAACGGATTCTCAGGCGGCCGGCCCCATCTGAGTCAGCCCAGCGACTCGAGCGCCTCGCGGTTGGCCGCGATCGTGCGGTCGATGTCTTCCTCGGTGTGCGCCGTGCTGACAAACCCGGCCTCGAACGGCGACGGCGCCAGGTAGATGCCCCGCGTCAGCATGGCGTGGAAGTACTTCGTGAACGCATCGCGGTCGGCCGACTCAGCGTCCGCGAAGTTCGCGACCGGTCGGTCCGTGAAGTAGAGCGCCGACATCGAGCCGACGCGCTGGGGCTGATACGGCAGCCCCAGGTCCGCCAGGTTCGCGCGCACCCCCGCCTCCAGCCGCGCCGAGAGGGACTCCAGTTTCGCGTAGGCTGCATCATCGAGCGCGCCCAGCGTGGCGAGTCCGGCTGCCACCGCGATGGGGTTGCCGGAGAGCGTGCCGGCCTGGTAGACGGGACCGACCGGGGCGAGCTGCTGCATGATGCCGGCCTTGCCGCCGACGGCGCCGATGGGCAGCCCGCCGCCGATGATCTTGCCCATGGTGGTCAGGTCCGGATCGACGCCGTAGAGGCCCTGCGCGGAGTGCTTGTGCACGCGGAAGCCCGTCATCACTTCGTCGAGGATGAGCAGCGCGCCGTTGGCGGAAGTCAGCTCGCGCAGGCCCTCCAGGAAGCCCGGCTGCGGCGGGATGCAGCCCGAGTTGCCGCAGACCGGCTCCACGATGACGCCCGCGATCTGGTCGGGGTGCGCCCTGAACAGTGCACGCACGCCCTCCACGTCATTGAAGTCCGCCGTCAGCGTGTCCGCCACCACGCTGGGCGGGACGCCGGGGCTCGTGGGCGTGCCGAGCGTGGCCGCGCCGGATCCGGCCTTCACCAGGAAGGCGTCCGAGTGGCCGTGGTAGCAGCCGGTGAACTTGATGAGCTTCGGCCGGCCCGTGTGGCCGCGCGCCAGCCGCAGGGCCGTCATCGTGGCCTCGGTGCCGGAATTGACCAGCCGCACCATCTCGACCGACGGCATGCGATCGATGACGAGTTCGGCCAGTTCGATCTCGCGCGCCGTCGGGGCGCCGAAGCTTGTGCCGTCCCGGGCGGCCTCCGTCACGGCGGCGATGACGTCCGGGTGGGCGTGGCCGAGAACGAGCGGCCCCCACGAGCCGACGTAGTCGATGTAATCGTTGCCGTCCACGTCCCAGATGTGCGAGCCGGCGCCGCGGGCGATGAAGGGGGGCGAGCCCCCCACGGGACCGTATGCGCGGACGGGCGAGTTCACCCCGCCCGGTATCACCTTCACTGCCGCCGCCAGCAACTCGGAACTCGACTGATCGGTCATGTACTCGGCGCCTCCAGGAAGTACTGCATCGAGACCTTCTTGTATTCGGTGGTCGAGAACAGGACCTGGTGCTCGGGCAGGTCCAGCTCCTCGGCGACTCGCGCGACGAAAGCCAGCACCTCGCCCGCCGAACGGCCGTGCACCATGGCGAACACGTCGTAGGGCCAGTCGGGCAGGCGCCGGCGGCGGTAGCAGTGCGTCACCTCGGGGCACTCGGCCAGGCGGGCGCCCACCTCGTCGATGCGCTCCTCGGGCACGGCAACGACGGCCATCCCGTTCGCCGTGAAGCCGAGCCGCCGATGCCGCACCCCCGCGCCGC
>SDBT01011404.1_pt1 | contig 14306 bp, 22 predicted proteins | sample 2277101 | NCBI WGS metagenome assembly SDBT01 (sample SAMN10404973, study PRJNA504765) | marine sediment metagenome | isolation source: marine sediment core GS10_PC15, 103 cmbsf | place: Arctic Ocean: Southern Knipovich Ridge | collected 2010 | reverse complement strand
GAATGGGGATAAATTGGATTTCTCATAAAAAAAGGGTTTCAGTAAAACCTATGAAACCCTTATCTGTCTTGATGCCGAGACCCAGAATTGAACTGGGGACACGGGGATTTTCAGTCCTTTTTTGGCAAATGCTGGGGGCCTTGCCAATAGGGTGCATCCGCAGTTGTTTGATTTTATTGTAACTTTTTTTGGTTCGGATTTGTAAGGGATTTGTTGTTGTTTATTTCTGGTTTGTGACCACTGCAAAACCGCTGCAGTATATGGGAGGCAATAGAGAGTTATCAATATAAAAATAGACAGGATGACTTGGCATATTAATGTCACCCTGTATGGACTATATTAAAAATTCTTTACTAATAATTTATTGACAGATCATTATTTCGGTAGTAGAGTAAGATAACTAAAAACAAAAGGGACTCCGATTGATACGACTCATCCCTCATCAATCGGGGTCCCTTTTTTTATCCTTAAAATAAAAGGCTTTAAAAATTTTTGACTCTTCAGAAAATAGAAGCGAAAATTAAGGGGAAAGGAAATTTACATAATTAAAAAGATAAGGAGGTTTGTGATGCCAACAAAATTGACAAAGTTGAAAATCGTTCTTTTGGAAAACCGCATCAGCCAGAGGAAAGTGGCCAAGTCTACAGAAATCAATGAGGGTACGGTCTCATTAATTAGCAACGGCAGGTTGATTCCCACTTTGACACAGAAGGCCAAAATCTCAGAGGCCATAGGGAAGCGCGAGGCGGAGCTATTTGGCGCTGATTAAGGGGTATTATGAAAATTGTCAAGTTTAAAAAATATCGCAAGAATACTTTGATGGGATTTTTCGATGTCCAGCTTGAGAATATCGGGCTTGAAATCCGCGATTGCACGGTGCACCAACAGGGTAAGAGCCGGTGGGTAGGGCTCCCAGCTAAATCCTATAAGGATGAGAATGGCGATCAAAAATGGTCCCGGATCATCGATTTTTATGATGAGGGCCGGGGTAAGCAATTCCAAAAAGCATGCATTGAGGCCCTTGATAGATTCAAAACCGAGGAGCGGTAGCCGATGGAGCAAATCATTACTAAAAATATCCCTCGGGAACTAAAAGATATTCCCCAGTGGGTCGCGTGGAAGTTAAAGCCAAGGGACAACGGCAAAGCTGATAAAATACCCATTAATCCCATCAATGGCCGAAACGCGGCGACCGACAATCCTCAGACCTGGGTGATTTTCGATAAAGCGCTAAGTTATTATCAAAAGCGAAGCGGTAAGGGAATCGACGGTATCGGATTTGTCTTTACCAAAGGGGACCCCTACCTCGGAATCGATTATGATGACTGCATGGAAAATGGCAATATGAACCTTCAGGCGCAAGCTTATCTCGACAAAATTCACAGTTATGGTGAGCTATCGCCCTCTGGCGGCGGTATTCATCTTATCGCAAAGGCCAAAATACCGGGGCCGAGGCGCAGGGACGGAAATGTTGAGATGTATGAAGAGGGCAGATTTTTCACTATGACCGGCAGCCACATTAAGGGCACCCCTACAACTATTGAGGACAGGCAGAAAGAGATAGAGACTTTCTACCATGATATTTTTGGCACAGAAGAGAAAAGATCTGGACCTACCGAGGCTAAACCCACCCTATTGTCTGATTCCGAAATTATCAAAAAAGCCACGAGTGCAAAAAATGGAGAGAAATTCAATAGGCTAATGGCGGGTGACTACTCCGATTATTCCTCGCAAAGCGAGGCGGACTTTGCCTTGTGTAATGCGTTTTGTTTTTGGTGTGGGAACAATCCGGAACAAATTGACCGATTATTTAGGCAGTCAGGACTAATGAGGCCGAAATGGGATGAGAACCGTGGTGAAAAAAGTTACGGAGAGAGGACTATTCATGAGGCAATTCAGAACACCACAGAGGTCTATGGCTCGTCCCTGGGGCCTGCAGACGGCAATGTCCTTGAGATGCTAAACGATAACGAGGTTGGGGATGCTAGGCTATTCATAGAGCAGAACTATGGCCGTTTTGTCTATGATCACTCGGTTGGCCGATGGTATGAGTTTCGTGAGCACTACTGGAGAGAGGATGTCACTGGTAGGGCAATGGCAGCGATTGAGGGAATTATCAAAGCATATAGCCAGGAAATAAGACGTCAGAATGAGGAAAGGTTGAAAACCGAAAAACTAAACCAGACTGAAAAGGCAAGCCAGCACGAGAGCAATGTTAAAGAATTATTTAAACGTATTCGCGCCTTGCAGAGCGCAAGACGCAGGGAAAATGTTCTGAAACTGGCAGCGGTTGACTGGATAGACCAGGGATATAAGTCGCTTGCAATTATAGGTGACGAATGGGACAGCGACCCCATGAGTTTAGGTTGTGCGAATGGCGTGCTTGAACTCACAACGGGTGACTTTCGGCCAGGGAGACCAGAGGATTACATTAGGACTGTTGCACCTACTGAATGGAGGCGCATAAGCACCCCTGCCCCTGCGTGGGAAAGCTTTCTTAAAGAGATCTTTGATAGCGATTCTGAGCTTATCGATTACATGCAAAGGCTTTTTGGCTACGCGATCACGGGTAAGGTGTCGGAGCATAAGTTTCCTATCTTGTATGGAATTGGCAGAAATGGAAAAAGCAGCCTATTGGAGGCGATAAAAAGTGTCTTAGGACCCCTGGCCGGGCCGATAGAGGCCGAATTACTTCTTGACCAATACAGAGCAAGACAAAGCGGATCTCCGACAAGCGACATTATGGCCCTGAGAGGAAAGCGCCTTGTCTGGGCCAGCGAAACCAAAGAAGGCAGGTCGTTGAATATCAGCAAACTAAAATGGCTCACTGGGGGGGATACCAGAGTGGGAAGGCCACTATTTGGTAAGCACCAGATAACGTATACACCTACTGATACCTTGTTTCTACTCACAAATCACAAGCCGCGTATCCCGATGAACGATTTTTCGACATGGGAGCGCGTCCATTTAATTCCATTTAATCTGTCTTTTATTGATGAACCTAAAAAGGACTTTGAGCGCCAAAGGGACCCGGACGTGCTTGAAAAACTGAAGGCCGAAGCATCCGGCATACTGGCATGGCTTGTGAGAGGAGCCTTAGAGTGGGGATATCAGGGCTTAAATCCACCAAAAAGTGTTAAGGCAGCAACGGCGGAATATCGAAAAGATGAGGACATAGTTGGACATTTTATCTCCGAGCGTTGCGTTTTGAGAGATGGCGCAGAGGTTCAGGCAGGCGAGTTATTCAAGAGTTATGTAAAATGGTGTGAGGAAATGGCCCATAAACCTATGAACGGGACTCGGTTCGGGAAAGAAATGAAGGAGCGGTTTGATTCGTATAAAGGTCAGTACATATATTACACAGGGGTTGAGTTTTTAAATGAGTAGGGAATTTTTTAGAGGGTTTAGAGGGTTTAGAGGGTTTTGCAGTAACTTTTATACTTCACTTTTTGGGTTTCCTATAGGGACTTTATAACAAAACTATCTAAACTATCTATGTTGTGGATATATAAGGACATTTTTAAGTCAATACCAGTAAGGATTTGCGGGAGTGTCCCTCGGGAAAGTCAAGCCAGTCAAGAGTAAGAGGGTTTTTGTGATTATGGAGAAATCTAATCGTCAAAAATAATGGCCGAAAAAAACGATATAAAAATTATTATAGATTCAAGGGAAAAAATACCTTACCGATTTAAAAATTCCCAGACGGGGATACTGAACGTTGGAGATTATTCTATTGTTGGCCTGGAAGATCAAATTTCGATTGAAAGAAAAGAGCTTAACGATTTGATAGGTTGCCTCACAACTGGTCGGGAGCGATTTGAAAAGGAGTTATTCAAAGGCAAGGCGCTTGATTATTTCTGCATAGTTGTAGAGGGCAAATTACTGGACATCATCAATGGCAACTATCGAAGCCAGATGGAACCTAAGAGCGCAATCCAGAGCTTACTGGCATTTAGTGTGAGGTATCGGCTACCCATCTTCTTTTGTGAGAACAGGCAATATGCTGAAAGGGTAACTGAAAGCTTGCTTGAAAAATACGCAGTGGAAGTGGAAAGGCGATTTAAGGAGCTTAGTTCTAAATAAGATACTATCTGATTCAGATACTATGTGGAAAAAAAGGGCTGCTCATACATAGGCAAAAAGGCCCTTTAAATGCTCTTAAAACCTTAAAAGGCACGTAAGGCCACTGCAGAAACCGTTACATTTTTGTTATATGGCTAAGAAAGTTATTGATAATACTGAGAATTTAGAAGAGGCACAAGGGATTAATAGTCCCCTGCCCCCCCGGTTGCTTACAATAAAGCAAGCGGCTGCCTATCTAGGGAGGGGTGTGGACAGCATGCGAGAGCTTGTATATGGGCGTGTCTTTAAAGTGATTCAAGAAAGTGAGCGGTCAAAGGTATGGATTGATGTAAGGGACTTAGACAATTGGATTGACAGCAAAAAAGAATACATGGGGTAGCCGGTCAGTGAGCGGTAAAAAGAAAGAATTAAGCAAGAAAGCGAAGGACGTCAGAGCTAAGAACATTACTAAATACAACAAGGATGTGGCCAGCGGCTGCGTTTCTTCTCCAAACCTAACCCATGGGGGCTACAGTAAGCAAATACGGCGCCGGTACAGTGATAAAAGGACAACAGAAGGCAAGGCATTGGCTATGGTTATGAGCAATTTACAGGCCGATTTAGGCAATTTATCAACCGGGCAAGGGATCTTGTTAGATAGAGTCAAAGAAAAGCTAGTTACCCTGTGGCAGATCGGCAACTTTGTTGATCAACAATCGACATTAATCAATCCTGCAGGTGAATTGATACCATGCTTAGGACGGAACTACCTTGCCTTTGCTGAATCGCTAAGGAGGGACATAGAGACCCTTTATAGCTCGGCAAACAAGAGGCCGAGCAATCTACCAAGCCTTGATGACTGGATGCGTGAACAGAACCGACTAAAAGAAGAGGAGGCACATGGAAAAGACTGATATCAGAACCTTCTCAAAGCTTTTCCTATTGGAAGACGGCAAGCCGATAGAGCTTGAGAAATGGCAGCTCAATAACATTATAAATCCCTTATTTTATACCCAAAACAGCGACGGGACAAGGCGCTATAACCTTAACTTAACTGGTATGCCTAAAAAAAATGGAAAGTCAACCTTGGCCGCTTTAGTGGCCGCGTATATGCTATTAGCTGATGGTGAAAGCGAGGTTGAGGTATACGGCACGGCGGGCAGTCTGGATCAGGCTAAAATTGTCTTTAACCAGACGGCAAAGGCTATCAAACGCTCACCCATCCTGGCCAGCGAAGTCAACATCCTCCGCGACGTTATCGAAAGACGGGACGGCAGAGGCATTTACAAGGTGCTATCGAGCGAGGCACCGCTACAGCACGGCTTGAACGCTAGCTGCGTTATCTTTGATGAGGTCTGGGTACACGGCTCTGATTATAGCTTATACGAGGCACTAACAACGAGTCCGGCACGCAGGCAGCCACTAACATTTATGATTAGTTATGCTGGCTATTCTCCCCATGAGGGCAACCTTCTTTACGACCTTTATCAGAGGGGCAAGAGGGGCAAGGATCGGGCGATGTGGTTTTACTGGACTGGCAAGAATAATGCTTCATGGGTGTCAAAGGGATATCTTTCGCAACAAAAGAGCCGCCTTCCTGAGCATATCTACCGGCGCTTGCATGAAAATCAATGGACTACAGGCTCTGGGGCCTTTCTATCAAAGTTAGACGTGGCGGCTGCGACGGATATCACCTTGAGAAACCGCTTCGATGGCGAGCAAGGAAAAAGATACTTTGCCAGCCTGGATCTTGGTTTACGCCGTGACAGGACGGTCTTTTGCATAGTTCATCAAGAGACGGACGGCAACGTTATCCTTGACCACCTCAAGACCTGGCAAGCCCCGAAGGGCGGAGAGGTGTCGATTCAAGCGGTAGAAGATCATATTTTGGACCTGTACCCCCGGTTCAAGTTCGCAAAGATTTTGTTTGACCCGTGGCAAAGTATCAGAACCAGGCAGGCATTCGACAATCTGGGTATCAGGATTGAGGAATTTACGTTCAGCGGTCAAAACTGGGTCAGGCTAACAGAGATACTTTTCAGTTTATTCAAGGATCGACGTATTAAGATATTTCCACACTTAGAGCTGACAAAAGAGCTACTAACCGTGAAAATTCTTGAGAAATCATACGGCTACAGACTTGACCATGACAGCGGCCAGCACGATGACTGCGTGGTTAGTCTAGCGATGTCGTGTTTTGGCGCCGTGGCAGGCAAAAGGGTAGTCACCCCCAGAATAAGCATGGTTGACATAGCGGAAGTTCCACCGCCAAAAAAAGGGCCTCCGCAGCGCCCCAAACTTGCTGAGGGAGAACAGTTGGTAACGGTCTGGGAGGGTGATAAAATAATAAAATACGAGGTATTGAAACCACAGCCGCGCCCATGGTTGCCTGGAATCCGAGGCGGCGGGGAGAATGACGGACCGAGCTGGCTTTATTAAAGGAAATAAGATAAATGGAAAAAGTTCTTTCTGAAATAGAGGCCATAATATCTAATAAAGAGGCACAGGATTATCTTATTGCCGCCACACATGGCAGTGGGAGTCATTTTAGTTTTACTGGCCAGGGTGACGTTGCCGGTTTGATATCCAAAGTTTTAGAGACGATATTTTTAAACAATCCTCAAAAAGCAATGGGCCTCATTAGTGAGCTCTTAAGAAACATTGCGGATTGGTATGAGCTTGATAGTAAGAGGAAAACTATACATTAAAAAATGGAAATATAGGGAGGATAACAAAATGACAAAAATTATTATTGATGCAAATCCACCGTCTGAAATCGATGCTGAAAATTCTCAAATAACAGGCCACGCAAAAGATTCAAGATCGGATAAATCTGTATCCAAAAAAATTGAAGCGATAAAATCGGATGTGTACTCGGGCCGCTGCGAGATAAAACGCATGGGCGAGGACAATCGGTCACTCCGCAATGAGCTGATAAAGCACACAGTGAAAAATGAAAAATTGAAAGTTGACGCTGATTCGACCAGCGCGGAGCTGAGAGAATTAAAAGTAAAGATGAAGGCAGAATTTAAACTTGTGCGTGCAGAAAGTGATTTGCTTCGCAACCAATTGAATGAGATGAGGGCGAGCGCGCAAGTCAAGGATGCCGTAACGGCCCTTGGTGTGGGTGTCTTAGCAAAGGCGATTGTCAAAAAGGCGCTTCCGTGGAGAAAGTGATAAGCTATGAAAAAAGTCCTTGCAGAAATTACGTCAAAACTACGTGAAAATGGCGCGGAGAGTTACTTCTTGACTGGCATAACCTGTGATGGTGTAAATTTTTATGCTGGAAAAGGGGATATTGGGCTGCTCATCGGCATTGCTATGGAGAGGATTTTTGAGACCGACCCGGAGCGCGCGATGGTTTTATTTAAAAAGATTTTAAGCGACATTTCCGGTTGGGACGCTTCTGACAGCAAGCAAGAAAGGACTCTTCATTGATAACGAAAGGAGTAAAACCATGACAACAGAAATTCAGGCCACGTATGAGAGGGATTCAAAAAGGTATCATAAATATGTGATTGATAGCGGTCAAGAGGCAGTCGGCACGCTCTACATTTCAAAAGACGTTGAAGCCGTGCCAAAGGAGTTAGTCGTTAAGCTAAAGGTTAAGGAATATAAGGCGGAAAAAAAATGAGCTTAACCCTAACCGAAATTTGCCACCACGAGGCGGGACACGCCGTAAGTTGCTGGTATTATGGGGGAAAGCTGGAGCTTGTTGCGACAGGCACGGACGGCAATAGCTTGATTTCCTATCAACACTCGGGCTTCTCCGCTAAACTCGATTACAGGCATGCTCAGAGCAAGGAGGCCGTCTTGATTATCCTGAGCGGGTTGAGCGCGATGCTTAGGATTATTTCAAACCCCTGGGATTACGAGGGCTGTTACAAAGATATCGCCGGCGCAGAAGATTTAATGAAGTCACAAGCCTGGGTAAGGCCAGATGGTTACGACCTGAATAAGTTCTACAGAGATTTTGGCGGTCCGAGCCGGACTTTTTGTTTCAATACGAGTAATTGGCAGTTGATAAAGGCTCTGAGCAAAGAGCTAATGGGTCAGAAACGAATGAGAGGCCAGGCTATAGCAAAACTCCTTGAGGCTGCTTGTCCTTTAGAAAAGCCGGAGAGAGCTTTGCCTTGGCAGCAGCACAGCGATTAACAGTTTAATATGGAGGATTTTAAAATGAAAGGCACAGATATTTTAAGATATCATCCCGCTGCCGAAGGCGGGCTTAAGGTCATACCAGCAGCAGGCGCACAAAAGATTGAAGTTTTTGAAGACAGACAAGGTGAGACGCGAAAATTAGCACCTATTACGTCTGGCGGAATTCAAATCATTGGCGACGATTCGGGGATGAGCACGCTGCAGGTCAAAAAAAATGACGTTCCGAATTTAGTTTCAGCGCTTCGATGGCGCGTAGATTTAGGGGGCGGCGACATCAATTTTCCAACGCAGCGGAGTCAAAGAGACGCCCATGGTCAGTATGTAACCATTGAACAGACGGGCGACATTTTCGATATATTTGTCCCCGGCCGATTCGATCCCAGCCCGACGATTTCGGATATTTCGTCAATTATAGGGGAATATTGTCTACTCGGCAAGATGTTCCCCAACCGGGCCGATATCTTTAAGCAAAAAATTGGGGCTAACGCACTCACAGAAATTCTTATTTTGGCTTTACTTGAGGCGCAAAGCATAAGGCTCCCAGACTGGGTTCAAAAGGTGCTTGCGCTACGGAAGGAATCAAGAGAGGTAAAAGGCGCAGCCAATGGCTTCGGTTGGGAAGGATAACAATTTAATAAATGGGAGGATTAATCATGGAGAAATGTTATTTAAATATTCCGTTTGAAGTAAAGTCGGAAGACATAAAAGAAGATGGAAGCTTCAGGGGTTACGGCTCGCTGTTCGACAAAACGCCCGATGCTCACCAGGATATTGTCAGTGCCGGTGCCTTTACTGAAACTTTAGCCCACGGAGGCCGCAATCGAACGGGCGTGGCTATGCTCTGGCAACACCAAAGTGGGCAGATCCCCGGTGTGTGGTCTTCATTATCAGAGGACAAGCGGGGCCTGGACGCTCGTGGAAAGTTAGCCCTTAAGACCCAGTTAGGTAACGACGTATATGAAATTATGAGGCTTGGCGCCGAGCTTGGCACGTTTCAGTTGGGACTCAGCATAGGCTACGACGCCGTCAAGTATGAGATGGATGAAAAGAAGAAAGTACGCAACTTGAAGAAAGTCGAGCTATGGGAGCTGAGTATCGTGACGTTTCCGGCGAAGTTGGGGGCCGTAGTATCGAACTTAAAGGAGGCAATCGAAAGTGAGCACGAGATTGAGACAACATTATTGAGGGCAGGGATTTCCAAGGACAACGCTTTGTACATCGCAAAACTTTGTAGACCTTCTCTGCAAGAAACCGGCACGGCAGGCGCGTTTGAGCTGTCTGCGGCCATGGATAGCCTAAAAGGTTTTTACGCCGAGTTGTACCAAAAAGCCGTAGAGGATCACAAGGATTTAGTTGCGATGGTTGAAAAGATGGGGTCTCATTCCGCCGAGGCCATTGAATCGCTGTGGAAGACGGCGGAAGCCACAAAAAGAAAACTTGAAAAGGCTGAAGAGGCAGATATGGCAGCTAAAGTGGATGAATATTTCACAAGGGCCGCTGGGGTGCTTGTGGACAATCGTTTAGCTTTGATGGAGGATGGATTGCGTAGCAGAGAAATGAGTGTAGAGCCAGAGCCAGAAGAAGAAGCGTACTCCCCTGCTTACGATTTGGACCGTTACGACACCCAAAGACGAAAACAGCCCGACCCATTTGAGTATTATAATGTCAAGATAACACCCGGCACGGGGGGCGGGCGGCTCGCTAATTGCATCGCTTTGAGTCCTCCGGGTACACAATAAAAATTATATTTAAGGAAGGGGTTTTACATGGAAAAAACACAAAAAACAATTCAAAAAATCGTCGCTATTGCTGAACAGTTTAAAATTTCGCCAATTGTCGTTTTCACTATTATGAAAAAGCTTTCGGAATTTGAAGATAGGGATGCAACGCGACATTAATTCCCTAGGTAAAATTCCTCCCCGAACCAGGCGCGCACACGCAAAAATTGCGTCAATATCGTTCTTGTGCCGGCGCATTGATTTGCTTCCCTGCGCTCCTGGTTCAAATTAAATTACTAAGACAGGAGCTACACGGGGCCACGTTCGGCTTGGTGCCGATAGGGTAGACTATTTTGAGAGTTTAGGTGTGTCTTAAATGCAGAAGGTTAAGCTGGGAACGTAGAAATAGGCATTTTAGCCTAATTGTTCTTTGAAAAGTGAATATCTGAAAACAGATAGGGAATCTATATGGGGCTTGGCATTAAAATAACTATTGACAGATAGAGATAATAAGTTTTAAATAGATATTAATGTCCTATATCTGTTAAGTGATAAAATGGCCTCTGATCAAAACATACAAGAAAAACTTCTTCTTCAGGTACTTAATAATGAGATTCGGATAAAATACCTTGAAACTTTACTCCAATGGATAGTAGATCATAACGACAATATAAAACCTCCAACTGATGATGTCATAGAGCAATTAAAGGGTTCTGTTTCTAAAGAGATAGATGGAAAATATTCCTATTTGAAAAAAGATAAATAATCCCAGATATAAATAATGAACTCAGTTTCAACGCTATATCCGAATCAGTATTCTTCTGATACAGAAGATAGACTTAAAACAAGCTTAATGAAACTTGGTGGTAAACCGCCAAGTGGAGGAGAAAGTATGGAAGCACGCATAGCTAAGCTTGAAGCATCGGTAACACATATAGAAGATGATATAAAGGATATTAAAGGGAACATCAAAGAGATAAGGAAAGACCAGAAAGATGATTTTCGTCAATTATTCGGTGCATTAATTTTTGTAGCAGTAGGACTTGCTGCTTTAATGGCTAAAGGTTTCGGCTGGATTTAAATCTCTCCACACTTCCAACCAACAATTCATGTCTATCCTTGTGGACGCCCTTAAATAGCCTTACTTCCTAATACCCATCATTGAATCTTTAAATTGCAAAGCCCCCCATATGTCGGGTTTGATTTATCAGAATATCCTTGTAATCAGCTCCAGGGCAGAGCAAGCCACTTATGGCTCAGAAATCAACTAAAAAATAAGGCTCAGGTATAGGTTTTTGATATAAGGCTATTTTGAGGGCAAATCTAAAGCTCAATATCTTAAAGACATTGAACTCGCTAAGGCCATTGAGGAGAGGCCAGGGCGCCCAGGATCGTTTTTCCCGCCTGGGGGCATAGCCTGAGTATAGGCATGGCCCTCACAGTCATCAGAGATAATCGTCTTTATCGTGAAACTCATAAGACATTTGAAGATTATTGTAAGGATAGGTGGGATATGAGTATTAATTATGCTGATAGATTAATGAGGTCAACTAAAACTATTGAAAATCTAAAAACTGTGCCAATTGGCACACTCCCTATTACTGAGTCTCAAGCCCGTCCCCTTATAACACTTGAGCCAGAGCAGCAAAAGGAGGCATGGGAATAGCCCATTTTATCAACCGAGTACGTGCCGATAGGCAAACTAAGGCGTGGCGTCTCTATCAACTGGGGTGGACGCAACAGGAGATTGCAGATAGGTTAAACAGTAAACGTGAAACAATAAGAGACGATCTTGGCGAAAATTCCCAAATGGGAAAAATCTGCGATTCCCTTGGTGAGCATTGGAATGAGGAATCCGTGGCAGAATGGGCGAATAGATTAGGTAGTAAACGAGAAACAATAACTGATAAAATTAAGCATTTTGCCGAAAATAGCAAATTTGCCAAATCCGGCAATTCCCTCAATATGGCGCTCAGGTAATTTTACCGAAGCCCTCCGCAGAAATGGCGAAGGTATTCAACCAGCTCAAAATTGAGCTCAGGTAATTTTACCGAAGCCCAGCGGTTAAATCCCAAGGGGGTGCTTTAAACACAGTACCCTTTCAAATAAACAATCCAAAGGGTGTCCGTACTATGGACATCCTTAGTGAACGGGGCGGTGAGTTCAACTCATGTCCTTAGATTGAAGAGGTGGTTTAGGGAATTATTCAGGATTTATGATTTTTTACCTTTTTTGGTTTGGTAGCATTTGCTACCACTGTTTTTCATCCTATCACTCTCCTTTTCAAAAAGGTCAAATTGACCTATTAGAAATTTTACCAAAAGATTCTGCAAGGTCTTGCAAAATGCAAAAGGACTGATTTAACTTCTTCGACAGACACGACTAAGTTGAAAGAATTAGGTATCAACAAAATGCAATCCCACCGTTGGCAAGAAATAGCCAAAATGCCAGAAGAAGAATTTGAGGAGTTTATAACAGAGTAAAAGTGGTTCATTCTGAACCAAAAAAACAGCCAAAACCTGATTATGAAACCTGCACCATTGATGACCTATACAAGCTCATAGAAGCTGGTTCAACCTTCTCCATCATTTATGCAGGACCCACCCTGGCAATAGATGAAGAGGAGGAGAAGAAGGCGGCAAAAAAGAGACAAGCACAGGCACCTGGAGAAAAAAGAGGCAAAAAGAAGTCTGTCTCTGGTGCCAACCTGGCACAACAGAAAGGCAAATCCCGTGACAAGGTAGCCAAGCTCACCCGTCAAAAGTTAAGTTATTTGCAGGGCCTTGCAAACAACGGTAAAACTACCGAAGCCCTCCCAGAAAAAAATGCTTATATCAAATTTGACATAAAAGATTTTACTTGACAACATAAGTTGTCCATGTTATCTTAGTAACAGACACTAACGAAAGGGGGGTTGATTGATTATGGCAACAGTTTATTTAAGGAATTTTCCAGAGGATCTTCGCAAAAGAGCAAAGGCCGAGGCTGCCCTTAAAGATATTTCACTGAAAGAGCTTATCGTAAGGGCATTAACTGAATACCTTAAAAAAGAAGGGAGTGTGATTGATCATGGGAAGCATTTACAAAAGAGGTAAGACTTTCTGGATTCAGTATTATCGGAATGGCAAGGGCTACCAGGAGAGTTCAAAGTCAAAGAAGAAAATGGTGGCCCAAGGGCTCCTGAAGCAACGGGAGGGAGATATTGCCCAGGGAAAGCTTCCGGGAATCCACTTTGACCGGGTATGGTTTGATGAGCTGGTCAAGGATTTTATAACGGATTATGAGCATAAGGACCAAGAGCGTCCCAGAGTGCAATATCTCAAAGAATACTTTAAAGGTATGAGGGCGGTTGATATCACCACGGCCAAAGTCAAGGAATATATCAAGGAACGGAAGAAATGGGCCTGCAATGAATGCCGAAAAAGGTTTGATGCTCAGGATGAATGCCCTTTCTGTGGAAGTGATGATTTAGAGCCAGGGGTGGTCAATGGCACCATAAACCGGGAAACGGCAGCCCTGAAAAGAATGTTCAACCTGGGCAAGCAAGAGACACCGCCAAAGGTTGACCGTGTTCCCCACATTCCAACGCTAAAAGAAAGCGACCCACGCGAGGGATTCTTTGAGCATGGGGATTACCTGGCCCTAAAGGATGCCCTACCTGATTATCTAAAGGGTTTCGTCACTTTTGGCTATAAGACAGGTATGAGAGTATCAGAGATGAGCAATATAGAATGGAGGCAGGTTGACCTTGAAAAGCGTATTGTCAGGCTCGAGCATAGGCAGACAAAGAATGATGAGGGCCGGAGTATCTATCTCGACGATGAGTTAAACGAAATCTTTGCCCAGCTATCGGAGGCACGAAAAAGGGGCAAAAAGGTTTTACCCTATGTCTTTCTAAATAAAGATGGCACGGATAGAATCAAACAGTTTAACAAGGCATGGAAGACAGCTTGTAAAGATGCCGGTATCGGAAAGAGGCTATTCCATGATTTTCGAAGGACAGCTATCAGAAATATGATCAGGGCCGGAATCCCTGAAAAAGTAGCCATGATGATATCTGGCCACAAGACAAGATCGGTTTTTGACCGATATAATATTGTGAATGAAGATGATTTAAAACTGGCAGCACAAAAGCAGGAAGAATATTTAAAAGCGCAGACCACTGCAAAAACCGCTACAATCACCGATATCAAAGAAAAAAGGGAGGCAACCAAAAATGGCTAACCCCCCTTCCCTTCTATGTTTCCTTGATGCCGAGACCCAGAATTGAACTGGGGACACGGGGATTTTCAGTCCCCTGCTCTACCGGCTGAGCTATCTCGGCTTAAATTATTAAATATTCTAAATTCTTAAATGTCAAGCCTC
>SDBT01011403.1_pt1 | contig 14306 bp, 11 predicted proteins | sample 2277101 | NCBI WGS metagenome assembly SDBT01 (sample SAMN10404973, study PRJNA504765) | marine sediment metagenome | isolation source: marine sediment core GS10_PC15, 103 cmbsf | place: Arctic Ocean: Southern Knipovich Ridge | collected 2010 | reverse complement strand
CAAAGACAAGCTTTAATTTCAGTTTTTGCAACTGATAAAAGTGTACAAATCGTTGATCTGTTGCGTTCTCTTACGCCAGTAAAAGATCTAAAAGAAGAAAATAGTCAAGAAAGTAATTAATTACTAGCATTCGTTAATATCCTGTTGTACCATAGAATCTAGAGAGAGAGAATATGGCACAGCCCCAGGAATGGGTAAGACAAGCTGACTTCCAGACCTTATCGCCAGGTGATTTGGGGAATGGTCTGGAAGATGACTTTGATTGCTCAAAGACTACGCAAGATGAAATTAGGGCTAATCTAGCCCTAATCCAACGTGATGATGGTGAATTAGCTAATCAGTCTGTTGGCACAGATCAGCTACGTGATTCTGTTATTACTGGGGTTCAAAGTCCAACAGCCTGGACAACTAATACAGCATTTTCAGTTCAAGATTCAGTGATCGTATCAGATATATGGTATATTGCTGAAGTGGCTCACACATCGGGTTCAGACTTTGCAGTTGATTTGGCAGCAGGTTTATGGCGGATATTATTAGATCTAGGTGATTCCGTTGAACAAGGTTTAAAGCCTTTGGATACGACAAGTGCTACTTCCATGACTGTTGGAACCGGCACACAAGTCTTTATAACACAAGATGATATAGCAATAACCTCAGGTACTTTCTTAACTGTAGTAGACACTGCAAATCCAACAACAAACACGATGTTTGGACAAGTCAGTTCATATGTAGCTTCTACAAAAACTGTAACCCTTGAAGTTACACTTGTAGCTGGTTCAGGAACGATAGGTGCTTGGAATGTTGGTGTAAGTGGTGCCCCAGGCGCCACAGGTGCAGCAGGAGCGGATGGCTCTGCTGACATCGGATTAATAATAGCATTAGGAGGCTAAAAAATGCCAAATGAATTTAAGAATGCCAGACAGGCAGTAGGAGTAGCATTTGCAACAGGTTATACAGTACCTGCATCAACAACTTCTATTCTTATAGCTGCAAGAGCAACTAATGTTGATGGGACGAATGATGCTAAAATTGATGCTCGTATAAGAGATGTAAGTGGCGCAACAGATACTCATATAGCCTTTCAAATGGTAGTACCTAAGGGCGGTGCAGTGGATTTAGCTGCTAATGGAGCTAAGTTTGTTCTAGAAACTACTGATTTCATAGAATTCAAAGCTGACAGCGCAAGTGATATTGAAGTTCAATTAGGAATATTGGAGATCACATAATGGTTGGCGGATGGGTAGGAAAAGATCCACAGACAAATCGTGTTAATGCTGACGGAATGTATTCCGTTCCTGATATTGCTCAACTTCAAGATAGACTCGCATGGCCAGAAGTCATTATTCCTAAACAGTCTATAGAATTCCCTAATACGAATAGTGCTCTACAAATACCTGTAGCTAATATAAATATTGGAAATGGCACTGATTTGGGTTGCTCTGTATGGATGTTTACTGCTAGTGGAGGGGTGCAGGAGCAAGTGATTATTGATGGGGCGAATGCTGGTGGAACAAAATTTAGATTAACTTTTGCAACAGATACATCTGTAAGAACAAGTGTTCAAACAACTTCAGGAAATCAAAATCTTATATCTATCCCAGGTTTAATAACTCTTAATGCTTGGAACCACATCTATTATCGGCATGAGACTTTTGGAAATAGAGAATTATTCATTAATGGTGTCCTCCAAGAAACAAATACTGCTGCTGCTTTGAATTTTAATCCTGTGATTGGTTTTAACTATTTTGTTGGAAATAGATTTGTTCTTAGCGGAGCTGAATTTAAAGGTCAGATTTTCCAACTGGCATTATTCAATGGAACGGGCGGATTGCCTTTGATTGGAGATGTTTGGGAAAATGCCCCTGTTGATGTAACTAATTTATCGGGACTTACAAGTCTATTAGATGTTTCGGGTGGTGCTGTAACAAACGATTTCGTATTGGGTGATGCTACCTGGACAAATACAAACGGCGTGATAGCTGACAACAATGTACCGACATAGAGAGAGAATAAATGGCACAGCCTCCTGATTATGATAAAACTACAAACTTTACACAATATGCTACTAATAATCCGCAGGAACCATACCCGCCTGCTCTCGTCGATCAAGAATTTGATAATATTGAAACGACGTTAGATGCGACTCTTGTTAATTTAGAATTAATTCAAAGAGATGATGGTGCGTTACAAAACGACATTGTAACTCAAGATGCTATTTCAGATAGTGTGATAATAGGCGTTAATCCTCCTACAACCTGGGCGCCAATTACTGACTATACAGTACAGGATTCAGTGTTTAATGATGATATTTGGTATTTCTCTAGTGGAAATTTCACATCAGGAGCAACATTTAATGCAGCAAATTGGACTGTTATTAATGATTTTAATTCACTAGTTCCCACACTTTCCACATTAAATAGTTTGACTGATGTAACTCTTGCTTCAGAAGCCAATGGAGATATGTTGCAGTTCAACGGAATTCTTTGGGTAAACAGAGATGTTGCTACAATAAAAACCGGCCTTGGACTTGGCACATTAGCAGATCAAAATGCCAATGCAGTTGCAATAACTGGTGGGAATATTAATGGAACAATAATTGGGGATTCGACTACTGCTGCGGGTAGTTTTACTACTATGATTGCGAATGCGGTAGGAATTTTTTCTGGGGCAATCAATAATACAAATATTGGTTTTACTACACCAAATACAGGGAAATTTACTACATTGCAGGGTACTTCAATGAATAATACGCCCATAGGAGCCTCAACTGCTGCAACAGGCAAATTTACTACTTTAGAAGCCACGAGTGGAATAAATAGTACAGCTATTGGATTAACAGTTGCGGCACAAGCTGCTTTTACTGGGTTGCAGGCTACAAATATCGACACTACACCAATTGGAGTTACTACGCCATCGACAGGTGCATTTACTACGTTGATTGCAACGACACTTGACACAACTCCTATTGGCAGTGCAACTCCTTCAACCGGCGCGTTTTCCACATTGATTGCAACGACTCTAGACACAACTCCTATTGGCAGTGCAACTCCTTCAACCGGTGCCTTCACTACTTTGAGTACTTCGTCAACATTTAGTACATCTAATGCGGATATAAATGGTGGAAATATTGATGGAACTATAATTGGGGCCTCAGTGGCGGCCGCCGCCACTTTCACAACATTAACTATTGCTGCTTTAGATAATACTCCTATAGGCGCTGTAACGCCTAGTACCGGGGCTTTTACCACTCTTATTGCAACGACACTAGATACGACTCCAATTGGGTCTGTAACGCCTTCGACCGGTGCGTTTTCCACATTAATTGCAACGACGCTAGATACAACTCCTATTGGCTCAGTAACGGCGTCTACCGGCGCATTTACGACATTAGTAGCTACATCTTTAGATACTACGCCTATTGGTATGACAACGCCTTCAACAGCAGAATTTACATCCTTAGAGGCAGCTTCATTGGATAGCACTCCAATTGGTGGAATTACTCCTTCTACCGGCGAATTTACGATATTGGAAGCTACTACTTTTGATAGTACTCCTATTGGAAGCATAACTCCTAGTACCGGCGCCTTCAGTACATTAATTGCAACGACATTGGACACAACTCCAATAGGGTCTGTAACCCCTAGTACCGGTGCCTTTTCTACATTAATTGCAACGACTCTAGATACAACCCCAGTGGGTTCCATTACTCCTTCAACCGGCGTATTCACAGACTTAGCTTCTACAGGAACTTTAAGTTTAACAGATACAGATGGCGATACATCGATTGAGATAGAACGAACTGCGGATGATGATACTGTATTTTTTAAATTAGCTGGGACTGATTTTATCACTATGATAGGTGGTACTCTTAATATATTGCCTACAAATGCTACCTTTGCTCATAGCGGGACAGGTTTATTTACTTTCTCCTCAGATGGGGACATTCTTTTCAGCTTGGGCAACTCAACTGATGATTATAAATTTGTTTCAGACACCACACATACGGCACATTCATTAAATGTAAATAATTTAAACTCAACGTTAGCGACATTAAGAACTTCAGAGATAAACTCAAATATTGGCTCTGAAATAGGGGTGTCATTGATTGGTAGAGTTAATGTAGATAATAGTACAGAAGGTTTATTAGGTACAAATACAGATTCACCTCTTTCAATATACACAAACGGAACTTCAAATAAAACTTCAGTTTTTGATAATGAAACTAAAGGTTTAACCCAAGAATATGGTGTTTTGGTAAATCCGGCAGATACAGGTTTTAGAGATACTGGTTCAGTTCGTATTCTTGAATTAGCGGCTAATGGCACAAATAGTGTTGGTATCAAAGGTGACGATAGCATGGCTGTTTCAAACATGCATGTATTGCCAACTGGCCTTCAACAGTTAAATGATACAATGGCAGGGACAGTAGCAGTTACAAGCGGTAGTGCAACAGTTACGGGCACGGGAACTGCATTTACGAGTGCAATTGGTGTTGGGGATCCAATTCTTATTGATACAGTAGTCAATCAAGTTAAAACAATTACAAGTGACACTATTTTAACAACTGTTAATGATTCGGGTGTTACTTCTTCTGGTTTAAGCATATTCCGTGATGAACAAGATACTATAATCAGTATAGAACTCAGGGCTATAGGAACAACAACAGATGCAGTTCAAACTACAATTGGTTTGATACCAGTACCAACTGATAGCGTGATGACAGTCAAAGGATTAGTATTTACGAGAAAAGTAAGTGGGGCTGGTTCTGGTACAGTTGGAGATGGTGCCGGCATTGAATTATATTCTGTCTTTAAAAATGTTAGTGGAACTGTAACAAGAATCGATGCTCAAGATAAGGTTGATAAGAACAGTGTGAATGCTTGGACGGCAGATTACAACATTTCTGGAACTGACGTAACTATTCAGGCTACTGGCAGTGCTAGTAATAATATGGACTGGGAAGCAAAAACATTCATTAACATTAAAACTTAAGGATTGAAAATGTCTTACAATTTGAAAGCAAATGAAAAAATGAATTTTACAAATGATGACGTTTGTTTAATGACGGCCAATGCAACTGCACAAATTATTTATACAATTAACACTAAAACTGATAGTGGAAATTCTATTTTTTTAAGAATAATGGCTCGTCGCGATTCTGGAACAGGCACAGGATCGGATAATGATACCGCCTCTTATAATAGTAATATTTTAATTAAAAACAATGCAGGAACTGTTTCAATAGTTGGAAGTGATTCAAGTACTCCAATCGAAGATAATGCTGCTTGGGATGTAACTTGGGTTGTAAATGGTACTGATTTTGAAATAAAAGTTCAAGGTGATGCAGATAATACAGTTGATTGGTTTGGTACAATTAAAATTTTTGAAATGATATAAGTTATGGCAAAAATGGGTCGGCCTAAAAAACATAAAATTGATAAGAAAGTTGCTATTGAAAGATTAATAAAGATTAAGGCAGCTAGGGAGTCTTTTAGGGATTTCTGTCAATATATGATGCCTGATGCCGATGAACCAGATAATATGGAAAAGTCCCAATATATCGTTGCTGGTCATCATGAAAAAATTTTTGGGATTTTGGAAGATATTAATAATAGTAAATTAACTAATGCTATGATTTCCATGCCTCCTAGGCATGGAAAATCCCTTACATGTTCTATATTGTTTCCTATGTGGGCATTAGGTAAAAAACCGGGAATGAAAATATTCATTGTAGGATATTCTACAGACTTTGTGAGGGAGGAGTTTGGTACTGCAATTAAAGCTTATTTGAATGATCCGTTATATCGTCATGTATTTCCAGAATGTGATATAGCAACAGACACATGTTCTTCGACATTCATTAGAACTAAAGCTGGAGGTCATATAGCTCTGACTGGTATTGATGGTGCAATTAATGGCCGTGGTGCCGATCTATTTATCTATGATGATCCGTACAAGGGTCCCGAGGATGCAGATAGTCCAACTCGCAGGCAATCCATCTGGAGGAAATATACTGCTATTGTAACGACTCGTATGTTAAAAGGCGGACGTCAACTTATTATTATGACCAGATGGCATGAAGATGACATAATTGGTCGACTTCAAAATCCTGAATTATTTGATGCAGAAATACGAGATCAGTGGAAGATTCTAAAACTTCCTGGTGTTAAAAATGAAAATACAGACAAAGAAGAAGCTCTTTGGCCTGATATGTTCGATATGGACTTTTTAAAGTACCGTAGAGCCGTTTTAAGCCCCCGTGAGTGGTCAGCTTTGTATCAATGTAACCCTACACCCGATACTGGGATTGTCTTCACAGAGGACATGATATTCACATACAAGAAGGATGAGATTCCTGATGTAAATGATTTGCGAATTTATATGGCTACTGACTTTGCAGTAACCATAAAAGGAGACTTTTCAGTTATCCTGACAGTAGGCGTGGATTCAAATGATACAATTTGGATTTTAGATTGTTTGAGAATGAAATGTACGCCAGATAGATTGATAGATGAATTCTTACAACAAGTTAAGATTTGGAAGCCTCTTATTGTTTGGGGAGAAACAGGGCAAATATCTAGTTCATTAGGGCCGTCAATTAGACGGGCTATGAATGAACAGAATATCTATGCCAATTTAGTTGATAAGACTTACCGGCAAGATAAGGTAGTTAGATCACGTTCAATTCAAGCTCGAATGGCTATGGGTAAAGTAAAGTTCCCTGTCTTTAAGGCTTGGTGGCATGAAGTCTTGCATGAGTTAATTACATTCCCGAATGGAACATATGATGACTTTGTGGATGCATTATCTCTTATTGGCATGGGATTAGATTCACAACCAGGTATGCCAGTTAGACAAGAAAGAGAGAAGATGCCTAAAGTTGGAAGTATAAATTGGGTAATAAACAATTCTAACTACTGGAAAAAACGTAATAATTATGCCAGAATAAGAAATTAAGATAATTATACCAATGAGAGAGAAAATGGTTGATGAAAATACAATAGAACGGGAACGCCCAGTCGTTTCCGAAGGCCGTAAGAATTTAGTCGGTAAAATCTTAAATAAAATTCAAGTTGCTGAGCACAAATATAATGACCGTGTGAAAGGGGCGTTTACTCGTATGCGTCGCAATATGCATTATGCGCAAAATGGTGCTAGTAAAGGTTGGATTGATGAAAATAAGTATGTAGTTAATGTGACGTCTAGTATAGTGAAACAGAAGCAAGCTACTCTTTATGCAAAGAATCCAACGCCAGAAGCCAAACGAAAAGAGAAGATAGATTATCTTGTCTGGGATGGAGATATAGATAAACTTAATGAAGCCAGACAATTTATTGAAGCTGCTAAAATTAATCCAGAAATAACTCAATTGCCAATCTTCTTGGAGAAGCTTGCAATAGTACAGGATGTAGAGAATGCAAAAGATCGTAGATTAAAACTTGATACATTGGCCAGAACTTTAGAAATATTAATAAAATATTATCAAGAAGAACAGGAATATAGTTTTGAAGATCAAATGAAAAGTACTGTCAGGAATTCTATAGTTAATACTGTAGGTTATCTTAAAATAGGCTTCCAACGAATTATGGAGCAGTCTGATCAAATAAAAAATCAACTTTCTGATGCTCAAGCAGAGATTGAAAAAGTTCAAAGGATAATGGCGGACTTACAAGATGATGAGATTCAAGAGAGTTCTGCTGAAGCTGAAGAACTTAGAGTTAAATTAGCAACATTGGAAGAAGAATTTGATGTTATTCTTAGAGAAGGTTTGATCTTCAATTTCCCTAAATCGACAGATATTATTGTTGATCCCCGTTGTACAGATCTTAATGATTTCAAGGGTGCAGATTGGATTGCGGAGATTTTATTCTTTACTAAAGATGAGATAAAAGAGAAATTTAAAATAGATATTGCAAGTAAATTTAATGCTAATAATGACATTTCTGATGATATGTTCCTGCGTAGTGAATTGTTTAATGTTGATAATAAGACATTGATTAGCCCTGATATGGTTAAGGTTTATCAATATTTTGACAAAACTACGCGCTTAGTATATTTATTAGTTGAAGGTTATCCTGATTTCTTAATAGAACCAGAAAGCCCTAATGTTGAATTAGAAAGATTCTTTCCTATATTCTCTTTAATTTTTAACAATATTACATCGGATAATGAAATATTCCCTCCTTCGGATGTTGAAATAATTCGTCATCAACAAGATGAAATAAATAGAGAGCGTCACGAGCTTACTATGCACAGGGAAGCTAATAGACCTGCGTATGTAGTTGCTCAAGGTAAAATGAGTGATGAAGATAAAGAGAAATTTATTGCACGTCAGTCACAAGAAATAATTGAAATGCAGGGTATCCAGCCTGGTGAGAATATTGCAAATGTAATACAAGGAATTAGATTTAATGGAGTTGATCCTAATCTATATGATATTTCTCCTATTAATGATGATATTACCCGTTCTATAGGGGTTCAAGAAGCATCTTTAGGAGCTACATCTGGTTCTACTGCAACAGAAGTTTCTATTGCAGAGGGTTCTAGGGCAGGTATTGTTGAATCAAATATTGATGAATTAAACCAGTTTTTAAGTAAGATAGCTCGTGCTTCTGGACAAATTTTATTACAAGAACTTTCAAAAGAAACTGTTGCGGAGATTGCTGGAATAGGTGCTGCGAAAGTTTGGCCTGAATTTAGTGGAATAGAGATATCTAAAGAATTATTCCTAGACATTAAGGCTGGAAGTAGTGGTAAGCCTAATCAAGCATTAAAATTATCTAAGTTAGAGAGAGTAGCGCCAACATTATTACAAATCCCAGGATTGCCTGCTAAGTTTCTTGCTGAACAATTTCTTGATGTTATTGATCCTGATTTTGATATAGATGATATATATCTAGAAGGTCTTTCAAGTATTATTAGCCAGAATCAAAATGCGCAAGCTTCTACAGGGGATGCGGCTACTGATCCTAATGCACAAGGTGCACAAGGTGCAAATAATGCTGTGGGGCCTCCTCAGACAGGTAATACCCTCAATGAAGCTAATATTCCATTAGATCAAATTAACACATTATAAAGTAGAAACTTAAGTATCTAGTACTTGTGGTTGAAATTGTTTGCTTTTTATTCAATTATTAATTATTATATAATTATTAATGTGTTTAAAGGATGCATATGCAAGAAAGTGAAGACGTTATTCAGGATTCGTCCCCTGAAATACTTGAAAATTCTGACGTTAATTCTGAGGATTCGTCTCCCACAGATAATAAAGGCGTAAAGAGTGAATCTTTATTTGATGTTGTTAAGAAGTCTGCTTCGGAAGCAAAATCAGAAGAAGAAACTCAAGAGGAATCGCCCCCCTCAGAAGGTTTGGAAAAAGATGAGAATTCTTCCGAACCGGATGCTGAGACAGAAGATGATAAAGATCCTCCGTTTCATGAGCATCCGCGATGGAAGGAAGTATTAGCTGAACGTGATGATGCAAAAACTCAAGTTGAGCAATTTAAAGTTAAAGCTGATTATTTTGATGAGTTAGATCAATTCGCTGTTACGAATAATCTAAGTAATGAAGATTTTAGTGAAGCCTTACAAATTGCTGCTGCTTTCAAACGTAATCCTACTGAAGGATTACAAATGTTAAAGCCTTTAATTCAGCAAGCACAAGAGCTAGCTGGCGAGGTGTTACCAGATGATCTTAATAAAAAGATTCAAGATGGGTTCTTAGATGAAGGTTCTGCTAAAGAACTTGCTCAACAAAGAGCAAAGAATCAATTTTTACAAGATCAGATGGAACAGCAAGAACAAGTAAGGGTTCAACAAGATCAGCAACAACTTGCTTTACAGCAACAAAATTTCCAGCGGAGCATGGCAACTGCCGTTTCAACGTGGGAAGAAAATTGGCAAAAAAGTGATCCAGATTATAAGATGAAAGCGGAACCAGTTTTAAGATATTATAGAGCTGAAGTCGCAACTAATCCTCCTAAATCGGTTGAGGAAGCAATTTCTTTAGTAGAGAAAGCCAAAGCTGATGTGGAGAAAGATCTGGGGATTTTTAAACCCAAAAAACAACCTGTAAATCATTTGTCAGGTGGCGCTAGTGTATCTCAACCTACTTCTAAACCTAAATCCCTTAATGATGCCATTAGGGGGGCTTTAAGTCGTTAGTTAATTTTTAGGTATTAAGGAGAGAGAAAATGCCATTTACAGCTAAAGAACTAGATAACATTGCCAACTCGGCACTGGACTTTTTTATACGGGGAGACGCATTCCGTCAAACCATTCAAAACAAACCATTAATGAAAATGTTGATGGATAAGCAACGTATGTTCCCAGGTGGGAAAGAGTTTATCTCTATTCCAGTTAAGGGAGATTACATTTCCAAAGTGCAAGGTTTTGAGCACGATGATGTAGTAAGTTTTTCCAATCCTGCGGAGATAAAACGTGCAACATTTCCTTATTTTAATATTCATAGTGGAATAAGTTTGACACTTGATGAATTGACCAGGGATGGTATTTCTGTAGTTGATTCGCTTAATAGTGATTCACTTACAACCCATTCTGAACGTGAACTTACAGCTATCACAAACTTATTTGATGATAAGTTAGATGATCTTGCTGAAGGTTGGGCTCGTACTTTCCAAGAAATGCTTTGGGAAGATGGTACTCAAGATCCTAAATTGGTTCCTGGTATTCAAGCTTTGATTATTGATGATCCTACTTCTGCGGGCTCTACTGCTGGTATTGACCGTATTTTAAATGATTGGTGGAGAAATATTTCTATATTAAATATTAATACAAGTACTCCTGCTAATCAAAATCTAATCGCAACTTTAGAGCAACAATCTGTACAATTACGTCGTTTTGGCGGTAATCCAGATACGCTGCTTGTTGGTTCTGATTTCTTAGATGCTTACAAACGTGAGCTTCGTGCTAATGGTGACTATACACAAACTGGTTTCCTACAAGGCGGCACTGATGGTGGTATGCGTGAAGTATCATTTAAGAATCTTGAGCTTGTTTACGATCCTACTTTGGATGATATTGGCCGCTCTAAATTTGGTTATATGCTAGATAGTCGTCATGTCTTCTTAAAAGTAGTTGAAGGCGAAGATAGAAAAACTCATGCTCCTGCCCGTCCTGCTGAACAATATGTTATGTTCCGTGCGATTACTTGGAAAGGTGCGCTTTGTGTTGACCAACTTAACGCAAACGCTGTTTTCTCTATTTTATAGTTTAAATATAAGGGGGGGGATGTTCCCTCCCCTTTACTAATTATGGAGTAATTAAATGAAATTTTATGATTTATTAATTAAATTAAATAACGAACCTTTTACAGATGTATGGAAAAAAGATGTTCCTGCTGCTGAAGCTCTTCTATTAGAGAGTATGCATGGTCAAGGTTCTATTCTTGAAATGAATAAAATAGATGAAAAAGAAATAAATCATCAAATCCTTTCTGAAAAATTAAAAGAAAGATATGGAAAATACTTTAATGAGATTTTCGGAAATTCATTTGTTACTGAATTACCTGAAGAATTCAAAAGCAAATATGAATTGGCAGCAGAAATGCATAAACGCAAGAAAGAAGAACAACCGGTAGCTGAATATAAACGTCCTGGGAGACCTCCTAAGAAGTAATATATTTAGTCGATAGGAGGATAAATTGGCTAGAGGAACTACATTAAATCAATTATTAGAAAAGCTTCGTGCAGAATGTCGCTTTAGTACTAATACATCACGTGGTATAGATGATGCTAATTACCTCAGACAAATCCTAATACGGGTTCAAGAGCAGCTTTATGATGAATATACGTGGCCTTTCCTACAAATACTTGTAGAAGATGCTGACAAGATTCTGCAAGCAGGTGAACGTTTCTATGATTTTCCAGATGAATTAAATCTAGAAAGAGTTATTCGTGTTTGGCATAAATTTGGAAATGAATGGATAGAATTAGAGCAAGGTATTAGTCCAACTCAATATTCTTCATTTGATTCTGATGCTGATGTTCGTTCTGATCCTCCTATTAGATGGGATATACGAGATGGCAGGCAATTTGAAATATGGCCAGTTCCATCTAGTAATGGAACGCCAGTAAGATTCCAAGGCACTAGGTTATTAACACCGTTAGTTGAGGATACATCTCGTGCTGATTTAGATGATATTTTAATTGTTTTGTTTTCAGCGGGTGAGATTCTTACTTCAACAAAGCAGCCTGATGCGCAAATTAAATTAAATCTTGCTACTCGTCGTTTAAATACGCTCAGAGGTCAATTATCAGACAGAAAGAGAATGTTCTTAACCAGAGGTCAAAACATTCAAAATCTCAAACGTCCAACAACTGGGGAATTGGTACAAGCATTAGCTGATGCCAAGCAAACATTTTAATGGCATATACATTCATTGAGAATTTTAATGGCGGATTAGATAGGAGGAGAAAAGAGTCATCTTCTCCTCTAGGGACTTTATTTACTTTAGAGAATGGCCATATTACTCGTGGTGGAGAAATTGAGAAACGTAAAGCATTTGTGTCAACGTTTACTTTACCTACTGGACTGACTAAAGGTTTAGCGGCTGTATCTGGCCAATTATTTGTATTTGGAAGTGTAGCTACTCCTGCTGGCATTCCTGCTGGAATAACCTATCAACGTTTATTACATCCAGACAATGTCACTGCATTAACTGAAGTAGTAGATGTAGATTTATATGATGGTCAGCTTTATGTCATTGCACGGTTTGCTGATAATTCAACATTCCATTATTATAACGGAAGCAGAGTAACATTCTGGGATAATGGCACTGTTCAAACAGGTGCCACAAGTAATGCAGATATTGCAACTTCGATATCATCTTTGGTTAATGCTGATGCTGATTTCTTATCATCTTCAATTTCAAATATTGTAAGTATAACATCTGCAACTGCTGGTGTTGCTTTAAATACAAGTGCGTCAACAAGTGGCTCAGGTGTATTTGCAGTATCTACTACTGTTCCTAATCAAGCGGCTGTATCTGAAGTTTTAGCTGTGAGTACGTTTAATGTCACAGGAGGAACGACAGCAGGAGGTAATGATATTACTTCTATTACTGTTGATGGTGTTGAAGTTCTGGGTGCTACAGTTCCATTTAATGCAACGAATACACAAACGGCAACTGATCTTGCTTCACAAATAACCGCATTTGTTTCATCACCTGAATATACAGGTGGAAGTACAAATGATGTGGTTAATATAACTGCTGTTGCAGGAACAGGTTCATCTCCAAATGGATTTATAGTAATAGTAACAACTACCGGTGATGTGACTGTTGGCAATATAACCACAATGACCGGCGGTGTTTCTGAAGTGTTCCCAATTGCACAAACAGATCAGATTGTTGTTAGTGGTACATTTGCTGTTGGTGATTCATTTGAAGTATTAATAAATGGTAAGCAGTTTGGTGGAACAACAGCTAATTTTACTGCAACTACGTTTGATACAAAAGTGTATGCCACAACTGGTAGTGTACTCCGGTTTTCAGCAGTAAATGATCCGATTGGATGGGATGAAAATGATATCTCTAATGTTGGTGCGGGATTTATTAATATATCTAATAACTTTAGTGGGAGTGAAGCTCTTACTGCATTAGGAGTATATCAAACATTTTTAGCTGTATTTTCTAGGCGTGCAATCCAAATTTGGGATGTTGATCCAGATGAGACGTTAAATACACGTAGGCAAGTTTTACAAAATACGGGAACGTTGGCACATAGATCAATTGTAGGTTTAAATGAATCAGATGTTTTATATTTATCTGACTCTGGTATTAGGAGTCTTAATGTTCGGGATAGTTCAAATAATGCAATCACTAATGATGTTGGAAGACCTATAGATAGCATTATCTTAGAACAGCTAGCTAACCTTACAGAAGAACAGATTAGGCGTTCTGTGGGCGTTATAGAGCCTATTGATGGCCGTTACTGGTTAGCCGTAGATGATACAGTTTATGTTTTAAGTAAATATCCTGGAAGTGGTTCAAATAACATTAGTGCATGGTCTACGTATAAACCAGGTTTTGTTATAGAAGACATAGTTACAATTGGTAATCAGACATTTGTTAGAGCTGGGGATACTATATTTCAATATGGCGGATCTAATAGTAATACATTTGATAATTCAGAAATTACAGTTCAATTACAATTTATTGATTTAGCCAAACCAGCAAACTTTAAACATGTTTATGGCATGGGTGCTGATGTTACTGGCACATGGGAAGTTGAAATATTAGTAGATCCATTAGAATTTGGAAATAGAGTTATTGTTGGTTCCATAAC
>SDBT01011402.1_pt1 | contig 14307 bp, 32 predicted proteins | sample 2277101 | NCBI WGS metagenome assembly SDBT01 (sample SAMN10404973, study PRJNA504765) | marine sediment metagenome | isolation source: marine sediment core GS10_PC15, 103 cmbsf | place: Arctic Ocean: Southern Knipovich Ridge | collected 2010 | reverse complement strand
GTCTATGGCGATGCCTGGGTCTATGGCGATGTAAACTTACAGACAGTTCTTTGTTCTCGCTTCAGTTTCGAGTTTGATTGGCAAGTTAAACTATGGCAAAAGAAAGAAAAAGAGTTTGAAGAAGAAGCGAAGAAAAAACACAATGACTGAGTTTCAAATAATTCAAGACGGCGTGCACATAGGCGTGTTCCAAAACAAAGAAGACGCAACAAACGCGTTAATCAAACACGTAGACAAAGGCACAATAAAAGAGGTAACAAAATGACTTACAAAAAACTAACAGTAATTGATGATTATAAGGATGTTGTAGTTGAAAAATTGGCTAATGGAAAGTATGATGTGTATGTTCCTAATTCTAATTGGACTTATTTAGGTTTATCCATCCCTGTGCTTGGTAATTTGGTGTGTTTAATAATGTTTTTTGTTTCTTCATTATACGAAAAAAAATATATTAAAAAAGGTAAGATAACAAATAAGAAGATAGTTTTTCAAACAAAATGACTGTTAACGAAATCCCAGCGATAGAATACGCTGATGAACAAATACGGAAGTGTAAAGTGCAGCGACAAGAATCGTTGTACCGCAACGGCAAAATAAGTTTGGAAACATACGCAGAAGAGCTACGGAGGATAACAACAACATGGACACAACAAAACGAAAGCAACCAAAGACACTCCGCTTTCTCCCAACACTCAAAGAACTCGCATACATCGGACTAACCATAATCACATTCGCAATCATCATGATGATACGAGACGCAACGAGGTAAAAAATGAACAATTTTGAAGAAATATTAACAAAAATAATAATGAATCTTATAACACTTTTACTCATAATAGCAGGGGTTCTTTTAGTGATATTACTAATACTTGCAGCAATATCAAATTTTCAGATACCAGAAGCACAAGACCAAGCCTGTGAAAACATAGGAATGGAAAAAACATTCTTCCAAGGAACAACATATTGCATAGACAACAAAGATCAAGCACACCATACAAAATTCACATGCACAGGCATATTCAACATTCAATGCGAAGCAAGAATAATAAGCATAGGAGAATACAGAACAACAACAAAATGACAAATGATTTGATAGGTAACCTAGAAATACAAAAAGAATTTGGATACATAAAAGTAAAAGGGAAGTACTACGAAGCAGATACACGAAACGGAAATATACATTTCAAAGAAGTTAAAAATGCAACAACAAAAATTAAGAAAGCTAAAGAGATGGCAAAGAAACTAGAAAACAGTTTAGACAGAAAAGCCGTGCTAACAGAAAGCATAATGAAACTAGAACCTAATGAATTCGAAACACTTCACAAAGCCTTATTCAAAAGCAAGAAAACATACAAGCCAAAAACAAGAGAACATCATTGTGTGGATATGAAAGTAGGAAACTTCATACTACCAATAGTAGACTAAAAACAAAATGAAATCGCTAAGACAACAAAGATGGTTTATGATATGGCTTCCAAGAATACTTGCAGTTACCCTAATACCTGTAGCGTTTTGGCAAAGCTGGACTATAGGAACAATAACGGTTATAATTTATGTAAGATTAATATGTAAGATTAAATAAGGAGTTTTATTTCGAAAAATAGTATTCATGGTTTTTTCGTAACACACAAAAAACGCGGTCAAGAAAGTTCCCAAGTCTAGCTCATATACAAGGGAACCGAAAAGACAAACTTGGCTCGGCAACAAAGGCAGGGTTTTAGATCACCTCTTTCATCCCACCCAACGCCGAGCCAAAACATTACACTCAAAAACTTTGAGGGAGAAGATTAAACATGACAGAACAAAACAAGGAAGAAGGAAGTTGGGATGAAATCAAAGGGGGCACAATACACCGATTCGAAGAAAACAACATGAGCATCGAAGGAGTGTTAAAAAACAAACAAAAAGGTAGGTATGAACACGACGACTACGTCATAGAAAAAGAAGACGGTAACACAGAAGTAGTCTTCGGCGGCACCGTACTCAACACCAAAATGGTCACAGTCGAAATAGGAGACCGAGTTCGCATCACCAGCTTGGGCAAAGCAAAGAGTGAGAAGGGAATGGAGTACAACGACTTCAAAGTAGAAGTCCAAAAAGAAGACCCAACAGCAACAACCGCTTCGCTGACCGAACCAACAGGAAACGTATAATCACTTCGGTGATTGGGCAAAGCGCTAAGAGTTTGAAGAACACAAAACCCACCACGTCACTTTGGGTGAAAGAATGGTCAACGTTACGGTGGTGGGGGCGCGCCCAACAAAACAAAGTATTGGAAGAAACAAAGAAAGATGATAACAAAAAAATGAACTCAACACTAAACTTACTCTTAGGAATGTTCTGGTTCCTACACGCCACGCTAACATTCCACGCAACATACGTATTATTCGTAGTCAAGGGTATAACCCCGTTGTTCGCATTCGGATACTACCTTCTATTACTTTTGATTGCGTTAACAGCAATACACTTCATAAAAACAAACGAGGAAAAACAACTACAATGCAAATAGTAATCAAAACCACGCGGACAAAAGAAGAAGTAGAAAAAACTTTTGAACAGTTCTTTGTGCAAAACCCACACCTCAAAAAACAAAAAGAAAACACAACACTCATTTCTTTAGGAGACATACCACCAATAGCAGTAGCAATAGGAGTCGGAACGTTAGTACTCAGAACAGGTAGTGTAGTAATAAACAACATCCAAATACCAGAAACAGGAACACCAAGTCCTAACATCACAGAAATCCCACTCACATCAGTTATCAATAACGTTCCAGCAGCAGGCACAGTAATAGGAGCAGCAATCATCATAGGAATACTACTCTCAGCATTCCGCTTCGCAGACAGAAGCAATTCTGACGAGGAAGATTCTGAAAAAGTAAAGTCACCCGACATTCTCAAATACGAAATAGAAGAAGACGAAAACAAATTCGCAATAATAACTCTAAACATCTACGAAAGCATCCTCAAAAAAGAAACATCCGTAGATACCAAAAAATTAGGGTTCATCCTGAAAACAGGAGTAACAGACTAAAACAAAACGACGGAGAGTGAACAACAATGTTCGGAAACAAAAAACACAAAGAAGAAACAAATGAAGAGAAAATAGTTGAACCACAAAAGACAGAAGCGGAAGAAGAACTAGAAGAAGCATTACAAGAACTATCTGAAGGCAAACACTACGCTCTCTACCAAGGGAACAACTCTGAAGTTCTCATGGACTACATGCACGAAAAAGGATGGGAACCATTCCTAATTAGCGACACAGCCACATACTTCAGAAAAATAAAAAAAGAAATGGAGGAAAACTAAAATGGGAATAACAAACCTGATATGGACAGTAGGAGTACCACTAGCAATAATAATATTCTTAGGCAGTGGAATCCGAATAGTAAGACCAATAGAAGTAGGCCTAATCGAAAGACTAGGAAAATACCGAAAAACCGCGACGCAAGGCTTCAGCTGGATAATACCAGTAATAGAAACCATGCGCAAAGTAAACATGACAGAAAGAATGGTAGACGTACAACCACAAACAGTAATAACGCGCGACAAACTAAACGCAGTCGTAGACGCAGTAGTATACTACCAAATCAAAGAAGCCAAAGCCAGTCAGTACAACGTAGACGACCACCAAAGACAACTAAGCAGTTTAGCACGCACAACACTTAGGGCTGTTGTTGGAAAAATGAGTTTAACAGAAGCTAACGAAAAACGCAGCGACATCAACACCAAAGTTGAAGAAGTCTTAGAAAAAGAAACCGACAGCTACGGCGTGAAAGTACTGCGAGTAGAGCTTCAGAAGATTGAACCACCAGAGGACGTGCAAGTAAGCATGAACGAAGTTGTCAAAGCAGAACAGGAAAAAATCGCTGCAAGGGACTTAGCAACTGCTACAGAAACCAAAGCTGATGGTGTCCGAAGAGCAGATATTAAGAAAGCTCAAGGTGTCAAACAAAGCAAAATACTAGAAGCTCAGGGAGAAGCCGCAGCTATCAAGAGCGTGCACGAAGCAGCACAGCAATACTTTAAGAACGAAGCTCAAGACCTGAAGAAACTAGAAACAACAGAGAAAGCTTTGAAGAGCGGCACCAAATACATCATTGACACCACCAAGGATTTAAGCATGGTTGTCAGTGAAGTAGCAGGCGTCACGCCAATCAAAAAGAAGAAGGAGAAGGAAGAATAAAAACCTGATGAGCTAAGCAGAACGCGAATAAGGGTAGGGAAACAGCAACCCTACCCAAACCATTAGTAACCCTAGAAGTACCTCAAAACAAGCCGAGAGAAGCGCGCATGCAAACCATAGCATGCAACACCAACAAAAACATAAACAAGAGAGGAGAGTGAAAAACACAATGACCGAATACTGCGAACGAATCAAAATAGAAACCGACCGACAACAAAACCCAAAGATTCTCCTAGGCAAAATCACTCATCAAGACGAAACATTCATACACCTAACCACAGCCAACCGCACATACACCATAAACAAAAAAACCATACTATTCCAAGAAACCACCCAAATCCCATACAACCCCAACCACAAAACCAAAAAGAGGAACGAAGAAGAGGAACAACGAGAATGAACGAAGAAGAACTCATCCAAAGAACCAAACAACGCCGACCAGAACTAACAGAAGAAGATAACAAAGTACTAGAATCTAAAAAAGAAATTTCTGAAAGAGTAAAAAACCTTATCATAGCAATAGACATAGAAACAGGTAGAGGAACATGTCCTCACCACTCAGAACTCTTAGTTGTTAAAACAAGAAGAAGTGATAATGGTGTTTTTTATGGTTGCCCTACATATTCTGTAACTGGTTGTAAATATACGGAAAACCCGAGTAAGCGTATAGATTCGATACTTGATGAGTTGTCGAGGTTCTTTTGAATGGTTGAAATTAGAATATTAAAGAAAACATCAAATGCTAATCCAGGAGATATTGGTCAAATGAGTAAAAAGGGTGCTGCCTATTATGTTGAAAACGGAATAGCCGAATACACAAATCCAAAAGAAACAAAAAACAAAAAGGTTAAAATTAAAGAATCAAAGAATCTTAAACATCAGGATGCTACGGATTCTTCGATTCATTCAAGAGAACCACAAAACACGAGAATAGAAAAACAACCAGAAATAGCGTGGCTCACAAAACTTTTCTACGAGATAGGATACCAAAACACAGACTTCAGAGTAACAAGAACCTTCAAAACAAAAGAAGGAAACATACAATTCACAAAATGGATACCCTACTTAGATGCACAAGAAACCCCCCACCTACTCCAACAAGCAAACCAAAGAGAGCAACTAAAGAATGAAATCATACTGGACTTTGACACAGGCAACCACCAACAATACCTAGACCTCATAGAACGCATCAAACAAGACAAACTAAAATTCTACGCGTACAGCACAAACAAACACAGAGCCAACCACATACACACATACTGGAACAACCTAGCAGGACTCACCAAAAGAGACAGAGAAGCAATAAGAAAAATAGTTATAGAAAAATACGGTTGCGACCTAAACCTAATATCAGACCTGCACGTAATCCCAATAGAAAATGTTAAGCACTGGAAAACAGGAGAAACAAAAAAACTCATTGATGAAGACCCAGGAATCAATGATTCAACATACCTCATAGATATTCTTAAAGAAAAACAATTAAAAAAAAAGGAAGAAAAAGTCAGCCTGAGTGGGCTGTCAGTAGATAACTTCTTGGAGAACATAAAACACTTTCATTCATTACAGCCGTTCTTCTACGACAAAAACAACATCTTCTGGTTTTGGAACCATGAAGAAACCAAATGGGAAATAGTTGACGAAACCGACATAATGAACTCGTTAGAAGAACACTTAAAGTTCAACGGCCAAACAATTAATGCAAACATAAAGAATCAATACCTAGAAGGATTCAAGCGTGTGGGTAGACATAGAATACCAAAAGACGCTAAGAATCATTGGATACAGTTCCGCAACAAAGCCTTCAGTCTGAAAAGTGGTAACGTTTACGAAGTCACACCAGACTACTTCTTCACAAACCCAATACCTTGGGACATGGCAGAAACAAATGAAACTCCAATCATAGATAAACTGTTTGAAGAATGGGTGGGCCCAAAATACAAAAAGACTTTGTACGAACTCGTAGCTTACTGTTGCTACACCGCCTACCCCATAAGTTTAATTTTTGGTTTGGTAGGGAGTGGAAGGAATGGTAAAAGTAAATTCTTAGCGTTACTAACAAAATTCGTAGGGGTAGAAAACACTTGCAGCACAGAACTAGACACGTTAACATCAAGCAGGTTTGAAAGCTTCAAACTATACAAAAAATTGGTGTGCGCAATGGGAGAAACAAATTTTGGCATACTGAACAAAACAAGCATCCTCAAAAAACTAAGTGGTGAAGACGCCATAGGCTTTGAAATGAAAAACAAAAGACCTTTTGATGACATCAACTACGCAAAAATAATAATCAGCAGCAACAGCTTGCCAAGCACTGAAGATCAAAGTGAAGGGTATTACAGACGTTGGAACATCATAGATTTTCCTAACGAGTTCCCAGAAGGCAAAGACATACTACAAACAATCCCTGAAGAAGAGTATTCTGGATTGGCAACTAAAGTTACTGAGATACTTCCTGGGTTGTTGAAGAAAGGAACATTCACTAATCAAGGAACTATTGCTGAGAGGCGTGATCGATATGTGATGAGCAGCAACCCACTACCTTTATTTCTGAAAGACCATTGTACGCGGGACCCTGATTTGTTTGTTTCGTATAACGAGTTATATAATGTTTACGTGCGTTTTTTGTTGAAGAATAAGAAAAGAAAAGTGTCTCGGAAGGAATTTAAGGCTTCGTTGGAGGATGAGGGTTTTTATCCTGAGAAGACTAGTAAGAAATCTGGATTTGATGAAGAAGGGGTACCAGTATACAAAATATTGTTATGGGTTGAGGGTTTAGGTCTTAAAGATTTTGCTGATTTTGCGATTATTCCCAAAAGTTCAACTAGTTTTCCCGTGTATGCAAACAAGTTAGAAAAGTGGGCACAAAAAGCACAAAAGCAAAACAGGGTTATCACTAAAGATGATATCTTACAGATGCTTGAGGAAGCGTATCCTGAGATGAAAGAGATTGATGATTTGGTTAAGAAGTTCGGTTCTGAAGCTGAGGGTTTTGTTCGTCAGTTGTTGAGTGATGGTTTGATTTTGGAGGCTCGGAATGGTCGCGTGCAGTTTTTGAAATAACAACTTATTTATACTACTTATGATATTAAGGTGTGGTATGGAGGGATTACAAATGAAAAAAGAAGAAGCGATGAAAAAAGGAAGAATGGTAATAGTTGATTATGTTAAAGTATCTTCTTATGAAAAAGCAATGGTTGATGTTGCAATTGGCATTGTCTATGACACTGTGATGAAAGAAGCAGAAGAAGAGATGGAATTATTAGTTGATTTGCTTCTTAAGAAAAATAATGAAGATGAGATTCACGATATTCCAGAAGCAGTGGTATGGTTGTCACAAGAGATAAGAAAGCGTTTGGGTGGTGATAAGAAATGAGTGTGAGTAATAAACAGAGTTATGACAGAGGATTTCAGGCAGGGAAAGTTGCTGCGATGAAAGAAGTGAGAGATGCCATAGGTGGTTGTCGTAGATGTAAATACATGAATGATATTACGAAAGATATTTGGATTTATTGTGATTCTTGTAGAAATCGATTAGGGTGTTTGGGGTTAAATGATTAAAAGAAACTGTGAGGTGTGTAAGACAGAATACGTTTTCAAAAATAAGTCAAGTAAATTCTGTTCCAGCTCTTGTAGGTCAAAAAAGTGGAGGAAGAATTCTCCTGAAGCATCAAATATATCTAATGAACGCTGGAAAAAAGATAACAGAGATAAAGTTAATAAAACAAGAAAGAAAATGTATCATAGAAATGCAGGTGCTAGGGAAAAAATTATTATAAGAAAAATAACGAGATATCGTTTAGGAAAACCAGAAAGGTGTGGTCATTGCAAAGATAGAGAGAATTTGAATTGGCATCATCGTAATAAATATTCTGTCACAGATGTAGAACCCCTTTGTAGACCTTGCCATTTAAAACTCCATAAACATAATGTTGTGGTGAGGGAAGAATGAGGTGGAAGGTTTTTGAGTTAGTACTAGAGGCATTTACTTTAGGTTATGCTTCTGTGACTGTGTTATTGTTTTTAATAGCTTATTTTAACGGATATGCTGTTACTCTAACAATTAATGATTTTGGTGAAGCTAAAGCTGAGTTCATTATTTTCTTCGTGTTCGCAGGACTTTTATTATCTAATTTTTATTTGAAAGTAATAGTGATGTTAAAATATGAATCAAAGTTAGAGGCACAACAAGAATGACATTGTTGCAAGACAAAGCGGAAATAGAACTATGTGAAGATTGTGGTTGTATGACTAAAAGAATTTGTGGGAAGTGTAGTGCAAATAAGCAACGCGTTGCTGTTGAAAAACTCAAAAAAAGAATAGGAAGAAGTTTAGACGCTACTGCTGTTCCAGATGAATCAAAAGGTGTAAATGGGTTGAGTACTTTAAGAGAAGTTATTGTTTCTGTTTTTGGGGAAACCACGGAAGAAGAATCCAAAGAACTTGCCGTTCCTCGGTCTTCTTCTGCGGCTCCAAAACCTGAACGCTGTATTCATAAAGGTTTTAGCTGTGAAGAAGCTGTTAAGGGCAAGTGTGATTGCGCGCACTGTAATGAAGGTGGTGTTGTGTGATGGATAGGTTTGTTTGTGTTCGTTGTGGGCATTGTTGGTGGCCTAGGAGTGATTCTGTGCCTTTGATGTGTCCTAGGTGTAAGAGTTATAAGTGGAATGAGAAGAAGGAAGGGAAGATGGTGTTAGGATGAGTGAGAAGAAGGAAGAAGTGTGCTGTAATCCTGACCATAAAGAAAAGGAATATGAAGCAAAATACAAGTGTGAGGTTTGTAAAAGTTTAGTATGCGAGGAATGTGCATCACTATCAGACTACGAGTGTCCAATGTGTGAACCACCAAAATTACAAAGTTTATGGTTGGAACGAAAATGAAAATTGGAAGGGTTGGGGCGATTAGAAAAATGAATGAGGAACTTACTAATTCGGATGGCGTGTTTGTTTGTGGTAAGCGTGGCGGTCACGAACGGATTTTGATGGTTGGTTTGTTAGTTATCGTGGCTGTTGCTGTCGGCACGCTGTTGTGGTTGTATCAGTCGGAGGGTGAGGTGTTGGAGCGTTGCAACGAGCATTATTTGGAGCAGTTGGAAGTTGCGTGTTCTGTTGAGGAACGGATTGATGGTTTCATCGGTTTTGAGGAGTACCACTCAGAAGACTTAGAAGAAGGAGAAGAGATAAATTGTTGTTATCCTTCTGGGTGTGAGGAAGCTAAGAATAATCCTGATAGTTGTAGTTGTACGTATGCTGTTATGTGTGGTACGTTAGAAGAGTTAGGAATTGGAGGAGGGACGGGATGAAGTTTAGTGAAGAGGTTGAGGGGTGGGTGTACATTTTTATTATGTTAACACCTTTGTTTTTGTTGGTGTTGTTTATTATGACGCTTCAGAACTTAGGTCATTACACTAAGTTTCGGTCTGTGTTCATGTCTTTAAGTGTTTTCGTCTTTTACGTTGTTGTTGTTAAGAAAAGTATTGTTGGTTCTTGGGTTCATTATAAGGAGTGTGAGAAGAAAGATGTCTGACGGTGATGAGCGTAATAGTAGTGTGGAGCGTAGTCGTTTTCACGGCGGCGGTGCGAAGAGGTTTAGGATTCATATGTATTTGACTGAGGTTTCTGATAACAGGAATATTGGTCAGTGGACGTTGGTTTACAGGAACCTTCAAAGCTTGTACAGAGAAGTTGCTGCTTACATTGATAAAAAAGATGGTGATAAGTTTGATTTTACTTGGGAGAAGTTGGAAGCTGAGTTTGTGAAGGTTCAAACCGCTCAGGTTAAGAGGCAGCGTATTGGTTCTTCTGATTTGCCTAATTTGAGTTGGGATTTTGAGAAGGAATTGATGAAGGTTCTTAAAAACCATAATTTTGATACTGAGTTGATAGAAGAGGGCGCTGATGTGCAGGAAGGACTACCATGAACAAAAAAGAGATTGAAGAAACGTTTAGAGGACAAACAATAAATGCCTGATGAGTTGAAGTTTGTGGATGCAGAACAGTACCAAGGAGGTTCTGGTAACGACAGCCTTAGCTTCAAAGAAATATTACTCAGACATGTTAAAAGAATCACAGAACTAGCCAGTAGAGAGATGAGAGGGGGTTATTGGGAGACAAGACCAAGCCCAAGTCCAAGTATGACCGCTTCTATTAAGATTTACGTTCCAGACACAAGAGAAGAATACAGCAACAGTATTGAATGCTTAGCAGACTTGCTTTTTCCTTATTTTGACGACGAAATAACGAAAGAAGAACAAGAATTAGTCCAGGAAGAAGAAAAAGCTGAAAAGGAAGCGTTCAAAAACAGTAACGCGAAGGAAGCACGCCAAACTTACCGCAACGAACGCATAAAAATACGCAAGAAGCTGTTCAGACAACTCTCAAGCTTTCTTCAACGCAAAAGATACTTAGAATTAGAATCATACCAAGAATAAAAGGTGTTTTATGGCTAAAGTAATTCTTAAAAACAAAAAAGTTGGTATGTGGACCCAATACATTTGGCAACGCATCAAACAAAACAAAAACTTCATAGGTTTCATTAGCGGACCAACAGGTAGCGGTAAAAGTTTCAGAAGTGTACGCATTGCAGAAGACTGCGACCCCGATTTTAACATTGACAGGGTGGTGTTCAGTCCTAAAGAACTTATGAAACTCGTTAACAGTGGCGAATTAAAGAAAGGTAGCGCGATTGTTTGGGAAGAAGTAGGCGTCGGAGCAGGTCATAGGGATTGGCAGAGTATTGGTAACAAGGTTATTAACTATTTAGTGCAAACTTTCAGGCACCAAAACATAATTTTGATACTTAACGCGCCTTACATGGACTTTACGGATGCTTCTTTGCGTAAATTGTTCCACGCAGAGCTCAGCACGGTCAGTATTGACTATACAAAGAAGAAAGTGAGGCTTAGACCCCAACTAATCCAGTACAACAGCCGTAAAAAGAAGTTTTATTACAAGTATTTACGCGTTGCAACTAAGGAAGGCTTGGTTCCGTTCACTTCTTGGAGTGTTGGAATGCCTAGTGATGAGTTGTTGAAGGCTTATGAGTTGAAGAAGAAATCATTTACTGACAGTTTGAACAAAGAAATCTTAGCTGAGCTTGAAAAAAGTAGTGGCTCTAAGAAAATGTTAACTCAGCACCAACAAACTGTGCTGGAATTGTTGCGTGATGGCAATTTGGTGCCAGATGTTGCCAGAATTATGAGAATTAATCCTAGAAACGTGTATCAAGCTATGGAATTGGCTAAAAAGAAGGGTGCGGATGTGAAAGCGGAGTATAATGGGGCGGTTTTGACGCACTATAGCGTGGATTTCGAGGATTTGAAGGTTGATGCTTAATGATATATCGTGTGATTGCGCGCGCGTTAATCAACTTATGGCAATTGGAAAAATCAATAATTGATATTAGAAGGAAAGAGTTGATTGTAGGCTTATTGGTTGGTGGAAAGGTGTGATGTTGTGTGATGAACGGGGTTTTAAGCTCACTTTAGGGTATCAATACTTATGGTGCATATACTTTCCCATACAACCTATATGTTTCATACCACTAATGTTTATTAAGGAGTATGCCTAAAGAGAAGAACTATGGGAATGTTTGATACAATAAAGGATGAATTGTACTGTCCGTTTTGTGGACACAAACACGGTCCAGGAAGATTTCAAACTAAAGACTTTAACAACATGTTAGAGCAACTAAGTCTTAAGGACTTTCCAACAGAAAGGGAGATTAGAATTTATAGTTCTTGTAGTAAGTGTGAGGAGTGGATAGAACTTATTATTGACAGACAACAACATACTCCTAGAGGAAAAACACTATGACTGAGGAGGATCCTAATCATTATTTTAACTTAACAGTAGACAACGAGTTGTGGACTTCTTTTGTTCGGACTATTCCTAGGGAGAAGAGTATTCAGAAGCGTTTGAATGAAATGATCAAAGACGAAGTGAACAGATGATAAAACCAACTCTCACTTTAAAGGACTCTATTCATTTACGTGTCCCTAAGATTGAGAATTTAAAAAGACATCTTATTTTAAAGTATCCTGGTATGAAATCTTCAAAATTAAATGAAGGTATCACAGATATGGGCGGTGTGTATTTCTTATTTGATAAGGAAGGTTCTTTGTTGTATATAGGACAGTCTCAGGATATAGAAAGAAGGTTGAAAAGTCATTTAAGGGTAGAAGCTTATTCTACAACTTATTATGTTGGTTGGATTATTGAATCTCAATCTTATTTACGTCTTGCTTTGGAGTCTTTGTATATAGGTTTGTATAAGCCTGTTTTGAATCATTCTTTTAGGAGATTGCCTGAGAATAATATTATGTTAAAGAAATTAGTGAAGAAGCAAGAGGTTGTAGAGTGAGGGTTGCTTTGTATGCGCGGGTTAGTAAGGCTTTGGATCAGGATCCTGAGAATCAGCTTATGGAACTTAGAAGATGGGCTGAGGTTGCTCGGCACGATGTGATTTATGTAGGGGTTGATGAGGTAAGTAGTAAGAAATCAAGGCCCGAAAAAGAGAAGATTCTGAAGTTGTTAAGAATGGGAACAGTTGATGGTGTAGCTTTCACCATGCTTGACAGGTGGGGACGCACTATGAGTGAGCTCGTACTTGAGCTTGAGGAGTTCAGTAAGAGCGGTAAGTCGCTTATCTCACTTCGTGAAGGTATAGACCTCAGTACTGCTGCAGGAAGGCTTATGGCTAACGTATTAGCTTCCATGGCGAACTTTGAGAGGGATATGATACGTGAGCGTACAATGCTTGGTTTGGCACGTGCCAGGGCTCAAGGCAAGAAGATAGGCAGACCTTCTAAGAGTGGGAAGGTGTATAAGAAGCCTAGCAGGGCTAATGTTGATAGTTTGAGAAAAGAAGGCTTCTCTATTAGGGATATTGCTAAGAAACTGGACACTAGTAAGTATTGGATTGAAGTTGTTCTCAAGGAACTGAAACGTGCTGATGTGTCTGAGGTGGTCATGTGATGAAGGGGAGGGTTTTGGGATTAGGTCCAAAACTGTCAAGACCGGACGGTTTGGACAGAAGGGGAGGGAGGAGTTAGAATGAAGGAGCGTTTTTTCTTTTTGATGTTAGCAGGTATTCTTGGAGTTGCTAGTATTTTTATGTCGGGACCAGCAGGGATGGGTGCTTTAGTATTGGGTTTGTTTTCGTTTCTTGTTTATGGTGTATTCTTTTGGTTGGATTTGGAAATAGGGAAAGCAGAAAAGAAAGGTGTTAAGAAGTGACTTTGTTGGAGTTGGTTTCGGCGGGTACTGTGGTTTTGAGTACTGTGGTGATGTTTGGTGTGGCTTTGTATGGGTTGTGGCTTCAAAGAAAGGAGGTTCGGGTTCAGAATACTCGGGTGATTGAGCAGAATGATGTGCTTATCGGTCAGAACACTAAGATTATTGGGTTGTTAGAGAGAATAGGAGGAGGATTAGAATGAGTGAGAAAAATGTGAGAGATGTTTTTTGGTTGGAAAGCCATTTTGAAGTGTTGTTTGTTGGAGTGTTTAGTGGAATTTTTTTCACTTTGGTTTTAGTATACTTATCACGTTCTCTACTTGTTAATGTTTTTGCTGGATTAATAGTTACAGCTTTTGCTATTTGTTTGTATTTCGCTAATTTTTTGTATTTTAGGAATAAAGAATTGGATGGAGGAGAAAAATGAATGCTGATTTGATGTTGTTTGTTGTTATCACACCTTATTTGTTATTGGGTGTTGTGTGGGTGTGGGCTGATTTTGGTTCGACGGAAATTATTGAGGTTGCTTGTTTTGATGCTAATTATAATGAGATTGTTGGCGTTGTGTGTGAAGATGAGGTACTTACCGAACCTTTGAAGGTTAAGATTAATAGTTTTTACCCTTATGACTTCTTAATGGTTATTTGTTGGGCACTTTTATTTATGTTTGCTTATGATAAGTGGTGGAGTGATAAAGATGAGTAGTTCTCGTTTTTGGTGGGGGCTTACAACGTTCCTTTACCTTGTTGGTGTTGCGGTGAATGGCGCTTTGTCAGTGTTGTTTGTTTTGATGGGAGCGTTGTTAATGGTTGACGGTTCTGTGTTGGTGGGGTTGGGTACTCTCACTTTAGCAGCGCTGCTGTTTAGTAGTAACCCCCTGATTTTTAT
>SDBT01011401.1_pt1 | contig 14307 bp, 13 predicted proteins | sample 2277101 | NCBI WGS metagenome assembly SDBT01 (sample SAMN10404973, study PRJNA504765) | marine sediment metagenome | isolation source: marine sediment core GS10_PC15, 103 cmbsf | place: Arctic Ocean: Southern Knipovich Ridge | collected 2010 | reverse complement strand
CCGCAACTTCCTCAAAACTCTTCCTTAAAACTGGGGAATCATTCCTGGGACATCCTCTAAAAACATTGTTCATCTAATTTTAAAAGAAAGGCTAAGTACCAAAAACGTGTCCCAAAACAAACGGGCTAATTTAGGTGTCTCAAAAACGACGGTTTTTGGAATACTACTTACTTGCATTGAATACACAGGTAGTACGGATTAAACGATCAGGTATTTCCTTAATTTTAATTAACAAAAACGTGTACAAAGATGAAACATTTTGCATCAGTCTGATAATTATATTTATTAAATATAAATACTAAAAGCAATTAAAACAATAACATACGAGTTTGGCACAATTATTGATCTATATTATGTTGAGGAAGTTCTAAAATAAATTGAAATTATTAAATTAGTTGCGGGGCAAAAATTGAAGAAAAAAATATTAATAGTTGATGATGAACCAGGAATTGTAAGACTCTTGTCAATACGGTTAAAAGCGAAAGATTTTGAAGTGTTTGAAGCGTCCAACGGATTAGAATGTGTGAAAATTGCCGAAGAAGAGGTACCGGATTTAATATTATTAGATATTAAAATGCCTGTTATGAGTGGTATAGCTGCTTTTGAAAAATTAATTCAGATGGATATAACAAAAAATATACCTGTCGTTTTTATGACTGCTTATCCTAAATTGGAAGTGAAAAATCAAGTTGCTTTTATGGGGGCTAAGGGTTTTATTAGTAAACCATTTATCAGTAAAGATTTAGAATTGATCATTGAAGCGGTAATCAACGGTCATGATTTTAGTAGTGAGTATCAAAATATGGACCAACATACATATCAACATATCAATAGTTAGTTTACATCTCATTCTATGATATGTTCGCAAGTTATAAATTTCCAATATAACAGGTGTATTGTAATCAATATCGATGAGAATTGATTGAATAATAAATAATATAAATTCATATTACTTAAAATAGAAGTCCTGCTTAGTTGCGGGGCTTTTTGTCTAAAAAACGTATCCCAAAACAAACTGTCTAATTTGAGTGTACCAAAAACGTTGGTTTTTGGTACGTTATTCATAAGGTATAACTATTTTAAATTTCTTATAAAGCAAACTACAATTGACATGAATATATCAAAACCGGTAATTTTTTTCAGTCAAATTGATTAATAATAAATCAATTGATTACGAGTTAGATATATATTGAAGATAATCTTTCTTAGCAGTTTTAAATATTCTAGTAGTCATCAAGATTAAAATCATATCAAAAAATAATAGATATAAATATTCCTGCTCACTTTATTAAACCTATTCATAGGAATAAATATATGATAAAAGAAATAAGGCATTCTAAACGAAAGCAATCGATTGGCGAAGAAATTGCGAATAGTATTACACACGGTGTTGGAGCTGCCTTGGCGACTGCAGCTCTCATTATTTTAGTGGTTTTTGCCTCTCTCAAAGGCGACGCATGGCGAATAGTAAGTTTTTCAATTTATGGTGCTACACTAGTTATACTGTACACTTCTTCAACCCTGTTACACTCTTTTACAAATGCAAAAGTAAAACGATATTTTAGAATGATGGACCTTTCTGCCATTTTTCTGTTGATTGCAGGAACGTATACTCCAATAACACTTTTACCGCTGCGCGGTACCGGTTGGGGTTGGACAATGTTTGGATTGATCTGGGGAATGGCGCTTATTGGAATTTCGCTTAATACATTTTTCTATGGAAAATTTGAAAAATTATCAATTGTATTTTATGTATTAATGGGCTGGCTTGTCGTTATTGCTATCAAACCGATGCTTGCTAATCTCCCTACCGGATTGCTTATTTGGATTTTAATTGGCGGGTTAAGCTACACAATCGGAATCATATTTCTCATCTGGACAAAATTTGCGTTTAGCCATACCGTTTGGCATTTATTTGTACTAGGTGGTAGTGTTTCACACTTCTTTGGGATATTGTATTATTTAGCATAAATCTTTAAACGTTTGTGGATTAATTATAATCTATAGGGTTGTAATATAATATTACCTCTTTCATGAGATATGCTCATTACATATTAATTTTATTATCTAGCGCATTATGCATCCGTATACAATCAAAAGTCTCAAAATTATAATTATAATTTATTCAAGTATTTTCTAACATGCCCTTAATAACTTAATTCTGTCACTTAAATATGCCCAAAGGAGCCATTGTTGATACGTTTTCGGTTGATACTGCCGGATAAATAGTCCCAAAAACGTGTGCCAAAACAAACTAGCTAATTTGAGTGTACCAAAAACGATGGGTTTTGATACACTTTATGTGAATGCAAATCTGTTAAAGGAAGTGTCTCAAGATGAGAGAACAGCAATGAAGCAGGCTACAACATTTGAGTTTGCTATCGTTTCGCCTATTTTTTATATACATTGTTATAGTCCGTTATTCTTCAATTATCTCAGATTTATCATGTAGTAAAAACCAATTATACAGTTCCTGTTTAGGATATACGGACCAATACATTCCATGGCCTGCATCAGGTTCTGCTGTGAATTTTAATTCTTTATTTCCCCCTTTTAAACTATTAATCATCCATTCTGTATCCTCAAATTGTACTATTTTATCTATTCTCCCATGAAAAGCCCAAATAGGAATATCAATTAATTTATTAGTGTTTTTCATAATGTAATCAATATGGCGTGTAAATCCACTCATAGGAGCAATAGCCGCAAATATTTCAGGATATTTTATTGCTAAATACCATGTTCCAGACCCACCCAAACTCACTCCCGTCAGGTATATTTTATTAGTATCAACTCTGTATTTAGTAATTATTTCGTTATAAAAATTCTCAAACCAATTGTCAGTTGACCATCTTTGGTTAATTGGACATTGTGGTGCAACAATGATAAATGGGAATTCTCGCCCTCTCCAAATCTGGTCAGGGATACCACAACAATAAAGCTTAATTGTATCTGTACCTCTGCTTGAGCCTCCATGCAGATAAATTATCAATGGCCATTTTTTTAATGGGTCGTCATTATATTCTTTGGGCGTATAAGATATGTATTGGTAATTTGTATCTATTGGATTTTGATTTAATCCTTTCTCGAAAATCAATTCTTGTTGTATTGAACCATCATTATTCCACCAAGTACATTCTCCATGTTTTTGCCCATTTAAATAATTCTGTATTGACTCTCTTTGACCATTAGAATACCAATATTCGTGAAGTCCATCCCTTAATCCATTTGAATAATTAGCTTTGCGTTCAATTTGTCCATTTTTATACCAAACTTTAAATTCACCTTCTTTAGTATTCGTCTTATAATTGCACCAAAGACTACTTTCTTTGATAGTTTTATCAAAAGAACTATAAGTTCCTTCCATTTGAATAGAATCATTTGGATAGTAATCCCGAACATGATATAAACTATCATTCTTATCAAATTGAATAATTCGCTTGTAAATTATTGTATCATTTTTAGAAATTGGATAATGTAAATAAAATGTATCAACCTTTTGAGCTTTAATTACTCCAAAACCAATAAACAGCGATAATATTAATATAATGCTCTTCATTTTAATGGGCTATAACATCCCAACATACTCATTGCGTATATTGCGGATATATTTTTTCATAACTTTGTAAACACGTCATTGATTCAATAGACTATAAAACTTACAAAAGACAGTTGACGAATTTTCGTATTTATTTGTCAAATATAACCACATAGTGGATACGCTTTCTGTGGATTTATGTAAGCAATTAGTCCCAAATACGTGTGCCAAAACAAACGGTCTAATTTGAGAGTGCCAAAAACAGCGGTTTTCGGAATTCATTTTTAAAAATTAAAATAATAACTTTAAGTTTAACCTTCTATAACAGATTAAAACATTCTAGTTGATTATAATATTTTAATATCAAGGAGTAAAAATGAATTCATACCGAAGGATCGCAATTATTGCAGGTATATTGATTATTATTGGAATGATTGCAGGCATGCTGAGTATTGTTCCTTCCGTAGAAAGTACAGATTATCTTACTGAAGTTTCTGCAAACCAAAATCAAGTGCTGACCGGAGCCTTGTTTCAATTTACTCTAGTTCCCATATACATCGGATTTGCACTTGTGTTATTTCCCATACTAAGAAGATACAATGAGAGCCTGGCTATTGGATTTGTTAGTTTCAGAATAATTGCAGGAATATTTCAATTAATTGGTGTAATCGTCTTACCATTATTTTTATTATTAAGTCAGGAATTTTTAAAATCCACAACTCCAGACCTATTATATTTTCAAATTTTTGGAGATGTATTAAAATTAGGACGCGATTTAGCAAATCATGTGGGAATGATGTTAGCTACAGGTTTAGGAAACCTAATTCTATTTTATATATTCTATAAAACAAAACTAGTTCCTCGATGGCTATCAAGCTGGGGTTTTATTGGAAACATATTAGCAATGCTGGCAAGTTTTTTAATATTGTTCCGTCTTATTGATGTTATTACACCTCACTTTATAGTTTTAACTATTCCATTAGTCCTTCAAGAAATTGTTCTAGCAATTTGGTTAATTGCTAAAGGATTCAATTCAACTACAATCGTTTCCGAGTCTGCCTAAACATAACCCAGACAGAAGGGATAGAGACATTGTAAAGGCTCAAGAAGAAACTTCTTTTAAATGTGAGATTGAAAAGCTCTGCTAAGTTGTGGGGTTTTTTGTCCAAAAAACGTGCCCAAAACAAACGGGCAAATTTGAGAGCGATCGCTATAGAAAATGGATTGCGGTTGGTTAAAACAAATTATACACAGTAAATTTTAATTCAATTTTTGAGAAAAGAATGTACGGTCGTAGTGAAATATCCGCAATAAAACGTAATAAAGTTACTGGTGAATTACCGGGCGGTCATTACAAAGAATCGGTTTACGAAGGATTAGGTCCAATTGGGGTGTCCCCACAGCCGGGAAGGTCAATTTGCAACTACCACAAGTGCCTTATCTTAGTCATGTTCGCTCTTGCTATCCTCACCTGTAGTGATGGCAACTCGATTCTCGACAACTACTCGTTTCCAGACGGCAAGGTGTTCTTCACTCATTCGCCCATCGATATTGCCGGAGTAAAGTGGTTCATCGGAATGGGCGAACCAAATGTACTGCCAAAAGACCACGGTGGATTCGCGCTTGCGGCACCCTATGTTTTCCCTGCGAGTGTGCCGGTCTTAGCTGTAGCGGACGGGGTGATCATTCGGGCCTCATCCGGAACGCGCGCGGTTCCACCCATCCCCGACGCGCCGGAAGCTCTCTGGGGCCGCGAGTACGACGACCACCTGCTCATTTTGAAGGTAAGCGAGTCCGTAACTGTGAACTACGCTCACGTCACGACTTTTCATCCAACGCTGGCGGCGGAACTGAGAGACTTACCGAAGGACGAGGTTGGTCATGAAGTGGCGGTGGTGGTGCAGGGAGGAGATACCCTCGGATTCGTTGGGCCTCATGGGGCCATGGATTTTTCCGTCACCGACCTCAGCCTCGAGCTAAATTTACTGAATCCCTCCCTTTATCCCACCAATCAGCTGTTTGCCGCCCACGTGTTCGATTATTTCCAGGATCCCGTTCTCAGCCAAATCCTAGAAATCACACCTCGCCAACTTCCCCCCCGGGGTGGGAAGGTTGACTACGACGAGGAGGGTCGAATCGTCGGGAACTGGTTTCTGGAGGGAACGACCAGTTATACGCAGTGGAGCCGGCAGCTCGCTATCGTCTATGATCACATTTGGGGCGAACGGATCACAATTGCGGACGGCTCGCCCATGCGAGACGTACCAGGCATCGAGGGTCCAGGGCGACCCGACGTGTGGTGGGTGAAGGGCAATGCGCCCTTGCCTGAAGACATCGGAGTGGACGACGGGATCGTGAAATACACATTGATCTACGGCCGTGATCTGCACACCACTGGGGATTTTACCCCCGATTTGAAACCGGTTCAGGGAGTGATGCTCGTCCAGATGATCGATACCGGTCGGATCCGTGTCGAGGTGTTCAAGGGGGCGACCACAGCGGACACGTTCACGTCCGCCGCAAAGGTCTATGTGCGATAATGTGATCGATACAATATCATATCGATTGACTTTCCTCCCAAAAGTTGTACCAATGTTGCCAACAAAGTCCCAAAAACGTGTCTCAAAACAAACGGACTAATTTGAGAGTACCAAAAACGACGGGTTTTGGGTGCATAAGGATTGAATGTTTTGACAACATAATTAATTTGTTGGTGTCGAATTATTATTAATCATTAGTTGGGAATGAATTAAATAGCTAGGTCTGTTTAAAAAAATGAATGTGAATCTTTTAGAGGTACATAAATGATAAAATATTTTACTATGATAATTTTACTTGTCGTTGCATTTCTAGTGTTACAAAATTGTGAAGATATTGATGATCAACCAGTTAGAACATCAGGGGTAAACATTTCATCAATAATTTTTGAGAATAACGGCTACACTATTAATTGGATTAAATTCGATGATGCTGAATTCCATTCATATCGAATAGAAAAGTCTATCGAACCAGGAATGCATGATTATTCTGTTATATATACATCATACAATATTAATGAAGTAACATTCTTTGATCCTGATGTCAATCCTGATATTAATTGGCATTATAGAATTACTGTGATAATAGAGAAAAAGGGTCAAATTTATCCCGCTTAGTTTAATATAATTAATTATATCCACTTTGTGGTTATGCTTTCTATGTCTTTACATAGGCATAATGTCCCAAAAACGTTTCCCAAAACAAACGGTCTAATTTGAGAGTACCAAAAACGTTAAAAGATGGAGGTATTGAGATTTTGATTTTGAGATGAGTTTTGATACAATATTATTGAGTTATGAGACAACTTTTGAGAAAATCCAGAAAGTCTCATAAACGAAGGGTTTTGAGACTTTCCAATTCCATAAACAAGGCTGTAAATTGTTAATCATGAAAGTTATAATATATGTTATCCTAACAATTGCCATTCTTATTTCAACAACGCCTTTATTAGCTCAAGAGCTGCATAGTAAAATTATTACAGATGGTCATATACATACGGGATTCATAAGTGACCAGGGTATTATTGAGATTAATAATTTGGAATATTTCATAGATCGGGACATTAAGGCATTTATATATGCAATGCCCGTAGATCGTTCCAATACAAAAGATCTATTGTCCCGCATTACTCAAGAAGTTGAACAAATCAGACAACTTGCAGAGGGAAATTCCTGTTTGAGATTCGTAGAAACTGTGGATCAAAATGACCAGAATGTGGAAGATAATAAAATTTCAATACTATTAGGGATTGAGTATTTTAATGGTGTTTTTCATGACAGCATAGGTGTTATCGAAAAATATAAACATTTAGGAATACGCTACATAACTCTCATTAATAATTCTTATGACAGACTGTTTTCTGAACCTAATAGACTTAGCTTATTGGGACGGCAAGTAATTGAAAAAATGAATGATGTTGGTATCTTGATAGATATTTCGCATTTAAATAATCAGCAAAGATTAGTGGTCCTACAGTATTCGAAGGCTCCAGTTATTGCATCTCATTCTTGTACATTAAAGATAGCAGAAGTTGAAGGCAATCTTTCCAATAAAGTTATTCAAGCTCTGAGCAAAAACAAAGGTTATGTGATGGTGTCATTTAACAAAAATGATTTATATGGAGTTGATAATCCATCAGATGATGGCGTTGAATTATTTATAAATCATATTGATTATATAAGTGATCAAATTGGCATTGATCACATTGGTATTGGGTCAGACTATCAAGCTAATGGAAGATATGTCCCAACTGAACTTAACAAAAAAGATGTCTTTGTTAAAATATTCCAAGCTTTGACTTTGCGCGGTTATAAAAACGATGAAATCAATGGCATATTAGGGGGCAACATACTAAAAGTAATTTATTAATATTTCTGTATTTTTCTTATTTTAAATAATCAATTATTTTCATACTGTTGAAACACTTTCTATAAGTATAGACAGATAATTAGTACCAAAAACGTGTCCCAAAACAAACGGGCTAATTTGAGTGTACCAAAAACGGTGGATTTTGAGAGTTAAACTTGCTCGAATACGAGTTAGAAAAATAAACTAATAATCTTATTCTGATTATATGGAATACTCTTACTTTTTATGTTGTAATTAAACGTATTTAAATGTTACATTTCCTATGCACATATAAATATATGTAAAGGATTAGTAACAATAAATTGAAATATGAAAAGAGATTCAAAGAAGCAAATCATTGATATAGTAGAAAAAAATGGTGTTCTAAGACCAAGAGATCTTGATCCAATAGGTATTCCACGTGAATATCTAAGACGACTTCATACTGATGGAGTTCTTAAGCGAGTTGGAAGAGGACTCTATACCCTTCCTGATGGAGAATTTAGTGAATATCAGACAATATCAGAAGCAAGTAAGAAGGTACCAAACGGAGTGATATGTTTAATAAGCGCACTTCAATATCATGAGCTAACAACCCAAGTATCATTTTCAGTTTGGATGGCAATTGAACGTTCGGCATGGCTTCCAAAAGTAGATCATATTAACATCAGATTTTTTCGCTTTTCTAAATCATCCATTACTGAAGGAGTTATAAGCGAAAGTATTAATGGAGTTCCAGTTAAAATATTTAATCCCGCAAAAACAGTCACAGACTGCTTTAAATATCGCAATAAAATTGGTATAGATATTGCTATTGAAGCATTGAAAGAATGTATACAATTTCGTAAGGGTACCATTGATGAAATAATGAGATATGCAGAAATTTGTCGTGTTTCAAATGTTATTAAACCATATATTGAGTCTATAATTTGAGCAAAAAAAATCCAACAAATCTTTCGGCTTCTGTTCGGCAAAGATTGCTCAACTTGAGTAGAGAAAGACGTGAGGACTTTCAGTATATATTAACGCGTTATGGCGTTGAAAGATTCCTGTTTCGCTTAAGCCAATCTGATTACAAATCAAAATTTATTCTAAAAGGTGCAACACTTATTAGGATATGGAGTGGAAAAGAATTTAGACCTACTCGCGATATTGACTTTTTAGGATATGGTGAACACTCTGAGGAAGAGCTAATCGAAATCTTTAGAAATATTTGTTCGATCGATGTTGAATCTGACGGATTAAATTTTGATTTGGATAGTATAACCGTAGAAAATATTCGTGCTGATAACGAATATGTAGGAAATAGAATAAAAATTAACTCAAAAATAGAAAATACTAGAATCCGGATCCAAATAGATTTGGCATATGGTGATGCAGTAAATCCAAGCATCAAGAAAATTAAATATCCAACTCTACTTGATTTTTCAGCACCTAATATTTTAACATATCCTCCTGAATCTGTTGTAGCGGAAAAACTACATGCTTTAGTATCATTGGGAATAGTTAATACAAGGATGAAAGATATATATGACATACTTGAATTATCTAGAATATTTTCATTTAATGGAAATAAGATCATGACGGCAATTAAGAAAACCTTTGATAGAAGGGAAACTGTCATTCCATCAGATACACCTATAGCTTTTACTAAAGAATTTATTGATGCTAAGAATCAAAATTGGAAAGCATTTCTATCCCGCTATGGTTTAGATAAAGATAGTATTCTATTTTCAGATACAATAAATGAATTAAGGTTATTCATTCTTCCGATATTGGACGCATTTACAAAAAAGAGTAATTTCCCAAAAAAATGGAATAGAAACAAAGAATGGCTTTGAGTTAAGAACCACATATTGTTAATAAATGATTTAGTCCACCAAAGTAGCACAACTGTTTGAACTTATTCATCGGTCAATTTGTCCCAAAAACGTGTATCAAAAATAATCGCTAATCTGTTCGTCTCAAAAACGGTGGTTTTTAAGACGCCTTACTACGGTTTTCTTTTACCGGAAAACACTAACTTTTATAGTGATCCAAACATTGGGGGCAGGTCACTGCTAATATTCTAGGTCTAAAACCTACTACTCTTGAGTATCGTGTGAAGAAACTGGGTATCAAGCGAAATAAATAACAATCCCAATTATTTGGGAATCCCCAATATGTTGGGTTAATTCATAAAGATTACCTCGATTAAAGAGTTAAAATCTCTATTATCATAAGTTAAATATTAATAGTCAATTGGGTTATTTACCATTTGGCTATTTTAATCTGGCATGATATTTGCAAGTGAATAGTATGATAGTAAAACAAACTTATGAAATACACAAATAAATAAGTGAATTAACCTTGAATGAACAAAATTTAAAGATTATTCTGACAGATAATAATTTTCAAAAAGAAGTCCTTGAAAATAGAAATCCTGTACTTATTGAAGTCAGCTCCAACTGGTGTGGATCCACTAATATTATACGACCAATTATTAATAGGGTAGTGTATGAAACTAGAATCGCATTCTGAAAATGTTGCCTTAATAAAACTCTAAATGATATGAAGATTTGTAAAAAAGTTACAGGTTGCGTCCTTATAGGAATATTATTATTTCTAGTCTATTTAATGATAGCCTATAGTCCACAATATATAATTAGTTATATATTTTATGGTGAAGAACCTGGAAACCTAACTTATCAGAAATTTTCTACTAGAGAAATAAAAAAATCGGATACTGTATTTCATTTTAGGAAAAAGGTTGACGAAGATTATATTGAATCACTGTTTAATGACAAGATTAGATTCTTCAGATTGAATACGTTCGAAGAGTATATTGAACTAACAAATACAACAGCTTTAATAGTCATAAAAAATGACACTATAATTTATGAAAAATATTTTAATGGTTTTCATAGAGAAGATATGTCAATGGCAATGTCAATGACCAAGTCCTATGTAAATTCTCTTATTGGTATTGCTATTGATGAAGGATACATTAAAAGTGTGAATGAACCAATCACAAACTATTTACCAGAATTAACAGCACGAGATCCCAGGTTTCAGCAGATTAAACTCAAGCATCTTTTGATGATGTGTTCCGGAATCGATCGGCACAAATCAACAATAAAAGGAATTCCCTTACCCTGGGATGGTAAGTCAATAGCATTCGCTTATCCGAGAATCAGACAATATCTTCTGCATCGCCTCGATATTAGCAGTGAACCCGGTAAACGATTCGATTATGTTGACTATAATACTGAACTTCTTGGTTTGATACTGGAGAGGGCAATAAACAAATCCGTATCAGAATATCTTGAAGAAAAACTATGGAAACCATGTGGTATGGAATATCAAGCCCTATGGTCACTTCACAGTGAGAAAAGAGGTTTTGAAATTATGAATGGTGGTCTGTATGCAAGGCCAATAGATTATGCAAAATACGGAAGATTATATCTTAATCATGGTAATTGGGAAGGGAAGCAGATTATATCTAAAGAATGGGTTATTGAATCAACTGAAGATGAAGCTACTTTAAATATTAAAGGTTTCTATCCTCCTATACCTACAAAATGGCTTAATAATACATATTACAAATATCATTGGAAAGGGCATCTGAATCTGGATTCAAGCAAGAACTTTTCTATTGGTGGAGTTATGGGACAAAACATTTTCATCGCTCCGCATAAAGATTTAATTATTGTTCGTTGCGGGAACTCACATGCCAATTATGGTGTGGAAGACTTATGGGATATTGAAAGACAAATTGACAATCCTTTCTACAATATTTTACACTCCGAAGGCTTAACTCAAGCAATTGAGTACGTTGATTCTTTATTACAAACTGATCAGAATAATACTGTGTCTGAACGGCAACTAAATACAATTGGATATGGATTTATATATCAAGAAAATTTGGATGATGCCATCGCTATTCTTAAGCTAAACGTCAGATGTTATTCTAAATCCTCTAATGTTTACGATAGCCTTGCTGAAGCATACATGAAAAACGGACAGAAGAAGTTAGCAATAAAGAATTATAAAAAATCATTAGAGCTTAATCCTGACAATGTAAATGCACGAGAAATGTTGAATAATTTGAAGAACTAAAACCAAAAGAATTTAAATAAAAGGAGGAAAAAACATAAAAAAATATACGCAAATTGTAATCTTTACTTTATTGTTAGTTGTTGCATCACTATTTGTCTGCAACGATAAAAATAGAAATACCAATGCGAATTATGAAATAATCATTCCATTTGAAATATATAGAAACGATATTCGAATGAAAGCAAAAATAAACAATCAAGAGTGTTATGTACTCCTCGATAATGGAACTTTGTGGGATGAATTATTATTTTTTTGCAGTTCGAAAGTTGATTCACTAGGTTTAAATCTAACCAGTGAAGCATATATTGGAGATTCTACCGTTGCAAATCCGATAATTGCGGATGTCGATACAAATGTCAATATAGCTTTTCAGGATATTACTTTTAATAATCAAAAAGCTATTATAACACGGTATATACCGAGTTTACCTAATCTATGGGAAGGTGCCGATTTGCAGATAAGTGCAGCCTTCTTTAAAAATTTTATTGTTGAAATCAATTTTGATCAATTGTACATCAAACTCATACCTCCCAAGAAATTTAAATACACAGGTAAAGGACAAGAATTAAAGATGAAAAAAGGACCGAATAATTCCAGGTTAATCAATGCAAATATTACACAATCAAGTGGTGAAGAAATTTCAATTGATTTATTAATAGATTTAGGAGGGATCCATCCGTTATATCTTCCCATAGGTAAAAGAGATGATATCATACTTCCAGATAACGCTGTTGAATCGGTTCTTGCTAGTGGTTTTCAAGGACCGGTAATGGGATATATGGGTAGAGTAAAAGAATTAAAACTTGGGAACTATAAATTGGATAGTGTTTTAGTTGCTTACGCTAATGTTGAACCATTGGCCAATGAATATGGGAATACAATGTTAGGGATAAAATTACTACAACATTTTAATATTACTTTTGATTATCCAAACGAAAGAATTTTTATTGAGCCATCCAGAAAATTTAATAATCGTTTCCATTTTAATATGACCGGATTCGACCTTAGGCCTGATTTGCAGGGAAATCTCAGAGTAATAAATGTTTATCACAATTCACCCGCACAAAAGTTAGGTATATTACCAAATGATATAATTACGCATATTAACCAAACTCAGATTAAAGATTTTAAAGTTGGAGAAATCAAAACAATCTTGATGAAAGAGAGAGAGGCGGTCACTCTTTCAATACAATCAGAGGATCAATCAAAACAAGTAACTATTATACTGCATGATATTATATAAACTGTATCGAACAATAAATAATAAATTAGAAAAGAGTAAGACATGCTTCAACTAATCAGTAATACCAATCGATATGACTTATTGCAGAAAGCGTAGCAATGGTTAAGATGGGAATTCCAACATTCACTAAGTAGATGTAAAAATTAATGAGGAATTAAAACCAAAAGGCTTAAAATAAAATGAAAGTACGTAGACGCGAATTAAAAATTTAGTGTGCTACTATATTGCATTCAAACTAACAGTTTTAGAATATGACTACTATAAATACAAAAATTAACATGAGACAATTAATTATTTTGATGATATCTACCATCTTTTGCTTGCATTCTTGTGAGATTGGCACTAATTCAAGTGATACAGAAGAAACTCATTTTGATTTTGTACTTTATGATGATTTATCATTATCTGATATCTCAGATATTTCTGAAGAGCTCGAATATAATTACCAACGAATTGTTGATGATTTACAAGTTAAGAATATGCCTCACGTGACAATAAAAATTTGGGCAAACTATGATAATTTCCTGGAAACAATGGAAAATAGTCTTGGAGTTAGATATGAAGGAGCAACAGGGTATATATTTGGATCATCTGAAATTCGACTATATTATACTGCCCATATTTCAATGGCTACAGTGCATGAGTTTGCTCATTTAGTCTCCATGCAAGTTAATAGTAGAATTCCTAATAATCCAAGATGGCTTTGGGAAGCTGTGGCACTTTATGAGACTCGTGAATTTATTGATCCTAAAACATTGCCATATATCGTTTCGAGTGATTATCCCACTCTTTCTGAATTGAGTACCGATTTTAATAATAGTGATCATAATATCTATGCGGTTGGCTATGTTCTGTTAGAATATGTAGTTAAGACATGGGGGATGGATGCTGTAATAATGTTGATAGAAACTAATGGTAATATTGACCAGCCCCCAATGTTTGGACCACTATCAAAGTTAGGGTTATTTGGTTTAATTTGCATATAAGATTGTTTTGGGTTCTAATGGAATGATAGCCTCTGGTGCCGGAGGCTTGTATCCAA
>SDBT01011400.1_pt1 | contig 14307 bp, 11 predicted proteins | sample 2277101 | NCBI WGS metagenome assembly SDBT01 (sample SAMN10404973, study PRJNA504765) | marine sediment metagenome | isolation source: marine sediment core GS10_PC15, 103 cmbsf | place: Arctic Ocean: Southern Knipovich Ridge | collected 2010 | reverse complement strand
TGCAAATAGTTGAGTCTCTTATGAAATCCGGTAGCGTTGATGTTATCGTTGTTGATTCAGTGGCTGCCTTGACTCCTAAGGCAGAGATAGATGGAGAGATGGGGGATCACCATATTGCACTTCAGGCGCGGTTAATGTCTCAAGCTTTAAGAAAATTAAGCGCTCTTATTAGCAGAACTAATACAGTAATGATATTCATTAATCAAATTAGAATGAAAATTGGGATTATGTTTGGAAATCCTGAAACTACTCCTGGTGGCAAGGCGCTCAAATTTTATTCTTCGGTTCGGATAGATCTTCGTCGTATTGCCCAAATTAAAAAAGGCGACCAGATTATTGGAAGCCGAGTGAAAGCCAAAATAGTAAAGAATAAAGTTGCCGCGCCATTTCAGATAGCTGAATTTGATATTATGTTCAACGAAGGTATTTCCTACGAAGCAGATATTATAAATACTGGAGTTAAATACGGAGTCGTTAAGAAGTTGGGAGCATCTCATAGTTATGGAAAAGAAAAATTGGGCGTAGGTTTGGAAAAAGCTCGTCATTATCTCAAAGAAAATCCCAAAACCCTAAAAGCAATTTTAGTAGATATCAAACAAGCAGTAAAAGAACAGTAGATAAAAATAAAAAAACCCCGCAGCTGCGGGGTTTTTTTATTTAATCAATATAATATACGAAGATAGAATTTCCAATAACAGTGACGGGTTCGTATTGGTTGAGCCAGAGGTAGTGGTCAGTTGGTTGGCTCCATCCTTTGGTTGGGGTTGCCCGGTTTTGCTGGAGAAAAGTTGCTGAAATTGCTAACCAGCTATTTTTTGCTTCTTCAGGATTGCGATCAGCCCACCATCCTTCGAATTTATCACCCAAATAATATTCAACAGTTCCGCCGCCAAAATAATCAACCTTTATTTTTTCAATGCCTTGTTCATCAACCCATTTAGCTAATCGTTTTAAATCCTGACCCCAGTCTAGATTAGAATCAGTAACATATTTGTAACCGTTTTCAGAGCCGCCAGCAAGTTCATTGAAGTAGGTGAGATAATAAGGGAAAATGGATAATGACGAAAAAGCGTACCCGAAGATTAAAACTCCAAGCATCAAGCACCAAATCGCAAATGTTTTTTTATCTTTAATATAATCAGCAATGCGTTTGATTTGCCCGGAAATCAGAATATAAATAAACGGGAATGTTGGCAGAACATGACGAACCCCGATATTAAGGTTACTTTTAATGCTAAAAGCCCAGTAGATGATTATAAAAGTAAGCATTGCCAGTTCAGCAAAATTCTTTCGTATGCACTTGCGCATTTTTTCGAATATTTTTATCCAGAATCGTTTTGGTATTTGCCATGCAATAAATAGTAGGGCAATTAGAGTAAAGATATGGAGAGCCAAGGGCGTTTTTATCAAATAAACAATCGGGAAATAATGACTCCAGCCCTTGTTTGTTACGTCTCCTAAGAAAAATGTTGTATTGCCGCCAGTAGCCCGTTGGAAAACCATAAACAGGCCGAGAAAATATTGAGCATAAGGCCGGAGAATTGGTGTTTTAGCCATCCAAACAAGAGGCTTACGAATTCCTTTAAATGGAAAATGAGAAGCATGATAATCAGTGTCAGAAATTTGTCTTTCAGCAGGGTATTCAGCTACGTGAAAAAGATAAACAGGATAAATTATTAAATAGCCAATAATAAGAATTAAAATAAATTTCCAAATATGTTTCCAGAATCTTTTTCTAGCCACAATTATCCAGATTAATAAGAGTAGGCCGAAGGTCGGAACTAAAAGAAATAGAGAGAATTTGATTAACTGGGCAATACCAAAAGCAATACCAGCTAATACTAAGTTTTTGTTTGAAGAATTTTTTAAATATTTAACAAAATAGTATAGGGCTATAAAAAACGCCACAGCTGCACCAACGTCAGTAGTTACATAGCGGCCGTGAGCAATGAAAGTGGGGGAGAAGGAGAATAAGAAAAGAGCAAAAAGCCCTGTTTTAGATCCAAAAAGTTCTTTTGTCCAGCGGAAAATATAAAATCCTAAAACAAGCAAAATCAATAACATGGGAATTCGCGACCAGAAAATTATTTTATCAGCATCGTTATCAGAGTTATATAAGAAGTTGAATCCGAAATCCCATTGTCCGTTGACTTTGTTTTGCCAGGAATCAAGTTGATCCGGGAAATTAATATCTTTTATAAACAATAAAGGAACAGCTGATAAATCTTTTAACAAAGGCGGGTGTTCGGGATTAAGCCGCATGTCTCGTTGAGTTAAATAAGAATATCCAGCTGGAGTATGAGCCACCTCATCCATAATCGCCGACTCATCCCGCATACTCAAAATCGCCACTACTATCATAAATAACAGCAGTAAAACAGCTATTAAGTTAGATGTTTTTTTGGACATAGATATACTATTTTTATTTTACCATAATTTTTAATTATGGTATACTATGATTAGTAACATGCCTATTCAACCTAAAAAATTTAGAGAAAGCCCTCAACTTCAAGAGGAGGTTGTTGAATTAGAGAAAAAACTAATTGAAAAAAAACAGGAATTGGCAAGAAAAAAAGAAGTTGCTAAACATGACAAGGAATTGATTAAAGAGATTATCAGAGAAAAGGTAGAAGTTTCTAAGCCATTAGAAAAACCAGAACCAACTACAACCTCGCCTGCTTTGCCTGTAGGCGGGCTACCTACTCAAAAGGTTGTGATTAAAAAGGCCAGAAAGTTAAAAGGCCAACAAAAAGAAAGGCAGATTAAACTGTTAGCTGACTTGGCTTTTGATAAGGGTGTTATTCATGCTACAGAAGTAGCAAAAAAGATAGATGATCCATATATTCTTGATGAGTTCCACGATACTTTAGTGGATGAATTGTATAATTATTTAGTAGAACAAGGCAAGCTTAAGGAAATATAAATATGGATACTAACCAAATTATTTTTCTAATAGTATATATTCTTGTTGCAGCTATAGCTGCTATATTTATAATTGTTTTATTGCAAGGCAGGTTTTTGCGTGGGCGGATTATTCGTGCTCTGAATATGAAGTTATTTTTAATTACTGTGCCCAGAGAAGCGCCTAAAACTACTGATGAACAAAAACTTCAAAAATCAGAAAAAGAAATGATATCTGTAGCTGAGCAGTTTTTAGCAAACTTAGCTCAAATAAAGCCCAAGAGCTGGTGGAAAAAGATTCATTATGGTCTTCCCCATGTGGTTTTTGAAATAGCAGTTCCTCATATTGGTGAGGAGATTTCTTTTTATACAGCTGTGCCAAAAGGGTTTGAAGATTTTATTGAGAAACAAATTCATGGTTTCTACCCTAATGCTTCAGTAGAACAAGTTGAGGACTATAATGTCTTTGCACCTAAAGCAGAGGCTTCCGGAGGATTTTTGAGTTTATCAAAAAAATATATTTTACCATTCAGAACTTATCAAAATTTAGAAGCGGATCCTTTAGGAAGTATTACTAATGCTTTAAGTAAAATAGTAGGCGACACCGAAGGAGGGGCATTACAAATTGTCTTGCGTTCAGCTAAAAAGGGATGGAATCAATTAGGTGTTAAAGTTGCAAAAACAATGGCTGAAGGTAAGAGTTATGGAGCTGCCTTGGGCAAGCAATCTACGTCTTCTCAGGCTCGAGAGTTTTTTGAAACACCAAAGAAGCCAAGTGAAACACCCGAAGCACCAAAGATTTCAACAGTTGACGAGGAAACTGCGAAAGCTTTAAAGGAAAAAGCCAGCAAGCCGGGTTTTGAGGTTAATGTTCGGTTTTTGACTTCTGCTGAAACCAAAGAGAAGAGCGAGCAGTTGATTTCTCATATTGAAGGTAGTTTTGATCAGTTTGATTCACCAACTTTAAATTCTTTTAAATCTAATGGAGTAAAGAAAAAAAGATTAAAAAATCTTATTTATAATTTTTCTTTCCGGCTTTTTGACGAAAAAACAAAAATGATTTTGAACAGCGAGGAGATAGCAAGCATTTTTCATTTTCCATTACCAACTTTAGAAACACCGCGAATAAAATGGTTAAAAGCTAAGCCCGCTTCACCGCCAGCTAATTTACCTGAAGATGGATTAATTTTAGGAAGAAATATTTATCGAGGAGAGGAGCGGGTTATTAGAATAAAGCGAGATGATCGCCGACGTCATGTTTATACAATTGGTCAAACTGGTACTGGTAAGTCGGTCTTTTTACAGAATATGATTAGGCAGGACATTGAAAATGGTGAGGGAGTGGCCGTTCTTGATCCTCATGGAGATTTAGTAGAAAAACTTTTGACCTATATTCCTAAAGAACGTGTTGAGGATGTTATTTATTTTAATCCACCTGATTTAGATCGACCCATAGGGTTGAATATGCTTGAATTTGACCCTAAATATCCTGAGCAAAAAGGCTTTGCAGTCAATGAAATGATTAATATTTTTGACAAGCTTTATGATTTGAAACAAACTGGCGGGCCAATGTTTGAGCAATATGCTCGTAATGCCATGCTTTTGATAATGGAGGATCCAGGGTCTGGTTCGACTCTGCTTGAAGTTCCTAAGGTTTTAGCTGATTCGGAGTTTCGAAAGTATAAACTTGAACATTGTAAAGATATTACAGTAAAGCATTTTTGGGAGAAAGAGGCGGAAAAAGCCGGTGGAGAGGCCGCTTTAGTAAATATGGTTCCCTATATAACCAGTAAAATGAACATGTTTTTAGCAAATGATATGATGCGGCCGATTGTTTGTCAGCAGAGAAGTTCATTTGATTTTCGGAAAATAATGGATGAGAAGAAAATACTTTTAGTTAATTTAACCAAAGGGAAACTCGGCGGGCCAAATAGTTCTCTCTTAGGTTTAATTATTACTGGTAAGCTTTTAATGGCTGCTCTTTCGCGGATAGATATTGCTGAAGAAAAAAGAACCGACTTTTATCTTTATATGGATGAGTTCCAGAATTTTACCACAGAGAGTATTGCTACTATTTTAGCTGAAGCAAGAAAATACAAGCTTTGTTTAACCATTGCTCATCAGTTTATTGGGCAGTTAGACGATAAAATCAAAGATGCGGTTTTTGGCAACGTTGGTTCTTTGACTTGTTTTAGGATTGGAGCTGAAGATGCTGAATACGTAGTTAAGCAGTATGAGCCCGTCTTTTCCCAACAGGATTTAATTAATATCGATAATTATAATGCTTATTTGAAACTTTTAATTGATGGACAGACCACCAGGCCATTTAACATTTTGACTTATCCGCCTGAAAAAGGAGATTCTAAAGTTGCGGAAATAACTAAAGAATTTTCTCGAATGAAGTACGGTCGGGAAAAAATAATAGTTGAAAAAGAGATTTTAGAGAGGACCGAGATTGCCGAACCAGAGCCAGAAAAAAGTTTCTTACCAGAAGAACCGGCCCGGTAACTTGCTTATTTTTTATAAATATGGTATAATTAGGTGTTAATAATTAACCTAAAAAATATGCCAAAAGAACAACCAAACGTAAAACAAACTAAAAAAGAGAAGGATTTTACGCCTCAAGATAAGGAGTCTTTGAGGAAATATTTTGAAAGAATTGGTGGAGAAGACATTGAATTCGTCGAGGATTTAAAAGAATATTCCATGCCTCGAGTAAAAGCAGAGAGACCTTTGGCGATAAATTCCGATGGGTCTTGGATAGTTAATGATCAAAATATTGGGAATTATTTTAGTGAAGAAGACATAGGAAAAATTGAAAATATAAAAAAGACAGATAGTCCAAATATTAAATTTGCTAAGACAACAAAAGAATATCAAATAAATAAAGAGGCGTTTGAAAATCCGCAGAAATATTTAGAGGCTATTACGGAGATAATTAAAAAAGAAAAAGGACAACTAGTTATTGATTGGAGAGCTATTGACGCTGTAAAAGAGTGGAATTATGAAGAAGCGCAAGAGTCAGAAAAAGAAGAAAAGCCAAAGAAAAAATCAGAAAAACCAAAAAAGAAGACAAAGTCGAAAGAAAAGCCAAAGAAAAAATCAGAAAAACCAAAAAAGAAAAAAAAGGAAAAAGCCCCAACTTTAGATGAGTTGATTGAGAAGAAGAAAAAAGAGATTGAGGAGATAGAGATGGGATATAATATTTATTATAGTCCAGTAGTGAAGAGCCTTATGAGCTTGTATTATAAAGAGGAATATAAAGGCTTAGACGAAAGGAGAAAGGAATTGGAAGATTTAGAAAAGGGTCGGCCTGCGGCTCCACCTGCCAATTTGCCTATAGAGAAGGAAACTGTTAAGGCAACAGAAACTCCTTCTGCTGAAGAAATGCCCGAGTCAGAAGAAATACCCAAGTCCGAAGGAATGCCGGAAGAACTACCAATAATGCCGGAAAAACTACCAACAATAAAAGATTATCTATATTCTTTTAAACATATTCATAATTTATTTTTTGAAATGGCAGAGCGCAAGAAAGTCATGAAAGAAAAAGGCCTTGACCCCAAGATACGTAAGGCAAAAGAAGTTGCCTATAGGATAAAGAAAAAAGAATATGGGGAGGCCTATGAAAAGTTTGGGGAGACGTATAATATGTTAGACAAAAAAGAACGAAGGAAAGCAATGTTTGCGCTTTTCGTGACTAAAGTAGAAAAAGTAGGGAAAGGGCTCTGGACGACCGGGGAGATATATGATCTGTTAGGCAAGAAAGAACAAAAGAAAACAACATTTGCGCTTTTCTTGGCTAAAGTAGAAAAAGCAGAAAAAAGGTTCTGGAAATTATTTACTAAAAAAGTCGGCAAAGAAACAATTGAAGAAGTGACAAAAGATGCGATTGATGTACAGCTTAAAGTTATAAAAAAAGACCTGAGAAAAGTTTCTAAAGGAATTGAAGAAGGTGGAGTTTTGGGGCGGGTGGATTTAGAAAAAGAGCAAACAAGATTAGAAAAGATGAAGGAAGTAATCGAAGAACGTATAGAAATAGAGAAACGCCTAAAAGAAATCCCGGAAGAAATTAAAGAGATTGGTGTTATTGGCCGGGCAGATTTAGAAAAAGAGCAGGGGCGATTGGAGAAAAAACTTAAAAAATTAGAATGAACCAAGAACAATCGCCAATAGTTGAAAAAGAAATAACTCCTGAGGATATTAAGGAGTATTTTGATCAGGAATTAGATTTCCATGAGGATTTAATCCATAAAACTAAAGATATTGGCTTAAAAGACGGAGTAGGTGATAGGCGCGAAAGACTTATTGATTACATTGAAAAATTTGAAAATAAAGATTATAAAGAATGTTTGGCCTATATTGAGGAAGTTTTAGGGGCTGGTTCAGCAGCATCCGGAAATACTTATCTAGTAGATTTAGTCAATCACAGAAGGTATGGTCTTGATATACATAGAGATAGAGATAAGGATATAGAGGAAAAAGAATATCAAGCAAAAAAGAACCAATTAAGAAAATTTGCTGACATACTTGCTGGTGATGCGCATAAAGAAGAATTAGAAGAAAAACCGTCTTTGAAGACAAGAGAATTATTGGGGGTTTTAGAATCCATTGCGAGTCGCACAGACCAAACTTTGTCCCAGGTAGAAAAGGAGATTGGAGGAGATGATCGTGAAAAGGCATTAAGAGAGACACTGGAATATTTAGATGACAAGGTTTATGGCGAACTTTCTCAAATAGAAAGAGCAGAAAAAAAAGATATAGAACAAAAAATTCAACTCCACCAGGAGAAGTTGCTTAAGTGGCGTAGATATCGGAGATTTTTTTTAAATTTACAAGAGAAAAAGGAATAATTCATGAATCAGATTATTGAGGGATTTCAGATTATTGGCCAATCTTTGGTAAAAGATATTACTATATGGTGGTTCTTAACACCAGTTTTTATTTTATGGATTGTAATGGAAATTTATTTCGGCCAGTACAAAAAAGAGCAAATGGGCTGGAACAGCATTTTGGCTAATGGTATTTCTTTTTCCTGGATTAATATTGCTTCTTTCCGAGTTTTATTTTTAGAAAATTCTGTGGCTGTAGATTTTACCTTAAGGGTTACGATTTTAGTTTTATTTTTTATATACGGAGCTTTTGTAATCTATGTTGCTTTTAGCCATAAACTTCCTCAAAAAATCGGCTTTTGGTTAGCTGGTCCAACTACTATTTATTTTCTTTCAACAGTTTCCGTTCTTTGGGGTCAGGGAGTTTTGGAAATTAGCAGATGGATATTAATAGATTTTATTATTCTTTATTTGATAATTCATTTAATTTTCTGGTTAATTAAAAAAAGGCTTGGAATTCTTGGGGAAGTCGAAGCTATTACCAAGGGCCAAGAGCCTGTTTAATAATATGAAAAAATCTGATATTGCCGCGGTTTTAATTTTAGGTGAAATTGCCGCTTGGTTAATCGTGGTTGTGGTAAAAGGCTTAGTAGGCCCTGAGTTTTATGATAAGATCAGGACTTTTTTATTTGTAGGCTTACCCATAGCTTTTCCCATTGCCTGTTTAGCATTTTTATATATTGCATTTTGGATTGGCAAGAAGGCCGAGACTATTCGACAGGCAGGTAAATTTGTTTTAGTTGGAGGGTTTAATACTTTGGTGGATTGGGGCGTGTTAAGTTTGCTGATTTTTGTTTTTCGTGATAATTTAGGCATTAATACTCAGGATGTTATTTTGACCGTTTTTTCTGTAACCGTTATTTTTTATTCTTTATTTAAGGCAATTTCTTTTGTTATTGCAACTACTAACAGCTATATTTGGAATAAGTTTTGGACATTTAAACGAAAGACTACAGAAAAGATGAGTAAAGAGTTCCTTCAGTTTCTTATTGTTAGTATTATTGGTTTTCTGATTAATGTGGGGATTGCCTCTGCTATTTTTAAGTTTGTATCTCCTGCAGCTGGATTGAACGTTGATCAATGGGCTATAATATCTGCAGCTATTGCTACGGCTATTTCCATGGTGTGGAATTTCTTAGGATACAAGTTTATAGTTTTCGAAAAGAAAAATGAGCAACCTAGTAATATATAGAAAATATAGGCCACAGAAGTTTTCCGAAGTTATTGGGCAAAACCATGTGGTTCAGACCTTAATCAATGCCATTAGTTCTGGTAAAATTTCTCATGCTTATTTATTTGCTGGTCCTCGTGGAACAGGAAAAACCACTCTGGCTCGATTACTCGCCAAAGCTATGAATTGCGAAACAAAGGGAAGTTACGAACCCTGTAACAAATGTCCGTCCTGTGTGGAATTTACCGGCGGTCAGGCACTGGATTTAATAGAAATAGATGCTGCTTCTAATAGGGGAATTGATGAAATTAGAGAGCTTCGTGATGGCATAAGATTTACTCCGACAAGAAGCAAGTATAAGGTCTTTATTATTGACGAAGTCCACATGTTAACCAAAGAAGCATTTAATGCTCTTTTGAAAACCCTGGAAGAGCCGCCTGCCCATGCTTTTTTTGTTTTGGCTACTACCGAAGTTCATAAGATTTTGCCAACTATTCTTTCCCGGACCCAGAGATTTGATTTTAAAAAACTTTCCTTGGTTGAAATTGTAGAGCGTCTTAAATTAATTATTAAAAAAGAAGGTCTTAAAGCTGAAAAAGGCGTCTTAGAATTAATTGCTATAAATGCCGATGGTTCAATGAGGGATGCTGAAAGTATGTTGGGGCAGGTGATTACTTACGCGAGTTCTGATAAGCAGATTACTGTTGAAGAAGCTAGGCAAGTGTTGGGGATAGTTGATATTAATTTGGTGATGAAACTTACTGATATTTTAGCTGAAAAAGATGTTTCTCAAGCTTTTGCTTTTATTAATAAGCTTTTGGATGAGGGTCATGATTTGATTCAGTTTATTAATTCTTTAACTAATTATTTCCGCAAGCTTTTATTTGTAAAAGTGGATAAAAGTCTTTCGTCGTTGATTGGTGAAGAGTTAACCAAAGAACAACTCGGAGTTATTTTAAAACAAGCAGAATTATTTTCTTTAGAAAATTTATCAAAAATAATCCAGCTTTTTATTGAAGCGTGTGGTTCAATAAAATATTCCTCAATACCCCAAATTCCATTGGAACTGGCGGTTGTGGAAGCGAGTAAATTATAATCATGAATTATGGAGGAGCGAGATGAGTTATTAACAGTTAGATCATTGTAATTATCGAACCACTATTATATAATTAAGATATAATAAATAGTGGTTCGTTATGTCTAAACCAAAACTAAAAGAAAAAGCAATAAAATTACGAAAAAAGGGATTTTCTTATTCTGAAATTCTTAAAGAAGTTCTTGTAGCAAAATCTACGTTGTCTTTATGGTTGAGAAGCGTAGGATTAGCAAAAAGACAAAAACAGAGATTAACAGAAAAAAGATTAAAGGCGATATTAAAAGGAGCGCGGAAAAAAAGAAACTATAGAGTGCTTGTGACAAAACAGATTAAGAGGGAAGCTAAGAAAGAAATAGGCAGATTATCAAAGAGAGAACTTTGGCTTATGGGAATAGCGTTATACTGGGCAGAGGGAGCCAAACAGAGGCCTAATGATACTTCGGCTGGCGTTTTTTTAGGAAATTCTGATCCAGAGATTATTAAGATTTTTTTGAAATGGCTTTGCGAGATAGTTAAAATAGATCCAGGAGACATAGAAATAAGATTACATATCCATGAGACAGGAGACGAGTTAAAGGCAAAGAGATATTGGTCTAAGATTACAGGAATTCCAGTTTCTAAATTTGCTAAAACAATTTTTAAAAAACACAATATAAAGACAAATAGAAAATTTGATAATAGTAAGTATTACGGACTATTGAGAGTGGTCGTGAAGAAAAGTACGAATTTTAATAGAAAGATATCTGGATGGATAGAGGGGATTTGTGAAAACATTTAATAATGCCGGGTCGTCTAACGGTAGGACATCGCCCTTTGAAGGCGAGTATCTTGGTTCGAATCCAAGCCCGGCAGCCGCTTAGGGAGAGGTCAAGTGACCGAGTGAAGAAATAAAATAGAAACAAAAGAATTATGGAAACTTTATTTTGTATACTATTATTAATTTCACTTATCTGTTTAATAATAGGGCTCATAAGGCCCCAACTGGTTTTACGTTTTTTAAAAGGAAATAAAACGAGGAAAGAGATAGTTTTAATTTTTGGTATACTTAGTCTTTTGTTTTTTGTCTTGTTCGGCCTAATTACTGCTCCGCCAGTCCTACCTAAAGAACAATTTGAAAAAGATATCTCTCCTGCTGTTGAAAAAAAGACAGAAAAAGAAAATTTAGAAAAGAAAAAACTCCCAGTGGAAATACCTCCGAAGACAAAAGAAATCCAGCCGAAACCAAAAGTTTATGCAATATCAATAGGCGAAGTGGCCAAAATAGAGTTATTACAATTAACGCCTTGGACAGACGAAGCCATTTCTATAAATTTGCCTACTGAGTGGAATGTTTATAAAGGGGGTGAATGTGCCACAAAATCAATCTTAGCCAGAGATCCCCACTCTGAATTAAAGCAGGTCTTTTATTTTTCAGAAGCCGGGCCGGTTTATGCTAGCCAGCAACGAAAACAAGAAGACCGAAATAATTATCTGGTCTTTGGTGGCAATAAACTTCCTTATTTAGATAGTCCATTAGTCAGTCCCTTAACGGCTGAAAATTTCTTAAATAATTTTGGAGCGCTGGCCAGTATGCCATTTTTCCAGCAAGTATTTCTGCAGGTTCCGATTATGATCAATGTTAAAATAATGAGCCTGGAGGAAATTATCAATAAACCGGCCTATGCGACTGATGGAAAATTAGTCAGGGCAGAATTTGAACAAGGCGGTAAATTAGGAGAAGGATATTTCTATATAATAACCGTAAAAGACTCTATTGGCTTAGGGTATGGAGTATTATTTATTGGCATTACAGCGCCTAAGGGCTTGCTCGATTTGATAGTCCCTTCATTAAAAATGAGCTTGGAGTCTTACACAGTAAGTCAAGAATATGTAAACGCCTGTATACAAGCTCAAAACAAAGCGGTTGCCGGTATATTAAAAGCAGGCCAAATATTAAGTGAAAGCTCTGATACTATAATGGATGTATGGGAAAATAAGCTCGAATCAGAACAAAGGATGTCTGTAAAATATAGTGATGCTATTTTGGGATCAAGCAGGTTGTATAATCCTGATACAGATGAAGTTTATGAAGTTACTCCTGAATTTTATGACCGTTATCAGGTTCATAGCGATGAATTAGAAATGAATTATTTAGAAGAGCTGCCTGATAACAAATGGGATTACGCTCCCCTAAACGGGGCAGAATATATTAAATAAGGCAGAACTTCGAGTAGCAACTTCACTATAAGATAAATCTCGCGTCAGAGTAAAAAACTATTATCTCATTTGTTTTATTTTAGCTTAAAAACGACCCGACCGAGACAGGTCAGAGAAACACTCGAAAAAACCCTGAATTTCCCCTTAAAATTCTGGTTCTAGACCGGGGTAGCCAGCAAATTAAGTTCAAAAATTCGCCAAGAAGGCGATTTTTTGTATTGACACAGATCCAAATTTAAGCTATTCTAAAAGGAATGGGTAGGGGAGCTAAGCAAACAGGTGGGCTACCTAAACTGCTTGTTGGCCAACCAATCCTATTTTTTAAAGAGGATGGTCGGTTAATCTGGAGGTAATAGACAAAGCGGTTTAAACCAACTGAATGTGCGTTCTCAGCCTTTTTATTTTTAATTTGGGAATAATTATGAAGGCATTAATTATAGCAGCCGGTAATGGCACAAGAATGCAGCCAGTGACTCGCGGGAGACATAAGTCTCTAATGAGCTTACTTGGCTTAAGGATTATTGAAAGAATAATTTTGGCGGCAAAAGCGGCAGGAATTTTTGAGTTTGTAATTGTTACTGGTTATAAAGGAAAAGAGCTTAAAGAATCAGTCGGCGACGGAAGCCGCTTTGGTGTTTTGATTACTTTTGTTCATAATAATAACTGGGAAAAAGCAAATGGAATTTCTGTTTATAAAGCGAGAGATTATTTTAAAGAAAATTTTATTCTTCTGATGTCCGACCATGTCTTTGACTGGAAAACACTCCTTAAACTTAAGAGAATAAAATTAAAAAAAGACGAATGCGCTCTCGCCATAGATAAAAATCTGGATTCTGTTTTGGATATAGACGATACCACGAAAGTTTTAGTTAAAAATAATAAAATTCCTTCAATAAACAAGAATCTTGATGTCTATAACGCCTACGATACCGGAATGTTTTTTTGCTCCCCATATATTTTTAAAGTTCTTAAAAAAACCATCTCAGATCATAAAAATTCATTGACTAATGGAATGAGAATTATTGCAAAAGATGGAAAACTGAGGGCATTTAACATTAAAGGAAATTTTTGGTCAGATTGCGATACTTATGCAGATATTAAGTTTGCAGAAAACAAACTTCTTAAGAATCTCAATAAATCCGGAGATGGAATTGTATCAAAGATAATTAATCGAAAAGTCTCTATATTTATTTCAAAATACTTAGTAAAAACCGGACTTACTCCTAATCAAATTTCTGTATTCAATTTAATGATTGGAATTTCATCTGCCCTTCTTTTTGCGAAAGGAAGTTTCCCCTGGATTTTTATGGGAGGGATATTGGTCCAGGTGACTTCGATTACCGACGGCTGTGACGGAGAAATTGCAAGACTCAAGTTTTTGTCAAGTAAATTTGGTGCTTGGCTTGATGACGTATTTGATCGTTATATAGATATGTTAATTGTAATTGGCATGGCTTACGGCTACTGGACAATTAGTCAAAATTCATTAGTTTGGCCTATTACAGCATTTGCTGTCATGGGGCTTGCTCTTCTTAGTTATCTACCCGCTAAACACCGTGACATAACAAATCGTAAATTTGTGTGGTATGTGCTTAAATTTAAAAGGCCAGGAAGACTTCTTCTTATTATGTTCGCGGGAATAACAGGTTTAATATTTCCTACATTAATATTAATTGCCTTAATTTCTAATTTTATATCTGTTTCCAGGATTATTGTTATGGCAAGAAAAAATCAAAATTTAGCCCGAAATGAGACACTAAAACATACCATCAAGTAGTGTCTCATTTGTCTCATCCCGCCCTCTTAGCATAAGAAATATATGTAGCATAGAGAGCGGGACAGCCCCGACCGAGAGGCATTATGAGACACCCCTAAAAAGCCCCAAATTTGTTCCTGAAAGCCGGGTTCCAGACCGACTACGGGAGTAAACTTTTTCAGTCCATCAGGGCTTGATTTTTTAAAAAGATAAGTGTATGATGAAAACAGAAGATCTGGGAGTCTTGAACTACAAATAGTTGCCAGATTATCATTAAGGAAAATACTCAATAATACTA
>SDBT01011399.1_pt1 | contig 14308 bp, 12 predicted proteins | sample 2277101 | NCBI WGS metagenome assembly SDBT01 (sample SAMN10404973, study PRJNA504765) | marine sediment metagenome | isolation source: marine sediment core GS10_PC15, 103 cmbsf | place: Arctic Ocean: Southern Knipovich Ridge | collected 2010 | reverse complement strand
TTGCTAAGGCAATGTTAAGTTATAGGGGTACATCATCCCAGAAGAGAATAACTTCATTACCAAATCGATCATTAAAATCGGGATATTCTTTCATAATTTCTACAGCAAGTTTTTCAAAAGCTGCACGTAATTTCGTGGTAATCTTATAATATCGGGCAAGATATTTACTTTGATTGACAATTGATTTGATGCCCAAAGCCTTAGCTCCTTTGATGTAATTCTTTCTTTCTGCTTTGCTTAATCTATTTTCTGGCGATAATAATAAGGCCAAATATTGGATCATAATTTTTGCAGGTGTGCCCTCTCTTCTATAACGAAATTTGGAACCTGCTGATGTAGTGTCTACAAGCTTTATGCCTTCAAGTTCCTTTCTTATCACAGAGCCCTTTGCCAACGTAGATTCAAATTGTTTTTTAAGATCATTAATAGTACTTAAAATAATATCTTGTAGAACTTTCTTTTTAATTAAATCCAATGTGTGTTTAATTGCTTCTGCGCCTCTTAAGCCAGCTCCTTCCCATTTTACAACAGTCCTGTTAGATCCTTCAATTTCGCCAAGTGAAAAAAATAGCAAATGTTTTTTCCCAGGGATTGGCAAAGATAATCTTTTTGGGATGTCAATACCATAATGCATATACTCACAAAGTTTGTTGATCATTCCTAAAAATCCCTTACTTGCATAGCCCATATACAATAAATAAGCTATAAAATGAGTTGATTTCCTTCCATATGCAGATGTATTGGAAATGAGTGCCTCAGTACACATCTTTTTTTCTTTACCACCTAATTCCTAAAGAACATAGTTCCAAAGAAATGAATATAATTTTTTACCTGGATCTTCAACTACAATTGTTCCAGACGCAAAATCATTGCCTTCATTCTTTTCTTTGGACTTGGAATACAAATGATGAGATATTGCCACAATTGCATCAGGAGTATTTGGCACAGCGCGGCTTTTAAGACATGTGAGATTTGCTTGAGCGCATTCTTATCGGCGTAAACGAGTTACTGGAGTTTTCTTTTCTTCTTTTGCTTTCGTTTTTACCGTCTCCATAAGCTTATCAATTGATTCTTGCAATTCAGACAATGGTGTTGGTGTTGGAATCTGTTGGCGAATTGCTCGTACTGGCTCCGGACGTTTTTCTAATGCAGGCAGGGCATCTTTGTCTTTAAAATAAGCCCACTGTTTTTCCGGAAGTATTTGTCCCTTTGTCTGTGGATAGTCAATATCTTTGATTGATTTTGAAAGGTTTTCTAGTACTGCTTTATCTTTTGAGATCACACGATTAAGTTCATCTTGATAATACTTATTGAGAGTTTGGCTTAATGGGCGTGTTTTAAGTTGCAATGCTTTGATGTTGTCCTCAGTCTTGCTTATTTTACGTTTTAATCGAGTGATATCGATTACTAGGGTAGTATCTACTGCTTCATCGCTGGTAAGGTATGTGGTGAGATTTTTTAGCCGCGGTTGTTCATCAATAGTTTCAACAAGATCTTTTAAGTTTTGAATAATGGTACCAAGTAGACGTTCAGATTCGGGATCTTTTGGTACTTGCGCGGCGCGCCGCGCAAGGTCTTCAGTCTCTTTTTTTGCTTTATCTTTAGCAGCTTTTGATTTATCTGCAGCGGTAGTAGAAGGTGTTGGTTTACGCTCAGTTGGCTTTCTACGATCTCTTGGGCGTCCAGTGTCAGATGGATATCGCTGCCCATAGGTTGGCTCAAATGTTGGTGTCTCAAATCTAGCACCATAATCATAGTCATAACTTGGCCCATAACGGTAACCGAGAGCTTCTTCGGGGGAGACGCCCGCTTCAACCGCTCTTGTTGGTCTACGAGGTTTCTTTGCTTCTTGTTCGGCTCTTTTTTTCGCCGCTTCTTCCTCTTTTCTAAGTTTTTCTGCCTTTGGTTCGAACTTTTCAAATAATTTGTCTAATGATTCTGGAATTTTTAGAGTATAGAGTGCTTCGGTATAGCTACTTGTTGCCTTTTGTGTTGCTTGTTTAGATTTTATACTAAGTTTTTGCAATCCAAATTCCGGTATTTCTATTCGTGGCACTTCTTTTTTTAGTTTTGCTTCTAATTGTGCAACATTATTGAAAAGTGTTTCATCTTCAAGCAAACCATCCATGTATTTATATTCTTTAGTTCGTGGATCTTGATCTTTCATTTTGTATAATTTTTGTACAAAGGTTTCCATGTTTGTTCTAAAGTCTTTCCATGTCAGATCAGTTGGCCATTCCTTAATAGTATCTTTTTTGCCCCAATGTACTATTTTTGCCGGCAAATCAGGGGAACTTTGCACTTTGATAATATATGTATTGGTATTTTTAATAATTGAATCAATTAATTTGATTGCATTTTCTATCTTGCGTTGTTGTTCCACCGTAAGCTCAGGCTCTTGCTCAACGGTAGGTTCTTCTTCTATAACAGGCTCCTCTGGTTTTTCAACTTCAACTTCTGGTTCTACAGCAGGTTCTCCTGTAAACATTTCACCTAAGAATTGATTAAGTTCTTCTTCGCTCATACCTTCAATCATTTCAGAAACTTCTTCAACTGCACGATTAAATTCAGCTTGTTCGTCAGATGAAAGAGTAGAAACATATTCATCAATTGCTTGTGAAGCTTCCAACAATTCCTGTTCAAATTGCTCAAGCTCTTGCATTTCTTGTGGTGAAAGGTCAGCTTCTGGTTGAGTAAAAAGGTGTGCTGGAGAAAAGAATGGACTGAGCATAATGATAAGTAGTGCTACTTTGGATGTATTTTTTATATATTTCATAGTGATCCCTAAAAAGATTTTTTTGAAAATCATGATAACTTTAAAAAAAATTACCTGCGTATTTATTGCAGAAACAATCAAATTATATGTATAGTCTACATAAGTTTTTGCACAATACCAAGCGATAGCGAATGTATGAGATAGGTTTAATAGCGTTGCATTACTATTTAAATATGTTTAATAGAATACGATTACACGTAGAGGGTTTTTTTTTGATTGACATTTTAGTTGCATTGGCACTCTTTAGTATGGCAACAGTGGGCATAGCTTATTATCAATGGCACATTGTAATACAACAACGCGAAACGCTAAATCGTATGCATGCATTGACAATAGCCAGCAACACAATTGAAACTGCACGTGCCCACCGCAGATCACCAGCAACCTCGCGTGAAAAAAATGATCAATTTACCATTACCATACGGTCAAGACCACTATCTGTCACAAGTTACAGCAGGCATAACATAATTCCATCATTAACAGATAAAGATTTAAATATTATTGAGGTGCGTGTTGCCTGGCAATCTTTACATGGTGAACCAAAGTCAGTTTGCCTGGCTTCCTGTACAGCTGATTCGACTGTGGAGTTATAGTGAAGACAGGGTTTTCTTTACTCAGCTTTTTGTTGTATTTACTGCTATTTACCATTTTGACTACTATTTCATTTCATTGGGTTATTACCTCCTGCATAAAAAGTATGACAACAGCTCGTATTAACAATGCCGTGATAAATGCCTATATGGCCCATGATATATTTATGCGTGATGCTCGTATGGCGCCAACTCAAGAATATGCCTGGAAGAAAATTACTCCGACAGGGCTCATTTGGCATACAAAAGATCATGATATTGGTTGGTTTTTTGAACATAATATGTTGATACGCATTGAGGGGCAGTATAACAAACAAAAACAAATATGGCGCAAAAAAACACGTAGCATTGTTGCACAACACATTACTTCGGTAATATTTGACGTTGAAAAACATGAAAATAAAATAATAAATATTTCAACAGCGTTTAGTGTTGAAGTGCCAAAACCGTTGATTCTCACTAACATGGTTGCCATTAGGAATAGAGAATTATGAAATCGAATATACCCGGGTCAGCACTTATTGTGGTAATGCTCATCACCAGTATTTTACTTATATGTATGATAAATATTATACGAAGTAGCACGTATATGCATGATATCGCACTAAAGCGCCAACGATACGAACAGCAATATCGTTTAACAGAAGTGCTGCTTGATTATGGGGTTACCTGGTGTAAGCAGTATGGAGAAGTTGTATCATTTGACTTTCAGGATACCGTATCATTGACCTTTGACTCGTGGTTATCTGATATGATGCCAGGGTATAACGCCAAGCTTATTGTAAAAAAAAGCAAAGATAATTATGCATTGGATGCTCATTTGATAAAAGATGACAATGTATTAATTATACTTTCATGTACACTTAAAATATCAAAGAAAGAAGTGACCCAATCGAAAAATCAAGAACCAAAGATTGTTCTCGAAAATTGGAAGATCAGTTCTTCATAATATTTTCTGATTTTCAACCTACCGTTTTTGGTTTATACTAATATAGATAATCATAGGGTTATAATCACACATATAAAATCACAGGGAATATTTCATGAGAGTTTATTTGCGTAAAGATATCGAAAAAATAGGTATGGCTGGCGAGATTATCAAGGTTGGTGATGGCTATGCACGTAATTATCTTATTCCACATGGCTTTGCCAGCGAGATAAATAAAAAAAATGAATCTTCTTATCAAGAAAAAGCCCAATCTGTGGAGCACCGTAAAGAAGTAATTGCAACGCAAACATCAATGCTCGCAGAAAAAATTAAAACACTCAAGCTTACCTTGAAACGTAAAATGCACGATGATGGTAAATTGTACGGTGCTGTTAATTCAACAGAGATCGTTGAATTGCTTGCTAATAAAGGTATCAGCATTGCTAAAAATCAAGTTACCTTTGATAAGTCAATTAAAAAAAAGGGATCCCACAAAGTAACAATTAAGCTCTCTTCTCGATTAAAGCCGCAACTGTCTTTAACTATTATTTCCGAATAATGTACTTAATTTAATGCGCAAACAAGGACGATCAGAATCTTTCCCTTCCAAAGTTGTAGAGACCGAACGCGCACTCGGACGTACGCTTCCTGCTCATATTGAAGCGGAGCGATCAGTGTTGGGTGCGTTATTGTTGAATGATGAATATATAAAGCGCATATCTGAAGTTTTGCTGCCGACAGATTTTTATAATCAGGCACATAAGTTTATTTATCAAGTAATGAGTGATTTGGAACAACAAAACAAGCGTATTGATTTGGTAACCTTACAAGATGAGCTTGGAAAGCGGGGGCAACTTGATTCTATTGGTGGTGTTGTCTATCTGGTTTCATTGCAAGAAGATATCCCATCTGTTGGCCTGATTGAACAACATGCACAAATCATCAAAGAGAAATCAATTCTTCGTGAGCTGATTAGTTCGGCAACAACGATTATAGCTAACTGCTATAGTCAGGATGACAAAAATATCGATGCAGTACTTGATGCTGCCGAACAAACAATTTTCCATATAGCAAACAAACGAGCAATTAACAACTTTGTTCAACTTGATATTTGGCTTAAAAAAACGTTCCAACATTTATCTGATATTAAAAGTCATAGCAAAGGGATCACTGGTATTCCCTCGGGCCACAAAAAACTAGACCTTATGACTTCTGGCTTTCAAAATGGAGATTTGGTTGTATTAGCGGCGCGACCATCGATGGGAAAAACGGCATTAGCCCTTTGTATTGCAACTGCTGCTGCACAGAATGGTTTTTCAATCGGAGTTTTTTCTCTTGAAATGTCTGCTGAACAGTTAACACTTCGCCTACTTTCTTCTGAGTCGGGCATTGCACATCAGCATATTAGAAATGCAACCATTTCTTCTGAAGAATGGGTTGAGTTAACTAATGTTGCCGCCCAGCTTGCCCAGATGAAGATCTTTATCGATGATACGGCCATGCTTAATATCATGGATCTTCGGACAAAAGCACGAAGATTAAAATTAGATCATAATTTACAGTTTTTGGTTGTTGATTACCTACAATTGCTATATTCGCATAAACGTCACGAAAATCGCCATCAAGAAGTTTCTGAGATATCCCGGTCATTGAAAGCACTCGCTAAAGAACTGAACATTCCTATTCTTGCGCTTTCTCAACTGTCTAGGGCGGTAGAGAGCCGTATGGATAAACGTCCGATGCTTTCTGACTTGCGAGAATCGGGTGCTATTGAGCAAGATGCTGATTTGATTATGTTTCTTTATCGTGATGTGATTTATAATCCAGAAACTGAGCATCCAGCACTAACTGAGTTAATTATTGGCAAGCAACGCAATGGGCCAACGGGCACCGCTTATTTACACTTTGTAAAAGAGCTTACCAAGTTTGAAGATATGCCCGACTTTGAAGAATAAGTAAGTAAAATACAACGTTTAGTAGTTAGAATGTTTTTGTAGACTTTCGATAGTTATTTTTTATTATTTCGGTAAACTAAAGATAATGATGATTTAGCTTGTAAGGAGTATGCCAGTGAAAAGTCAATATCTTTTTGCCAAACAGGGTGAGATGATACTTAGCACCATAGCAGCTTTGGTTATTGGAGGGTTGGTATATCAAGGGTTTTTATCATTGTGGGATGCTAAGATATACGAAATTTTCAGGCCTACTAAACATAAAATAGCGAGACGTAATTAATTATAAACACAATAACAAAAGGTTATACATGCGTATAATAAGATCTACTCTTTTTTCTTTTATTCTATTAACGAGTATTGTGAGCAAAACTATTGAAGAAAATAGTCGCACAGAAGTTGACAATACTAATCAACAATCTAGCACCAAATCAGATTTGTCCCTTTCAAGAACCGGGCTGTGGCGTCCAGTGCAAGCAATGGTTCGCAATACGGTGGTCCAAGTGTTTTCTATGATTGCAGAATTTGATTGGTTACAACCATATCGAACGCCAAACCAACATGTGGGACGTGCAAGTGGTTTTTTTATCAACGACCAAGGCGATATTATTACCAACGCTCATGTAGTTGACCAGGCAGTTTCTATATGGATTCACATTCCATCATTGGGCAAACGACCACTCAAAGCAGAGATTGTTGGTGTGTGCCCGGAGCGTGATATTGCTTTATTGCGTATAGCTGAACAAGACGTGCACATTATCCGCGAAGTATTGGGTACAATTCCGTACTTGCAGCTTGGTGATTCTGATATGGTATATCGCGCAGATGATGTTATTGTTATTGGGTATCCATTGGGACAAGAAACACTCAAGAGCACAACAGGTGTTATTAGCGGCAGGGAACACCATTTTTTTCAAACAAGTGCAGCAACTAATCCAGGAAGTTCTGGTGCTCCGCTTTTAAATTCTGAAGGACTTGTTATTGGTATTCATACAGCAGGAATCGATATGGCACAAAATGTTGGTTATGCTATTCCTGTAAATATCTTAAAAGTAGTATTGCCTGATTTATATAACGTTTCTCTTTTACGTAAGCCTTTCTTAGGTCTTTTATCAATAATGGTAACTGACGAGGTGACTAAATATCTTTATAACCCAGTACCGGGTGGTTGCTATGTTGTTGAAGTGGTAAAAAATAGCCCTCTTGAAAATGCTGGTGTACAATCGGGTGATATGATTTACGAAATTAACGGACAACGTCTTGATATTTATGGAGAAATGAGTGTGTCGTGGTGTGAAGATAGGATTTCATTTGCTGACTATATTTCGCGATTGGCGCTTGGCCAGCAAGTGAATCTTGTTGTATATCGCAATGGTGAACGAATTGAAATGGTAGTTGATTTTGACCAAACAGATGTTGTGCCAATTCGAAAAATGTATCCCTGGCATGAAGAAATTGACTATGAAGTATTTGCGGGTATGGTGGTGATGTCATTGACTATCAATCATATTCGAATACTTGCAGAACAAGCACCGGGATTAAAGTGGTACGCTGGGTTAAGTGAGCAAACTGAACCACTTCTTATAATTACTCATATTTTCCCTGACTCGGAACTTGCGCAAACACAAACCGTTGCAGCAGGGTTTACCCTTACCGAACTTAATGGTATATCAGTACGAACTCTTGAAGAGTTTAGGGCTGCACTTACCAAAAGTGTTGAAACAGGCTGCGTAGTAATTAAAACAACTGATCAGATAAGCCGTGCATCAGATAATATTCTTGCGGTATTGCCGTTTGATTCTGTCTGTACGGAAGTAGTACAGCTTTCACAAAGATATCACTATCCAATTACTGAAACAGTACAAGCTTTGTTAAAAGAGGAAGCTAGAGATTAACCAATAAAAGAATTCCCCGTAGTAAACTACGGGGAATTCTTTTATATTTGGGGCAAAAAAAGGTTTGGAGATGGTAATTTTGGGCATTGATCCCGGATTTCGCATAGCGGGGTTTGGTATTTTAAAAAAAGAATCCAATCAAACTATCTTACTTGATTATGGCTATTTATCAATGCCACCATCCAAAAGCTTAGTTGCCCGTATTGGTATGTTCCATGATTTTTTTTCCGAAAAGGTAATACAACAACGAGTGACTGATATTGCCCTTGAAACACCATTCTTAGGAAAGAATGCTCAAAACTTTTTAAAGCTTGGTTACTTGCGCGGCATTCTTTATTTACTTGCAAACAAACACACTCTCACTACCCATGAATTTTCTCCACGAGAAGTCAAACTTGGAGTAACCGGCTATGGTGGCGCGACTAAAGAGCAAGTTGGCCGGATAATTTTGCAACTCTTTCCACGAATGGAAAAACCTAAAAAAGACGATGTAACTGATGCTCTTGCAGTGACAGTGTGCTGTTTGTGGAAGAATAATTTCCAAAGATACCTTTAATTGCCAATCATTTTGATTTTTAGTTGACTCAATTTTTGTCATTAGAGCACCAAGTAATTTTGTTGTAGGGTATATTTTTTTGGCACTTCTTTATTGAAAAATGTTGATTTTAAAATTTGTTTTTATGTATAGTATTTTATATTGAAAATTCCCGATAGCATACTACGTGAAAAAAACACCTGGAGTTTATCCTGAGTAGCAGTTGCGTATCGAGGGAATACACCAAAGCTTTAAAGCAAAGTAGCCACATAACAAGGAGGGATTATTATGAAGCATTTCGATAGGCTTCATACGCCTTCACAGTTAGTTGATTTACCATTTCATGCTATCAAGATTCAAGATCCGCTTTCTGAAGCAGAAATTCTTGCGTTACAAGATAGGTTTTTGAGTAATGGGTTTCATCATATTAAGGTCAAAGATATTATAACAGGCAGGTCACTCATACAAGCTTTTTTGAATTCTTTAGGAATTTATCATGATACAGCATGTGTTACCGCTGCAGATGTTTCTTTACAGGAAACGGTAACCAACGTGTATCATGAGCTTATGATTGGCGGCTATCTTGATTCACTTGAGCCACGGTTTTTGGATGAATTTTTTATTGAAGAATTTTATTTTGATTTCATGTGGATAGAAGTGACGCTTGCGTTGATTAATAGTTCATGGTATAAATACTTTGAAAAAAAGTTATTGGATTATAAGCTTGATCAACATATTCCGATGATTGTACTTTCAACTTAGGCCTACCTGAGAATCTGATAATGAACATTATGTAAAAACCAACATGGGATCCAGATAAAGATAAATTTAACTTTTTACGCATAAAACTTAGTAAAACACTCAGGGCGAACGGAGATGGGAGTAACTTTGTGTAATATAACAATACAGCCTTCTAATACTATTGCAGAACATTAGCAATAGGAACGATAACAATTTTTAAAAAACATATGAATCTAAACGTTAAGCACTATAACACATATAAAAAAATATTTTTTACCAATCAAACAACGTACGAATTTAGAAAATACGCTTACAGTTATGGCTCAATTTAGAAAAGATTATAGCATAAAAACAGTTCCCATATACTGGAATATCACGCCAATTTATGTCCATCACCTGCGGTTAACCCAGTCGATTTGACATCAAAACACACAAGTTGAACACACATACCATATTGATCATCAATCCATCTTTTGACCACATCAGACAGACTACCTCCAATAAAAAGCTTATTGCCAACAGCAAGCGGGACAAAACAGTGTTCTTCACTGCTATTCATATATGTTTTTTGATTAATTTTTTTGGTTGAAAGGTTATATGAAAAAAGATCTAAACTATTGCATGTGCTATGTGAACTATCAACAAAAAAAATGATATTTCCTATTTTTTTGGGTAGCAACGGTAACAAAGATTCGTACAATCGATCAGAACTGTCTGTTATTAACAATTGTGAAGGAATACAAAAGGTAAACAACCGTTCCTTACACCAATTTTTACGCGAATCCCCCGGTATATATTTGCTAATTTTATGATACGCAAAAGTAATCATCTCATTTTTACTTTCGATAAACTGCGGATGTTCAACAACAAACCCCTCCTTTTTTGATATCATTGTTAAAAAAACAATCGGCGTATTATCAAAATTAAGTATCATATCACCAGTTACAAAGTTTAACTTTATGTGCTCATTTTCTTCATTCAATAACTGCCTTACAAACTCTTCTCTTTGTGCAGGACTATCTAAATCTTGGTCTGTTATTATTGGAATATTTGGATATGGCACACTTTTGATACAATATTGATAATGATCATATGGCCGTTCGGTGCTAAAAGATTTTATCTTTGATCGTTCAATAAAAAAAAGTATGTCTCCAATCTTTTGTGGATACAGGTAATCTCCTCTTTGGCTTGCCGCCACACAATCAACAGTACCATGCATTGTTACTTGAAAAATAGCATACCAATCTTGTTGCTTAGCACTCAAATAACACATAGCATCATCAATCCAATGAATCACCGTAATCTGATAGAGCGGTTCATCGCATTCAATAGATTTTGGTGAACGTTTGTAAAATTCTTTTATCTGAATTCTTCCATTATCAATAAAAGAAAACCCTGATTCATCTGGCAGCAGTTGCAAACCTGCCGGATTAAACAATGACCACAAACCTTGTTTAATGTGATTTGTTTTGGGGTTCCAAAACCATAACTCAATATGCGTTGGTGATTTTTGATAGATAAGTAAAATAGTTTTTCCATTCTCCACTGAAGCAATAGGATATATAAACTCAATGGGTTTGGCTAAAAATGTACAGATTAAAATGAAAAAACATATATACCATCGCATTGTTACCCTTCTATCAAGCACATTTGAGTTTATTCATAAAGACAAAGTAACACAATATCAATAATAATAGCCCCGTGTTTAAATGGGGCTATTATTTACACAGTAAGTCAGAATTAATTTGTTACCTGCTCAAGTGCAATAATGCGTGCAACGAGATCCTGAATAGTGCCTTTAAGTTGTGCTATTGTTCTGTGGTTATCTTGAATCTCTTTAATGAGCAACGCAGGAAGTAAATGATATTTTACCGTGAGTACTTTACCTTCTTCATCATGAATAACCAGCTCAGGATACAGTTCCTCAACCTCTTCTGCAATCAATCCATAAACTTTTTCTTTTGAAGCGCTTGCTTTATACGTAAAACTTACCGGACGTAATTGCATAAATGTATCAGTGGTATCACACTCAATGTCAGCAATGTCATCTTTGAATCTCCTTGCCGAAGATATTGTACCCAGTTGACCAGATGAATCAACAAATACGGGTGAGCTAGGTAGCGCAGTAGTCTTGCCACTAATACCCTTAACAAAACATTTTGTCTGACTAATACCAATTCTAATGGTATCACTTTCAGCAGCAACACCAAAATTACCAATGAATATATTATCATCACCTGTTGTAAGTACACTTCCTGCGCTTTTTCCAACCGCAATATTTCTTGCGCCTGTAGCAATAATAAGCGCACCTGAACCAACAGCTGTATTAGAAACACCCGTTGTATTTAACTGGAGCGCGCTTAAACCAACAGCAACGTTATCAATTCCCCCTATATTGCTGAAAAGTGCAGCGCGACCAACAGCTGTATTAGAAACACCCGTTGTATTTGCACCAAGCGCATCGGTACCCATGGCCGTGTTGCTATTACCAATGTTTACATCAAGTGCTCGATTCCCTATGGCTGTGTTGCGTGTGCCAACTATATTTGCCGTTAACGCATCAGTACCCACGGCAACGTTATCTGTACCAGTTGTATTTGCAGTTAATGCTTTGCTACCAACTGCAACGTTACCCACAGCCGTATTTTCTTTTAATGCATCTTTACCAACGGCCGTGTTGTCATCACCACTCACATTTGCGCCAAGTGCATCGGTACCCATGGCCGTGTTGTTTTTGCCACCAATGTTTGCATTAAGTGAATCCGTACCAACCGCCGTATTGCATGTGCCAATTGTATTTGCCGCTAACGCTTTGCTGCCAACCGCCACATTGTCACTTGCCGTATTTTCTTTTAATGCATCCTTACCAACGGCAGTGTTATCATCACCGCTCACATTTGCACCAAGCGCATCAGTACCCATGGCCGTGTTGTTTTTGCCACCAATGTTTGCATCAAGTGAATCCGTACCAACCGCGGTATTGCAAGAACCTGTTATATTTGCCGCTAACGCTTTGCTGCCAACCGCCACATTGTCATTAACTGTATTTGCGCTTAATGCATCTCTACCAACCGCCGTGTTATTAGTACCTGTTGTATTACTGCTAAGTGCGTTTACACCAACAGCACTATTATCATTTCCTATTGTATTTGCACCAAGTGCATTTGCACCAACAGCACTATTAAACTCTCCCGTTGTATTGCTGGTAAGTGCGTTTACACCAACAGCACTATTATTAGTCCCCGTTGTATTACTTAAAAGTGTACTTGCACCAACAGCACTATTAGCATTTCCTATTGTATTGCTGGTAAGTGCGTTTACACCAACAGCACTGTTAAAATCTCCTGTTGTATTACTGCTAAGTGCGTTCTTGCCAACAGCTGTATTATTATTACCCGTTGTATTTGAGCCAAGTGTATCTGTTCCCATTGCAGTGTTATTTACACCAATGGTGTTTGCATCAAGTGAATCAGTACCAACCGCCGTATTGCATACACCATCTGTATTTGCAGTTAACGCTTTGCTACCAACTGCCACATTGCCACTTGCCGCACTTGCTTTTAATGCTTCAAAACCAACAGCAACAGAATCACTTTCCGTTTCATTGGTGCCAAGCGCATCTGTTCCCATCGCAACATTTCTGTTACCAGTAGTGTTTGCATCAAGTGCTCGTTTACCAAACGCATTATTGTCATCGCCCGTCGTATTATCTTTCAATGCATCAGTACCAAAGGCATTATTATTTTGACCGCTAGTATTGTCTTCAAGTGCACCCGACCCCACTGCATTATTACAAGATGCACTACCGGTACTATTGGCAAGGGCATTTTTACCAACTGCCACATTGTCGTTTCCGATTGTATTTGAACCAAGTGCATCCGTACCAACCGCAGTGTTGTTATCCCCTGTAGTGTTTGCATCAAGTGATCGATTACCAACCGCTGTATTGCAAGAGCCACCTATATTTGCCGTTAACGCATCAGTACCAACCGCAACGTTATCCGCACCATCTGTATTGGCAGTTAACGATTTGCTACCAAACGCAACGTTATCGCTTACCGTATTTTCTTTTAATGCATCCTTACCAACAGCCGTGTTATCATCACCGATTGTATTTGCACCAAGTGCATCAGTACCCATGGCCGTGTTATTATCGCCGGTAGTGTTTACATCAAGTGCATCAGTACCAACCGCCGTATTGCATACACCACCAATATTTGCAGTTAACGCTTTGCTACCAACTGCCACATTGCCACTTGCCGTATTTACTTTTAATGCATCCTTACCAACAGCCGTGTTATCATCACCGCTCACATTTGCACCGAGTGCATCAGTACCCATGGCCGTGTTGTTGTCGCCGGTAGTGTTTACATCAAGGGCATCCGTACCAACCGCAGTATTACATGTGCCAATTGTATTTGCCGCTAACGCTTTACTACCAACTGCCACATTGCCACTTGCCGTATTTTCTTTTAATGCTTCAAAACCAACAGCAACAGAGTCATTACCCGATATATTTACACCAAGTGCATCACTACCCATCGCAACATTTCTGTTACCAGTAGTGTTTGCATCAAGTGCTCGTTTACCAAACGCATTATTGTCATCGCCCGTCGTATTATCTTTCAATGCATCGGTACCAAAGGCATTATTATTTTGACCGCTGGTATTGTCTTCAAGTGCACCCGACCCCACTGCATTATTACAAGATGCACTACCGGTACTATTGGCAAGGGCATTTTTACCAACTGCCACATTGTCGTTTCCAATTGTATTTGAACCAAGTGCATCCGTGCCCATGGCAGTATTGTTGTTACCCTCAGTATTTGCATCAAGTGCTCGATTACCCGTGGCAGTATTACAAGAGCCAGTTGTATTGAGTTTTAACGCA
>SDBT01011398.1_pt1 | contig 14309 bp, 13 predicted proteins | sample 2277101 | NCBI WGS metagenome assembly SDBT01 (sample SAMN10404973, study PRJNA504765) | marine sediment metagenome | isolation source: marine sediment core GS10_PC15, 103 cmbsf | place: Arctic Ocean: Southern Knipovich Ridge | collected 2010 | reverse complement strand
CAGTAAGGAACATTCGGGGGTTGCTGTAGTTATTCGTGCCTTTAGGAAGGGCGTTCCATCATTTTTCTGGGGTTTTGAACCAGATGAACCTGAAAAATACGAAGATTGGATAAAAAATAATATCGTGACTTCAAAAGCTCTAGTTCAAAAAATAATATCATGTGAAAAAAATGAGCCGAGATACTTGCCAGAGAGCGAAAATATTGATGGTGATCTCTTTAAACGTGTGCTAAATATTGCTAAAAAGCTAAAAGAATTGCTATGGGCATCGGATATCGTGAGGAAAATTGATGATAAACTCCCACCTGGTAACAAAATCTACTTAGAACATATAAAGATTGCAGAAAAACTGGTAAGAAATATGAAAGAAAAATTACCGGATTCGACCATGCTTAAAAAATTTCTAAAGATTCGCAAGATAGATATTATTGCAACAGAATTGGACAATTTAACTAAGATATATAGAAGTTCAATCGAGGATTACAAAAAACATAAGAAAGCTTCAGTCCTTAGCGATAAGAAGGCTGCTGAAAAAAGAATTGTTAATGAAACCAGAGAATTCATTGAAAAATTAACGGAATATATTGAAAAAAATCAGTTACTTGGCGAAGAAAATGAAAAAACTGGAGGATTAAGAAGTAAATTTGAACTAATTGGTTTTTTACGGTTATATAGAAAACAAAAGTAATCAGTACAATGTAGTGATAACTCATTTTCACTTAAAACCTTCAAGATATTAAAGATAATTTATGAGTAAATTTGAGATTCCCTATACATGTCAAGGAGTTCCAAATAAATTAATTCGTGAAATAACCGTTGCACTAAATAAGGTTAATTACTTCAATAAAATTAAACTACATTAAAATCCTCCAGATCATCGACATGAATCAAGTAAACTGTTAATGGGCTAAGCTCAATTTTGTCAGAAGAGATTTAAATATCATTAAAACTTATTGATAAAATTCAATCATCAATCACTTTCGTATGACTTTTGGGACATGTGGCTTCTGTATAATCATACTAACCATCATCTTCAAAAGCAATCTTTGTTTCCCAATGCTTTCCACAAAATACTTTTCCACATTCTCTATAGTAGACATATATACCAAACTCTAATATTTTATGGTTTTTTATATCATAATCTAATTCGGAAATTGATTTAAGCTGTTATTGAACACTTACCGTACTTAGTCTATTCACTTAGGATATTATCTAATACTTCAGGATTCCAAATATAATCGGCGATTTTCTGATATAATGCCTGTCTAGTATCTAAATCAATCTTCTTAAATTTCTCATGTGCTTTAAAAGGTAAACCACTTTCTTTTAAAAATTTTAAAAAAGATGGATTTTTATCATAACAATTTTTATTTAGTGATTTTGCGAGTATATTTTGACCAAAATATTCAACAACTTTTTTATCATAAGGATCAGCTCCAAAACTTTGGTTAAAATCTTTTGGTAATAATACTAAATTGCCGAAATTTTGCCTGTAAGCCAAGAATTCGTCCTCAGTTTTGAATTCAGCTTTATGTTCATCATATTTTATACTCCAAATATGCTCTACTTCAAATGGCTTTTTTATTTCTCGGGAGATATATTTTTCAAAATAAGTCACAATATTACTCTTATCTTCGATAAAATATGTCATTCTTGCTAGTAAATTATGAATTTTCTTCTTATTCTGGCTATGAAGCGTGAAACTGAGAACCCCGTCAAAATTCTCATGCATGTCTTCAATTCGTTTTCTTAATAGAGTTGCTAAATCTTTTAAATCCAAATTCCTAATTTCTTTCATCAAAATAAACATTGAATAATGAATAGAAGAATATCGAATAGTCTTATAATTCATAATCCTTCGAGCTATATACATATCGATAAAAGCAGAAACTAATCTTATTTTTTTAATAATAGTTTTATCATCATCTTCTAATTTAATTGGTGCTAAAATTAGTGGAAATTGAAGAGTAAAATTAAAACGAGCATTATAATAAATATATTCTAATCTAAGATTAAAAACCTCTGATGCATCTCTAATTAGTTTATAATATTTAGAAAATTTATCATATTTCTTCATTATAAAATCTTCAAAATCTTTACTTTTATTTAAAGTAAGTTTTTCTTGGTTGTCTCGTAGCCATTTATGGAATTCTGTGCCAATCCTCTCAAAATCTCTATTATCAGCATTCTTTTTCCTTTCCCGTATCGTTTCAGCATATTTTGCTCGGAACCAAGATTTTATAAAATTCGAATCTTCTTCCTTTTTTATCTTATTTAGTTCCAGCATTCTTTCTTTCCAGAAATTATTAGCTTTACTTCTTATATCATTATCCTTTATATTAGAAAGAAGATAACCTTTTAACATTTCAACCGGTTTTAAGCTTAAACCCCTATCGTTCATTGTTTCAAATATAGTATAAGCATCATCATTAGTAGCTGCTATAATTTCAATAAGTTGAACCTTAAATAATAACCATTCAATGAAAAAGGGTAAAGCTTTTTGCTGTAATGATTCAGGGAATAAATCTTCAATATCTTTGTATCTTAATACAATATTTCTAATCGTTTCAGCTTTATCATCAATATTAAAATCTTCATCATAATATAAAGCGTTAAAACATTTTTCTCGCCAGGGATCAGCATCATCTTCTAAGTTATAAGATTTTTTACCATATTTTTCAGAATAGATTAGATTATTAATATTAACAATATCTTTTCTTTTTTGTTGGGTTTGAAGATTTTTCAAGAATATGAATAATAAGATAAGGGTTGTTAATCTTTGCTGTCCATCAACAATGTATTTTATTCCATCTCTTTCCGTGACTACAATCGAACCTAAAAAATAATAACCATAAGCTTTAACATCTTCTCGTTCATTTGAATCTTCATCGATTTCATTATAAAAATTGAAAAAATTTGTTTCTAAATCAATCAGTAAATCGGAAACATGCTCCTTTTTCCATTTATATTCCCGTTGATAATAATCAACTGAAAATTTTGCATTATTTAAAATTACATTAATACTTCGAGGATATGCATCAATTTTTCTCAGAATAATTCACCTATAATTGTTTTTTTAGAGAATTAACACAATTCTTAGTCAATAATTTAAAGACACAGATAGTGTTTAAAAATATTGTCTATAATAATAAATTGAAAATTAAATTAAAATGTATCTCTCTGAGCTATAAAGAATTAACCAAAAGAAGATCTAACTTTTAGATATTAAAAAAACCGTTATATTATTTAATACTGCCTTAGAGATTGAATATGTGTAAAAAAAGTTTCATTAATCTTGATCAGTCTTTCCAATTCTGAAGAATCGTGAGATCGTGAAACGGTTATTTCACGAAATATTTCTAGAAAAATACTGTTTATTTTTAGTCAGTATTTATACATTTAGAAAAATAATCTTATTTAGAACATAAAAGGAATAATAATTAATTTAACTCTGCATTAAAAATTCAAATTATTAATTTTTGAAAGGTAAAAATCCATGAGAAGAACAGATTCTGCTAAAATCATTAGTATAATTAATTGGAAAGGTGGAGTGGGTAAAACTACTTGTGCAGTTAATATTGCTGCTGAATGGGCAGATACAAATAAAAGAGTCTTATTGATAGATATTGATGCACAGGCATCTGCTTCGGCTTATATATATACAGAAGAGCGATATAAAGTTGAATATTTTAATCCAATCTTAGAAGCGCTAAGAACAAGAAAAGAGGAAAACGTTGCTAAAGAAATTGCAATAAAAAAATCCATTTTTGGTATATTTTGGGATGCTATCAGGGATACAAATCTTTTTTCAAAAGATACTGGAATAAAAAGAGGATTAGGAGATTTAAGAACCCTCGATCTGATACCATCAACTTTTTTTCTAAATGAGCTGGAACAAGAGATAACTTCTGCTTCAAGTACTCAAGGATTATCGCCTTTTAATATTCTTCGACTAGGTTTAAATAAGCACGAGATTTTAACTAATTATGATTATGTTTTAATAGATTGCCCTCCAAATCTCAACCTAATCACTTTAAATGCAATCTTCGCTTCAGATTACTATATTATTCCAACTATTCCAGACCAATTATCCACATTAGGTTTGCCCCTTTTAATTAGAAGATTACAAACTGTAAAAAAGCGGAGATTAGAATTAGATGGTAAAGATCCAAAACTTTTAGGAATAATACTTACAAAAGTTTCTCATCAATTAAGAGGTATACAAAGATCATGGATAGAAGTTCAGATTCCATGGATGTTAGAACGGTTTATCGAAGATGAATTAGTTTGGAATAAATCTATAATATTCGAAAATATTATTAAAGAAGCAGTAGATATTCAAAAAGCTATGGAAGAATCTAAACCATTATGTACATCAAAAGAAAAATCAAAAGAAGTTCGAACTAGGTATCAAAATTTAGCTAAAGAAATAATTCAAACCATATTTAATTAAATATATTGTAAATTGGTTTAAAAAATGAAAGATCAAGAGATTTCAGTTAAAACTCTAAATAATATTTTATATTTTTCCAAAAATTATCCAGATTCCATTGATTGGAATAAATTTAAAAAAGATCTTATCAAATTGGAATCTCAGCTAAAAAATTTAATAATTCCTTCTAAAAGAATTAAAGATATTTTTACGAATAAAAATCATTTTAAAAATCTAACTGAAATCAAGAAATTTATGCTCAAAGATTTCAACCATAAGATGATTGAGCGAACAACAAAAGGAATTTTATCTGATATTACCTACTTTACAATGAAAAATCCGGAAGTGATTCTAAAAATAGAAAATAGTGTTATTTCTAAACCTGTAAAACAACAGGAAATAGTAAAACAAAAAAGAACTATTCAACGAAAGGTTATACAACCAAAAGATGAATCTTGGAAAGATTGGACTAGTTATGAGTCAGATGATTTAAAAGAATATCTGAAAAGTTTAACACTTACTCAAATTAAACCCAAGTTGGGAAAATTACTGACATCTAATGAGAAAAAGCGAAAAAAAGCCGATCTTATAGATACAATTGTTAAAAAGATTAAAAGATTAAAAACTCATTATGAAATGGGTCCAGGATGATTAAACATAAAAAAGTTATGTTCGAAGAGGATCTTCATAAAATCTTTTATAGGTTTCCATATTTACTTATAGATAAACCAGTTTCTATTATCAATACAATTCATGAATACAAATTAGATTCTAATTCTATCCCAGACATTTATATCGAAACGCTTAATGAAAAATATTACTGTGAGATAAAACTAGGCCATTTAAGAGAACCAGATCTTTATCAGGCAATACGGTATTTAAATACTGTTAAGGCGCATATTGAGATAAGTAAAGTTAAGGATCATAAAAAAATTTTAATCTTATTAATTGGTATGAAAATTTCAAGCCATTTAGAATTTGATGCGGAGAAAAAAAAAATTCTAGTGAAAATAGTTGGTAGGAACATACCTGAATCTATAAAAATTTGTAAAACTTGTAGAAGAGCATACGATTCTAAAGAAAATTACTGTAATTTTTGTAATTCAGAAGAATACCTCGAAGTAATAACTCTAAAATATCCATAATGAGTATATAATTTTCCTAATTTAAATGGTATAACCGTTTCACGATCTTAGTCGTCTTTCAACCTAATAATATTCCTGAGAAATTATTAAATTTCTATTAAACTAAAGGATTTTAATTTGCTAATTATCAGTAACCCATTTTTTTTGCTGCTTCCTCAATCCAATATCGAAGGTTATGATAACCATTATCTTTTTTCCAATAATAAGTAGGGATAAATTCAGAAAAGTATACTCTACGTCGCCCTTTGTTTACATAAAACTTGTTAAAAGGATTTTCCCCCTGATCATCGATCTCTCCATTTCGATTTTTTATATTATGGATATAAATTCCTAATAAACCATTCTTTCTATGAATACTTTCACTAATTTCATGTAAAACCCATTCTCTATCTGAAGTAAATCTCCCTATTAGAACGATTGTAATATCAGTATCTTTTAAACCTTCCAAAATTTTTTCTTTAATAGTACTTTCTCTTCTGTCTCTCGTCTTTTCCCATAATGACGAATCCCAAAAACCTGCAGCTTCACGGTCTCTGCCATACCAACAATTTCTGACTACATTTGCCCGCCAAATATCCCTTATGTAATGAAAGCTGAAAAAAGTATTTCTTACCATTAGAATCAAAAATGAATTTCATATTTTGAGTTTTTAATTAATCTACCATACTCTTGAGAAAATTTACTTTAGTAACCCTTTTTTTCTTAGCTTTTCAATTCCAGTTTTAAAAGCTTTATCAATAGTTTCTCCTTCTTTTAGATTTATTTTCACTCGTTTATTGTAATTCTTCTCGATAATTGATCTGGTTGAACTCTCACGCGCTCCTCTCTCATAGATTTCAATAACGGGTTTACTCGCGTTTATACCCTTTCTAACCTCGGATAATGCTCCTCCGTGTCTTTTTTCTCCAGTTTTCGATGGGGGTTGAATTATTCTAGCAATTACATCAGCTTCTTGGACCATTTCTTTTTCTCTTTTATTAATTTCTGTTGGACTCAATTTCTCTCCTGGATTAAAATAATCTTTATCATATATAACTTTGAAATCTTTATTTTTGTCAATCCTATTAGCAAATTTATGAGCTTTAGTAGTAGAATATCCTAATCGATTATCGTGGGCGATTAAAACTTTAGTTGCTTTTGATTTTTTACTAGTAGATTTTCTTTTTGATGGTTTTTTTTTGGCCATAATAATGCTCTTATTTCAAATATATTTATTTCAAAGAGTTAAATGGATTTTAAGTTTTTAAATTGTAAAAATTAATGCTCTAATCTTTGCTCAAGGCATCATTAATTAGTCTTGAATTCCATTCTATAATATTTATTTCCTTATCTTTTATTAATTTTGGAGGTCCTCCAGTAGTATTCGGAATCCTTAAGGGCACGATTTTTTTACTTTGAGAATTTGCCACATCGAGTTCATAAAAAACCCAAGGACTACTATGAGTATTATTTCCAATTAAACATAAAATCGCTTCACAATCATTTATTATTTCTTTTAGATAATTGCGGATGTATTTCTTTCCTTTTTCTCTATAATCTTCTCTTTCTGTAAGTGGGATGTGTCTATACAAATTATTCGGATTCTTTAAATTGGATTTAAGATCATTTGCATGCTTTCTATCCTCCCATTTATAACTCAAAAATACAATCATGATAATTTAGATTGGGGATTTCAATTCTAAGAAAATGTTATTAAACAACATTTATTAGCTTTTGTGATTGATATTTAACTTAAGATGTCAACAAAAGATAGTATTGATAACAATTATTTAGAATATTTTAAGATAATACAAAATACAATCTCAAGAATGGCTCAGAATTCATTTTTAATAAAAGCATGGTCTATAACAATTATAGCAGGAATCAGTGTCCTCACATTTTCATTTATATCTTCACTAGTATTTACTATTCTAATTGGTGTATTAATCATTTTCTGGATTCTTGATACTTATTATTTGAGACTTGAAAGATTATACAGAATGTTATACGAAGATGTTGTGAATGCTTTTAATGATCCTTCTAAGAAAACTCAAATTAGATTATTTGATATGAATTATGAATCATTTAAAGGAAATGTTCACTCATTTCCTAGAATCATGATTTCTAAAACAGAAAGCTTGTTTTATATTAGCTTAACTTTAGCACTGTGTGTTTTAACTGTACTGAGTATTTTCTTCTAATGTTTTATTATATCTATCGATTTAAAATACATTTTTTTGAGAATTATGATTACTTAGTCATAAAAAATTTAACCTTGCTATAGATACACTTCGGTTATTTCACGAAATTTAGAACTTATTAAGTTTCTTCTTTGATATGATTGAAATAATTCCTATAACAGCGGACACCCATAATATATATATAGGATAGCCAGGAATTCCCATTGCAGGAATTTCTCTCTTTAGAGAAACGGAAAAAGCGTGATCACTATGGGAATAAGAAAAACTTAAAAAAATCATGTTGCTTTCTTGTTTAATAGCGAAATTAATTAATTCTCCGTCAAGTTTAACTTTGATATCATCTAGATTTTCTACTAAACTTACGGGTATTGAAATGTTACAAGCTCCTGTTGTTTCACTTCCTCCATTTATGCCAAATGTCAGCTTTTTTATCCCCGTATCAAATGAAGCAGATAACATTGTTGAGTTGGTCGTGATGATTATGAAACTTTCCGCCCATTGGATGGTCATTCTAAGAAAACCATCGGGTAGAGCCTGTCCTGATGATTGACCACCAAAGTTAGCAATAAACTCCAAACCATCACCGATTCCGTCGTTATCTGAGTCCCAATCATTTGGATCGGATCCTATTCGTATTTCCACTCCATCACTAAGGGAATCATCGTCTGAATCGGCATCATCTGGATCAGTGTGGTAGATACCAGATTCTTCTATATTGGTTAATCCATCATCATCTGTGTCCATAGGGAATTGATCAATGCTATCAGAAACACCGTCATCATCCGAATCTGAATCATTTGGATCAGTACCGTAAACTTTCACTTCTTCACCATCTAATAGACCATCACCGTCGGTATCAGAATTATAGATATCTGTTCCTATTTGTGTTTCTTCTAAATTACTTAAATCATCGTTGTCGGGGTCTTCAGCCGCATCAGCTGGATCTAAATAATCTAATCCATAACTTTTTTCAAATCCATCTGGAATTCCGTCTTGATCGGTATCTAACCCGGGGTCAATAATTAGTACACCATCATTACCGTGTCCAGAAATTAATAAACCTTTTTCGAAAAATACACTATAAGGGGCATCATTATATGTAAAGGATGCAAAACTGTATATCGAACTCGGATTCGAAACATTTAAAAAAGTTATTCCTGTGTCGTAGTTCGATAAATATGCTATATCTCCCTCAGCGTAAACGCCGGAATAAAAGCCGCTACTACCGTTAGTAGGAGTATTAACGTACTCATCCATTAGAATGGGATTGGAAGGATCACTTACATCATAAATTTTTAAACCTCCATCATAAACCGAAAGATACAAAATATCGTTTAATACAAAGACATCATTGGGACCGCCATTAGGAGAAATATATGAAATTTTAGTAATTAATTCTGGCTTACTGGAATTGGTTACATTTATAATTTTTAGGCTATTGCCTTGCCCGTCTGCGACATAAGCAGTTTCCTCTGATATAAAAACATCTGTGTAAACTTGATTAGGTCCTTCTATGTATTCTCCTTCCAAAACTGGGGAAGTAGGATTACTTACATTTATGATTTTGAGCCCATTATATCGATGTCCAATGTATACCAGATCGTTAGAATAACTTAAACCTGCTAAATCAATACCCGTATAATTTCCTAATTCTGTGGGTGATTTAGGATCTGATACATCTAAAATTACCAATCCGTCACCTCCAGAGATATATGCAATATCATTTTCCACGAAAATCTTTCTTGTATAGTAATCGTATTGACTTAATAATATAGGATGAACAGGATCGGAGATATTTATGATTAATAGACCATAGGTATCATCAGCGGCATAAACAGTGTCATTTAAAACAAACACTTCACGAATATTATCAATTTTAATGCTCCCATTAGGGCTAGAAGATATAATATCAAATTTTCCGATCACTATGGGATTTGTCCATTGACTACTTACACTCGGATTTTCAACGAGTTTTTTTGACTCTGCTTCTAACTCGAGGTTGGGGGTTGTTAGAAATATGCACATCGATGAAAAAAGAATTAAAATCGCGATTAATATGACTTTAGATTTCAAATTTGATTCCGCTCCAGTTTTATTTTATGTACAAAATGAAATTATTTTTGATTTTATATTATATTTACGATCAAAAACAGTAGATGACAACCGTTTCACGAAGCTTTTCCAAATGAAAATAGAGCTTTATCAATCTGATGTAGAGTCCAATTTCCATCAATAGATTTTTGTATTTTTAAAAGTTTTCTTCGATAGTCATTATAAGATTCTGGAGAATCCCGAAGTTTTTCAACCTTTTCATTTGGTTCATAATATCCCAATTCTTTTAATGCGATAATCGTGTTTACATCAATAATTGGAAATTTTTTTGGGTATATGAAGTGTAAAATCGTGGAAGCAACAGCTATTCTTACTCCAGGCATTCCGTTAAGAATATATATCTTTTTATCATCAGGCAAAACAATCGAAATTTTTATATTCTCATTATATAGTGTTTCATATTGGTCCTCGATGATATTATTATAAGATCTCCCCCTTGTTTTCCAATTATATAATTCTTTGAAGGCGGGAAGTGTTATTCCAGATGTGCTTTCTAATTCATTTTTTACTCGATTTAGGATTTTAATATATGTTTTTTCATCTTCTTCATTATACTCTTTTTCCCATTTCCTAATAAAAACGGAATCGATTTTCTTCATTTTCTTGAATTAAAAATTGTGATTTCAAATTTAATCCTTAATGTTATAATCAGCAAAAATGTCAAGTATTTTAAATTCTGAAATTTCATGATAAGGGTAAAAATATTGATTTTCAAATTTAAAACAATGTCCTCCAGTTGTAGTAGGGGTTTTTTCTGTTTCATTGATTATTTCCTTAATACACTCATGAATTGATTTAAGCTCGACAGTCTTGATTTGACCGATATTTTTAGCCTTCAATTCCTTTTCTAATTCTTTACGATAATCTTCTCTTTTTATTTCTATGGCTATTAACCACTCTTCGGTTGTTTTATTTCTTTTCTTGAATAAATCAGCAGATTCAAAAATAAAATACACTTTAAACAGGAAATCATTACTAAATCCATTATTGATTGCCTCAATCGTATTTGAGAAATTGGTAGCAATCGCAGCAGGTTTATGAGATATTATACCATTGTTAATGTTTGATTTTACATTATAGAGGGATATTTCCTTCGTTGAGGGTTCTATTCCAATTACATCGATATCAATCCACGATGAGTTTTTTAAAAACCAAAAATTTGTTTGAACGATTTCACGGTTAATTACCTTTGCCCACAAACTCACTAACTTTTCTCGACTTTCAACCATTTTTTGCACTATAGGTTTTTAATTTTTATTCTAATTTTTTATTAAAGGCTACTTGTGATAATATAACTTAAATTAATGATATAGTTAAATTCCGATCCATCCATAATATAAAATTCCCTATATATAAAATTAATTAATTGTTTAAAACTTGAGAAAAAATATCCTTTTTTCTAAACAATATTCTTAAATAGAAAAGATTAAAATTAGTTTACTTTAAAATCGGTTATTTCACGAAAAATAAGACTTATGAAATTAAATCCCCTAAACAATATTTGGACTTTTTAATTCAAGAAAATTTAGTGCATTATCATTAATATCAGGTCTAAAACTGTTAACGATTTCATCTTTGCAAGTAAAATAAAGGATTTGCCAGCCTAATTGAGAAATTATTCTTAATAATGAAATTTGATTTTTTAGTCTCATTGAATCTGCCTTAATGAAAGGATCGTCCAAAATAAAGAAACCAGGATTTTCTTGTAATAATTTTTCCCCTAGTGCTAATCTAATAGAAAAATTCAGTTGATCTAATGCACCACCCGAAAGTTGATATAATTCAACAATTTCATTATATTTATTTTTTACTTTAATTTCTATAGGTTCCATTTTAAATATAACCTCTATATATAGTCCACCAGTTATTTGCTTAAAATATTCAACTATTTTACTTTTTTTACTTAATAATTTAGAAATTTTTTCCTTCTCCCTTGTTTCGATGCCAGTAAAAATCTTTCTGATTTCCATAATATTTATCCTTTGGCTCTCTTTTTTCTCCAAGAATTGTATAATTTTTATGTTGGCTTTTTCCAAGTCACCTATCGATGAACAAAGGATAGGATCATCCTCTATTTGGATTACCGCGTTTATATTTCTTTCAACATCTAATAGATCATCCTTTAATTCATCATACTGCTTTTCTAGATTTACAAAATGTTCAGTAACCTCTTCTAATGTCATTTTTTTTCCAGAATATTCTTCTTCATCGTAAATTGTCTCTAATGCTTCATTTTTATACTTTTCAAATTTGTCTATCTCAATTTCCCATTTAACGATATTATCATCCTCAATATCCTCACTTACTTTGAAGATACTTAAAATTGATTTAAGTCTATTAATATCGTTTTCTGTTTCTCTCTTCAGAATTAAATTTTCTTCATATTCATCAATAGTGTCAACTTTTGAAGTTCTCTTAACAAGATTAATAGAATCTTCATTTTTTTTAATTTCCATCTCAGCAGCGGGTATATTTTCATTCAAAATTGTAGAAATACTGTTATCTAATAATTCTTTCGCGGTTGTTAGACCATCTAATTCTTCTTTTTTTTGCTCAAATCCATTTTCAAAATTTACTATGTTTTCAGATAGTTCTCTATAATCCTCCCCATCTAATCCAAATCCTTTAAGTTCTAAATTAATTCTTTCGATGAATCCTTCAGTGTAGGCTTTTTTCCTTAAGTATGGGAACTTAAAAAAAATTAAAGATCCAAGAGTAATAATAGCAAAGAATATTGCAAGGAAATATGAATATCCTGTATTAGTACTTGCCCCTGTGAAAATAAATATTCCAAATAGTAATATTGAGACAATCCAAAGTTTTCGAAAAAAATCATTAAACACGCTCTCTTTTGCTAACTCTCCTTTCTTTACTTTATAATTTATTATTTCAGGTTTAATTTTCTCATCTATAAGATTTTTGGTTTTTTTGGGGAGTTTTAGTTCAAGCTCTTTATTTTTTATACTTTCTATCGTTTCTTTCAGATTACTTTGATAATTATTTAGTTTTATTCTTAAACTATTGAGAGAATCCTCAAACAATTTTATATTGCTCTGAAATTCTCTCCAATCTCTCTCATCTTGCTCATTAAAGAGAGTTAAACTTTCTATCTTATTAATAGCATTTCTTAACTTATTATATGTTTCTCTTCCCTTCTCGTACTTTTCTCGATTTCTCGCATTTTCAAGATTTTTAATATCAAAATCAATCTTTTCAATTTTTCGTTTGTTTCTAACAAGTTCCTCTTCCAAGTTATCTAAATTATTTTCCTTAATTTTTATATGCAAATTAGTTATATCCTTCACACAAGATCGAGCACTTTTTATTCTATCATCTAATTTCTCAGGTTTTGTATTTCTATAGTTGCCCTTTGATGTTAGTTGTCCTATATTTAATAATTCTTGATCAATCTGATAGATATCGTTAATTCTTAAACCTAATAAACGATCAGTAATATTATCATAAAATTCCTTTTCTTTATGAATTGAAAGATCGCTATCTCTTATTATGAAAACATTATAGAACTCTGATGGAGAGATTTTTAAAATTTCGGTTAATTTTTTATCTCTTTTTAATGTTTCCCTCTCACCATTATCTTTAATAATATCAATGTATCCTATTGGCTTTTCTTTAACTCGATTTATTCCGTCATTTCTGATGCCTGGTAGATCTATTAGCATTCTAATAAGAGCATCTACAATTAAAGTTTTACCACTTTCATTTTTTCCATAGAATAGATTTAAATCATTTAACTTGACAACTCCAAGATTAGGGAGAGGACCATAATCTCTAATTTCAAATTCAGCGATCTTCAAGAATTTAACCTCCTCATAGCGTTAATAACTAAATTACGCATTTGCTTTTTTTGTTCACTATTATAATCTCCCCGGTCTAAATATTTTAGAAACTTCAAAAACAAATCATCTTCAAGAATTTCTTTAATATCTTCAATTTGATAGTCGAGTTCAATATTATCATTTTTAAGTACTTCTTCAATCTCCTCGATAATTTCAGTTTCTGTTTTACCCATACCCAAACTGTTTATATAACCCTTAACTGTTAATTTAATTCTTGCGTTGGGATGCAGATCTTTAATTTTCTCATTTATTGCTTTAAGTACGTCTTTTTCGGTAAAAGGATCGAATTCAACAATAACCTCTTCAAAATGGGGAGAATCCAAATTATATTCAAGCGGTGGGTTCCCAACTTCTAACATATTTACATTTCTTATCCCTTTCTCTCTTCTTGTTATCGAAATAGGTGAACCGGGGTAAATAAAAAAAGATTGTTCATTAGGCTTCCAAACCTCGAATCTTGAATGAAAATGTCCTGCCAAAATATAGCTGAAATTCAAATCTTTGAAAAAACTTAATTTAGAGGGCATATATCTTTCATCTCCTTCCTCTCCAAATTCGTTCCGTGAAAAAAATGCGTCTAATA